>Ga0136633_1000405_pt1 | contig 32569 bp, 39 predicted proteins | sample AntDrymeUQ832206_2_FD_105494 | JGI IMG/M metagenome (GOLD analysis project Ga0136633, IMG submission 105494) | Polar desert sand microbial communities from Dry Valleys, Antarctica - metaG UQ83 (22.06) | ecosystem: Environmental > Terrestrial > Soil > Desert | place: Antarctica: Dry Valley... | reverse complement strand
TGGCTACCGGACGAAGAAGAACCTCATCACGATGATCTATCTGATAGCCGGGCGTCTCCCGCTACCCGCTACCCACACGATTTAGAGAGGAGCCTCTTTTTTTCCCCAACCTGCTGAGTATTTAGCGGCTCCGGCCGATTCCGACCCGCCGACGTCCTACATGGGTCGGTCTGCCATCGTCGAGCTCTCGGTGAACTGCCCGTCGCCGTTCGAGGCAGAGTCGAAGCCTGGGGAAGTCTTCCTGCGAATGATGTCGGGGATGGCGGGGAGACGTCCAGAGCGAGCCAGAAAAATGCCGGCCCCCCCGATCAGAGCAACAGCGGTAGCCGTTCCGAACTTCCCCCCCGGAGAGCGCCGAGGCTCGGGCTGCCGCGCCCTCTGTATCGCGTCGTAGCCTTTCTTTGCCGCATAGACGGCGGCGGTTTTCTTGAGCAGCGATCCAATTGCCATTTTTTCGGACCTCCTCATCCGTGGGTAGGCTCACAAAGCTACTCCTTCGAGTCCCGTTTCGGGGGAGCCGAGAGGGGAGGGGGAAGTTATCGTCTTCCGCTCGCTTGAACATACGTTCAGAACTCTCGAACGCGCGCCCAACGCTCTTAGCCAAAGTGTGGGTGAGAATGGGGCAGTGATCACGTTCGAGGAGTTCGACGCCGTGACCGGGGGCCGGTTGGATGCTCTCGACATCACGTCAGAGGTCCAAGCGGTCGTCAAGGCGTCGGGGGTCGAACGCGGCAATGTTCTGGTGTTCTCCCCTCATACGACCTGCTGTGTCATTCTCACCTCTCCCGGACGCCACACCGAGCGGGCCTTGGAGCGAGCGATGGCGGCGATCGCGCCGGAGTCCGACTACTACGCCCACGATGACCTTGCCGTCAGGACCGAAAACCTGGTGGCCGATGAACCGGCAAATGCTCCCGCTCATATATTCCATGTCTTCGCCGGCAAGGCCTCCGAGTGCATCCCCATCAGTGACGGCGAGCTAGTGCTTGGGGATGGACAGCATGTCTTGTTCGTGGAGCTGGACTCGGCACGCGCAAGGCGCTACTGCATCCAGGTCGTGGGCGAGTGACACAAAGCCCGCTCGCCGCGGCCGCGGTCGCAGCCGGCACACCGCGATGGCTCGATGAGTCCATGGGCAGAGTCGAGAAGGTGCTCTTTGAAACCGCGGGCTCTTCTCCCCATCCGCTGGTCAGCGAGCCGGCCCTGCACCTGATCAAAGCGGGAGGAAAGCGAATGCGCCCCGCGCTCGTTCTCCTGTCCTCGCACGCCGGCCGGCCCCACGAGCGCGCCACCGATCTTGCAGCGGCCGCCATCGAGTTGGTTCACATAGCAACTCTCTATCACGACGATGTCATCGACCAGACGGAGACGCGGCGAGGAGTCGTGACCGTCCACAACAAGTGGGGAACCGACGTTGCCGTGCTCGCCGGTGACTTCCTGTTCGCTTGTGGCAGCGAGTTGGGAGCGCAGGCTTCAGGAGAGGTTCCCGGCATCTTGGCGCGCGCCATTGCAGAGGTCTGTCAGGGACAGATTCTGGAGACGGGGGCGCTGGGCGACCCACGCCGGTCCGTGTCCGCCTATGTGGAGGTGATCGAACGCAAGACGGCGGCGCTGTTTCGCGCCGCCTGCGAGCTAGGGACGGCTACCTCCGGAGCTCCGACATCGTTACGGTCCGCGGTGGTTGAGTACGGGGCCAATCTAGGGCTCGCCTTTCAGATCGTCGACGACCTGCTCGACCTCGTTGGCGATCCCAGTATCACCGGCAAGGAACCGGGGACGGATCTCAGAGAAGGTGTCTTCACGGCGCCGGTGTTGTTCGCCTGCGAGGTGGATACTTCCCTCGCCGCCCGGCTGGAGGCCGGCGACACGGATCTTGAGGTGGTGCTCGAGAGGATCCTTGCCACCGGGGCGCTGCAGCAAGCGAACGCGTTGGCAACGATGCACGCAGAGCGCGCCCGAACGTGTCTCACGGACGTCGGTGGGACGGACTGGGGGCAAGCACTGACGTCGCTGATTGACAGAGTGCTTGCCCAAGTCCCCCCGCTTCCCACGGGCCACGTTTTTTGAGCGCCTCCCGGCGCGGCGTTTCGAGCGCCTCTCGGTGCAATTTTTTGCCCCTGGCGCCCCTAAAAACCGGGGCCGCGTTTAGGGGCTGGAGAAGTACGGCTTCTTGATGTCGATGAACTTCAGATCCTCCACTTGCTCCATCCAGTCATCCTGTCCGGACTCCCCGGATTCTTCCGGAGGCTGCTGCTGCTCGCCTTTGCGCGCCTCCTCCTCAGAGGTGAAGTACATGACGTTTGTGAAGTTCGTCCCTTGCCAGATGGCCAGTGCGCCCATCACGTCGGGACGGTTCTCACGCATCCACTCCTCGGCCTCGGCTTCGGCCTCCTTCCAACGGGCCCTCATCTCCTCGTTCTGCGCTCGCCCTTGCATGATCTGCACGAACCCTGCCTCGTCGGAGCCTCCTCCCCAGGAGATTTCGACGTCGGATGAGTCGTAGAACGCGACGTCGCCCTCGAAGAGCTTCTCCGTTTCCGCCCACCACGCCCCCTGTTCGGGGCGGTCGCTGTTCTTGCGGGCCGCCTCTTCGGACTCGAAGCGCGCCACGACTACGACCTCGCCGTCGTCCGAGACACCGGCGGTGCTCCCGAGGAAACCCTCCGCCCCAGGCTTGAGCGTGCGGTCCCAGTCCTCCGATCGATTCCACATGGCCGCAGGGTCTTTTGTCCGGCCTTGGATGACTTGGGCGAACATGTCCGGTCTCCTCTCCTCCTGGACGTCTTTGTCGTCTTCTTCGTACGCCCAATGACCGGGGGAGTCAAGAGCGGCATTTCAACGGACGAGGTGCGGGCTCTTATTGCTGCCCGGCCCCAGGCGCTTGACCAGCATGTCGACGAGATGTTCGATGTAGACGTGCTCGTCGGCGGGCAGCAGATGTTTGCCCCCGAGTAGTTCCTGCTCCACGAAGAAGGCCAGCAGGGCGTTGAAGAACAAGCGCGCCGCCACCTGCGGATCCACCTGCGTTCGTGCTCGTTCGCTCATACGAGCGTCGAGTATGTGACCCAAGACCGCGATCGACTCGCCGACCGCATCGGCGAAGAAAGCTTCCTTCTCTTCGGGAAATACCTGCACCTCTTGCAACAGAAGCCTTGTGAGCTGGGCGTTCTGCCTCAGCACGTCGTAGAAGCCACGGGCTAGGACGATTAGCAGTCCCCGCAGGTCCAATTGGTCGGCGAGGTCGGGAAGAGTTCTCAGCAGCGGTAGGAACGAGTACTCGTCGATGATTGCTCGAAAAAGATCGCGCTTCGATGCAAAGTAGTGGTAGATGAGACCTTCGGCGATATCAGCCTGACGCGCGATGTCGCGCATCGAAGTTCCGTGGAAACCGCGTGCGGCGAATAGTTGCAGACTGGCCTGAAGAATATCTTCGCGTCGATCGCGCCGCGGGGAAGGCTGTCCTTCCTTGGTGCTCACAGGTGCTTGACGAAAGAGCTGTGCCCGCGCCTGGAGCGGTCGTTGATCTGTCGCAGCACGTCTTCGCGAGCCTCTCGGACGGCACGTCTTACCTCTGGAGCTTCAGCTTTGGCTTGAAGGTGGTGGCGTCCATAACTCAGCTCCAGGACCACATGAAAACCCGGAACACCTTGGGTTGGCGTGACTCGCACGTTGGCGGTCACAAGCTTGTACTTGTTGAGCCTGCGGTCGATCTTTGCGAGATCCTGCTCGATGCCTTCGGCATCCTGCCTGCCCATTACGTTGCCGGGTGCCGAGACTCTGACTTCCATCCAGCGACCTCCTTCGTGGTAGGCCCCAAGTGGCTTCATCGTAACGCTCAGTCCTTCCTCCTCCTCCCCTAAGTGCACCTCCCCGTAATTACGCTCGCATTCGAGCGCCCCTGCATCCCCGCTCGCGTCGTTACTCGTCGCTCACGTACCCTCCGGGTACGCTCATTCCTCGCGCCTAGCGACCAGGGCGCAGTGACGCTCTCGGTGCTGACCGTATTTCCGGTGCGGAGCCCTAAGCGAGCCAGCTCAGCAGGGAGGGAGGGAGGTGGTCGGGCGGATAACGGCGGGCGACCAGGGCTCTGCCGTCCCGGCCCATGCGGCGGGCCTCCTCGGGAGAGCCGAGAAGGCGGCTCAGAGCTGTGACCAGCTCACGGTTGTCGGTGGCATCGATGACGAGGCCTGTTTCGTCGTGGACCACCGCTTCGACGGTTCCGCCGGAGCGCCCGGTCACACAGGGCGTTCCGCAAGCCGCCGCCTCCAGGAGGACGATCCCGAGCCCCTCGGTTTCGAGGCCGAACCAGCGATCGGCCACGGGAAGGGCAAAGACATCGGCGGCCGCATATAACGACGGAGTCTGCTCCTCAGAGACGCGCCCGGTGAAGACCACGCGGCCCCCTTGGCGGGTGGCCTGCGTCCGCAGCCGTGCTTCTTGGGGGCCCGAGCCGGCCACCACCAGGACGACATGGGGGTGGGAGTCGGTCAGCTCCTCCATGATGGCGATGAGCAGATGCACTCCCTTTCGCTTGACTAGCCGGCCGAAGCAGAGCACTATCCGAGCGTCCTCGTCGAGACCCAGCCAGGCGCGGACGTGCGCAGTCGGTACCGAGGGACTGAAACGCTCGAGATCGACGCGCGCTCGCATGACCTCGGTGGGAGGGAGCGGGTTGCCGTTGGCCTCCATCAACGACTTCAAACGCTGCTCGGTCGCATCGCTCATCGGCAGAAGGAGATCGGCCTGTGCCAAGGAGCCGGTGAACCGCCTCTTGAGGTAGGGGACAGCTGCCGGAACGAACAGCTCGGCCCCGAAGGCCAGGGAGGCGTAGCGGAGGCCCAGACGGGCGAGCCGGGGACCCAACAGCACCAGAGGCCACGGAGTCCCGAACAGGATGCGATCGGTGCCCATCTCGGCGGCCACCGTGGCTACAGTCTGCGCCAGCGACGCCGATGGTCGCAGCATGTGCCCAGGTCCCGCCACGGTTGCGTAGGGAAGGTCGTGCGTAAGCGGTTCGCCGTCGCGCTCGCCGGGGGCCATGACCGCCACCCGTGGGGCGAGCAGCGTGCACAGCTCGGCGAGGTAGCTTTCGATTCCCCCGCGCCCAGGCAGGAACGAGGAGGTAATCATGAGAGCATCCGGCATGTCTGCAATTATGCGTTCCCGGTGGTTCATTCACGGTGCAGCTATCCTCTCAGCGAACCTGTCGTCTAAGGAGAGAGACGTCTTATGCGTTTGAGGCTCATCCCGCGCGAAGAGTCCTTCTTCGAGCTCTTCGAGAAAATGGCAGCTACGGTGCAACTGGGGGCCGACGAGCTGCTCGCGGTGCTCAAGGACTTCACCGACATCGAGCGTAAGACACAAAGAGTGCTTGACATCGAGCACGAGGGGGACGAGCTCACTCACGAAGTTATCAGGCGCCTGAACACCAGCTTCATCACCCCCTTTGACCGCGAAGACATCCATCACCTTGCCAGCAGTCTCGACGACGTGCTGGACCACATCGAGGGAGCCTCCGAGTACCTGCGCCTTCATGCCATCGAACGGCCTCTCCCGCAGATGGTATCGCTGGCGGAGACGTTGTTGAGGGCGGCTTCGGTCACGGCTGAAGCGATGCCGAGGCTACGCGATCTCAAGAACCTCGACGAGTATTGGGTCGAGATCAATCGCCTGGAGAACGAAGGAGATCGTTTCTACAGGCGAACAATCGCGGAGCTCTTCTCCGGCGACCACAAGGCCATGGACGTGCTCAAGTACAAGGACATCATCGAGGAGATCGAACAAGCCATAGACCGGCTCGAGGATGTTGCCAACATCGTCGAGTCGATTGTTCTCAAGCAGGGCTGATGTTCTGGTTCGTTCTCATCCTCGCCTATCTGTTTGAGTTCGCCAACGGGTGGACCGATGCGCCGAACTCGATCGCAACGGTGGTCTCGACCAGGGTGCTGCGACCCTTGCATGCAGTCGCCATGGCCGGTGTTCTCAATCTGATCGGCGCGCTGACGGGGACTGCGGTTGCGGAGACGATCTCCGAAGACATCGTCGACATTCGATTCATCACCCTCGAGACCATCGCCGCGGTGCTCTTGGCGGCGACTCTCTGGGCCTTGGGCGCCCAATTTTTCGGGCTTCCCTCGAGCGAGTCACACGCGCTTATCGCGGGTTTGCTGGGGGCCGGGTTCTCGGCGGGTGGCACGAAGGCGCTCCTTTCCGAAGGACCCCGCAAGGCTCTCATCGGTCTGGTGACCTCTCCGGTGGGCGGATTCTTCTTAGCCCTGGCGATAATGGTTGCGATCTACTGGATCTTCGCCAAGGTGAGGCCCTCGTTCGTGCGTCGTGTGTTCGGTCGAGCGCAGATCCTGTCGGCCGCCGCCATGGCCTACACCCACGGGCTCAACGACGCTCAGAAGACGATGGGGATCATCACGCTGATCATCGCCCTCAACCGGCAAGACGGCAGGATCCAACAGCTTGGATCGATTCCGTTGTGGGTGATCCTCTCGGCCGGGATCGTGATGGGGGCGGGAACGATGGTCGGTGGCTGGCGCGTGATTCGCACCATAGGGCTGAGGCTCACAAAGCTCGAGCCGGTGCATGGCTTTGCCGCGGAAACGGGCGCAGCCGTGGTCATCTTCGGGGCCTCCAGGTTCGGCATTCCCGTTTCCACCACCCACGCCATCGGTTCCGCCATCATGGGAGTCGGCGCCACCGAGCGACTGTCGGCGGTGCGCTGGGGGGTGGCCGGTCAGGTCGTGATGGCGTGGATCCTCACGTGGCCTTCATGCTTCGCGCTCGGCTACTTGCTCCAAAAACTGTTTACGATCTAGGACCTCAAGTTGTTTACGATCAAGAGCCTCAAGGGGAGGTTCGAATGGACGACAAGGACGCCGCCCGCTTAAAGGAACAGGCGCGCAGTGATCGCAAGCTGTTGCAGCAGGCGGCTCAGGTCTTGGCCGAGATCGACCGGTCGCAGGGGCTGTCGGACGAGCACGCCGATGTGCTTGCGGCGCTGCGGATCAGGCTCGAGGGACGCCGCCGAGCTTCCCTCGATGAGCTGCTATCGACAGCAGGGGACATCTCGGGAAAAAGAGACCTGGCCGATACGGTCATCGAAGAGCGCGGCGGGGCAGAGTGGCCCGCGGTCAAGGAGAAGAAACGGGACTGGCCGAGTTCATGATTTGACAACCGCCCCTGGTCTTCTTCCTTGCCTCCGAGGAAAGGTGAGCGCCAGCCCGCCATGGCGAAGCCGGCGCTGCTCGCCCGGAGGTTAGCCGGGGCCGATGGGAGCGAGGGTAAAGGCGGCCATCGCAGCCAGGGCGCTAAGCGTGGCGAAAATGAATGTCCTCGTCTGGGCCACCATGTCCTTGGCCACGGATGTTGCCAGGTTGTCGATCGCCGAGTGCAGCCGGTGCTCGCAAGACTCAATCTTCAGATCGATGCGCTCGTTGAGTCGTTGCTCCATGGCGACCAAGTTGCGCTCAAGCCCGCCCATGCGCCCTTCAAGCCCGTCCATGCGCCCTTCAAGCCCGTCCATGCGCCCTTCGAGCCCGTCCATGCGCCCCTCCACCCCGCTTATGCGCAGGGTCAACCGCTGCTCGAGGCCCTCAAGATCCCGTTTGGTGGCGAGCTCTTCTGGAGGTAGATATTCCATCAACGTTGTCGCATTCTCCTCGCCGAGGACCTCCTCGAGCCGGCGCCGCATCGCCCGCCGCGAACGCTCGTCGACCACCATCTCATGTCTCCCTTCCCAGATCCTACCGTGATGGCCCGCGCGGATGGCCCTGGATAAAGGCTAGAAGGTGGGTATGACAAGGACGGGTTCAGGAAGGGGGAGGAGAACAAGCCGGCTGGTTGTGCTTAAGCTTCAGCCCTGGTCTTCTTCCTTGTCTCTGAGGTAGCGCTCGAGCTCGGCCGCCAGCGCATCGCCCGAAGGGAGCCTCGTGGGATCGATTTCCTCCAAGGCGTTTTCGTCCGAGCGCTCCTCCAGCAGCTTCACGTAAGCTTCGACGTCCTCGTCGGCGGCGACCATCTCCGTTACCTTCTCCTCGTAGGAGACGGCCGCGTGCTCGAGCTCCGAAGTGTTGACGGGAATGCCGATGAGCTGCGTAGCCTTGTTGATAAGCGCCAGTGCGGCTTTGGGGTTCGGAGTCACCGCGATGTAGTGAGGGACGGCCGCCCACAGGCTCGCCGAGTCGACCCCTTGCCGGCCGAAGGCATCGTTCAAGACACCGACGATCCCCGTGGGCCCTTCGTAGCGGGAGCGAGTGAGCCCCAGCTTGGCGATGAGCGCGGGGTCGGCGGCGGTACCGGTGATGGGAACGGGTCGGGAGTGTGCGACATCTGCCAGAAGGGCACCGAAGGTGATCACCAGCTCGACTCCGTAGCTCTGTGCCTTTTCGATGATTAGCTCCGAGAAGGTGCGCCACCTGAGATTGGGTTCGGTGCCCACCAGTAGCAGCACGTCGTGCTCGAGAGCCTCGTTGCGCGCGGCCCAGAACTCGTTGGCGGGCCAGGTGATGTGGCGGGTGACGCCGTCGATGAGGTGCACTTGCGGCCGTACCGCCTGGAAGTCGTAGAAGTACTCCGGATCGATCGAGGCTATTTTCTGCGCTTCCCAAGCACGGCCGAGATGCGTGGCTGCGAAGGAAGCGGCGTCCCCGGCATCGTTCCAGCCGCGAAAGGCTGCGATCAGGATGGGGGACCGAAGCTTGATTTCCTTGTGTGTCGTGATGGGGCTTGCGTGTTCGTCCATGAGCCTAGGCTACCCCTGTGGCAAATATCGGGTACCAGACTCGGACTACCGACGTCGGGCGCCTGTTGCTGGCGGCCGGTGACGATGGGCTTTGCTTGCTCGAGTTCGGTTCCGATTTCCCTGCGCAGGAATCCCTCGGCAGGCTCGAGCGCTCGGGCGCGGACCTCGCCGAGGGCGGAGCAGCGGTCAACCAGGCCGCCCGTGAGGTAGACGCTTACCTGGGGGGTCGGCTAGAGACCTTCTCGATCCCCGTGGATCTGTCGCTGGCGAGGCCGTTCGCTCGCAGGGTGCTGAAGAGGCTGATGTCGGTGGGCTTCGGGGAGCTCACGAGCTACGGCGAGCTGGCCCGGGCCGAGGCGACGGGTCCCAGGGCGGTCGGGGGAGCAGTCGGTTCCAATCCCGTGGCGATCGTCGTCCCCTGTCATCGCGTCGTGGCTGCCGACGGGAGCCTCGGTGGCTACTCGTCGGGGCTCGATCTCAAGCGGGCCCTGCTCGCAATCGAGGGCCACGAAGGCCTGAGCGGCGGCTGGGGGCCGCGCCGACGGCGCTCCCTGTAGAGTTCGCGGCCCCAGGCTGATGCTGGCCGGGGTTTCGTGGAGGCGAAAGGGGGCTGGTGTCCCTCCCGGTCTTCAAAACCGGTGAGGCGGGGAAACCCGCCTGGCGGGTTCGATTCCCGTCCGCCTCCGCTAGATATTAGGCCCTCTGACCTGGGAGTTCTGGCTCGAACTAGCCATGAGCTGCCGAGGCCGTGGGAGAGATCAACACCGGTTGAGTCCCTTCGACCGCACAAGTGCTCCGAGTTTTGCCAGAAACCGAGGCAGGCCTCGGGCCGCACAAGTGTTCGACCGGCTTCCACGGCACACAAGTCTTGGCCACCGTCCTCCGGAACGAAGGAGGAGAGATGGCACGACCAGCAGGACGATCGATATCAGCTCGCGAAGCCACGATTGCCGACCTGCGTGATGAGTTTCTCGACCGCTGCCGGGCGAAGAACTTAAGTGTCCGGACCCTGGAGTGGTACGAGGACCGCACTCGGCGCTTCGCTGGGTGGTGCTTCGATAGTGGGATCTTGCTAGCCAAGGACCTCGCGACCGAGGACCTCGAGGCATTTATCCGGTCCCTTCAGAATGGCCGCTACCGACCACAGACGGTTAGAGGCTTTGCCCAAGTCGCGAAAACACTGTCCCTGTTCGGACAACGCAAGGGCTTCTTGTCCTCCGACATCACTCGCGATTTCGAAATGCCGCGGGTCCCCAAGACGGTCATCGAGACCTTTTCCGATGAGCAGTTGGAGAGCCTCCTCAATCGCCCGGACCCTCGTCGGTGGAAGGGCATCCGCGATAGGGCCCTGCTTCTGACGCTTCTCGACACGATGGCGCGCGTCTCTGAGCTTGCGGGGATTAACGCGGTCGACGTCGACATCGAGGGCCGCTCGATTCGGGTAATGGGAAAAGGGCGCAAGGAACGGGATCTTCCACTGGGACGAACAACAGCTCGCGCCCTGCAGAAGTATCGCAACGCGGTTGACGGCCTCCGACCGGATGACCCTTTCTTCATTTCGTACCGAGGGAAGCGACTGGACCGCTCGGTGATTTCCGAGATGGTAGGCACCTATGGTCGTCAAGCAGGCGTCACGGGCGTTCGATGTTCCCCCCATACCCTGCGACACACCGGGGCAAAGCGGTTCATCCTGGCCGGCGGCGATGTGTTCACGCTTCAGAAGCTTCTGGGTCACACGTCGCTAGTCATGGTGCGCCGCTACGTGGAGCTGGGGAGTGTCGACGTGGCTGTCCAACACGACCGGTTCAGCCCGGCCGATTCCCTCCTTCGGCGACCAACACCGATCAGGACTTAGACAACGAGGTGGTCTCCCGGTGAGGACTTGCGATGCTTCTCTGCGACAACGTCGCTAGCGAGCTCCGCGTACCTTTTCACCATCGCGTAAGACGTGTGGCCGAGGAGCTGCCGCAACGACTCTAGGTCACCGCCGTTGCGAAGGAACTCGCGCGCGAAGGCACGGCGGAGATCGTGCGCAGAGATGGTTCCTCTCGTGATGCCTGCCCGGCCCGCGCATTCCTTGATGATTTCGTCTACTCGCTTACGACTGATTGGCCGGCCCGCCTTGCCGGGGAAGAGGGGATCTTCAAGCGTCAGGCGGGATGCAGCGATATAGCGACGGAGCCACCGAAGTGCTTGAACGCCAAATGGAAGAACCCGCTCGCGTTGCCCCTTCTCGAGTACCCAGATCCGACGCTCTGCCAGGTCGATGTCGCGCAGGCGTATTCCAGTGACCGCCGACACGCGCAGACCCGTATCTAGCAAGAGATAGAGGAGTGTGAGATCGCGGAGTCCTTGCACCGTTTTTCGGTTCGGGATTCGGAGCAGCGCGACGCATTCGTCGCGTGAAGGCGCCCACATCGACTTCTGCGGGACCCGCGGTTTGCCGAATTGGTCGAAGGGGTTCGGCCCTCTGATTGCCCCCTCCGCAATGAGAAACGTCGCGAAGCCCTTGCCTACCTGCCAGTAGCCCAGGATCGTCTGGGGCTGGAACGGGCGACCGTAACGCTCCTGCTTGCGGAGCGTTCCGATCAGCCTCGATACGACGCTGCGCGTGAGCTGGTCCGGCTCAGTGACGCTCCATTGGTCCAGCATTTGGACGATCCGCCCGCCCCGGTCCCGGTACCACTCCAGCGTCCGCTCTGTCACGCCGCGCGCTTCGCAGTCCGCCAGGTAGCACTCGAGCCAGGCTGCCAGGTCCAGCTCGATTGGGAACGTCCCGCTCGAGGATCGCTGATCCGCGAGAATGGACATTGGAGTCGCGCTTGGAACGCCGGGGTCCTTGCACCCGGGGGTCCGTGAGATCTTGCTTCGCCGTAGCCATGAGCCACCTCCCTGTTAGTTGCCGGTCGGTCGACCAGGGAGCAGGGCCGTTAGGACCAGCCAGCAAGGGGGCACTCTTCGCAGAAGACGCGAGTACCGGACCGGAGGGAGGAGCGGAGCGCCCTTGCGGGGTGGGCCGGCGCTGCTAGGTGAAAAGAGACCGGCAGCTAGGGAGGTGTCTCTCGGCGAAGCTCACGGACCGTGCAGGGAGCCTGGAGGCAGGACAGCGGGGCATGGTGACGACCACGGCCAAGTTGGTAACTAGCCGTCCCCCGCCCAGACAACGACAGCTAGATGCTTGGGTGGGTTCGAGCTTTTAGTCAGTCTCGATGATGACTTTCGCTTTGGTCAGAGCTTCAAGGATCTTGTTCCGAGCTGCAGGTCTGCTGTTGAGGTTCGAGGGACTGGGGTGTGGGGACTTCCATGAGGCTCTGTGAGTCGAGCGCGTTTCCGCTCTACCTCTCGCGGGTCGCGGTGGAGACGCGGAGGCGACATCCAATCAGTATCAACGCCAATCACTCAGAACTCGAGCCACCAGTGGCATCCGGTCATGGTGCAGAAGGCGTACGTGTGCTTGCCGAGCTCGTGCTCGACGTAGACCCGAAGGTCCATGTCGTTACCGCAGAACTCGCAAACATGACCTCGAGCTTCTTCAACAGCAGCGTGATCCCAGGACTCCTCAAAGCCCCATCTACGCAGCTCCCGCACCTCATCCCGCCACAGACGATCGGCGATGCGGACGGCCGAGCTCAGAGGTAGTAGGACCCGAGCGTTACGACACAGCACCTCCCAGCGTGCAGGAAGTGACTTCCTTGGAGATCCGATCCTGGTGCGACGCATGAACGCCTCCTTCTGCTCGTCGGTGAGGCAGATGCCTGCGCCGAGCACCAGAGCGGCGGTCAAGGTGGAGCGCCCCACCGGACGAACGACCTTGAGGGCCGCTCGCTCGGTGCTATCTGGGGGCCGGTCGACGAGCAGAGGCGTGAAGTCGCTACAGTCACGAGATGGCGGAGGGGATGAAGCGCTGCGCGAAGTGTGGACAAACCAAGACGCTCGACGGATTCCACAGGAGCGTGTCCAACCGTGACGGCAAAGCTTCACGCTGCAAGGAGTGTCGCAACCAAGACTCTCGTGATTACGTGGAGCGGCGCCAGCGTGCTGAAGCCACAGCGGAGCAACGAGGTCGGGAGCTTGGTGTTGACGCTGGGCTCAGGACTGACTGATAGCTGAACTTCCGTTACATTTCAGTAATGCAGATCGAATGCCCCGCCTGTGGCGCGAGCGGAGAGACCGAGGAGGTCACCTTCCGTAATGCGGCATTCTCCTGGTCCTGTCCTGGCTGCCGGCGGCTGTGGGACGTACGGAGTGTCTTCTTTGAACGATCAGCAAATCGTTTCAAGGATCTGAGCGCTACCACTAAGCGTTTGCGCGTGGAGTTGGGCATGACTCAGACCCAACTCGGCGATTTGGTCGGGGTGTCGGCGGCGTACATCAGTCACATCGAGAACGGTAAGAAGGCCCCCGCTCCGGCACTGGGGAAGCGGATATTGGAGGCGCTGGGCGCGCATGACGAAGCGGCTCTTGTCTAAATGAGACGAGGTAGGGGATCGACGCGGACTAGGGGGATGACATGGCGGTTGAGGACGAGGTGGTTCAGTTACGGGAAGAGGTGGAACGACTCACCGAGGGGAGTGCATGGCGACATCGCATCTTGAGTTTCGTGATGGAGGCGGAGTCGGACGACAGGATGAAGGAGCTGGTGGATCACCAGGTTCAGATGCGGATGGCCGACCTGTGTCGAACCGAGAATCGCTATATGGAGGTATCTGAGGCACTCACCAAAGCAGGTCTGTCAGTACATGATGGCACGGTGTTCTATCGGAACAATGGGAAGCCTGTTCCGATCTCCAACCTTCTGGCTGGGGTTCGGATCTAACCGTGAACAAGGGCGGCTTCTCCTGGAAGCGCTTCGTCGGCATCAGCGGAGCGAAGGCGCGCATGTCGCGCAAGATCGGCATCCCGCTAAGCCGTTCCGGCCGCCACCAGAAGATCGGTCGTTCCATTACGGGAGGTGGGTGCCTGCTGATGATTCTTGGCTTCGGGGCGGCCTTGGTGCAGATTCGACTGATTAGACGTAGGTCGATTGACTAGGCCTGCCCCGACCTAGAGCGCAACCAATCTTCGCCTTCAACGGGCGAAGGAAGATCCGGTCCCAATTCAGTTAAGTAGGGCGTCGCTATGACTCTAGTTACCTTGATCTTGTCGGGGCCCTCCCGCCAGATCTTTCCTGGAAGAACACCCATCGCGAGGGCATCAGCCAGCTGCATCTTGTATGGGCCAGAGATCACAAGTTCATCGCTGCATCGGGTCAAAGCAACGTAGAACAATCGTCGACCCTCTTCGTAGGCCCTTCTTTTATCTTTTTCCGACAGCTTCGCCTTAATCGTGGGGATGACGTGTTCGACTGCAGTCGCGATAAAAACAACTGGGCTAGTCAGACCCTTGGACTTGTGCAGGCTCATTACTCGGACGAAGTCCGGGCTCTGCGGCACTTCTGGTTGTGTGAGAGCCCGCAACATAGCCTCGAAGATTTCATCCAGCTCCTGAGTCTCCTCGAGAGCGGCGTACGCGAGCTCGCGCATAAGTTGAACGTCAACATTGTCTCCTGGGAAGAGTTCCTCGATCAATTCATCCGACGAGAGGTCGTTCAGGGTCTTTAGTCGTGAGGCAAGATTGCCGTAAGCCTCGACGATGGCCCTAACCGTCAGTTTCTCTTCACCGGACAGGACTCTTTCGAGCACTTCCCGTTCCGTCACCCCTCCAGCTGTGGCGGCCTCGCGTACTCGGTTATAGGCATCAGAGCGAGCTTTGCTGTCTCCAAGACCTAACCAGACGCGCAAACTGACTCGGTCGTCCGGGGTAACTAAGAGCCGAAGTAGCGCGAACCCCGCAGCGGCCTCTGGGCTTCGTTTCAGCGCATCGTCTTGAAAGAAGGAGCGTGCGCGAACATCGCTTTCCTCAAGAGCCGCTCGTATGCGATAGCCGACGTCACGCCTGTTGACGAGAACAAGAAAATCGCCTGGTTCGCGCCTCTCCGAGGCAACGTCGTAGGCGATTGCTGCTGTGAGTCCCTCAATCTCGTCCGGAAGGCCATCCCACTGGATGACGTTTACGGAGCCAGCCGCGGGTTGAGCACAGGTGAGCGGAGCTTTGGAGCGATCTCCCGCCTGCTCGATGAGGTTGTTGGCGATCTTGAGTACAGGTTCGGGACATCTTCCGCATGTGGTGATGACCTTTCCCTCGACGAGAGGGTCGGCTGCGAAGAGCACGATTCCTTCAGGGTGCGCGTACCTAAACGCGTAAATGGATTGGTCATCGTCGCCGGCGACGCAAAGAGCAGCGTTTCTCGCCAATAGTTCGATCAGTTCCTGTTCCAACTTGTTGAGGTCCTGGTACTCGTCGACGATCACATGTTTGAAGCGTGACAACTCCTCGGCTTTTGGGTTATTGCGAAGGTATTGGTAGGCGAGAGGGACCACCTCGCCAATGAGCATCGCCTTGTGATGCTTCAGCCATTCGAGAACTTGAGCTCCGAAACTCTTGTCCTCGGGATCTGAAGCCAGCCCCGGGTGGTCCGATTGCTTTCGTGCCCATCCTGCTTCGAATGCGCGGAGCCGTTCGTCGCGCTTGGAGATATCCCCGAAGTCCCCTTGAAGGTCGCGGAGCATCATGCTGTTCGTGTTCGAGCAGCATCCGGGGGACTCGACCCGTTGTCTGGAGGACCGCCTCATTCTGGAGAAGGCCGAAACAAAAGCCATGGATGGTGCCTGCGTAGACATCGTCGACCCCAGGCGCCCCTAGTGCCGCAACTTTGTCAACGAGATCCTGAGCAGCGGTCCTGGTGAACGTGAGGAGAAGGATCTCCGATGGCTCACATGCTGCTGTTTCCAGAAGCCGGGCCACTCGGCGGAGCAATCCGTAGGTGGTTTTGCCAGTGCCCGGACCCGCCAGAACACCGATCCTTGTTGCGTCCGACTCAGCTATCTCCCGATGGACGCCGGAGAGACCATCATCCCAGGCCATGTCTTGAACCTACTTCGCGGGTATGACGGTTTCCGAACCGCCACCCTGCTTCGCACCTCCGCACGGCGGCTAGGTCTTTCCTTCTAGCGCCGTCCGCTCCTCCGTCAACCGCACGCTGCGCGTCCATGGATGCTCGCTCGCCTTCGGCGACGGTTGACCTCGTCGACTAGGGGACGGCGCTTGTGCCTCCGGCTCGGAAATCCGCCGAGCAACAGGAGGTGCATGCATGAAGCAGAGGGCAGTGGCCATCGTGGCCGAGTACCTGTCCCATCGCCCGTTAGGTCGAGTTGTTGGACTCAAGTCGGTCGGAGACGACGACTACGTTCTGGCGATCGAGGACGTCCGAGACGGACGGGTTCACCTGGCACGTACGCCACGAGATCTCGAACCGTGGCTCGAGTCGTTCAAATCGGGCGAGTGTCTGCAGCCAGCTTTCGGTCTGTGCAGCCGCTGCGGCGACATCCACCGCGACCGGGATTTCGACGGCGAGGTGTTTCCCAACTGCGTTGCCTGTCAGGCAGAGCTTGTAGAGGTCGCTCTTGAACTCGGTCACCAGCAGGAGGCGGAGTGATGAACGACAAACTCCGTGCAGCCCACGACAAGCTTCAGGATGCCGTTGCCGAGATCGTCTCCGGCGACGATTGGAAGCGGATGCTGAACGTCGCATCGAACTTCCATCGTTACAGCTTCAACAACCACCTCATGATCTTCTGCCAGCGACCCGACGCCACCCTGGTGGCCGGCTTCCAGAGATGGAAGTCGATGAACCGCAGCGTTATGAAGGGCGAGAAAGGCATCGCGATCTTCGCTCCGTGCAGCTATCGCACCAAGATCGAAGACGACAACGGCGAAGAGAAGAGTTTCCAGCAACTGCGTGGCTTCAGGATCGTTCACGTCTTCGACATCTCTCAGACCGAAGGAGAAGAGTTGCCCGACCTCGACGCGATCCGCCCCAAGCTTCTGAACGGTGACGCGCCTGAGGGCATCTGGGATGCACTTCTGAGCCAAGCCAAAGCGGTCGGCTTCGAGGTGGTTCGTGATCAGAAGCGCAGTGAGAACGGTTACTGCGACTTCGTCGGTAAGAAGATCGCGGTGCGCCCGGACGTCGCCCCGGCCCAGGCCGTGAAGACGTTGGTCCACGAGCTCGGGCACGCACTACTGCACGGCGACGAGGTGGGCAGGAGCCGAGAGATCCAAGAGGTCGAGGTCGAGTCGGTTGCCTACATCGTCTGCGATGCGCTGGGCCTCGACACCGGCGACTACAGCTTCGCTTACGTCGCCCGTTGGTCAGACGGCTTCAGCAAGCTCGTCAAGGACACCGCAGAGCGAGTTATCGGCTGCGCCGAGCAGATCCTGGAGGGCCTTGAGGTGGCGAGTGCGGAGCAGAAGGCCGTGGCGGGCTAAGTCTGCGAGTATCGGTCTCATGTTGATCAGAGCCTCTATGGGACTTTTTTGGAATGCCGACGAAGTGAACTGGCACCCCGGGCGTGGTAGTCGCGGGCAGTTCGTGCTCCTGGGCCGACGAGGAAAAAACCGACCGAATCTCAGCTGGCTGATTTCCGCCGTCAGAGCGGGTTGTACATCCTGTACGGCAACTACGGTCCCTAAGATCATGCGAGCGGCGTCCGTCCTGCTTGACTAGAACCACATGAAGGCTAGCGCTGTCTCTCGGTTGTGGATGGCTTGCGATCGCCGCTCTGTCTGCTGCAAGCGGACCGCTGCATTGATCAATCCGATGTGGGTGAAGGCTTGCGGGAAGTTTCCGAGCTGGTCTCCGCTGCCGGGATCTATCTCTTCCGAGAACAGTCCCAGGTCTCCTTTGAGCGTCAGCATGTTCTCGAAGATACGGCGCGCCTCTTCATGCTGCCCCGCCAACGCGAACGCCTCGACCAGCCAGAAGGAACAGATCGCGAACGCCCCCTCGCCTCCGGGAACACCATCCCTCCCCTGGCGGTATCGGTACAGCAAGCCTTCTCGCACGGCGCCCTCGGGACCGAGCGCCTCCCGGATAAGTTCGATCGTCTCGGCCATGCGGGGGTCGTCGCCCTCGACGAAGCCCACCAATGGCAACGTCAAGAGGCTCGCGTCGGGGACGTCTTCTCCGTAGGCGCGTCCGAAGCAGCCGCGCTCTTCGATGATCGCCTTTTCGAAGACTTCGGCTCGCAGTGTCTCGGACTCGCGCGCCCAGCGCGCCGTGTCGGCTTCGAGATCGAGCTCTTTCGCCAACTTCAGGCCCCGTTGCAGAGCCACCCAAGCCAGCGCTTTGGATTGCGTGAAGTGGCGCGGCTCGTCTCGGACCTCCCAGATGCCGCTATCGGGTTCGCGCCAGTGCTCTGCCACGTAGTCAACGAGGCTCCGGAAGTGCCACCAGTCTTTGCGAATGACCTCGTCGCCCATCAGCTCGCAGATGGTGACGCAGTCGAGCAGCTCGCCGTAGCTGTCCAGCTGCAGTTGTTCCTCGGCTCCGTTGCCAACCCGTACGGGACGTGATCCTAGGTAACCATCGGCGAGGTCGATCTCTCGTTCCCCGAAGTCGGTCTCACCCTCGATGCCGTAGAACACCCGCAACGGCAAACCGTGCTTGGCCGTGGTGCGGCACATCCACTCGCCGTAGCGTCGCGCTTCGCGTTTGCAGCCGAGCTGATAGAGCGCGTTGACCGTGAAGCTCGCGTCTGAAGCCACGTGTAGCGGTAGTCCCAGTTGCGAACCCCACCGATCTCCTCCGGCAGTGACGTCGTGCCGGCCGCGACCACCGCCCCCGAGGGCTCGTAGATCAACAGCTTGAGCGTGATCGCGCTGCGCACGACATCGTCCCTGTGGGGCCCCGAGTAGGTGATCGCGTCCTTGGTCCAGTCCCTCCAGCCCGACAGCGTCGCCGCCAGAGCGTCGGCCGCCGTGTCGGAGGCTGACAGCTCGTCCCCGGCTCCTGCGGTCAAACGGACGACCACCGTCTCGCCCGCGGTCACATCGAGGGAGGATCTGGAGCCTTCCGACCTACGAAACTCGTGTGAGCTCGCGAGAAGGAGGTCGCGGTGGTCGCCGAAGATGAGCGTGTCGGCGGTGGACCGCAATGCAAGTGGTTCGGCGGCGAAGCCTGAGCGAGGATCGCAAACGACCTCTAGCGTCACCACCCCGGACAAGCCTTCGATGACCCACAGGATGACGTTGCCGTCGCCTCCCCACGGCATGAAGACGTGGCATCTCGCGGCCCCGGAGGCTGTCTCCCATAGGTATTCGATGACCGCGGTGTTATCGACGTATCTCATCTGCGACCCGGCGTCCGAAGGAGCGATCCGGAGGGCCCCTCCGTTAGTTCGATCGAGCAACGGCCACACCACCGGGGGCGCGTCGAATCTGCCCGGACAGAACCATTCGATCCCACCGTTGGGCGCGAGCAGCGCGATTGTGTGCCCGTCTCCGATCGCGCCCAAGGAGCCGATGGGAGGGTAGGCGTCGTTAGTGGTCGTCACTCTGGTGGGCTTCCACCGCCTTCTCGGCGTCCTCTCGGATCAGCGCTCCGATGAGCTTCCCCTTGAGATCCGTCACGACGATCGACTTCACCCCGCGCTTGGTCATCCGCTTGACGAGCGCATCTACGTGCTCGCTCGGTCGTACGGTCGTCGATCCGCCCTCCATCGCTTGATCGACCAGCTCGGACGGGTCACCGGCCAGAGCGTCGCCCCGTAGGTGCCCCATGAAGATGCCCTCTTCGTTGGTGAGTAGGCAGAAGTCATAGCCCGATTCGTCAAGCTCCCTTCTCGCGTCTCCGACGGTGTCTCCGAGGCGACAGACCGGCACATCTCTTCGAGCGAGCTCCCCGACGTTGGGCGTCGCTGCGGCCGTTCCCTCGCGGCCCCATCCCATCGCCAGCCATGCGGCCTTACCGGGAACGAAGTCGTATACATCGGTAAAGTCAAGGCTCTCGAACCGCCACGCGGCTCGTGGGCTCATGTCTCACTGATAGTCGTGGCAGTAGACGATGACGGGTGCGTCGTGGTTCAGCTTCGTCACCGAGCTCTCGTCGAGCGTCTTGAGGGGGATGCTGATGGCACCAGGCAGATGCTCCTCCTCGTACTCCTGAGCTGGTAACACCTCGACCAGCTGTGCACCATCGCGAGCGAGCACGTCTCTTACGTCGTCGATCTCAAGGTCGTTGGGCACCGCTACTCCCTTCTAGTTGGACTCGAGTCCCTTCAGCTCGGGCATGACCTGCTGCTGGTAGAAGCCGAAGAATCCCTTCTGGTTCGGGCCGATCTGATGGACGTAGACGTGGTCGTAGCCGTCGTCGAAGCAACCCTCGATCTTCTCGATATGTGGTTGCGGATCAGGTCCGCACAGGACCGAATCGGTCGCCTGCTGTTCGGTAACCAGCTCCGCTATGGCTTCGAAGTCCTGCGGGAGGCGCTGTTCGGTGAGCAACCGGCCGGGCATCGCGTCGATCGGCCATTGCTTGTGCACGAGCCGGCGCGCCTCGGTCTCATCCTCGTCGTAGCACACTGCGAGCTTGATGTACCGAGGCTTGCCCGCACCGTCGGCCTGATCGAACGCTTCGAGCGCGGAGCGGTCTGCGACCACGCTTAACAAGCCGTCGGCCTTCTCGGCTGCGAGCTTCGTCGCGCGCTTGCCCCCGGCCGCCATGATGATCGGTGGCGGCTCCTCGATGTCGAAGATCTGAGCCCCCTCGACCCGGTAGTAGCGGCCGCGATGGCTGGTTTGGTCGCCCTTCCACAGATCGCGGATGATGTCGATGGCCTCGCTGAGCATCTCGCGCCGGATGCCGGCGCACGGCCACTCGTCTCCGAAGATGTGCTCGTTCAACAGCTCGCCTGAGCCGACGCCGAGGAAGAATCGCCCCGGCATCATCGTCGAAATCGTCGCAGCAGCGTGAGCCACGATCCCGGGGTGCATCCGCATGATCGGTGCGGTGACGCCGGTCCCCACCCTCAGCGTGGTCGTCACCTGCGCGATCGCTCCGAGGACCGACCACACGAACGGGGAGTGGCCCTGATGTCGGATCCACGGGTGGAAGTGATCTGAGATGAGAGCGAAGCTGAACCCGGCCTCCTCCGCGGCGCGCGCGTATCCGACGAGGTCCGCTGCGGGATGTTCTTCGCTTGAGAGGTGATAGCCGAGCCTCGCCACAACTCTCCTTTCTTGTATGCCGCTGGAGGGACCGCCGTGGCTTGACATATCCATCCGATTAAGCGGATAATCGTGGAAAACGTATGAACGCCTAAACCCTATACCAGGAGGAGAACATGCGAGTAGGTCGGCCCATGATCATCGAGCCCGAGCCCGCCGCTCTCAGCGACACCGAGTTGGTGGCTCGACTTTTCCGCGCTTTGGGCGACGCCACACGCTTGCGCATCGTTGAGCTACTTCTCGAGGAAGGAGAGCTTCACCAGATGGAGATAGTGCGGCGCCTCGGCGCGACCCAGGCTCGCATCTCTGAACACATGGTGTGTCTCACTTGGTGCGGCTTCGTGCAGACGCGCGTCGACGGGCGGCGGACCCTCTATCGGGTGACCAACCGTCAGGTGCGGACCCTGATCGAGCGCGCTCGCAGCTTTTTGGAACAGAACCAGGCCCAGATCGCATCGTGCCGCACGATCGCCGGGGAGCTGAGCTGATGGCGAAGCAGAAGATGCGCGTGGAAGGCATGACCTGCTCCCATTGCGAGCAAACAGTCGAGAAGCTGCTCACCCAAGCGGGCGCGAGGGAGGCGGAGGCAGACTGGCGCCGCGGCGAGGTCATCTTTGAGTTGGACGGAGAGGCAGCGCTCCTTGAAGATGCTCTTGCCGGCTCGCCATACCGGCCGCTTGAGAGCGTGCCCGTCGAGTCTCCACGCGCAACAACTAAGACACGGGGAGACGCCGACTACGAGCTCGTCGTTATAGGCGCGGGCAGTGCCGCCTTCGCAGCCGCGATCCGCGCCACGAATCTCGGCGCCCGTGTTGCCATCGTTGAGCGCAATACGGTCGGAGGGACCTGCGTCAACGTCGGCTGCATCCCGTCTAAGAACCTTTTGGCCGCGGCCGGCACATACCACCAGGCGGCGCACCATCCTTTCGCCGGTATCTCCACCTCACAGCGGGGCGTTGATATGGGGGCTCTGATCGGGAAGAAGGACGACGTCGTCGGTGACTTGCGTGAAAGGAAGTATGTCGACCTCGCAGACCACTACGGTTTCGAGATCATCCGCGGAAGCGCCAGTTTCACCGGCCCCGACACCATAGACGTTGACGGCCGGGAGATCCGGGCTGGACATTTCGTGATCTCGACCGGGTCGGCTCCGTGGGTTCCCCCCTTGCCGGGCCTTGCGGAGACCGGATATCTCACCTCGACCACCGCGATGGAGCTCAAGGAGTTGCCCGAGTCACTGATCGTCGTTGGAGGCAACTACGTGGGGCTCGAGATGGGCCAGCTGTTCCGCCATCTCGGAGTCGAGGTAACCATCGTTTCTTCGGGCGAGGGTCTCGCTCCTCGTGAGGAACCCGAGATTTCACGCTGGATCACGCGTGTGTTCCAAGACGACGGCTTCGAGGTCGTCAGCTCTGCCCGAGCTACGGCGGTGGAGGGCGGAGAACGCAAGGCGGTCGTGGTGACGGTTGACGGCCGTGAACGGCGCTTGGAGGCGGACGAGATCCTCATGGCGACCGGGCGTCGGCCGGTACTCCAAGGTCTGGAACTCGCAGTCGCAGGGGTTGAGGTCGATGGCTCCGGTCGGCTGGTCCTTGATGACGAGCTGCGCACCACGAACCCCAAGGTATCCGCGGCAGGAGACGTGACCGGCGCGCCGCAGTTCGTCTACGTCGCGGCCGCGCAAGGAACCTTGGTTGCAGACAACGCGATTAGCAATACCGGCCGCAAGATGGACTACCACGCGCTCCCGCGTGTGATCTTCACCTCTCCGAACATCGCTGCTGTGGGTATGACCGAAGCCCAAGCTATCGATGCCGGCTACGAGTGCGACTGCCGCGTCCTCGAGCTGGAGCACATCCCGCGTCCGATCGTGAATCTCGATACGCGCGGCGCGTTCAAGATCGTTGCCGACAAGACGACGGGTAAGGTTCTCGGTGTCCACGCGGTTGCGGACAACGCCGGCGATGTCATATTGGCTGCCGTCTACGCGGTGAAGTTCGGACTGACAGTTCAGGACCTCGCCGATACCTGGGCTCCCTACCTCACGATGTCCGAAGGCATCAAGCTCACCGCCCAGACCTTCACCAGCGACGTCAGCATGCTCTCGTGCTGCGCCGCGTAACCACGGACAGGAGCGATTTATGCAACGCCTCGACGTGATAGCCGATGGGCTCGTCGACGGGATGGGCGACCTCGCCGGTGAGCGCACCTCTGAGACCTTCCCTTACGACTGACACAACTGAGAAGCGTATGCGGCGGAGCGTCGTGCGCGGTCGGACAGTTGAGCGCCGAGGGCGTGAGTGCCCTTCAGGAACAGGGCCTGTCGCTCGGTTTCTACGCCGCCTAGACTGCGGCCCTCGATCTTGCGGCCGTTGCCGTCTACTTTGCGGTCGCCTTCTTGCTCTGATGGCGCCGAGGCCTGGAGTGGATTGCTCTGCTGCCGAGCCTCGTGATCGTCGGCTGGGCGCTGGATACGTTCCCGCTATATCGACCCTGACCGCAGAGTGGCCGGCGTGGGAGCCTCAACCGAGCCCCCGAAGAGCGCCGGTTTCTCTCCGCAAAGCGATTCACTCGTCTGACGGCCAGCGTCGCCATCGGTTAGCCGGCGCACAAAGCCGCCAGGAATGTGACATCATCCTTGGGTGATCTCCAAGGAGGAGCTGAGGGTCTACCTGACGGATCATCTCGGAGGGGCGGCGGCCGGCGAAGAACTGGCGGAGCGGCTGCGCTTGCAAAACGAGGGATCGCCCTTGGAAGGCTTCTTGGCGCAGCTTGCACTCGAAATAACCGTGGATCGCGAAACTCTCGAAGATCTCATGGAGCGGTTGGAAATCACAAAGAGTGCCGTCAAACAGGCAGGCGGATGGGTCCTCGAGAAACTGACGCGGATCAAGTACTCGGAGAAGGTGACCAGATCGGTCGACATCAGCCAGCTCTTCGAGATGGAGACACTCTCTCTAGGGATCGAAGGCAAGCTCGCCATGTGGAGGAGTCTCAAGAAGGTTGCTCATGAGGATCCGCAGCTGTCGAGCACAAATTTCGATGACCTGATTCAGCGAGCACAGCAGCAACTCGACGGGCTCGAGCGGTATCGACAAGAGGCGGCCGCTAAAGCCTTCACCGCGTGAAGCGTCAGGACCCAAGTACGGCCGTCACACTCTGCGATGAGGCGGCCAGACGCAGCTACTCCTCCGCAAGGCTTTGTGCAGAGCCAGCCCCGCGAGCGGGCTGAGCCTGCATTAGAAGGGAGCATATTCAGCCGTGGCAGATCTCGCTGTCGAAGCGACAGGCGACCACCTGGGGTGTCTCTATCGGCTCGCCGGCCTCGATCGACCACGCCAGCCTCACGAACTGACCGTGGGACCAAGCAAGCGGGGTCGCCGAAAAGGTGTTCTCGCCGGGCTCGAAGCGCGGCGCGCTCCCGGCGGGCGGCCGATGGTCCCAGACCTGTTCGGCCATGAAGTAGCTGTGCTCGTCGGCTGAGCGGGCCATGGTGTCGAGGTAGAGGCCGCCGGAGCCGCCGGCGGCGAGAGCGTATTCGCCGCGCTCGCCGGTCAGAAGGGGCCACCCGCGGCCCAGCGTTAGGCCGGATCCAGGGTCCACCGGCTCCCACTGGCTTCCATCGCGCATCTCGCCGTAGCCGTCGAAGCTCGAACGATGCCAAAACGGCCCGTTGCTGGTGGTGAAGCCCAGCTTGTCGTCGATGAGTTCAACAGTGGAGAGGATGTTGGGGTCGTCGGCTCGCTTTACGCCCAGGCGCACCATTTCGAGGAAGCTGGGGTCGATCACGCGACGCTGATCGACCAGCGGTCCACCGTCTGCGATCTGTATCTCGGTGGGCGCTTGCGCGTCGCCGTCGTCGGTGATGCGCAGATAGTAGGGATCGTCGCTCAACGGTCCATTGTTGGTCAGAGTCCAGCGATTGAGATTTTGCTGCCATGCGTCGGCGACGGCCAGGTAGCGTTTGGCCGGCCCCGGATGGCCGTTGTCGCGAGCGATGTCGGCTGCGCACACAAGCCCTGCGATCTCCGCCGCGATCGTCGCGGGCGAGAAGCCGCCGATGTTCTCCCAGCGCTCTTGTTCAGTGCGCGGTCCGTTCGCGGCGAGGAACTCAGCCGAACGTCTGACGTGCGCCCAATCATCGGGTCCGGTACGGCCGAGCTGCCAGGCGAGTACGATGGGGAACGCAACCTCATCCATTTGCAAGCCTCCGAAGACCTCTTCTCCCGAGAGCCTGGAGTTCTGCGGGAACGATCCGTCCGGGCGCTGTTGCACGTCCCAGAGGTAGTCCAGAGCTCGCTCTGCGGCCCCCTCATCTCCCACGGCGAGCAGCGAGGTCGCGATCTCATAGAGGTCTCGAGACCACACGGCTATGTAAACGGGCAGGTCTTGCAGCAAATTTGCCCACGCCCACGGCCGGCTCGGCGCGGCCACGAAGCCGCCCCGGAACGTCTTGTCTTCGCTGGCGGCGAGCACCATCGCAGAGACGTTGTAGGTCGTACGCCAGTCTGCGGCGCTTTCGGGCACGCGCTTCAGCTCAGACATGTACTCATGCCATCCGGCCGAGTATTGGTGCAGGGCCGGCTCGAAACGCCTCGCCAGCGCCCTGCGTCCGGTTGCCGCCGCGGCTGCCGTCGTGGGGCCGAAGCCAATCGCCAGCGTCAGGCGCCGGGCACCGGGCAGACCGGTCAAGTGGGTCTTACCCGTCTGCACCACGTTGCCCTCGTGGGACGCTACGTAGCTCCAGTCCATTGTGAAGTCCTGCCGCAGGTCCTCCCAGCCGTCGCTGGCGCCCAGGTAGCCGCTCGAAGTCTTGGAGAAACCCGAGGAAGAGGAGACCGCCACCCTGAAGTCGTCGCCGGATGCGGTCAGTGCCCCCTTCGTCGTCGCGCCGGTGTCGTCGTTCCCGTCGAGGCCCACTCCTACGTCGTGCAGTACGTAGACGTCGTAAGGGTCTCCCGTGAGCGATTTCACCCGTACGTCCACAAGCACAGCCGAACGAGCGGGATCGGTGACGTAGGTCTTGGTGATTCGGTACTTTCCAGAACGTGCGGTGTTCGTCTGCCGGTAGACAAGACTTCGTGAATCGAGGAGCTTTAACTCGTGAATGGTGTTTCGATCCTCCCGTTCGGCGAAGGTGGCTCCGTCGGAGACGATCAGCTGCAGGTCTCGCAGCGCAGGTGTGTCGATGCGCGGGTAGAAGACCTCGGTCAGCTTGCCCTGGTTGAGCGTGTACCAGACCTTGCTGGCAAGCGTTCGAGAGGAGCCGAACCCTTCCTTGTCGCCGGGAGCCCAGGTGGCGCCGTCACCGGGAGCGCCCGGCGCCGTCCCGGCCGGAGTCCCCGAAGCCGGCCCGGGCGAGACCGCGATGCCAAGCATGAGGATGGCCGCGAGGATCGCGATCGAGTTCCGTTCCAAACCACCAGCGACATGGTTCATGTTGCCCCCCTCACGGCCGGCCCGGCTCCCAGTTGCCCTGCGCCATCCTGGTTCGAAATACCAAATCAGTCAAGCGCCGTGGAGAACCAAGCAAGGCGGTAACTTGAGTCAAGAGTGGGCCACGTGAAGTCGATCACCGCAGCGATTGTTTGCGTCCTGATGGGGACCGCGATGGTTTCCTGGGACGCCTCGAGCAGCCCACGCGCCGCCTTCACCGAAGGAACTCCCGAGGACCTGCGGCGGCTCGCCACACAGACCTGGGCCGAATTCATCGCTGCCTTTCCGGGACATCGCCACTGCATCGGCCCCGTAACGGTCGCACCCGCGACAGAGCTCGGCGACCGGGCAGAGTACGAACCTGAAGGCATGTTCGTGACCGTGCGCGTGCCGGGCACCGCCCCCAACCTGCGTGCTTCGTTGGTTCACGAGTTCGCCCATCACCTCGACCACACGTGCCCTCGCGTCCGGCTCTTTCGTCCCCGGTTCCTCGCCGCGCAGGGCATGGCACCAACCCGCAGCTGGTTCAGGGGAGCGAGCTGGGAGGAAACCCCGTCAGAGCAGTTTGCGGAAGCGGCGGTCGAGATCGTGCTCGGGCGCACCTCACGGCTGCGCCTCCACGCTCGCGGCGACGCGCTCCAAGCGATGCGCGCATGGGGAGCCCGCGAGTGAATCACGCAATGGTTATGGTTCGAAAGCGCTCCCTGTTCGTCAGTCGACAGTCTTCCTGGCGTTCTGTTCAAGCGCCTGCGCGGCGCGGCGCATCTCCTCTACAGACTCGTCACCCTCTGGAGCTTCTCTTTGCAACTCGTGCGCCAAGTTCTGTAGCTCCTCGCCTCCGGCCATCATCTGCACGAGCTGATCCAGGCCTATGTCTTTCTTGGGGAAGTCCCCGTAGATTCGCCCCCGGCGAAGGATGACGAAGTGGTCGCCGACTGGGTAGGCGTGGTGGGGGTTGTGCGTGATGAAGATAACCCCGATGCCGCGCTGTTTGGCCTGGAGTATGTAGCGAAGCACCACGCCCGCTTGCTTCACGCCGAGAGCTGCGGTGGGCTCGTCGAGGATCAGGACCTTGGCGCCGAAGTAGACGGCGCGCGCGATCGCGACGGACTGGCGCTCGCCTCCCGACAGAGTACCGACGGCCTGGTCTGCATCGCGAATGTCGATTCCCATCTTCCCGAGCTCCGCCCGCGTCGTCTCCTTGGCGAAGCCGACGTCGTAGCGACGGAACGGCCAGAATCCCTTGGTCGGCTCGGACCCAAGGAAGAAGTTCCTCCAAATCGACAGCAGGGGAATCATGGCGAGGTCCTGATAGACAGTTGCTATGCCGCACTCGAGGGCGTCGCGCGGCGAGCTGAGGCTCATCTTGTTGTCCTCGAACACATACTCACCCTCGTCGGGTTTGTACACTCCGGACAGAGTTTTGATGAGTGTCGACTTACCGGCGCCATTGTCGCCCAGTAAGCACGTGACCTCTCCCGCCCTGACGAACATTGAGATGTCCTTAAGGGCGACGACGGTTCCGAAGTACTTGGAGACGCCTTTGATCTCCAGCAGTGGCTTGCCGTTGTCGCTCAACTCCTCGTCGCCCTCCTTCGAACCCAGTTGTTGAATATGACTGCGACCAGCAGCACTGTGCCTACGAACACTTGGAAAAGGTCGCCGTCGACTCCCATGATCACGATGCCTTGCTGGACCATTGCGAAGATGAGGGCGCCAAGCGCCGCTCCGACGGCCGAGCCGTACCCGCCGGTGAGCAAGCACCCGCCGATGACCGCCGCGATGATCGCCTGGAACTCCTGCTGGGTTCCCCGCAGGGTGTCGGCGCCGGTGAACTGCGCCGCCTGGATCAATGCTACGAGGAAGGCGGCGAAAGCCGTCGCCATGAACAGGTTCACTTTTACCCTGCGCGTAGGGACCCCCACATTGCGGGCCGCGTCCACGGCGCCGCCGGTGCCAAAAATCCAGTTGCCGTAGCGAGTCCGCAGCAACACCCAGCTGGCGAGCGCAGTGAGGGCGACCCACCACAAGATGGCGACGGTGAAGCTGCTCCCAAACGCCTCGAGGTTGCTTGCAAAGATCGTTTGGATGGGCGCGAATCCTTCGACCTGGTCAAGCCCACCGAGCTGGGTGCGGTTGGTTCGGAATCTGGTGAATGCGATCGTGATGCCGCGGAAAACGAACAACGTTCCGAGCGTGATGATGAACGACGGAAGCCTGGTCGTCACCACCAGCCAGCCGTTGAACAACCCGATGAGCAGCGACAGTGCCAGCGCCACCAAGATCGCGGGGAACAGCGTCCAGCCGAAGCCCCCGGCCTCCGAGGAGGTGACCAGGATCAGGATTGCCATGCCGGCGAATCCAAGGATCGAGCCGATCGACAGATCGAACTCGCCTGCGATCATCAGCAGAGCGACTGCAACCGCCAGGATGCCCAGAGGAGCGGCCCTGTTGAGGATGGATGCGGTCGTTGCGAAACTAATAAAGTTATTATCGGCGGCGAAGATCGCAAAGAAGCTCCAGACGAGCACCACTCCGAGCAGCGCACCGAGCTCGGGCCGCGACAGCAAACGGGACAACCACCCGGATTGCCGGACTCGTTCATCGCCCCCCGCAGCTGCCGGCCGTGCGGCTTCGGTGACCAAAGTTCCTCCCTTCTTCTGTGCAAAGCGGTGGGGCCCGCTGCGGACCCCACCTAATCAACGTTGCTACCTAACGCCTTCGTCGGTGTACTGGATGACGTCGCTGGCAGTGTCCTGAGTGACGATCTGCGGACCGGTGAGGACGATGCGCTCGACGCTGCCGAGTGGCAACGCCCCGGTCTCGAGGTACTGGGTCATGAACACCACCGGCAGGTAACCCTGCAGGTACTGTGCCTGGTCGATGGCGAACAGCATGTCGCCGTCCTCGATCGCCTGCAACACCGAGGACGAGAGGTCGAAGGTCGCGAATGTTATGTCCCCGAGGCTGCCGGCCTGCTGCAGCGCCATCAGCGTCGGGTCGGCGCCGGTCGGCCCGAGCGTGAGGATGCCGTCGATGTCGGCGTCGCCCTGAAGCGCACCGGTCACCGTCTCCGTCGCCGCTTGGGGGTTGTTGAGGTCCACGGGCACGACCTCGCCCTGTTCCCCGAGGCCCTCGAAGAATCCCTCGCAGCGCTGATCGAGGGCGACGTTACCGACTTCCTGGTTGATGCAGATGGCGTTCTGGACGCCCTCTTCGGCGAAGTTCTGGCCGGCGATCAACCCGGCCTCGAACTCAGTCTGGCCGATGTGTACCAGGACACCGAGATCGGCGAAGTCGTCGCTGCCGGAGTTCATCGAGATGACCGGTATCCCCGCGTCGACTGCGCTCTCAATCGAGGTGCGGAGCGCGTCGGCGTCGGGGATGCTGACGATGAGCCCGTCCGGCTCGGATGCCACCGCGGCGTCGATCAGCTCGCTCATCTGCACCATGTCGAACGTCTGCGGCGCGCGGTACTCGACCTCGACGCCCATATCGGTGGCAGCATCGTCGAACCCGTTCGCGGCGACCGACCAGAAGGGATCGGAGGCTTGCCCGTGGGTCACCGCTACAAAGCGGAAATCACGCTGTGCGACTGCGCCGCCTCCGTCCCCGTTGCCCTCGGACTGCTGCCCGCCGCCCCCGTCACTCGAACATGCCGCGGCCAGCAGCACCAGCACCGCCGCCACTGCCCACATCCTCGTTTTCCCCACCCCGGCTCCCTTCGTTGCGGCCCCGCCCTATGCGGGAGCCTCGCTCAAACAACAATTAGTGCACACGATCATGCCGTCTTCTGCGTTTGCGCCTCGAAAATTTTCCGACGCAGGTAGTCCACGCTTGCTCGAGCATCGCCGATTGGGCCACCTCCCTCCTGCGGCTCCTCCTTCAACACCCGGTCCTGTTCCAACACCAACCAGCCGCCGTATCCGGATGCCTGTAAGGCCGCGATCACCGACTCGAGATCGACGTCTCCGCTCCCGAGCGGCCGGTACATCCCGTACCCGACCGCCTCCCGATAGGCGAGCTCGCCGAAACGGACCTGCTCCGCCAGCGGCCCGTCGACATCCTTGAGATGCATGTGCCCGATACGGTCGGGGGCAGCTTCCATCACTTCCACAGGGTCCACTCCTGCTACGGTCAGATGCCCCGTATCGACGCACAGCGCTACCGGCGACGACTCAAGGACTCGCTCGATATCGCTCCGGCTCTCGATCACGGTGCCGTAGTGAGGATGAAGCGCGACTCGCAGGCCCCGGGCGGCAGCCAACTCTTGGACGCGCTCGATACCGTGAGCAAGCGTCATCCACGCCCGCGTATCGAGCCGTTCCGATCGCTCGTAGCCGGTGTGGGCCGAGGCGGCGGCCAGGACCAGTACCTCTGCTGAGGCGGCTCCTAGCAGGTCGGCCGCCCCGGCCACGGTCGCCAGCTCTGCCTCCAGACGAGTAGCGTCGTGGAGGACGACAGGCACGAAGCCACCGATCAGCTCGAGTGCGTGGGCGCCGAGCAGGTCTAGCAAAGACTCGGGATCGGCCGGAAGAAAGCCCTCGGGGCCTAGCTCGATGGCGTGCAGGCCGAGCTCTGAGACCTCCTGAAGCACTTGCTCCGGCCGGAGCTGATGCCCCCATCCCGCCACCTCGCAGACACCCCACGTGATTGGGGCGGCCGCGACCCTGTCGAGATCGCTTCTCACTCCAGCTCCTCGAGCCTGACGGGGCGGTGTTCCTCCCGGGAGAGGTCGCAGGCCACGGCTACCCGCAGTGCTTCGAGCGCATCCTCGGCGGTGCAGGGGCTCGACCTCACCCCCCGGGCGACTTCGATGAATGCGGACAGCTCTCGACGATAAGCGTCCCGGAACCGCTCCTGGAAGTTGGGGTAGGCATTGGGCGGAGGGCCGGGCATCCCCGGTTCGACCGAGCGCAATGGCGTGCGCTGGTCCCAGCCGACGGCGATGCTGTCGCCGGATCCGAACAGCTCCATCCGAACGTCGTAACCGAGGGGATCGTGGCGCGTAACCGACAGGATGCCAAAGGCCCCGCTTACCAGCTTGAGGACGGCTGCCGCCGTGTCGGCGTCCCCGTGGGTCTCGAAGACGGGAAAGTAGGTGGCGGATCCATCCGCGTAGACCTCGCTGATCTCGTCGCCGGTCACGAAGCGCAGGGCGTCGAAATCGTGAATGCTGAAGTCCCGGAAAATACCCCCCGAGGTCTTGATGTAGTCCTCAGGTGGCGGGGCGGGGTCGTGCCCAGCCATCCGGACGATGTAGAGGTCACCGAGTGCGCCGCTGGCGACTAGATCGTGGGCGGCTTTGTAGCCCTCATCGAAACGCCGTTGAAAGCCCATCTGTAGCGGAACCGCCGTCTTGCGGGCGAGCTCCACTACTTCGACCGTCGAGTCCAGGTCGAGTGCGATGGGCTTCTCACAGAAAGTGGGAAGGCCGCGCTCGAGGGCGGCCTTGATCAGCTGGGCGTGTGAGGATGTCGCCGCGGCGATGACCACCGCGTCGACCGCTGCCAGCACATTATCGACTCCGGCCGCCGGCTCGACCCCTAGATTGGCAGCGACCTTCTCCGCCCGGTCGCGATCGACGTCCGCCACCGTGACCGATGCCACCTCGGGGGCGGCGGCAAGCATACGGGCGTGCTCCACGCCAATCCGTCCGACTCCGATGACTCCAACTCGCAACATGGCCTCCCCCGGGCCCCGGCCCCGCCGGTGACCAGTACGCCCATTTGACCACTGAATTAGGTGGTCGATCTCCACAGGATTCACTGCCCGGCTCCTTCGGCGCGCGCTCGCACTCTCGTCTCTCAGCTCGGCGCGAAGGCGCCGCCCCTGCACCGGCGGGCGGTTGATCGGATCATCGAAAGACGCGAGGCGCAGTGAAGGTGCCGGTATGAGGGTTTCGTATGCCGATCAAGTGCTACGGCCTGTTCCTGTTAGCCGACGAGGTCACTTGGAACCCTGGGAGGGGCCACCGAGGAGAGTTCAACCTGCTGGGTCGAAGGGGAAAGAATCGACCAGGCTTGCGGGTCGCTGACTTTCGCAAGCAGAGCGGTCTCTATATCCTCTACGAAACTTGGTCCTCACTACGTCGGCCTGACAACCCGGCTCGGTGTACGTCTAAGTGCTCCGCACCGGAAATACGGTCAGGAGCGAGAGCGTCACTGCGCCCTGGTCGCTAGGCGCGAGAAGTGAGCGTACCCGGAGGGTACGTGAGCGACGAGTAACGACGCGAGCGGGGATGCAGGGGCGCTCGAATGCGAGCGTATTTACGGG
>Ga0136633_1000404_pt1 | contig 32677 bp, 32 predicted proteins | sample AntDrymeUQ832206_2_FD_105494 | JGI IMG/M metagenome (GOLD analysis project Ga0136633, IMG submission 105494) | Polar desert sand microbial communities from Dry Valleys, Antarctica - metaG UQ83 (22.06) | ecosystem: Environmental > Terrestrial > Soil > Desert | place: Antarctica: Dry Valley... | reverse complement strand
GCACGGTGACCAGGATCGACGCCATCGCGGCGAAGGACGGGACGGCGTTGCGGGTCAGCGAGCGGATCGCCTCGCGCAGGAAGAAGCCCATCCTCATGAGCGCAGCAACTCCCCGAACTCACGCGTGGAGTCCTCGGAGTAGCCGGCCTGGCGCTCGTCGCGGACGACCTTGCCGGCGCGCAATTCGATCACGCGTCGGCGCATGCGGTCGACCATCGAGTGGTCGTGGGTGGCGACCACGACGGTCGTGCCCGTGCGGTTGATGCGATAGAGCAGCTGCATGATCCCGATCGAGGTCTCGGGATCGAGGTTGCCGGTCGGCTCGTCGGCCAGCAGCAGCGGCGGGTGGTTGACGAACGCACGCGCGACCGACACGCGCTGCTGCTCGCCGCCGGAGAGCTGCTCGGGCAGGTTGTGGAGCTTCAGCGAGAGACCGGTCAGGCGCAGGATCTCCGGCACCTTGTCGCGCACCTCGCGGCGCGTCCCGCCCGTGACCTGCAGCGCGTAGGCGACGTTGTCGTGCACGGTGCGGTTCGGCAGCAGCTTGAAGTCCTGGAAGACCGCCCCGATGTTGCGTCGGTAATAGGGGACCTGCTTGCGCGTGATCTCCGAAAGGTCGCGGCCGGCGACCTTGACGGTGCCGCTGGAGATCTCGAGCTCCTTGATCAGCAACCGCATGATCGTCGACTTGCCCGACCCGGTGGGGCCGACCAGGAAGACGAACTCGCCGGGATCGATGGCGAACGAGACCCCGTCGAGGCCCTTGTGGCGCCCGTCGTAGTCCATCGTGACGTCTTTGAACGAGATGACCGGAGGCATCGCCCGAAGACGGTAGCGAGGACGGCCTGCGAAATCGCCGTATGCAGCGGCTTTTGCAAGCGGCCGCGACGGGTCCGGCGGTTCGGCGTTCACCGCCGCGTTACATTCATCGACATGGTCGTGCGTCCGCTGCTCGCCGCCTTCGCGGCCTCCCTGCTGATCCCCGCCGCGGCCGGAGCCGCCTCCGAGACCCTCGGCAAGACCACGCTCGAGGTCCGGATCCTCGGCGGCGATCGCGCGGCCGGCTACACGTCGCTGCGCACGGGGCCAGGACAGGACTTCGTGGTCCGGGAGGGCGTCGGTGCGACCGCGAGGGCCGAGCGCCTCAAGAAGCGCCGCTCGTTCGCCTACTTCGCCCAGCTCTCGGACTTCCAGCTCGCCGACGAGGAGTCCCCGGCGCGCGTCGAGCTGCTCGATCAGGTCGCCTCGGAGTTCTCGTCCGCGTGGCGCCCGCAGGAGGCGCTGATGCCATTCGTGATCGACGCGTCGATCCGCCAGGTCAATGCCCACATGGCCAGCCCGGTGCCCCAGGGCAACGGCAAGCGGGCGCAGCTCGGTTACGTCATCACCACCGGTGACAACGCCGACAACCAGCAGCGCAACGAGACCGAGTGGGTCGCGCGCCTGCTCGAAGGCGGCCGCGTGGACCCGAACTCCGGTTCGGCGAATCCCGCCGACATCCCGCCCACGTGTCCCGCCGCCGCGCTCGACCCGGCCGAAGCCGCCGGCTACACCGGCGTCCAGGACTACGACGACTACGTCGAGTCCGGCGACTACTACGACCCCGACGAGCCGGCCGGGAAGTTCTCGGGCTGGCCGTCCTATCCCGGGCTGATGAACCGCGCGCAGCAGCCGTTCGACGCGACCGGCCTGAGGGTCCCCTCCTACGTCGCCATCGGCAACCACGACGCGCTCGTTCAGGGCAACGAGGACGCCAACGCCGCCTTCGAGGCCGTCGCGACGGGCTGCAAGAAGGTGATGCTCGGCCAGTTCGGGATCGAGGACATCATCGCCAACCCCAGCGCGCTGCCGTTCATGACCTCACCGACGCGGACGGCGCTCGTCCCGCCCGACCCGCGGCGCGCCTTCGTCACGCTGCCCGAGTACCGCAAGATCTTCAAGAGCGGCCGCCAGGCCGACGGCCACGGCTTCGGCTTCGTCGACGCCGGCGAACTGGCCGCCTCCAACGGCGCTGCGTCCTACTACGCCTTCTCCCCCAAGCCGGGCCTGCGCATGATCGCGCTCGATTCGGTGGCCAACGGCGGCGTCGCGGGCGTGACCGACCGCGGCAACATCGACGACCCGCAGTACCAGTGGCTCGACCGCGAGCTCGCGAAGGCCGACGCGGCGGGAGAGATCGCGGTCGTCTACTCCCACCACGCGCCGGTCAGCATGGACGCCAACGCCCCGGACGAGCTCGCCTCTCCGTGCACGGCCGACCGCCCCGAAGACGATCCCAACCCCGGCTGCGACCTCGACCCGCGCTCATCGGAGCCGCTGCACCTCGGAACCGACATGGTCGACCTGCTGCACGCCCATCCGAGCGTGGTCGCCTGGGTCGCCGGCCACTCGCACGTCAACGACGTCACCCCGTACGCGAAGGGTGGCGGCGGATTCTGGGTCGTGCGGACCTCGGCCGAAGCCGACTGGCCCCACCAGGACCGCCTCGTCGAGATCATGGACAACCGCGACGAGACGCTGTCGATCTTCGGCACCCTGCTCGACAACGCCGCGCCGATCACTGCGCCCGGCCCCGAGAGGTCCGTCGGCGCGATGACGCCCGACGAACTGGCTTCGCTCGGCCGGACGTTCGGCTACAACGACCCGGATTCGGGCGGCGGCACGGGTGAGGGACAAGCCGACGACAACAACGTCGAGCTGCTCGTGAGTGACCCGCGCGACCGCTCCGGGGTCCGGCTGTCGATCGCCGGCGGGCCCTCACGGTCGCTGCGGACCAACCGGACCAGCACGCTCTCGCTGCGCCTGCTCTCCCAGCGCGACGGAAGCCGAGCGGCGCCGTTGCGGCGCACGACGGTGAAGGTCGACAACGAGGTCCTGCGCACCGACCGGTCCGGCCGCGTGCGCGTCTCGCTGAAATTCCGCAAGTCCGGGCGCAAGCTCCTGCTCGTCACGACCAAGGGCCACCGCCCGGCCCGCCTGATCCTGAACGTCAGGCGCTGACCGCCCAACCCCCGCCGGGGGGACGGGCGTAGGCTCCGGCGCATGGCCGTCGTCCGCCTCCGAGGACCGCTGAAGCTCCTGGCCGTCGACGAGGCCGAGCACGCGCTCGACGCCGCCACGGTCGGCGAGCTCCTTTCGGCGGCGGTCTGTGCCTGCATTCGATCGTCACCTGGCCCGGCGAGCCCGACCGCCTGGCGATCGCCATCTCGGCCGCCGGGGTCTGGCTGAGCGACGACGGCGGCGCGACCTGGCGCAAGGGCAACGAGGGGCTGCGCGCCGGCTACATCCCGGAGGAGGCGCCCGACGAGGAGAAGATCGGCCTCTGCGTGCACCGCCTGCACCGCGCGCCCTCGAAGCCCGAGCGCATGTTCATGCAGTTCCACGGCGGCGTCTACCGCTCCGACGACGCGGGCGAATCCTGGACGAGCATCGCCGACGGGCTGCCGTCGGATTTCGGCTTCCCGCTCGCCATCGACCCCGCCGACCCCGACAGCGCGTTCGTGATCCCGCTGACCGCCGACGTCGACCGCGTCACGCCCGGCGAGCGGGTGCGCGTCTACGAGACGCGCGACGCCGGCGCCACCTGGACCCCACGCGGGGACGGCCTCCCGGCCGAGCACGCCTACCTGACGATCCTGCGCGAGGCGTTCGACTGGGCCGGCAGCGGCGAGGCCCTGCAGCTGTTCTTCGGTGCCACCTCCGGGGACGTCTTCGCCTCCGGCGACGCGGGCGCGACGTGGGCCGCAGCCGCCACGCACCTGCCGCCCGTGCTGTCCGTCAGTGCGCGCGGCTGATCTCCTACCCTCGGTCGATGGCCCGAATCGAGACCTCCACGGCCCCGAACGGGCTGCCGATCCACCGCATCCCGTTGCCCGGAACCCGCGCCACGACGGTGCTCGTGGCCTTCGACGCCGGCGCCCGCACGGAGCGTCCCGACGAGAACGGGATGGCGCACTTCCTCGAGCATCTCGTGTTCAAGGGCGGCGTGAAGTACGACGACTACCGCAAGGTCAACGAGACCGCCGAACGCCTCGGCGCCGTCCTGAACGCGTACACCTCGCACGACCTCGTCGCGTTCCACATCACCTGCCGCGGTGAGGTCCTGCCCGCCGCGCTCGACCTGCTGACCGACTTCGTCGGGCGCCCGAGGATCGACGCCGAGGAGCTCGACCGCGAGCGCGGCGTCGTGGTCCAGGAGATCGCGCGCGCCCACGATCAGCCCGCCGTGCTGGCCGAGCACCTGATCGACCGCGCGGCGTTCGGCGAGCATCCGCTCGGGCGCCCCGTCCTCGGGCCGGCCGACCACATCCGCTCCTTCACCCGCGAGGCGATCGTGGCCTTCCGGGAGCGCCGGTGGGCCGGCGCCCGCGGCGGCGCCTTCCTCGTCGGCGCCCTCGGCGACCTGCCCGAGCAGGAGGTCCTGCACGAGCTCTTCGGCCGCTTCCCCGACCTCGCCGCCAACGGCGCCGCCGAGCCCGCGCCCAGCTTCGCGCCGACCACGCTCGTCGAGGAGCGCGACTCCAACCAGTCGCATCTGCGCATGAGCTACCGCCCCGACACCGATCCGGGCGACCGCGCCCAGCGTGCCGCGCTGAGCGTCTACAGCACGCTCCTCGGCGGGTCCATGGGCTCACGCCTGTTCGACGAGATCCGTGAGAAGCGAGGCCTGGCCTACAGCGTCTACGCCGCCGACCACTCCTACGCGGACGTCCCGATCCTTCAGCTCTCGGCCGGCCTCGAATCCGGCAAGTGCATCGAGGCCTACGAGTGCATGCGCGCGATCGTCGACGACCTGCGCGAGAACGGCCCGACGGAAGAGGAAGTCGAGCGCGCGCGCGCGTACTCGGCCGGCCGCACCGTGCTGGCCTTCGAGAACACCAACGCCGTCGCTCGCTACGCGGCCGGTCAGACCGTCGTCTTCGGACAGGACATCGACCCCGATCGCGTGATCGAGGTGCTCGACAGCGTCACGGTCGAGCAGGTCCGCGAGGTCGCCGCCGGCATCTCCGAGGAGCTCTCGGTCGCCTGCGTGGGCCCGCACACCAAGGCCGACTTCAACTAGACCGACGGGGACGGGCTTGCATCCCGTCGCCCCGGTCCGCTTCAATCTCCTGCGGTGGACGTCAACCGCCGCGAGCTCGAGGGCTACATCCAGCGTGTCGGCGACCGCTGGCCGCTCCAGCGCGCCCTGCTCGGCGGCGCCCGCGTCGATGACGCGAAGGGCGCTCCACCCCAGCGCGAGCGCGGGGCCGAATACGTCGTGATCCTGGTGAGCGACGCCTTCGACGGCGTCCCGTGGCTCGAACGCGTCTACCAGGCGGGCTCGCTCTGGGACGCCTTCGAGATGGGCTCGCGCGCCGAGGTCCACTGCTACACGCCACCCGAGTTCGAGCGCAAGGTGGTCCAGCTCAAGGCCGTCCGCGACGCGGCCGAGCGCGGGTCCGACCTGCTGCCCGTCAGCGGCTCCGCCCCGTAGACCGCCTAGGCCGAGATCGAGACCATGCGCTCGATCGGGATTCGCGCCCGCTCGGCGATCTCCGGTGCGACCTTGACCACCGGCGACAGGTCGCGCAGGCAGTCGCGCAGCTTCGGCAGCGTGATCATCTTCATGTAGCGGCACGAGGCGGCCTCGTTGGCGGCGATGAAGTCCACGTCGGGTGCGAGCTTGCGCAGCGGGTAGAGCATCCCGACTTCCGTGGCCATGATCGCGGTGGAGCCGGGAGCCGCGTTGCGTGCGTACTCGACCATGCCGCCGGTCGAGAGCATGTGGACGCCCTCCGGATCGACGTCGCCGGACGCCACGTACTCCATGACCGACGTCGAGCAGCCGCATTCGGGATGGATCAGGAAGTCCGCCCCAGGGTGCGCGGCGCGCATCTCGGTGATGTCGCTCGGGCGGATGCCGGCGTGCACGTGGCACTCGCCGTCCCAGACGTGCATCCGCCGGCCGACCTGCGCCTCGACGTAGGCGCCCAGGAACATGTCCGGGCCGAACAGGATCTCCGTGTCCTCGCCGTGCTCGCGGTAGATGTGCTCGACCACGCGCTGGGCGTTCGAGGACGTCACGCAGTAGTCGGTCTCCGCCTTCACCTCGGCGGTGGTGTTGACGTACATCACGACGATCGCGCCGGGGTGCTTCGCCTTCCACGCCCGCAGCTGGTCGGCAGTGATCGAGTCGGCGAGCGAGCAGCCCGCGCCCATGTCGGGCAGCAGCACGGTCTTCGACGGCGACAGGATCGATGCCGTCTCGGCCATGAAGTGCACGCCGCAGAATGCGATCACCTCGGCTTCGGTGCTCGCCGCCTGCTGGGAGAGCTGCAGCGAATCGCCGACGAAGTGCGCGACGTCCTGCACCTCGGGGAGCTGGTAGTTGTGGCCGAGGATGACCGCGTTGCGCTCGGACGCGAGCGCGCGGATCTCGTCCTGCAGCCGGGGGATGTCCACGATCTCGACGAGATCGGGCGGTGCCGTGGGGAGCATCGGCAGGTTCATGAGGGGACGGCCTCCAGGGCCAGGGTGAGGTCAAGGGCGGGCGCCGAGTGGGTCAGCGCCCCCATCGAGACGAAGTGTAGGCCCTTTATGGTCGCATATACCAAAATTGTCTCGGGGCTCACTCCCCCGCTGGCCTCGAGGGTCGCGCGACCAGCGACCTGGGCCACCGCCGCCTGCAGTTCCTCCGGCGTCATGTTGTCGAGCAGCAGGCGATCGGCCCCGGCTTCGAGCGCCTGGTCGATCTCGTCGCGATCGCGCACCTCGACCTGAACCATCAGCTCCGGCCGTGCGGCGCGAGCGCCGGACACTGCCGCCGCGATCCCGCCGGCCGCGGCGATGTGGTTCTCCTTGATGAGGAAGGCGTCGAAGAGGCCGACACGGTGGTTGGTCCCCCCTCCCGCGGCCACGGCGGCCTTCTCGAGCACCCGCAGGCCAGGGGTGGTCTTGCGGGTGTCGAGGATCTCGGCCGTCCCGCCGGCGTCGCGCACGCGGCGCACGACGTCGGCGGTCAGCGTGGCGATCCCGCTCAGCCGGCCGAGGAAGTTCAACGCGGTCCGCTCTGCCGTCAGCAGCGCGCGTGCCCGGCCCTCGACGGTCATCACGAGCGCCCCGGAGTCACGCCACTCCCCCTCGGGGCCTCGCTCGATCGTGCATTCGGGATCGAGCCGCCGGAACGCCACCTCGGCCGCGTCGAGCCCGAATACGACTCCCGGGGCCTTCTGCGTGATCGTCGCCCGCGCCCGTGCCTGCGGATCCACAGTGGCTTCGCTGGTGACGTCCCCAGGGCCGACGTCTTCGGCCAGCGCGCGGTCGACCGCCAAGATCAGCTCTTCATTCGGCATGACAGAAGACGGTACCCCCGACCGTTGGATGAGCACATGGACGAGATCTTCAGACGGCGCCTCTACCCCCGCAGGCACGTCGGCGTCGAAGTGACGCTGATGCGCGATCGTGGATCGCCGATCCGCGCTCACACGCTGGAGATCGGCGGCGGCGGGATGCGTATCGAGAGCGAGCGGCCGCTCGCGGTCGATGAGGTCCTGAACTTCGATCTGCCGCTGCACGGCTACCCGATCGAGGGTCACGCGCGCGTGCTGCGCGAGCACGGCCCGAACGTCTACGCGCTGCGCTTCGAGGTGTTCAGCGACTCCTCGCTGGACCGCGTGCTGCAGTTCGTCGACGGGTTCGCCGACACGGCTTAGGATTCCCGCAGGACCTGGATGGTGTGGAAGGTCGGGTCGCCCGCGCCGTGCAGCCGGGCACCGGCACCGGTCAGCTCCCGCAGGTAGGCGATCGCCTCCTCGGTGATCCGCTCGCCCGGCAGCAGCGCCGGGATGCCCGGCGGGTAGCCGGCGATCGCCTCCGCCGAGACGCGCCCGATCGAGTCGTCGACCTCGACGCGCTCGGATTCCCCCAGGAACGCGTCGCGTGGCGCGACGACGACCTCGTTGCGCAGCGCACCCCACGGCCGGGTCAGGGCGCTGGCGTTCCCGGCGCGCTCGACGCGGCGGATCGTCTCCCGGAAGTCCACCGCGAAGCGACGCAGGTCGTCGACGGGCTGGGCGATGCCGAGAATCAGCACGCACGTCGCATGCGTCGCGAGCTCGAGGTGGACGTCGTAGGTCGCGCGCAGCGCGGCCGCGATCTCGTAACCGCTGCAGCCCGTGCCGCGCACGTCGATGACGATGCGCAGCGGGTCCCACGCGGCGACACCGGGCCGGCCCACCAGTTCCTCGCCCACCACCGAGCAGCCGGGGGTGGCGTCGATGGCGGCGCGCGCAACATCGCCGGCGGCGATCGTGCGCGAGATCAGGTCGGTGCCGTGCACGGTCAGTTGGCGCCGCGATGCGTCCAGCGATGCCATCAGCAGCGCGCTCGGGCTCGTCGATCGCATCAGGCGCACGGCGCGGCCGACGCGGTCGGAATCGACGCGGTTGGTCGGACCCACGTGCAGCAGCGCCGACTGCGTGAGCGAGCCGACGATCTTGTGCGTGGAAGTCAGCACCGCGTCGGCGCCGAGATGCACCGCGCTCGGCGGGACGCCCGGGTGGAAGCCGAAGTGCGGCCCCCAGGACTGGTCGACGATGAGCGGGATCCCGCGCGCATGGGCGACGTCGGCCAGTCCGGCGACGTCGGCGGCGAGCCCGTAGTAGGTCGGCGAGACGACGAACGCGACGCGCGCCTCGGGGTGCTCGTCGAGCGAGCGCGCGAGCGACTCCGGCGTGACGCCGTGGGCCATCCCGAGCTCGTCGTCGTATTCGGGGGCCACGTAGGCGGGCATCCCACCGGACAGGACGAGGCCATCCACGACACTCGCGTGGGAGTTCCTCTGCACCACCACCGGCGTCCCCAGGGGCGCGAGCGCCAGGCACAGCGCGTGATTGCCCTGCGTGGCCCCGTTGGTCAGGAACCACGTCCTCGAGGCTCCGTGGGCCTGGGCGGCCAGCATCTCGGCCTGCTCGTAGGGCGTGGGCTTGGCACCGAGGTCGATCCCGTCGATGTCCTGCGGGATGTCGAGCTTGAGCGCGCGGTCGCCCAGGGCCGCCCGCAAGCCGGGGTCGGCCCCTCCGCCGCCCTTGTGGCCGGGGACATGGAAGCGCGTCGTGCCACGGAAGGCGTGGGCGGCCAGCGCGTCGAGATACGGCGCGGCGGGCTGCTCGGCCTCGGGACCGGGCGCGGCGTCGCGCGGGCCGGTGGTGGCGTAGGGGTCGCCGGTCAGGTCGGTCACTTCGCGCTCGCCAGCAGGTAGGCGCGGACGAAGCCGTCGAGGTCGCCGTCGAGCACGCGCGTGATGTCGCCCATCTCGAACTCCGTCCGGTGGTCTTTGACCATCGTGTAGGGGTGCAGGACGTAGGAGCGGATCTGCGAGCCCCAGCCGACGTCCATCGCCTCGCCCTTCTCCTTGGCGAGCTCTTCACGGCGCTTGCGCTCCTCGAGCTCGACGAGCTTGGATTGCAGCATCTTCATCGCGGTGATCTTGTTGGAGGTCTGCGAGCGCTCGTTCTGGCACTGGACGACGATCCCGCTCGGGCGGTGGGTGATGCGAACCGCCGAATCGGTCTTGTTGACGTGCTGGCCGCCGGCCCCGGACGCCCGGTAGGTGTCGATCTGCAGGTCGTCGTCCTTGATCTCGACGGCCCCCGATTCCTCGAGGACCGGCGAGACCTCGACGCTGGAGAACGCCGTCTGGCGGCGCGACTGCGCGTCGAACGGGGAGATGCGCACGAGCCGGTGGACGCCCTTCTCCGCGGAATAGAGCCCGTAGGCGTTCTCGCCCTGGACGCGGAACGTGGCGGACTTGATGCCGGCCTCCTCGCCCTCGGAGACCTCGAGCAGGTCGGCCTTGAATCCACGCCGCTCGGCCCAGCGCATCTGCATGCGCAGCACCATCTCGGCCCAATCCTGCGCGTCTGTGCCGCCCGCCCCGGAGTTCACCGTCACGAGCGCATCGCCCGCGTCATAGGGCCCGGAGAACAGTCGCTCGAGCTCGAGCTCCTCGAGCCGCCGCTCGATCGACTCGAACGTCGTCTCGAGCTCAGCCGCCATCTCCGCGTCGTCGGCGGCCAGCTCGATCATGTCGTCGAGGTCGCCGGTGTCGGCTTCGAGCGAGGCGAACGTCGCCAGCCGCCGGCTCACGCGCGCGTGCTCGGCGTTGACCTTCCCCGCGGCGTCCGGTTCGTCCCAGAAGCCCGGCTCCCCCATGCGCGCCTCCAGCTCGGAGGCGCGCGTCTTCAGCCCTGCTGGGTCAAAGGTAGTCCGCGAGGAGCTTGAGCTGCTCGCGGATCGCCGCAAGGCGCTGCGGCGTCGGAAGGGTGGCGTCGGTGGCCATGGCGGAGAGCCTACGCGGTCAGCGCACGACGATCGTCGTGCCACGGGGCATCGTGGAATAGATCCCCGCGGCCACCGCAGCGGCGACGCGGACGCAGCCGTGGCTGGCGGGACCGGGCGGGAGCTCGCCCGCGTGGATGGCGATACCGTCGGACGTGAAGTAGCTCGCCCACGGCAGCCAGACGCGGTAGGGCACCGACCACGAGCGCGTCTCCTTTCGCTGCACCGAATAGGTACCGCGCGGCGTCTCGAAGCCGCGCTGCCCGGTGGACACGGCGTAGACCGCGGTGACGCGCCCGTCGAAGACCCGCAGCATCACCTGGCGAGCGAGGTCGACCTCGAAGTGACGTCCCCGGCGGGTCAGCGCCGGGCGGACGGCCCGCGGAGCACGCATCGCCCGCCGAGTCGCCGGGCCGGCGACGCTGTCGGGGCGCAGCCCGTTGACCTTCTGGAACGCCTGGACGGCAGAGCGCGTGCCGGAGCCGGCGCAGCCGTCGAGCGATCCGGACGGGTAACCGAGCGCGAGCAGGCGGACCTGCAGGGCGCGGACCTCGCGCGTACAGGTCGGCGATGCGGACGCCGGGGCCGGGGCCGAGGCGAGGGATGCCGCGGCGGCAACGGAGAGCAGGACGAGAAATCGATGTGGGTTCATGGTCATGGGCGGTTGGACGCCGCGCGGCACGGGATCCTTCAGACCCGTGAAGGAATTCGTCCTCGCCGTCGTCCAATCGCTCGTGACCGCCTTGGCGATGACCCTCAATCCACTGGCCGGTGCTGCCGAGCGCCGTCTGGTGGCCAAGGCCCGCGCGGGTGACGTGCGCGCCTTCGAACGGCTGATCGCCGAGCGCGATGACGTCCTGCGTGCGCTCGCGTTCCGGATGCTCGGCAGCCGCGACGAGATGGACGACGTCCTCCAGGACGCGTTCGTCCGCGCATTCCGGGGGCTGGAGCGCTTCGAGGGCTCCTCCTCCTTCGGCACCTGGCTCTACCGGATCGTCGCCAACGCCTGTCTGGACGAGCTGCGCCGCCGCGGCCGGCGCTTGGAGATCGGATTCGAGCAGGTCGCCGAGCGCCCGGCGCCCGGCGACGGGCTCGACGACGCCGCCGGGGTGCGGCTGGACCTCGCAGCAGCACTGGCCGCTCTCGATCCCGACCTGCGGGCGCTCGTCTTGATGGTCGACGCGCACGGCCTCTCCTACGAGGAAGCCGGCGAGATCGTCGGGATCCCCGCCGGAACCGTCGCATCCCGGATCAATCGCGCGCGCTCGGCGCTGCGCGTCCATCTTCGTCCCGACCAAGGAGGCGTCCATGCGCCCTGACTCCCACGACGATCACCCGGATCTCGGCGAAGCCCTGCGCCGGCTCGAGACGCCGCCGCACCGCGAGGGCTTCGATCGCGAACTGCGCGCGCGCCTGGAGGATGTCGAGCGGCGGCCCGCGTCGCAGCCGGCCCGGCGACGTCGCTGGTCGGCCTCGCCGGCCCGCCGCGCCGCCCTCGCGGGAGCACTCGCGCTCGTTGTCGCGGCGCTCGTACTGGTCCCCAGCACGGACCGGCAGAACCCACGCATCCCGGGGCTCGGCGCGCCGCCCGCCGCAGCGCAGATCCTCGAACGCGCCCGGGCGGCGTTCGCGAACGCCCGTGCCCTGGCCGGAATGCTCGTGGTCCGCGAGCGCTACTCCGAGTCCGATCCGCTGCGCGAGACGAAGCTGCGCTTCCTGCTCACCGACCGCGGCGACGTGCGCATCACCGGCGCGGCCGACCGCGGGGACATCTACTACGACGCCGCCCGCGCCACCGAGATCGAGCTCCCGCCGTCCATCGGCGGCAACGGCGTGGTCCGCCGCGGAGTCGCCCCGGGACGGCCCGACAGCGGCCCGTCCGACCGCGCCCTGTCGATCTCACTCGGGGCGGTGACGCGAGCACTCGCCCAGGCGGGCAACGCGTCGGTGCGCGAGACGACAACCGACGGCCGCCCGACCTGGACCCTGCGGGCTCGAGTGCCGATCAACAAGCTCGGCTTCACGGGCGATCGGCTCGACGTGATCGTCGACCGCGAGACCGGGTTTCCGCTGCTCGTCGCCGAGCGCCTGGGCCGCGTGCTCGTGCGCAGCGTGCGCGTGCGCGGCTTGAAGCTCAACCCGCGCGTCGGTCGCGGCGATTTCCGGACGAAGGTCCCCCAGAGCCGGCCGCCGTTCCTCGGCGACGATGGCTTCCGGACGATGACGCTCGAACGGGCGATCGCACGAGCGGGCGGCGGGCGGCCGGGGACGCTCACCCTGCCCGCCGGATTCCGGCAGGCGGAGACGCGCTTTGCCCGGGACGCCCAGCCCACCGGTAACGAGGGGTTCAACCCGCCGTCGCGCGACGTGATCTCGACCGCGTACCGGCGCGGCCTGGACCGTGTGGTCGTCTCGACCCGGTCGACGGGAGCCGGCGTCAAGGCGTGGAGCGATCCCGTCGGTGCCGGCGAAGGCTTCCGCGTGGCCGAGGAGCCAGTCGAGCTGCGCGGCGGCGCACTGGCCGGGAAGACCGCGCGGGTCGTGATCGATCCGCGTGTGGTCCCGCACTTGTGGCTCGTGACGCCCGAAATCGTCCTCACGATCGCCGGGCCCCTCAGCCGCGCGGAGCTGATTGCGGCGGCGGAGTCCCTGCGCTGATCGCCGGCCGACGCCGCCGGCCTGCTGCTCCAGTCGTCACGCGGGCGAACGCGGCTCAGCGGATCTCGCGAACACGCTCCTCGCCGAGCGACCGTCGGGAGCGCGAGGCCAGCCCGCGGTCGGCGGTGAGCACCACGCTGTCGTCGAGCGCCTCGGCGAGCGCGAGGTACGTCGCGTCGTAGGCGGTGAGGTCGTGGCGCAGTGCCCAGACGCGCCCGCGCAGGGGCGCATGCGGGTGGCGGATCATCCGCGTGCGCTCGAGGTCGGCCGCGGCCTCGCTCGCGCGTGCGTCCGTGACGTGTCCGGCGATCGCCATCCTGCGCAACGCGTTCAGCGTCTCCGGCTCGATCAGCTCCGGAGCGTGCAGGGGCTCGTGCTCGCGAGCGCGCATCTCCTGCTCGATCGCCTCAACCGCCTGCGGCCGGCCGAGCAGGAAGTCCGTGAGGGCGGATGCGTCGACGACGATCACCGGCGATCGCGGTCTTCGCGGACGATGGCCGCACTGGACGGGCCACTGTACGGGGCGCGCTCTCGGATGCGCTGCGCGAGCTCGGGCAGCGTCGGCACGCTTGCGATCTCGGTCATCCGCGCGAGCAGGAAGGCGTTGAGCGACTGCCCGGCCAGCGCGGCCTGGGAGCGCAGGCGCCGGTGGACGTCGTCGGGCACGGCGCGGATCTGGACGTTGGGCATGGAACGATGCTATCGCCATGCATCGATTGCATGCATTATGCATGGGTCGAGATCACCTCCATCCCGTGACCAGCGGCATGAGCGCCTAGCGCGGCGTACGCTGCGCCCGTGCTGCCATTCCTGATCGACCCCCGCCTGATCGTCCGCGCGCTCGACGACCTGCACACGCTCGCCGGCGCCGCGCGCGGGATGGAGGAGCGGCTGGCCAGCGCCGAGGCGACGATCGAGGAGGCGATCGACGCGGCGCGCGCGCTGGCGGGGATCGAGAAGCGCGCAGTGGACCTGCTCGAGCGCGTGGACCGCGTGGACGCGCGGTTCGGCGAGATCCTCGGGTCGCTGGATCGCCTCGGCGACGTCGACCGGCATCTCGTCGAGCTCGTGCGCCTCGCCGAGGAGGTCCGCGAAGCCGTCCCCGGGCTACGGCAGTTGCTGAACACGATCGACCAGCTGGGTGCCGCCACCACCACGCTCGCCGTCGCCGCCGAGCCCCTGCAGGGCACTGCGGAACGGCTGGGGCGGATCGCCGACCGGATCCCGGCCCCGCGGGCCCGCGCCAAGAGGGCTCCGAAAGCCGGCTGAATGACGCTGAGGCGCGTGGCGGGCGCGGCCGCCTGGCTTGGGATCGCGGTGGGCGCGGGGGCTGTCGGCGCGGGCGCACAGGACCTCGCGGCATCTTCGCGCTTGGTCATCGAGGCCGGTGGTGCGAGCTCCGGCCCTGCCGGTGACGTCAACGGCGACGGGCTGACCGACCTCGTCATCGGCGTGCCGGACGATCACGACCTAGAGGGCGACGACGAAATTCGGCCCGCGCGGCGGCGCATGGGTGCTCTTCGGCGGTCCCGGCTTCGACGGCCGCGTGCCGCCGGCGCCCGGCCGCGGATTCCGGATCGTCGGAGCCCGGCCGGGTGACGCCGCGGGAGCGGCGGTCGCCCCCGCCGGCGACGTCGACGGCGACGGCCTCGGGGACATCCTGATCGTCGCGCCGGGGGCCGAGAAGTTGACCCGGCCGATCCCGGGCCGCCGCGAGATCCGGCGGGGGATCAGCGGCGCTGTCTACCTCGTCTACGGCGCCCGTGACGGCGCCGTCGCCGCGCAGGTCGCGGGCGTTCGGCCGGCGATGGCCGTCGTCTACGGCGGTTCGCGACTCGCGCGAATCGACCTGGATCGCCCCCACCCGCGCGTCATGCTGGCACGTGGATCTTCGGGCGACCTCGGGCTTGGCTCCAGACTTGCGCCGGCCGGCGACTTCGACGGCGACGGCCTCTCGGACGTCCTGATCGCCGTCCCGAACAGCCTTGGCCGGGCGCTGCACGATGACGACCGCGAGCCGCTCGGGCCCGGTGGGGCCTACATCCTCTTTGGTGCGAAGTCCCGCTCCGCGGTCGATCTCACCCGCCGGCCGGGCCGAGCGCTGCGCATCTCGCCACCGGATCGGACGCTGCTGTTCGGCTATTCGGCCGCCTACGTCGGCGATGCGAACGGAGACGGACGACCCGAGGTGGCGCTCGGAGCGATCGCCCGCGCGCTCCCGGCCGATCCGGCACGCTGGGGCATGACGGCGGGCGCGGCCTGGATCGTCCCGGGCCGCCCCGGACGGGCCGACGTGGACCTCGGGCGCGACGCCTCGCTGCGGGTGGACGGTCAACCGGACTGGGGGGTCGGCCTCGCGCTGGGCGGGGCCGGGGACGTCGACGCCGACGGCCTGGCGGATCTCCTGGTGGGCGCCCCGGCGTCGATCGACGCGTACGAGGCAGGCACCGACGAGCCGGGACGGGTGCTGCTCGTCCACGGTCGCCGCGAGCTGAGGGGAAGTGCCGGCGGTGACGTCGTCTGGACCGGAACCCCGGGCGACCTTGCCGGTGCGCACCTCCCGGGCGCGGCGGACTTCGACGGCGACGGACGGGCGGAAGTGCTCGTGGGGGCACCGAACACCTGCGCGGGCTCGGTCACCGGCAGCTTCGCGGGTCACGCGGGAGCCGAGGAGGTCACCGTGAGCCGGTTGTTCGTGCTCGACCCCGCTCGGCGCGACGTGTCCTCGTACGGCGGGATCGACGCGCTCGACGGCGGCACGGGGGCGGACGATCTGCGCGGCGGACCCGGTGGCGACCGGATCCAGGACGGCGACGGCGATGCCTCCGAGGACCCGGGCGGCGAGCTCCGCGGTCATGCGGATCGGCTGATCGGCGGTCCCGGGAACGACAACCTGTTCGCCACGGCAGGCCACGACGTGCTCGACGGCGGTCCCGGGCGCGATGACATCAGCGCCGGGGTGGGCCGCGACCGGATCGACGGCGGAGCCGGAGACGACCTGATCGGCCCCGGGCGCGGGCGCGACGTGGTGCGGGCCGGTCGTGGCAACGACCGCATCGCCGTGCGCGACGGCAGCCGTGACGTGGTCGACTGCGGGCCGGGGTACGACGTGGTGCTGGCCGACGCGATCGACCGGCTGCGCGGCTGCGAGCGACGAGCGCGCCCGCAGCCAGGCGTTTCCGACGATTTTTTCCTGATACCCCCTCGGGCGCGCCGCTGACGGCGTGCGCGCCGGCCCGCCGCTGCATGGCGGACCGGCACGCGACCGTCCGGGCCGGTGAGGGCTCACCGGCGCAGGAGGTGGAGGGAGGATCCAGGCGCATCATCAACGCCAGGAACCGTTCACTTCAAGTCGGTTTCCTAACGTGAACACGTAAGCTGTGATTCACGATGCTCGATGCCCGCAGACTGCTGCTGCTGCGCGAGCTGCGTGACCGCGGCAGCATCGCCGCCGTCGCCGAGGCGCTCTCCTACACGCCCTCGGCGGTCTCCCAGCAGCTGGCGATCTTGAGGCGGGAAACGGGCGTCGAGCTGGTCGAGCGCATCGGGCGCGGAGTCCGGCTGACCGACGCGGGGCGGACGCTGGCCGCGCACGCGGACGCGGTGCTCGAGCAGCTCGAGGCCGCCGAAGCCGCCATCGAATCGGCCACGCCCGGGCAGCTCCGAGGCACGGCGCGCGTCGCCGCCTACCAGACGGCCGCGCGCGCGATGCTCGGTCCAGCCATCACCGACCTGGCCGAATCGCACCCCGGCATCCGCCTCGAACTGGCCGAGCTCGAGGCCGAGCTGGCGCTCCCGCTGCTGCGCACCGGAGAAGCCGACGTCGTCGTGGCCGAGGAGTACACGTTCGCGCCACGCCCTCGCGATCCGGGTGCCGAGCGCCATCCGCTCGGCGTCGACCGCGTCCTGCTCGCGCTCGCTCCCGGTCACCCCGCGGCGGCGAGCACCGGCGCGATCCACCTGCGTGACCTCGAGCAGGAGCCATGGGCGACCTCACGCCCCGGAACGCTGTTCGCGGAGTCGCTCGTGCGTGCGTGCCGGACGATCGGAGGTTTCGAGCCCGACATCCGGCACCGGGCCAACGACGTCGGGCTCCTGCTCCAGCTCGCCGCCGACGGGCACGCGGTGGTGCTGGTCCCGGCGATGGGCGTGGCCGTGCGGCCGGAGGGCGTCGTGCTGCGCGAAGTGGCCGGCCGCGGCCTGACGCGGGACGTCTTCGCGGTCACCCGCCGGGGCACCGCGGAGCGGCCGGCCATCGCCGCGGTGCTGGGAGTCCTGCGCGCTCAGGCGGAGCGGCTCGGCCTCAGGAGCCGTGGCACTTCTTGAACTTCTTCCCGGGCTCTCAGGCGGATGGGGACGATGCCCTCGACGGCGGCGCGGGGGCGGACGATCTGCGCGGGGACCCGGCCCTGACCGATGGCGTGACGTGGTCGACTGTTGGCCGGGACGCGACGCTGCGGCCCCGCCGCTGCATGGCGGACCGGCACGCGACCGTCCGGGCCGGTGAGGGCCCACCGGCGCAGGAGGTGGAGGGAGAAACCGGACGCAAAGCGATCGGCAAGCCTTGGCACAGATTTGATGCGAACGCGGTTCAGCGGAACCGCGACTGCAACAAAAGACCCCTCGACGTCACAAAGTCGTTGCAAACGCGGTTCCGCGGAACCGTTTCCGGCTGCGCCTGAGCTCGCGCGACGATCCGAAGCCCGACCCGCGCGACGGAGCGTCCCGCGCAGGTGTGATCCGATCCACACCTGTCGGTGGTGCGCGGTGGAACTCGATGGCTCAAGCTGATGGGCATGGGTCCCGCGACGTCTGACCGGAGACGCCCACGCCGTGGATGGCGGGCGGCAGTGGCGACCCTGGCCGGCCTGGGACTCGTCGCTGCGAACGTCGCCCGCAGCGATAGTGCGGCTCCGACGTCGCGACCCGCGCCCACATCCGAAGCCCCGATCGTCGTAGGCGACCGTGCGATCAAGCGCTCGACCCTCGTCGAATTCGACCGCATCTACGGCGGGGGCGCTGCGAACGGGTGGATCCGGTGGGCATGGATCGACGCCGAGACCGCCCGTCGCGACATCGACGCGTCGCCGGCCGAAATCGACGCGGAGATGCAGCGTCTAGGGGGAGTGAGCCCGGAGGATGATCGAGCCGTCGCTCGAGTACGCGTCCTCCTGCCGAAGCTCGTCAGGGCGCTGCAACCGAACCGCTCGGACACGGCGTTCCGCGACTCCCTGGCGGTGATTCACGCGCGCTGGCGCCGAGTGACGAGATGCAGCGGTCGCTGGACGGCGTGGGAATTCTGCGGCAACCGGACGGCCCGGTCTGCGGATGGCGAACGGTGCACGTTCGCGGGATTCGTCACGACGACTTCCTATACAGCTACTCCAGTTCCGCGAGCAACGCCGTGAAGGTCGCCCGCACGCTCTCGATCATCGCGCTGCGCCGGCACGGCGTTCCCGATCATTAGGAGGTCGGTGAGCGCCGCGGCTGCGCTCAGGCCCCGTGGCACTTCTTGAACTTCTTCCCGCTCCCGCACCAGCACGGGTCGTTGCTGCCGATCGCCTCGTTCTCGTCGACGCGCCGCTGGGCGACCGGGACGGGCGCCTCGTCGGTCTCGCCGTCACCGTCGGCGTCGTAGACGTTCGGCTGGTCCTCCATCGTGCCGCCGGAGTACTGGATGTTGCGCGCCGGGGTCGGCGTGCCGGCCGCCGTGGAGGGGTCCGGGATCGCCGCGGTGCGGTCGCCGTTCTCGCCCTCGACCTCGACCTCGACGTTGAAGACCATCCGGGCGAACTCGCTCCAGATGTTGTTCATCATGTCCTCGAAGAGCGTGAACGCCTCGTTCTTGTAGGCGACCAGCGGGTCGATCTGGGCGAAGCCGCGCAGATGGATGCCCTCGCGCAGATAGTCCATGTCGTAGAGGTGCTCACGCCAGCGCTGGTCGATGACCTGCAACAGGATGTAGCGCTCGAGCGCGCGCATGAGCTCCGCGCCCAGCTCCGCCTCGCGCTCCTCGTAGAGCTTCGACGCGTCTTCAGCGAGCATCCGCTTGAGCTCTTCGCGGTCGGTCGCCTCCGAGTCGAGCTCGGTGTGGTCGAAGTCCACGTGCCAGATCTGATCGACCTGGACCCACAGCTCCGGGAGGTCCCAGTCCTCGAAGTAGTCGGTGACCGTGTACTCGTCGACGAGCCGGCCGATGACCTCGCCGATCTGCTCGCGCGCGATCGGTCCCATGTCGCGGCCTTCGAGCACCTCGTCGCGGTACTTGTAGACGATCTCGCGCTGCTGGTTCATGACGTCGTCGTACTCGAGCACGCGCTTGCGGATGAGGAAGTTCTGCTCCTCGACCTTGCGCTGGGCGCCCTCGATCTGCTTCGAGAGGATCCCGGCCTCGATGGGCTCCTCGTTGCCGTCCTCGTCGACGACGTTGAAGCGATTGAGGATGTTGTAGATCCGGTCGCCGGCGAACAGCCGCACGAGGTCGTCCTCGGCGCTGAGGAAGAAGCGCGACTCCCCGGGATCGCCCTGGCGGCCGGAACGTCCACGCAACTGGTTGTCGATCCGCCGCGACTCGTGGCGCTCGGTGCCGACGATGTACATCCCGCCGGTTTCCATCACCTTCTGGCGGTCGACCTCCACCTTCTCCTCGAGCTTGGGCAGGATCTCCGCGAAGCGCTCCGCGAAATCGGGATCGCCCGGCTTGAGGCCGATCTTCGCCAGCTCCAGACGGGTCAGGTGCTCGGCGTTGCCGCCGAGCTTGATGTCCACGCCGCGGCCCGCCATGTTCGTCGCGATCGTGACCGCGCCGGTACGCCCGGCTTCGGCGATGATCTCGCCCTCGCGCTCGGCGAACTCGGGCTTGGCGTTGAGGACGGTGTGCGGGATGCCGCGCTTGGTCAGCGCGCGCGAGAGCAGCTCGGAGACCTCGACGGAGATCGTGCCGACCAGGACGGGCTGGCCCTTGGTGTGGCGATCGGCGAGCTCGCGCTCCACCGCCGACCACTTGCCTTCCTTGGTCTTGAAGATCTGGTCGTTGTTGTCGGCGCGGATCATGGGCCGGTTGGTCGGGATCTGGACGACCGGAAGCTTGTAGATCTTCATGAACTCGTTGGCCTCGGTGAGGGCGGTGCCCGTCATCCCGGCCAGCTTGTCGTACATGCGGAAGTAGTTCTGGAGCGTGATCGTCGCGAGCGTCTGGTTCTCCTCCTGGACCCGCACGCCCTCCTTGGCCTCGACGGCCTGGTGCAGGCCCTCCGACCAGCGCCGCCCTTCGAGGATGCGGCCGGTGAACTCGTCGATGATCATCACCTGGCCGTCGACGACGGCGTACTCGACGTCGCGCTTGTAGAGCGCCTCGGCCTTCAGCGACTGATGCAGATGGTTGACCATGTGGCCGTTGGTGGCCGTGTAGAGATGGTCGATCCCGAGGAACTTCTCGGCCTTAGCCACCCCGCGCTCGGTCACCGAGACGGTCTTGTGCTTCTCGTCGAACTCGAAGTCGAAGTCGGCCACGAAGTCCTTCTTGGCCTTCGGATCCTGCCCTTCCGGGCGCTTGCCCGCCACCATGATCTTCGCGAGCTTGGCGAACTTCGCGTAGAGGTCGGCGGCCTGCTCGGGGGCTCCGGAGATGATCAGCGGCGTACGGGCCTCGTCGATGAGGATGTTGTCGACCTCGTCGACGACGGCGAAGTTGTGCGAGGTGATCGGCTTGCCGTCCTCGTCGAAGCGCCCGCCGTGCTGGACCTTCTCGTCCAGCGTCGTCGCCATGTTGTCGCGCAGGTAGTCGAAGCCGAACTCGGAGTTCGTGCCGTAGGTGATGTCGGACGCGTAGGAGGCGCGCTTGGTCTCGTAGGGCTGCATGTTCTGCAGGATCCCGACCTCGAGGCCCAGGAAGAAGTAGATCGGGCTCATCCACTCCGCGTCGCGCCGGGCCAGGTAGTCGTTGACGGTGACGACGTGGACGCCACGGCGCGCGAGCGTGTTCAGCACGACCGCCGTCGTGGCGGTCAGCGTCTTGCCCTCGCCGGTCCGCATCTCGGCGATCGCGCCCGAGTGCAGCACCATCCCGCCGATCATCTGGACGTCGAAATGCCGCATGCCCATGGTCCGGCGACTCGTCTCGCGCACCACGGCGAACGTCTCGGCGAGCAGCGCATCCAGCGTCTCGCCGTTGTCGGCGCGCTCGCGCAACTCGGCGAAGCGCTCCTTCAGCTCGTCATCGTCGAGCAGCTCGAGCTCGGGCTCGAAGCGGTTGATCGCGTCCACTCGCCTCGCGTAGGACTTGAACTGTCGCGCCTCCCCGAGACGGAGGGCCTTGTCCAAGATCGTCATGGCTCAAGCGTAGCGGGAGAACGGCCCCGCCAGCGGCCCCTGCGACCGTCGCTCGGGCGGCTGATTTGTTGACCTGCGAGGACGGCCGGGAGTAGGTTCGCCCGAGGACCACATCCGGCGTCCGGCCGGTTCGACTGGCGGGAGGATCACCATGAAGAAGCTGTACAACCATCGTGTCCGCGCGGGCACGGTCGTCGTCGCGTTTGCCGTGACGGCGATGTTCACCACCACGGTCACCCCGGCGTTGAGCGCGGCCAGCCCGCTCACGCTCGCCAAGCGAGCGCTCGCCCTCGCCAAGAAGGCCGACAACCGGTCCAGGCGCGCCCTCGAGGTCGCCAACTCGGTCGGTGGCGGGACCGAGGGGGCCCGTGGACCGGCCGGACCGACCGGGGCGCCGGGTCCGACGGGGCTGACCGGAGCGAGGGGATCGACCGGGGCCGCCGGCCCCACCGGAGCGAACGGGGCGACCGGGGCGACCGGACCGACCGGAGAGACGGGACCGACCGGAGGGACGGGACCGACCGGCCCCAAGGGCGACACCGGGGAGGCCGGGCCCATTGGTCCCCAGGGCCCGCAGGGCACCCAGGGCCCCGCCGGCATCACGAGCGTCGTCGAGGCCCAATCCGGAGTCATCGCCGTCGCCGCGAACAGCTCGAATTCAGGGGTCGCCACCTGCCCGGAGGGCATGAAGCGCACCGGCGGAGGTGTGCTCACCTCCAGCGCCACCGTCCGGGTCAGCGAATCGCACGGCGGCGGCGGCGGCGGCCGCGAGTGGACGGCCCGGGTGTCCAACAGCTCCGCCTCCGACCACGTGTTCAACGTCGTCGCCTATTGCGTCACGTCTCAGTGACGCGACAGCGGCGGGGCGGCGTCGGCCACCCGGGCCGGCGGTCGTAGGGGTCTCTGGGGCGACTCCGGTCGCCCCAGGTTCCACCTCGTCAGGCCGGCAGAGCGCCGCCGGCCGGCTCGGGGCCGACGTCGGGCACCATCGGAGCGCGCGCGTCGCGCCGCCCGCGCCGCTTCTCGCGATGGCGCTTGACCTGGCGGGCGAGGTCTTCGGCGATCAGGTTGATCGCGTGGTTCATGTCGCGCGCGCCTTCGCGTGCGCGCAGCGTCGTCCCCTTGAGGTGCAGGGTCGCCTCGGCCACCTGTGAGATCGGGTTCGTCGGGTTGCGCTCCTCGCACAGCTCCACCTGGAGCACGGCGAGCTCTGAGACCTGCTTCGCCACCTTCTCGAACCTCCGCGACACCGACTCGCGTAGCTCTTCGTTGACCGAAACGTTGCGTCCCTTGACCTCGATCTGCATGGGACTCCTCTCTTTGGGGAGACGTTCAAGCGCCGTCTCCGATGGTACGCCGGTTGCGGACGCTTCACAACGCCCTCGCGTAGGTGACCGCCTCGACGCGCGCGCAGCCGGCCCCCCTCAGGGCCTGGGCCGCCGCATCGAGCGTCGCTCCAGTGGTGTGCACGTCGTCGACGAGGACGGCGAGCGCGGGGACCGCGCCGTGAGTCGCGAACCTGACCCGCCCCGCCGCCCGCCGCTCTCCGCGCCCGGCCCCGACCTGATGCGTGCGGTCGATCCGGCGCAACGCCGCTCGATACGGGAGTCCGGTTCGCGCGGCGAGGGCCCGCGCGAGCCGGTCCGCGGGATCGAAGCCACGCGCGCGACGTCGGGCCGGCACCGATGGCACGGCCACGAGCGTCGCATTCGGCGGAAGGCGGATCCGCGCGGACATCTGGGCCGCCATCAGATCGGCGAGTCCGACGAACCCACGGAACTTCAGAGCGATCACCAGGGATCGCGCGACGCCCTCGTGCATCACGACGGCCCGCGAAGTGGCAAAGCCCGCCCCCAGCGCCGGGCAGCGCCGGCCGCGGTGCGCCGGCAACGAGCACCGCAGGCAGACGCCCGCGGGCAGCCACGGCAGCGCCCGGACGCACGGCGGGCACAGCACCAGATCCGCCCGCGGGAGGGCCGACCGGCAGACCACGCAGGCGGGTGGGACAACCAGGGCGCTGAGGCGGCGGAGCACCCAGCGAACACTGCCGATCGAGGTGCGCCGGGTCAGCACGCAAGGGACACAAAAGTGTGCCGATTTCACGGACAGGCACGCGACGGACCACGGCCGAACGCCGTGCGTCGAGTTGCTTGCTCCAGGGGAACCCGAGGAGGTGCTCGGCGCGCCAGCGGCAGGGCCGCTGCGAACATCACCGCCATCGTCACTCCCGTCGACACCTCGTGGACCTTCGCGCCCGTGGCGATCCTCGCGATTGCGGCCTACGGCCTCGTCTACGGAATCCGCTGGCGCAACGTGCGCCAGACCGACGGAGCCCGCGGCGCGCCCGCCTGGCGGGCTGCGCTGTTCGCCCTCGGCCTGATCTGCCTGCTCGCCGCGATCGTGTCCCCGGTCGACCGCATCTCCGAGCAACTCGCCGCGGGCCACATGGTCCAGCACCTGCTGCTCGCCGACCTCGCCGCGATCGCGCTGATCGGCGGCCTGACGAAGACGATCCTGCGCCCGGTCACCAGGCGGATCGCCGTGATCGAGCGCAAGGCCGGGCCGTTCGGGCATCCCGTCTTCGGCGCGGTCGCCTACATCGGGGTGATGTGGGCCTGGCACGTACCGGCGCTCTATGACGCGGCGCTCGACAGCGAGGCGGTCCACGTCCTCGAGCACGCGACGTTCGCCGGAGCCGGTCTCCTGTACTGGTGGCACATCCTCTCCCCCATTCGCTCGCGGCTGCGGCTGAGCGGGATGGGGCCCGTGCTCTACATGGCGTCGACCAAGGTGCTGGTCGGCTTCCTCGGCGTCCTGCTCGGGTTCGCCCCGCAACGGCTCTACGACGGCTACGGCACGACGGGGGAGCGCTGGGGTCTGGATCCGCTCGACGACCAGCACGTCGCCGGGTTGATCATGGGCCTCGAGCAGTCGCTGATCATGGGCATCGCCCTGGCGCTGCTGTTCACGCGCATGCTCGCCGAAGCCGACCGCGAGGACGAGCGCGCCGAGCGCTACGCCGACGCCTGATCGTCGCGACGGCGTCAACGCGGTCCGGCCGTCGAGCTACCATCGGCTCGTGTCGGAGAATCCCCTGCTCACGACCACGGGGCACCCCGAATGGGCCGCGATCGACGCCGATCGGATCGCGAGCGAGCGCGAGGCCTTGCAACTTCCGATGAGCGACCGTCTCCTGGCTGGAGTGCAACTGTCAGAGCACGCGATGGCATGGTTCGACGCCTGCCGGGCATCGATCGGCCACGGCCCTGACGCTCGCACCTGATCTGAGAGCTGCACTGGCGGCGTTCAACGCTGCTGAAGCGCGGGTCGTCGTGATCGGCGGTTTCGCCGTGATCGCGCATGCCCACATTCGCGCCACGCGCGACATCGACTTCCTGATCGCCGACGGCTCGCGAGCCGCCCGGTCGCTGGCCGCCGCCGCCCGATCGCTCTCCGGCCGGCTGGCGCAGACCGGCGAGGCGGTGACCGAAGGGGTCATCGATGGCCGCGAGCACGTCCGGTTGACGACGAGCGCGGGCACGATCGACCTGCTTCGCGGCGGGTTGCCGCCGCTGGACTTCGATTCCGTCGCGAAGGCCGCCCACCGCGTGGAGTTCGGCGGCGAGGCGGCGCTGGTCGCCGATCTCGCGACGCTGGTCGCCTTCAAACGGCTCGCCGGCCGGCCTCAGGACAAGGCCGATCTGGCGGCGCTCGAGGAGCTTCACGGCGAGCTCCCGATCCTGCATGTTCCGGGACTCGACGACGCCGAGCCCGAGTGACAGGGCGCCGTCGAAGGTTCACGGCCGGCGATCAGGCGCCCTGATTGCCAGAACGGTCAGTCCTCCAGCCAGCCCGTGAGCTGCGCCCCGTCCTCGAGCTCGCCGTCCTCGTCGAGCAGCACGTCGCCGACCACGACCACGTCCGCGCCGAAGGTCACGTCGGCCTCGATCGTCAACCGCTCGCACTCCACCAGCGACGGAGCCCCGGACGGGAACCGCGCCTCGAAGTCCCCCACGAGCTTGTAATCGTCCGAGAGCGAGACGAGCGGCAGCGGATCGGCGACCGGGACCAGCCGCGCGTCCTCGGAGAGCGAGTAGGCGTCCGAGCGCAGGACCAGCAGATCGCTCGTCGCCTTGACCGGCGCGAAGCGCGTGCGCGGGACCCGCAGCGCGGTGGCGCCGTCGAAGACCCCGATCGCGGCGCCCATGGCGGTCTCGAGCTGCAGCACCGGCGTCGACGAGCGCTCCGACGGGTCGACCGTCTTGCGGTTGACGATCATCGGCAGCCCGAGCACGCCGTCGCGCTCGGCCAGCGCCGCCGCGAGCTGCTCGAGGTCCAGCCAGAGCGTGTTCGTGTTGAAGAAGCGGTGGCGCGAGACGTCCTGGAAGGCGCCGAGATCAGCTTCGGGCGTCTGGGCGACCTCGCGCAGCACCAGCCCGCCGTCCCCCGCGCGCCGGGCGAGGTGACCGCCCTTGCGATCGGCCGCCGTGCGGTCGGCGGCTTCCATCGCGAACGGCGCGCCCGAGCCGGCGAACCAGGCCAGTATGCGCTCGTCGAGCACGGCGCCGAGGTTGTCGACGTTCGAGACGAAGGCGTACCGGTAGCCGCCGTCGATCAGCGCCGACAGCATCCCGCTGGTCTGCAGCGCCGTGTACAGATCGCCGTGGCCCGGCGGGGCCCACTCGAGGCCCGGATCCGCGGGCCACTCGGCGGGCAGGAGGTCCTCGGCACGGAGCTTGGGGACCTTGTTCTGGACGAAATCCGCCGGGATCCCGTCGACCGCCAGGTCCGGATAGGCCGACAGCGCCTCCAGCGACGCCTCGCGGGTGGCGAAGGAATTCATCAGCACGAGCGGGATCCGCGCCCCCGAGCGCTCGCGCAGCGCGAGCACCTGGCGTGCCGAGATGTCGAGGAACGACAGCCCGTCCTTGACCTCGAGCAGCGACTTCGGGCCGGTCATCCCCATGCTCGTGCCGAGGCCGCCGTTGAGCGAGATCACGACGGTGCGGTCCAGCGGCACCCCGACGACCTCGGGCAGATCGTCGGCGTCCTCGAGCGCGGCGACCGGCTCGATCTCCTCCTCGCCCAGCAGGCCGCTCTCGCCGGCCTCCAGCGCGCGGTAGTAGTGCGCGAAGGTCTCGATCGCCACCTCGTGCACGCCGTCGGCGCGCATCTTCTCCTCGCAGGCGTGCAGTCCCTCCGCGCTCATCGCGGCGACCTTAGCCTCAATCGAGCGGCGGGATGCCGTCGCGTAGCCCATCACGGCGGTTCCCCGTTGCGCCCGACCGGCTGGGGTGTTTGACTGCATCTTCAACGGCGGGAAAGGAGTGCGGGATGGGCCAAACCAGGACGACCGTGCTCGTGCTGCGGGCCTCGGCGGCGATTACCGGCTCGACCAGACCTGCTGAATCCTGCGAAGACGTTCGGCGCAGGCGTCGCCCGGCGCCGACGCCCTCAGGCTCAGGCCGACCAGGACCCGCGGTAGTCGCGCTGGGCGTCGCTCGGCGCGTCGATCTCGACGCCGAGTGACGCGAGCTTCAACCGCGCGATCTCGGCGTCGATCGCCTCGGGCACCGGGTGGATCCCCGGAGCGAGTGACCCGGCCGAGCGGACGAGGTGCTCGGCCGCGAGCGCCTGGTTGGCGAAGGACATGTCCATGATCTCGGCCGGGTGGCCCTGGCCGGCGGCGAGGTTGACGACGCGACCGCTCGCGAGCAGGTTGAGGCGGCGGCCGTCCAGGTCGTACTCGGTCACCAGCGGAAGCACGTCCCGGACCGTTCGCGCGGCCGCCCGCAACCCGTCGAGGTCGATCTCGACGTCGAAGTGACCGGCGTTGGCGAGCACGGCGCCGTCTTTCATCAACGCAAAGTGACCGCTGGTCAGGACGCCGCGCGAGCCGGTCACCGTCACGAACACGTCGCCGCGTGAAGCCGCGGCCAGCGCCGGCATCACCTCGAAGCCCTCCATACGGGCCTCGAGCGCCCGCAGCGGATCGATCTCGCAGACCACGACCTGAGCGCCCGCTCCGCGCGCCCGGGCGGCGATCCCGCGGCCCGTGACCCCGTAGCCGAGCACGACCAGCGTCTTGCCGGCCAGCAGCAGGTTGGTCGCGCGCAGGATCCCGTCGAGCACGGACTGGCCGGTCCCGTAGTGGTCGTTGAACAGGCGCTCCGTGCGCGCCTCGTTGACCGCGATCACCGGGCAGGCGAGCGATTCGAGCGCGCGCACGCGCAGCAGGCCCGTCGTCGTCTCCTCCGTGCCACCGAGCAACTGCTCGGTCAGCCCGCGCGCGTGGGCGACCGTGAGCAGGTCCGCGCCGTCGTCGAGCGTGACCTGTGGGCGCTCGTCGACCGTCGCGATGACGTCGGCGGCGTAGCGGTCCATGTCCTCCCCGCGGACGGCGCGGACGGTGATCGCTCCGTCGGCGGCCAGCGCCGCCGCGGCGTCGTCCTGCGTCGAGAGCGGATTCGCGGCGCAGAGCGCGACACGCGCGCCGCCGGCGGCGAGCACGCGCATCAGGCACGCCGTCTCCGCCGTCACGTGCAGGCAGGCGGCGAGCCGGATGCCCTCCAGCGGGCGCTCGACGGCGAAGCGCTCGCCGATCGACCGCAGGACGGGCATCTGAGCCGAGGCCCATGCGACCCGGGCCTCGCCCTCGCGGGCGAGACTCGGATCGGTGGTGCGGCTCGCGGCCACGAGCCGTTCCATCCGGATTTCGGCTTAGTACCGGTAGTGGTCCGGCTTGTACGGGCCCTCGACCGGGACGCCGATGTAGGCGGCCTGCTCGGGGCGCAGCTCGGTGAGCTTGATGCCGAGCGCGTCGAGGTGCAGGCGGGCGACCTTCTCGTCGAGGTGCTTGGGCAGCACGTAGACCTGCTTCTCGTACTCGTCGTTCTTGGTCCACAGCTCGATCTGGGCGATCGTCTGGTTGGTGAACGAGTTCGACATCACGAAGGACGGGTGGCCCGTCGCATTGCCGAGGTTCAGCAGCCGGCCCTCGGAGAGCAGGATGATCGAGTGGCCGTCGGCGAAGACCCACTCGTCGACCTGCGGCTTGATGTTGATGCGCTCGATGCCCTCGTAGCGCTCGAGGCCGGCGACGTCGATCTCGTTGTCGAAGTGGCCGATGTTCCCCACGATGGCCTGGTGCTTCATGCGGGCCATGTCGTCGACGGTGATGATGTCCTTGTTGCCCGTCGTCGTGATGAAGATGTCGGCGGTCTCGAGGACGTCGTCGAGCGTCTGCACCTGGTAGCCCTGCATCGAGGCCTGCAGCGCGCAGATCGGGTCGATCTCGGTGACGATCACGCGGGCGCCCTGGGCGCGCAGGGACTCCGCGGAGCCCTTGCCGACGTCGCCGAAGCCGCACACGACCGCGGTCTTGCCGGCGAGCATGACGTCGACGGCGCGGTTGATGCCGTCGACCAGCGAGTGACGGCAGCCGTAGAGATTGTCGAACTTCGACTTCGTCACGGAGTCGTTGACGTTGATCGCCGGGAACAGCAACTCGCCGTTGCGGGCGAACTCGTAGAGGCGGTGCACGCCGGTCGTGGTCTCCTCGGTGACGCCCTTGATGTCGGCGGCGATGCGCGTCCAGCGCTGGGAGTCGGCCTCGAGGTTGCGCTTGAGCGTCTCGAGGATGATCCGGAACTCCTCGTTGTCGGCGGTGGCCGGATCCGGCACGGCGCCGGCGGCCTCGAACTGCACGCCCTTGAGGACGAGCAGCGTGGCGTCGCCGCCGTCGTCGAGGATCATGTTCGGACCCTGACCGTTGCCCCAATCCAGCATGCGCTCGGTGCACTGCCAGTACTCGGTGAGCGTCTCGCCCTTCCAGGCGAACACCGGGACGCCCTGCGGGTCCTCGGGCGTGCCGTGGCGGCCGACGACGGTCGCAGCCGCCGCATGGTCCTGCGTCGAGAAGATGTTGCACGAGCACCAGCGGACCTCGGCGCCGAGCGCGGTCAGCGTCTCGATCAGCACGGCGGTCTGGATCGTCATGTGCAGCGAGCCCGAGATGCGCGCGCCCTTGAGCGGCTGCGCCTCGGCGAACTCCTCGCGGGTCTTCATCAGGCCGGGCATCTCGTGCTCGGCGAGGCGGATCTCCTTACGACCGAACTCGGCGAGGCCGAGGTCGGCGACCTTGAAGTCGTTCGCCTGGAGGGTTCTGGGGGCAGTGGTGGTCATCGCATCTCCGGAATGGGTGTTGATTTGAGGGCTGCGGCGAGCAGGCCTTCGTGCTTTTCCTGCTCGAAGCGCAGCCAATCCGAGGCCGGCACGTGGGCCGGGCGCTCGGGTTCGGCGGTGAACCACCGTTCTGCGTCTCCGCGTAATTCGACGTCCGTGCGCATCCTGAGCGCGAACGCCATGTCGGACAGACTCACGTCGTGCTGGGCGAGCATCTCGCGCAGCGTGCGCAGACGCTGGAGCTCAGGCGGGCCGTAGAGCCGATACCCGGACTCCGATCGCGCGGGTTCGAGCAAACCGACCCGCTCGATGTAGCGCAGCATGCGAGGCGACCATCCGGTCGTTCCCGCAGCCTCATGGATCGTGAGCGCATCCATCTGCCCCGGAGGCTACCAAACCCTGACACGACTGTGTCAAGGTTGGAGCTTCGATGCGCCGGATCAGGGGGTGTGGAGGTACTTCAACGGGTTCTCATTTGACGTAGCCGTCCTCCTTCCGCAATCTTGAACCAGGCCGTTCAGTCGCGAACCCCTACCCGCGGCTGAAGGCAGAGCAAGACAGCGACCCGCCAACCCCCTGCCGGCGTGGATCGCTTGGCCCGTCCGCGCCGCCCGCGGACGGGCCGTTTTTTCTCGGGCGATCGATCCGAGCTCGCGGGAGGATCAGTCGTCGCTCGCGAACAGCCTGACCGCCGCCTCGCGGTCCTCGACGCCGAGCTTGCGCACGAGCGAGGAGACGTGCGAGCGCACCGTCACCCGGGACAAATCGAGGGCTCGAGCGATCTGCGCGGTGTTCTGGCCGCGGCGCATCAGGTCCAGCACCTGCCACTCGCGCGTGGTCAGTTCGGCGCCGTGCTTGTCGAGGAACACGGTGCGCCGCCGGGGCCCGCGGTCGCGGTAGTCGTCGAGCACGCGGGCCATCAGCTCGCGCGGCATCGCCGCCCGGCCGGCCATCACGTCGATCAGGGCGTCCGGCAGCCGCGTCCGGTCGGTGTCCTTGAGCAGGTAGCCGGCCGCCCCGGCGCGCAGGGCCGGGAACAGGTCCGCGTCGTCGTCGGAGATGGTGAGCATCACGACCTTCGTCTCGGGCAGCCGTGAGGAGATCTCCCACGCCGCCGCGATGCCGCTGCCCGGCATGCGGACGTCGAGGATCGCGAGGTCCGGCCGTTCTGCCAGGGCGCCCGAGACCGCCCCGGAGGCGTCAGCGGCTTCCACCACGACTTCGAAACGCTCGTCGGCGCCCAGGAGGTCGCGGAGGTCCTCGCGGGTCGCGAGGTGATCGTCGGCGATCAACACGCGCACGGTCACGGGAGCACCACCTCGACCTCCGTGCCGCCGGGGCCCGAGCGAAGCTCGAGGTTGCCGCCCATGCGCGCCGCCCGCTCCCGCATGCCCGCCAGGCCGTAGGACCCGGGCCGCACGGCCTGTGGATCGAAACCCTGCCCGTCGTCGTGCACGATGATGCGCCGCCCCTGCCTCGAGACGCTCACCTGGGTGGCGCCGCCGTGGCGGATCGCGTTCGAGACGGCTTCACCGACGATGCGCGCGAGCTCCTCGATCTCGCCGGCATCGAGCCGCAGACCCGGTGCGAGATCGACGGCCACCGCCGCTCGGGTCCCGCGGGCCGCGCGCTCGGCGGCCGAACGCAGAGCGGTCGCAAGGTCCTCTCCGCTCTCCCCCGGCTCACGCAGCGCGGCGATGGCTCGGCGGGTGTCCGTGAGGCCGCGCCGCGCGGCGTCGGCCACCTCGGGCGGCAGGTCGGCAGAGCGGCGGGAGATGAACGCGAACTCCTGGGCGACACCGTCATGCCAGTCGCGAGCGATCCGGCGGCGCTCCTCGGCCACGGCGGCCGCTCCGAGCCCGCGCCAGAGCCGGCGGATCTCGAGCATCCCGCCGATCACGAGCGCGACGTGGTCGGCCAGGCGGAAGACGTCGCCGAGACCGACGCCACTGGTGTACAGCGTCGGATGGATCACGTAGTTCAAGCGCCCGATGGCCGCCAGCATCGTCGCCACCGCAACCCACATCAGCAGGCCGTCGTCGGCACGTCGCGAGCGCTCGGCGAACAGGAACGCGACGCCGAAGAAGGCGGTCGCGCCGATCAGGTTGATGACCGTCCCGGCGCTGGTCCGGGCGGCCTCCGGCGCACCGGGAGGCGCGAAGAGGGCCGCGCCGACGCCGGCCAGCACGAGCAGGACCACGCACGCAGCCCCCCACTCGACCGCCGCGCGGTGGCGCACGGTGCGGTCCCCCACGAACGCGGCCGCCGCGAACACCAGGCCCGCCGAGACGTGGCTCACCATGGCCGCCCACGCCGCGAACGCCGTGTGGCCCTCGTCGGCGACGACCACGGGTGCGACCTGGTATCCGAGGTGCGCCGCTCCCAGCATGGCCAGCGAGCAGACGAGCGCGAGGTCCACCAACCGGCGCTCCATGCGGAAGCGGCCGAACAGCAGGAAGGCGACCAGCAGCGACGCGGTGCCGGCCATCGTCTCCAGGACCAGATCGAGGTGCGGGGCGACGAAGACGTGCGGCCACGACGAGGCCTCCCAGGCGGCCGTGACGGCCACGCCGAACACGGCGACGCCACCAACGATCCGTGTGCTTCTCGACACCGGCATGTCCCTCCGCGCTCGATTGTCCCAGAGGGGGGCGCGGCGGACCGCCGGTCTGGCAAGCTGGGCCGATGCCGACCGGTGCCCAGGTGATCGTGCAGACGCTCGAGGAAGCCGGGGTCGAGATCGCCTTCGGCCTCCCCGGAGTCCACAACCTCGCGCTCTGGGACGCGCTGCGGCGGTCGTCCATCCGGCTCGTCGGCGTCCGCCACGAGCAGGCCGCCGCCTACGCCGCGGATGGCTACGCGCGGGCGACCGGCCGCCTCGGCGTCGCGCTGACGACGACGGGTCCGGGCGCCGCGAACACGCTCGGGGCCGTCGGCGAGGCCTGGGCGTCGCGTTCGCCGATCCTCGTCATCGCGACCGACATCCCATCGTCGCTCCGCCGCCCGGGCGTCTACCGCGGCGTGCTGCACGAGACCGACGGTCAGGCCGAGATGTTCCGGCCGGTGGTCAAGCAGGTCTTCTCCGGCGCCGTCGAGGCGCCGGTGGCCGTCCATCACGCGCGCCAGCCCCCGCACCGGCCCGTGTACCTCGAAGTGCCGACGGACGAGCTCGGCCTGGAGATCG
>Ga0136633_1000403_pt1 | contig 32692 bp, 34 predicted proteins | sample AntDrymeUQ832206_2_FD_105494 | JGI IMG/M metagenome (GOLD analysis project Ga0136633, IMG submission 105494) | Polar desert sand microbial communities from Dry Valleys, Antarctica - metaG UQ83 (22.06) | ecosystem: Environmental > Terrestrial > Soil > Desert | place: Antarctica: Dry Valley... | reverse complement strand
GACAACGGCTGCAGGGACATGGCGCAATGGCTGGCGGGCCAGCTCGGCATCTCGCAGTGGATCGCCTCCCGCTGGGTGGCTGCCTCCCATGCCATCTCCACGCTCCCCCTGATCGCACAAGCCTTGGACAGCGGACGGCTCTGTCTCGACAAGGTCGTCGAGCTGTGCCGCTTCGCCACTCCCGAGAGCGAGCAGGAGCTGATCGCATGGGCCCGGCGGGTCTCTGTTGCAGCGGTGAAGCACAAGGCCGATGTCTTCAACCGGCCCGAGATCGAAGAGGTCCGCAACACAGAGCGGGCCCGCTTCCTGCGCTGGTGGTGGAACGAGGGAGGCGCCAGCCTGGGCTTCGAGGGCCTGCTCCCCGCGGCCGAGGGGGCCGCCCTCGTCAATGCGCTGGAGAGAGCCGCAGAGCGCGTGCCCGAGTCCCTCCCAGAGGAGGAGCCCACCTCCGGCTCCGATATCCCTCTCTCGGCACAGGACAGAAGAGAGCAGCGCTCAGCCGATGCCCTCTCTGTCCTGTCCTCCCAGGCGATCGCATCAGACCAGGACGCGGACCGGGCCACGGTCGTGGTCCACGCCACCATCGAGAGCCTGGGGCTGGGTTCCGCAGAGATCGAGGGGGGCCTGGGACTTCACCCCGATATCGCCCACGAGCTCTCCTGTGACTGCCGCCTCCAGTACGTGCTCTCAGACAAAGAGGGAAACGCCCTCGGGATCGGCAGGGCCTCCCGCAACATCCCCCGCTGGCTCTACCGTCAGCTGCTCCGCAGAGACCACGGCTGCACCTTTCCCGGCTGCGGGACCAAGATGTTTGTCAAGGCGCACCACATCTGGGCGTGGGAAGAGGGAGGGCCCACGGACTACGACAACCTCGTGCTTGTGTGCACGTTCCACCACAAGCTGGTGCACAGGTTCGGCTGGAGCGTCTGCCTCAACGGCACCGTCTCAGAGTGGTACAAGCCCAACGGGCGGCGCTACGATCCGGGGCCCGATCCGCCGGGTGAACGCACCGTCGCGGCCTGAGCTGCAAGTCAGGACCGCGGCGGACCGCGCCCTCAATGTCCTCGGCGCCGAATGTAACGGAAATAGGAGTCTGTCCCCGACTTCGAGGGGGCCAGATCACGGGTGGGCGCAACCCGGTCGCAGACGAGTAGAGTCGGACGTCTGGCACCGAACAAGGGGGGGCTCCCAATGTCGTTAGCTCCGGTCTCCGTCCGTCGACTCCGTCGCGTGGCGCTCGTTGTGCTTGTGGCGGCAATGGCTGCCTCAACCCTGGCGGTGCCGGCGGCAACAGCAGAACCGCCGGCTCGGCGTGCCGCGGCCGCGGCCCCCGTTCCCTCACTTTTTCGTGGACCAAGTGCTACACGCACTTCCAGTGCACCACTGCGCGCGTTCCACTCGACTACGACGAGCCCACCGGAGCCAGCCTCAGGCTCGCACTAATCAGACTCAGGGCGAGCAACCCCAAGCGTAGGATCGGGTCGCTGTTTCTCAATCCCGGTGGCCCCGGCGGCTCGGGAGTCGACATGGTGCGCTTTGGCGGAAGGTTCTTGTTCTCAGACAAGGTGCGGGGGCGCTTCGATCTCGTCGGCTTCGATCCTCGCGGCGTCGCCGCGAGTGCGCCGTTGCGCTGCTTCAGCAGCTTTGAAGAGGCGCTCGCGGTGCTGGCTCCCATGGTCTTCCCGGTCACCCGGCCGGAAGAGCAGGTGTGGGTGGAGGCAGATCGCGCCCTGGCAGCCGCATGCGCTGAAAGAGGTGGCGCCATCATCGATCATATGTCGACTGCGAACGTCGCCCGGGACTTGGACCTCCTCCGCCGAGCGGTGGGGGACTCCCGGCTCAGCTACGCGGGATACTCCTACGGGTCCTACCTCGGCGCCACCTACGCCAACCTGTTCCCCAACAATGTGCGCGCCCTTCTGGTGGACGGCGTGCTCGACCCCATCGCCTGGTCGACGGGGACGGACGAGACCCGTTCGCTGCCGTTTGCAACGAGACTTCACAGCGATCAAGGGACCTACGCGACGCTGCGGCAGTTCTTCTCACTGTGCAACGAAGGCGGGGCCAACTGTGCTTTCTCCGAGGGGAGTCCCCGCCGGCGCTACGACGAGCTCGCAGAGCGACTGCGCCACGATCCCTTGGAGATACCCGATGGAGAGGGAGGCACCTTCCTACTCGGCTACGACGAGCTCGTCGGCTTCACGATCGGCGCCATGTTCGACTCGGGTTTCTGGCCCACCTTCGCAGAGCTCCTTAACGAAGTCGACACTCTGGGCGATCCGGAGGGCGCCGCCGCGGCGCTGCATGCATTGCGTGCCCGGCTGAAAGGGCTCAACCACGAGGATTACCCCAACGGAATCGAGGCCCGCCCCGGCGTCTCTTGCTCCGACAGCGACAACCCGGATAGCGTTGAGGCGTGGGCCGATGCTGCAGATGCCTCCGAAAGAGAATTCCCCTACTTCGGGCTGCCGTGGACGTGGTTCTCGAGCATCTGCGAGCCGTGGCTGGGTCAGGATACCGACCGCTACACTGGGCCCTTCACGAAGGCGACCCACAACCCGGTGCTGGTGATCGGCAACAAATACGATCCTGCAACACGCTATCAAGGAGCAGTCACGCTGAGCCGCCTGCTTCCGAAATCGCGTTTGCTGACCCTCGAGGGCTGGGGCCACACGTCGTTGTTCCTGTCCTCTTGCATAGACCAGAACGTCAACCGCTACTTACTCGTTCCCTGGCTCCCGTCGAGCGACGCGTCCTGCAAGCCGGATGTCGTGCCGTTTGCGCAACCGCAAGGCGCCTCTGCCAAACCGGCCGGGGCCAAGCCGCTCGTAATCCCACCGGTGATACGCCTCGGCATCGGAGGCTGAGCCGGCCCGAGCTTCAGCAATATGCGTGAGCGGCGGCTCGTAACGTTTTCGTTGCGTCTGCTTCCTAGAGTGTTGAGTCGGGGAGTCGTTAGAGAGAGGGGGGCTCGATGAAAACGCGGGTGATCACGGTGGCGGCGAGCGCGCTTCTGGCGCTGGGGGCCACGGCCCAGGCGGGTCCGGCGGTACCGATGAAGTCCGGTTCGGAGATCCGAGCCGAGAGGCTGCGCGAGGTAGCTGCTGCCAAAGGTTTGAAATGGATTCGAGGGCGGTTTTCGCACACCTACGAAACGAGTCCGGTGACCGATACGACTTACGTCAGCACGATCGAGTACGCCGCGTATCAGGGAAAGAAGGACGCAAGCTGGCCCCGAGTCGGAGACGTTTACAAGGGGCAGGTCTGGGTGGGGAGGGCGGGTGATTCAGGGGCTGGAGACGAGGTCGTGACCGAGGTCATCCTGCCGCCTCACACCAAGTTTGCGATAAAGAAAGGAAGCGCCAAGAGGACAATCCGATGCTACTTTGGCAAGGCCAACGGAAGCTACAAAGAGCTCACGGGCAAGAGGTGCCCGAACAAGCCGAAGCAGGGCTTTCACGGGCGCCGTTTGGTTCCTCCCAAAGGCTACTGGGACGTCCCAACCGGGCGCTGGATACAGGTCATCTTCCCGCTGCGTTCCTCGAAGCGACTTTCGGGCGTCGCCAGCAGTGATTGTCTGGTCGGCCCCATCAAGAACCTCAGTGGGTGGGCCGTGAAAAATTGGGATGCACCTCAGCCGAGCGATGAATGCCCCCTGCCTAATGGGCACGGCCCGGATGTAGGCGTTTTCGTGGCGCGCAAGCGCTAAATGGATGGCGCGCTTCGGCTCCACGCTGTTTAGCGGCGGCCTCGTGCGGCCTCTGGGAGCTGCAGTGGACGCCGGCTGGGTGCTGGTGTCGGACGGCCTGGTGAAGGGTGTGGGCCTCGAGTCGGACATGCCCTCGGCCGACCGCACCGTCGACCTCGCCGGGGGTGTGCTCGTGCCGGCATTCTGCGATGCCCACTGCCACCTGCCGGCCACGGGCCTCTACACGCTGGGCCTCGACTTCAGGGCGGAGACGAGGGCCGCTCCCATCCTCAACGCTCTAGCGTCCAGGGCCGCCGCCGGCGGGGGGCTGCTGTTCGGCGGAAACTTCGAGGATCCGCTCGACGAGCCGCTGACTGCCGCGGCCCTCGATCGCGCGGTGGGGGACAACGAGGCTCTCGTGATTCGGGCAGACATGCACTCGTGCGTGGTGTCTTCGAGCCTTCTGGCGCGCCTCGACCTCGCGGGTCTCGAGGGAGTAGATGTCGACGACTCCGGAGTGCCTACCGGTTACCTGCGCGAGGACGCGGCTTCGGGCGCCTTCGGTTTCTTCGACAGGAACCTCTCCAGGGAGCAGCAGCGCAGCGCGCTGCGGGCCGCCATCGAGCTCGCCTACTCCAAGGGAGTGGTCGCGGTCGACGAGATGTTCATCCCGGACTGGCGCGGTTGGGACCAGCTCGAGCTGTTACAGGAGGTCACTGCCGAGGCGGCGCTGGATGTGGCCATCTATCCGGCCACGGGCGATATCGACCGTGTGGTCGAGCTCGGCTTCAACCGCATCGGCGGCGACTACTTCCTCGACGGCTCCTTCGGCTCTCACACCGCGTGGATGAAGGAGCCGTATGAGGAGCCGCCGCCTCCCGGCTCGCCGTCCGACGGGATCAAATACCGCTCGGACGACGAGCTGCTCGACTTCTTCCGGCGCAGCCACGAGCGGGGTATCCAGGTTGGCGTCCACGCCATCGGCGACGCTGCCATTGAGCAGGCGCTGACGACGTGGGAGCAGGTTGCTCGGGGCTCGAAGAGGAAGGTCCGGGAGCTCGGACATCGCATCGAGCACTTCGAGTGCGCGACCGATGATCACATCAAGCGAGCGGCAAAGCTTGGGCTCCGAATCTCGATACAGCCCGCCTTCGATCGGCTCTGGGGAGGGACCGAGGGCCTCTACGCCCGCCGCCTTGGTCCTCGGAGGGCGCTCGGCATGAACCGCTTTGGTTCGATGATGCGGGCGGGGCTGCGGATGGGGGCGGGCTCCGACTCCACGGTCACGCCCCTGGACCCGTTTTTTCAGATGGCCGCGCTTCGCCAGCACCACGTCCCGGAAGAATCCATTGACGCCGCCCACGCCCTCGCGCTCCACACGGTGGGCAGCGTCGGCCTGAGGAGCGGGACGGGCCCGCAACAGGGGCTGATGGCGCCCGACATCGCCTCCCCGGCCGATTTCGCGTTGCTTGATCGCGATCCCCTCGCCGTCTCTGTGGAAGAGCTCCTCGACACCCAGGTGCTCGGCACCTGGATCTCAGGGACGCAGGTGTGGCCTCCCGCCGAAGCAGAGCGAGCATAGGGCGGAGGAGATGAGGGAGGATGAGGGGGTGGCCTGTGTCCTACGACTCGGCTACCCTGGATGGAGCCGTCCGAGAGGAGCGTGATGCAATTGAGGAGAGTCGAGGGGATCCGAGCGGTTACCTACGACTGCTGGGGGACGTTGCTGAAGGATCGGGACTGGGAGGGCGCCATGAGCAAACGCATAGGCGCCCTTCGTCGTTTCGTGGACCTCGACGAAAACGAGGCGGAGGCCCTGGTGGAAGAGGCCTGGGCCCACCACGACGAGGCCTGGAAGCAGATCGAGACGTTCGGCCCCGGCCGTATGGCGGCCTACTGCCTCGAGGCCCGCGGCATCGATGACGACGACTCCATAGCATCGCTGACTCAGTCCTTCGAGGAGGCAAGCCTCGAGACGGGTGTCGAGCGGGTCGAGGGAAGCCTCGAGGCCATGGAACAGCTCGGACTGGCCAACATCCGGATAGGACTGGTCTGCGACACCGGCTTCACCCCCGGTCGCGTCGTCAGAGACCTGCTCTCAGACCTGGGGCTCCTCGATCACCTGGAAGTCACCTGTTTCTCCGACGAGGTCGGAGTTCCCAAGCCCGGCGGCGACATCTTCGCCAAGGCACTCGCAGCGTTGGGCGTCAGACCTCCTGAGGCCGTTCACATCGGCGACCTGCGCCGCACCGACATCGCCGGCGCTCGCGACTTTGGCATGCACACGGCCCGCTTCAAGGGCGTGCACGACGATCGCACCGACGCTCCCGAAGCCGAGATCGTGCTGACTCATCACACGCAGATCCTCGAGGTCCTGGGCCTCGAGCTGTGACGCCGGCCTTCAAACGCACGTAACGCACTCTCGGGTAACCGATTCGTACTCCATAGCACCGCGTGCACGATCAATTCCCGAATGCGACGGCACCATCCATATACTATTCGGCTTTCGGTTCATCCGATTTGATCGGTCGTTGCGAGGCGAAAGCAGAGAATACGTATCGAGCGCGGCCGCCAGAACCGCTCCCGAGCTCGAGGAGGGGGAAGCGATGGTCGCTTCGATGGGCCGTAACCTACGAAATGGACCACTACCCCTCTAAGTAGTACCTGTACGGCTGAGGGGATGTAGAGAGCGTGATGACGCATGAGCGTGGGCATACCTTCGGGCTTGGTGATCTCTCCGAGAGTAACCATGGAGCACTGACGATGAGCGGAGAGATTGAGGGACCTTGCAAGATGGGAGTGCGAACGCTCGGCAAAGGCGATATCAAGGGATTGGAAAACAAGTATTGAGAAGCCTGGAGTTGGGAGGGCCGAGAGTTGTCCCGAAACAGAAAGAGCAAACAGAGGTCTCCAGGCATCTGGACGGCAGGTTGGGAACGTGAAGACGATCGTCCTTGTGTTTATGGGAAGGGTTCGTGCTGGTCGCCTGTAGCGAGCAAGTAGTTGAGGGAGACAATGCCCCCAGAAACCCGAACCCTGTTCCCAGCGTGATCGGCAAGTCTGTCCAGCGTGCGGCGCTTGCTCTTGAGCTCGTTACCTATGGTTGCGGCATCATAGACATCCGTCAAAGGGACTCCCTTCCCGGCGGGCGAGTTCTGGAGCAAACTCCAGATGCAGGGCACCGCGGTGGTCTCGGGCAGGTCGTCATGGTGGTTGTTTCTGGGCCCTACGACCTGAAGGCGAAGCCCGCGAACTGCGGTGATAGAACGGAAGGCAGCTAGCGCGAACGAGCTTCACCGAGTCCGAGAGAAGCACCTGGATGAGCGGAGAAGGAAGTGCCGATCCCAATCGAGTGGGAAAGGAAACCACGTGCGAGTGAGGCGCTCCATCGTTGCGATTGTTTCTCTGGCAGCGCTGGTACTCGGAGGCGTGCTGATTGGCTCGGCCGCTTCCCAGCAGGAGCTACAAGCCCTTTCCAGCGGCCGGATCGGTCATCGACGCGTGGAACGCGTCTATCGATACTCACCGCCGTGGGAATCCAACTGCGATGGGGACGATTGTGGAGTTTCCCTGCTCTTCGACCTCCCCGTCAAGACGCCTGAGACAACCGAGCGCGTCGATGTCGTGATGGTCCCTCCTCCGACACCTACAACTCGACCACCTTGACGTGGAAGAAACATCGCCTGCCGGCTGATGGACGGAGATACACGTTTCTAGTGGACGTGCCGGCTGTAGAGGGAAGCGGAGATGCAACGAGCTTCATCAAGGGCCGCAACGTGAATGTCGTTGTGGAAATGTGGCCTAGTGGTGTTTAGGGGTTCGCCGGGTTCTTAGTAGGCCCGCGCCCAGGCCGCCCTATCCACGCCGGGCCTCCCGCACACTACACAAGGTGCATTCGGGTCCTCCGGATCGAGCGGCAGGAAGCGAACCGTAGCCTTCGTTTGTTGCGAAACCTTCTCCTCGCACGCGCCGTCTCCGCACCACGCGCCCACCCAAAAACCACCTTCGGCCTCGAGCCCGGACCGCAGCTCGTCGTAGTCGTGAGCGTCGTGGGTGTTCGCATCCCTGAACGAGAGAGCGTCGTCGTAGAGCTCCTGCTGGATATCTCTCAGCATCGACGTCATCGTCGAGGAAGCTTCGCCGACCGGCATCGTGCGCTTCTCACCCGGGGTACGCGGCACCACGACAACCTCTCCCGCGGCGACATCGCGCGGCCCGATCTCTATGCGCACGGGTACGCCCTTCAGCTCCCACTCTGAGAACTTGAAGCCGGGCCGGTGCTGATCGCGATCATCCACACGACTCCTGATCCCGTCACCTGCAAGTGTGTCCGAGAGAGAGCGCGCCACGGGAAGCACTGCGCCGGCTTCGTCGTCGCTGCGATAGATCGGCACGATGACGACCTGTACCGGCGCAACCTTGGGCGGGAGGCGCAGACCGGAGTCGTCCCCGTGGACCATGATCAGGCCTCCGATGATGCGAGTCGACATTCCCCACGAGGTCGCCCACGCGTACTCGAGCGCGCCCTCGCGGTTCAAGAACTGAACGTCGTAGGCACGCGCGAAGTTCTGGCCCAGGAAATGCGAGGTCGCGGACTGCAACGCCCTGCGATCCCTCATGAGCGCTTCGATGGTGTACGTCTCGATCGCGCCGGGAAACCGCTCCGAGGGCGACTTTCGGCCCGGGTGCACGGGCATGGCAAGGACGTCCTCGCACACCTCGCGATAGACCTCGAGCATTCGCAGCGTCTCCTCGACCGCCTCCGGGCTCGAGGCGTGCGCGGTGTGGCCCTCCTGCCACAGGAACTCGCTGGTGCGAAGGAACAATCTCGTCCGCAGCTCCCAGCGCAGTACGTTGCACCACTGGTTGTAGAGGAGAGGAAGGTCGCGATAGCTCTGCACCCAGTTCGCGTAGGTCGACCAGATGACGGCCTCAGACGTCGGCCGGATGACGAGCGGCTCCTCGAGCTTCTCGCCTCCGCCGTGGGTCACGACCGCCACCTGGGGAGCGAAGCCCTCGACGTGCTCGGCCTCCTTCGACAGTAGCTTCTCCGGAAACAACAACGGGAAATAGACATTCTCGTGGCCGGTCGCCTTGAAGCGGTTGTCGAGTGCTTTCTGAATCGCCTCCCACAGCGCATACCCGTGCGGTTTGATGACCATCGTGCCCTTGGCGAGCCCGTGCTCCGCCATGCCCGCGCGCTTTACGACCTCGACATACCAGGAGGGGAAATCCTCCGACTGCTTCGGGAGCGCGTTGCGTGCCATGCTCACTCACCCACTATCTGGACTATGACCGAACGCGGCCCGGCTTGAGAGAGCTCGACCAGCAGGACCCGCTGCCACGTTCCCAGCCGCAGCTTGCCCTCCACCGCCGGAAGCATCAAAGAGGTCGAGCCAATGATCGGGCGCCCGTCGCGCAGGGAGCCGTTCAGCCGCGCCATAGCGGTCTTGATGTCCTCGAGCAGTCCCGACTCCCGCTCGTTGGCGATCAACGGCGACGAGGGTGAGCGGGAAAAGATCGTCACGTGCCCGTCGCATATTCCCGAGTCGGCCAGGGAGGCCTGGACGTCGTCGGTGATGTCGACGAAGTCGGGGACCGCGAGGGTGCTGACCGTACACTCACTCTGGTGCGTTCGCATGTTCGCCAGATGTTACGGGAGGTTTGCGATTCGTGGGGGACGTCGAAGACCGGATAGCCGACCTCTATGCGGTCGACCTGCAGGACTTCGTGAGGGCTCGAAACCAGCTCGCCCGAAGCCTCAAGGAGGGCGGCGACGCCTCCGCGGCCAAGAGGGTGAGCTCACTCAAGAAACCCGTTCTGACCGTGTGGGTGGTCAACGGGTTGGCGCGAAGGCGGGCTGAGGAGGTCCGGGCCCTGGTCGAGCAGGACGCGCCTCAAACGGGCGAGGAGCTGCGAGCGGCATCGGCCGCACGCAAGAAGCTTCTCAATTCCCTGCTCGCCGAGGCTCAGAAGATCCTCGAAGGCGCCGGCAAGAGCGCCTCGCCGGCGGCTCTGCAGCGCGTTGGCCGGACCCTGGAGGGTGCTGCTCAGAGTGACAGCGCCAATCTCCTGTCGGGGACCTTGGAGTCGGAGATGGAGCCCGTCGCTCAGTTCGTGGCCACCGGCGCGGTCTGGACCGGGAGGGACGAGGTTTCTGATTCTGAACGCCGCGAGCTATTGAAACGAGCGGAGCACGCCGAGCAGGAGGCGGAGGAGATGACCGCGCGCGCGGTGGAGGCTGAGGACGAGGCTCGCCGGCTGGCAGACCTCGCAGCAAGGGCGCGCACAAACGCGCGCGAAGCCCGTGAGGAGGCACAGCGCGCCGCCAGGGCCCACTAGCCATAGCTAGGCGACTTTTCATCAATCCGCCGCGAGTGCGAGCGTGGTGAAAAGATCCGGTAGAAGTGGGAAATGAGGTTGAATCGGTCTGGGTTGCGACCGATATGCCTTGAATCGAACCCACTTGAATCGAACCCACCTGAATCGACCCCCAGGGCAAGTGGAAGGAGCGGAGCAGAGGTGTTGTCCAACCAGTCTGAGTCCCATGCCAGGACAGAAATCGACCTCGACGACTACGAGGCCGACGAGGACTCCCTCGGGCTCTACGCCGGCGACGACGAGCTGCCGGTGGCGTCATATGAGGACGACGGAGACGGGCCGGAGTCGAGCCTCGACGAGCTTCTAGCTCGGCGGGCTGCGAACGCGGCGCTGGAGGGGGAGGAGGAAGCTCGTCTCGCAGATCTCGGTTCCCTCCTGGACGACGGGCGGGCCGAGAGCCGAGCACAGGCAGCGCCTCCCAAACGCCCCGAGTTCGTCTGCGCTCGCTGTCGCCTGGTCAAGCCGCGCGTGCAGCTCTCCGACGCGGCTCGGCCTCTCTGCCGAGACTGCGCATAACGATTCAGTCGAGGGTTAGCTCTGGGGCGGCTGCCCTCCTGGTTATCGGAGGTGGCGCCGCCCTCGCGCTGGCGTTTCCCGAGCCCAGCCTTAATCCGGGGGCGTGGGTAGCGATTGCGCCCCTTCTCGTATGTACCCACCGCCGAGGAACGACGGTTGGATTTGGCTACGGTTTGTTGTTCGGCCTCGGCTTCTTTGGAGTCCTCCTCGTCTGGATCAGCCTGGTGGGCTGGCTCGCATGGGTCTTCCTCGTGGTTCTGCAGGCGATCTACCTGGGGGCATTCGGGGCCTGCTGGGCGCTCGTCTCGCGCCGGAGCTCGGTGGCGGCGCGGGTACTGCTGGGGGCTGCGTGCTGGGTGGCCCTCGAGTACCTGCGTTCTCGATTTCCGGCCGAGGGCTTCAGCTGGGGCCAGTTGTCGCAGGGCCAGCACAACCTCTCCTGGATCCTTCGGTTGGCGCCGGTGACCGGGGGCTGGGGCATCAGCTTTCTGGTGGTAGCGGTCAACGCACTGGTCGCTGAGGCGTGGCCGGCGTGGAGAGCGGGAGAGAGGAGGAAGATGGCAGCCGTCGTCGGCGCCGCCGCACTGTTGCTCGTGTTGCCCTTCCTGCTGCCGCCGCCCGCGGCACGGGGGCCTGAGATCGAGGTCGCGGTGGTCCAAGGCAACGTTTCCCAGGGCCCTCCGACGGACATCGTCGCCGGCCAGCTCGGCATTCTGCGGCGCCACGAGCGGGGGACTCGAAACCTCTCGAGTCGGTCGCCCGATCTGGTGGTGTGGCCCGAAAGCTCGGTCGAGCTCGATTTACCCGGTAGCCCGGCCCCCTTAGAGCGGTTGCGGGCCTCAGCCCGCGCCGCCTCGGCAGACATCATCGCGGGAGTGAACGACGATGTCTCCGGAGGCTTCTACCGGGTGATGGCGCTCCACGTCGACCCTGCGGGTGAGGTGGCAGGCACCTATCAAAAAAGACACCGGGTTCCTTTCGGCGAGTACATTCCCGGCCGCCGGCTTCTCGAGTGGATTCCGATGCTCGATCAGGTGCCCAAGGACGCCCTGCCGGGTGAGGTCCCCGGCGTCTTCGAGCTCCCCTCGGGAGACGTCGCCGTCGTGATCTCGTTCGAGGGGGACTTCGGCTCGTTGGTGCGCGAGCCGATAGACGCAGGCGGACGCCTTCTCGTCGTCGCTACCAACACCTCGACCTGGGGGAGATCGTGGGCCTCGGCCCAGCACCTTGCGTTCAGCCAGGTGCGAGCGGCAGAGAACGGGGTGTGGGTCGTGCACGGCGCGCTGAGTGGAATCTCAGCTTTTGTCGCACCCGACGGAGCGGTGGTGGCGTCCACGCCCCTGTGGAAAGCGACGACCCTGCTTCGGAGCGTGCGTTTCTCGACCTCCGAAACGCTCTATACACGCGCAGGTGATTTCGCAGCCTGGATCAGCGTGCTCATAGCGGTGCCCGGAGTGATGGCAGGTGCGCGCTTGCGTTCAGCCCCCCCAAAATGAGGACTCTGGTGATTCTTCCGACCCTGAACGAGGGTCCCAGCATCGGGCGGGTCATCGAGCTGTTGCTCGAGGGCAACGACTCTACCGACGTCCTGGTCGTAGACGACGCCTCGACGGACGACACCGCCGCGACCGTCGAGCGCCTCCGAGGTGAGCGCGTCAATCTCATCGAACGCCCTTCGAAGATGGGGCTCGGCTCTGCCTATCTGACCGGATTTGCGTGGGCGCTGGAGCGGCCGTACGACGCCGTTGTGGAGATGGACTCGGACCTCTCGCACGATCCCCGCGACGCGGTCCGGCTGGTGGCGACGCTGGAGCATGCCGACGTCGTGATCGGCTCTCGCTACGTCCCCGGGGGCAGGGTGGAGAACTGGGGGCTTTTTCGGCGCGCCCTGTCCCTGTCGGGCAACCGTTATGCCCGCGCCCTGCTCGGGATCGCTGTGGCCGACTCGACGAGCGGCCTGCGCGCTTATCGGGCCGAGTGGCTCCGCAGCGCCGATCTGGCGAGCGTCGGCTCCGAGGGTTACGGCTTTCAGGTCGAAATGGCCTATCGGGCGGTCCGCTGTGGAGCGCGAGTGATCGAGATCCCGATTGTCTTCACCGAGCGCGTTGCCGGTCGCTCGAAGATGAGCCGCGCCATCGTTGCCGAGGCGCTTGTGCGCATCGCGCTGTGGGCCCTGCGGGACCGCGTTATTGCCCCTCTCAGGCGTCGGGCGGTTCGCCCATAATGTGCATTATGTAAACTAGCGCCCGCTTCCCCACTTGGCGGGCAGGAGGGAGTGAGATATGCGTCTTACGACTCGGGTTGTGACGGTGATGGCCGTGGCAGGGGCCGGATTAGTCGTATGGGTCACAACGGCAACGGGTTCGGGCGGCAACTCCGTAGTGAGTCGACAGGCCTTTCAAGCCACCAGAAGGAATTCGGAGACGTCCAGCAAGGCGTTTCAGAGGCTGACGGGCCTATCTCTTGGGGTTGCGAACCGCATGAGTGTGGTCGGATCGACCTTCAGCGGTACATTCACCGGGGCAGCGGTGGAGGTGAGGGTGAAAGCAGGCGGCGAGGTCATGAGCCCGGGGGCGGCCCGGTTCGAGGTGGGCTCTCCCCTGCCCCGCTCGTTCTCCTTCACCTTTGCGAACGTCCTCCCTCTCTGTTCGACTCTGGAGTTGCAGTGGCGTTCGCCCACCGGGGAGAAGGTCGTCTTCCGGAAAGGGAGCCTGTCTGCCTTCTATCGACCCGTCGGCGGGAAGACCTACTGCCAGTAAGCCCAAGTCGTCGATCCCCCGCTCCGCCCGCACGCTCTCCCCAATAGGTGGAATGGTCGTTGGATAGCTCTCGCCCCACACTTGGCACAATAGGCGCCATGGTCGTGAGAGAGCTCTTCGCCGGCGAGACGATGGCGGCCGCCGACGCCCTGCTGTGCCTGCGGGAGACGGCGGGCCGGGCCGAGAGGTTGGTTGCTCGCATCGACGAGCTACAACGGCCCGAAGGCTACCGGCTGGTGGCTTCGTTCGATGAGGCGGGCCGGGCCGTGGCGGCCGGAGGCTTTCGGGTGGGCAACAACCTCGCCTGGGGCCATTTCCTGTACGTCGACGACCTCATCACGCTTCCCGAGACGCGCGGCCGCGGCCACGCCACCGCCCTGCTGCGTTGGATCTTCGCCGAGGCCGCCCGCCTCGGCTGTGGCCAGGTCCATCTCGACTCGGGCACCGAGCGACACGCGGCCCACCGCCTCTATCTGGGCGTGGGCATGCACATCAGCTCCCACCACTTCCGCATCGACTCAGCCTCGCCCACCGGCGCCGAACAGACATCTTGGGAGGAGGGGGGAAGGAATGGAGGGCGAACCTGACATGGCACGGGTGATGGTCCAATTCTTCCCTCTCCACCGCGGTCCGACTGGCGAAGCTGGAAGTGGGCCCCCTCGTCGGAGGTGACCTCCGCGACGGTTAGTCGGCAGCCGCCAAGATTTCGTAGACACCCTTCCTAGCCTCGAAGCGTCACAACATCGTAGAAGGAGAGCATCTCTCGGCGCAGCTCGAGAGCCGGTTCCCACCTCTCGACGCTCCTGGTTTAGTCTCACGGAGTTCTGAAGTGAACTGGTCGCTGCTGGGGGGAGGCAGACGTATCAAAGCACTCGTGCTTTCCGGTGGGGCCGGCACCCGACTGCGCCCGATCACCCACACCAGCGCCAAACAACTGGTGCCCATTGGTAACCGCCCAATCATCGACTTCGGCTTGTCCGCGATCGCCGAGGCGGGAATCAAGGACGTAGGCATCGTCGTCGGCGAAACCCATGCGGAGATAGAGGCACATGTCGGCGACGGATCTAGGTTCGGCATCTCGGTCACGTACATCCACCAGTCGGCACCACTTGGCCTGGCGCACGCCGTGTTGACCGCGGAACCCTTCCTAGGTGACGATCCCTTCGTTATGTATCTGGGTGACAACCTCATCGCCGGGGGCATATCGGAGTTCGTTCAACAGTTCGTCGCGCGTCGGCCGGCGGCTCAGATCCTGCTTGCGCGTGTGCGCGATCCTGAGCGTTTCGGCGTCGCCGAGCTCAACGACGCGGGGAACGTGCGCCGCCTGCTGGAGAAACCCGAGCATCCACCGAGCGACCTCGCACTCGTGGGTGTCTACATGTTCTCGTCCCGGATCCTCGAGGCGGCGAAGGCGATCAGGCCGAGCGATCGAGGCGAGCTCGAGATCACGGATGCGATCCAGTGGGTGATCGACGCGGGCGACGAGGTTCACTCCCAGATCATCAATGGCTGGTGGAAGGACACGGGCCAGGTCGAAGACCTGCTCGAGGCTAACCGCATCGTGTTGGATACCTTGGAACAGAAGGTGCTCGGAAGCGTGGATGCCGACTCGGAGATTCAGGGGCGGGTCGTCATCGAAGAGGGGGCAAAGCTGATCAACAGCTACGTTCGAGGGCCGGCCACGATCGGGCGCGGAGCCCATCTGGTAAACACCTTCATCGGTCCCTATACCTCCATTGGACCAGAATGTGTCCTGACCGACTGTGAAGTCGAGCATTCGATAATACTCGCGCAGTGCCAAATCCGAGGGATTCGGCGAATCGAAGACTCTCTCATAGGTAAGCAGGTGAGCGTTGCGCCGGCACGTGGGAAACCGCGCGCTTTCCGATTGGTGCTCGGGGACCATAGTCGCGTAGGACTCCTCTAGATGAAGCTCTTCGTTACGGGTGGCGCCGGATTCATCGGTTCCAACTTCATCCGCTGGGTGCTGGCTCAGCACACTGACGTGCGCGTGACCAACTACGACGCACTCACCTACGCCGGGAACCTGACCAACCTCAGGGATGTCGAGAAGGACTCGCGTTACGAGTTCGTTCAAGCCGACATTTGCGACACACGAAACGTGATGGAACACATGGCCGGGCACGACGCGGTCGTCAACTTCGCGGCAGCGTCCCACGTCGACCGATCCATCGAGCAATCGTCCAAGTTCGTACAGACGAACGTCCTCGGCGCCAATACTCTCTTCGATGGGGCTATGCGTCTGGAGGTGCCGAGGTTCCTTCATGTCTCTACGGACGAGAGCTATGGCTCGATCGACGAACCCGACCTCTACCTCGAGGGTGACGCCCTCAGCCCCAGCAGCCCCTATTCGGCCTCAAAGGCGTCGGCGGACCTGCTGGCCCGGGCCTATCGCGTCACTCATGGCTACCCCATCACGATCACGCGTGCATCCAACAGCTTCGGTCCCTACCAGTTCCCCGAGAAGATCATCCCGCTGTTCATCACCAATCTCATCGAGAACCGACCGGTCCCGCTCTACGGAACAGGACGGAACGCCCGCGATTGGACGTATGTGATGGACAACGTCCGGGCACAGTGGCTGGTGCTCACCGAAGGCGAGGCTGGTGAGATCTACAACATCGGAGCTGGAAACGAGATGTCGAATCTCGAGCTCACATACCGAATCATGGAGCGCTTCGGGCTCAGCGACGCGGGCGCGGAGGGGATGATTGAACCGGTTGCCGATCGACCTGGTCACGACCTTCGCTATGCAATCGACTCTAGCCGTGTGCGTCACCTCGGCTGGGAACCGGCGGTCACGTTCGCCGATGCGCTGGCGGAGACGATCGAGTGGTACCGACAGAACGAATCGTGGTGGAGACCACTGAAGGTTCGCGGCGCGAGTCAGCGTCGCGGCCTCACGCGGGCGGGAACCGCCGGCAACGGATCATGATCGGCTCCGGCTCGCTGGAAAACCCCACCTACTGGTGGTACGTGGCGCGCTCGAGACTCTTGCGGAGCGCCCTGGGTTCGTCCATCCCGGCCGGGGCTCAGATCCTGGACGTCGGTAGTGCGGACGGGCCCAGCGTCAACTGGCTGGGTGATCGACTGGCGGTCGACATCGACCCTAGAGGTCTGCCTCTCGGAGGGGTATGTGCGAGGATTGAGGCATTGCCTTTTGCCGACGGCACTTTCGATGTCGTGGCAGCATTCGACGTCGTGGAGCACTGCAGGGACGAGGCCTCGGCACTGTCCCAGCTCCGCCGTGTCACGAGACCGGCAGGTGTGGTGCTACTGGCGGTGCCCGCCTACCAGTGGATGTGGAGCGCCTTCGACGTGAGGGCCGGGCACCACAGACGGTACACGCGTGCCGGGCTTCGTCGTGCCGCCGAGAATGCCGGACTGGACGTCGAGCGGGCTACTTACGTTTTCGCTTCAACGCTTCCGTTCTTCCTGGCTGCACGGCTTCTCACCAAGATGAATGGCGCTAGAGGGGATCGCGTTCGGCCACTTCCAGGTTTCGTCGAGCGAATCCTGCTGGGCGCGACGAGACTCGACGAAACGATACTGCGCCATTGGAACCTTCCCGCGGGCTCGTCGGTCGTTCTACAGAGCAGGAAGTCGCCGACATGATCGTGGACGCGAGGCTGCCCGAGTGCGGTCTCGACTGATCGGAAGCAGCGATGCCTGAAGACCGCAAGCAAGAGCCGATCCGTTTCAACAAGCCGTCTCTCGAGGGGCGGGAGCTCGAGTACATCCGTAGGTCGGTCGAGGAGGGTCACACTTCGGCGTCGGGACCATTCGGCTCCCTGGTCAGGACGCTGCTCACAGAAGAGATCGGCGCCCGTGACGTGCTGATGACGACCTCGTGCACCGCGGCGCTCGAGCTTGCGGCGATGCTGCTCGATTTCAACCCTGGGGACACCGTCGTAGTCCCCTCGTTCACCTTCACGTCCACTGCGCTGGCCTTCGCCCGCGAGGGTGCTCGGATCATCTTCTGCGACATCGAGCCGCAAACGCTCGGGATCGACCCGAACCATCTTGCCTCTGTCATGGACGGTTCCGTTCGGGCGGTCGTGCCCGTTCACTACGCAGGGGTGGCCGGCGATATCGGAGGGCTCTTCGACGTCCTCGGCTCGTGGCCGGAAGTCGATGTCATCGAGGACAATGCCCACGGACTGTTCGGCCGCTGGCGGGAGAAGCCCCTGGGAAGCTTGGGTCGGTTCTCGACACTGAGCTTCCACGAGACCAAAAACTTCGTGTGCGGAGAAGGAGGCGCCCTGTTGCTGAACGATCCTAAAGACGTCGACCGATCGCACCTGCTGTACGACAAGGGCACGAACCGAATGGCTTTTCTTCTCGGGCAGGTCGACAAGTACTCGTGGAGGGAAAAGGGGTCATCGTTCGGTCTGGCCGACTCTCTGGCGGCGTACCTGTGGGCTCAACTCGAGCAACGAGACACCATCCAGGGTAAGCGGCGGACCGTATGGGATCGGTACTTCACGCTCCTCCACCCCCTGGCAGAGGAGGTGGGGTTTCGTTTGCCGATCGTTCCCGAGGACAGTCGACAGGCCTATCACATGTTCTACGTGTTGCTTCCGGACAACGCTACACGCAATCGCGTGTTGGACCACATGCGATCCGCGGGCGTGAACCCGACCTTCCACTACGTACCACTTCACAGCTCAGAAGGCGGACGAAAGTTCGCCGCAAAGCTCAACGCTTGCCCGGTCTCCGACGACATCAGCGGACGGCTGATGAGACTTCCCTTCTACAACAACCTGTCAGCCGCGGAGGCGGACCGCGTCGTGACTACATTCCTTGAGGCGTGCGGGTCGTGATGTCCGCACCCTCATGAGATGTAGCTCTTGCCGCGGCCGGCAGTCGCGAGAGCATCAGAAGGACGAACGCGGTGAGCTCGGCCGCGACAAAGGCGGCGACGACGCGATCCAGCGGCCCGAGCGGAGCGGCCGCGAGGACGAAACCCATCACGAGCACCGCCAGCAGCCATGCCCTATTCGCGGGGCGGGGCGTCCCGAGAGCTAGCATGAGCAACAACAGGGCCATGTTGCCGATGGCGAGGACGGTTCCTACCCCGATCAGCGCAGATATCACGCCGTCGAGACCGAGCTCGGAGCCGAATACGAGGCGAACGGCGGGAACGAAAAAGGTGGCCCCCGCGAGAACCGCTAGAGCCGCCGCCCCGAGCACCGCCAGCCCGGCCCAAATCCGATTCCTTCGTAGACGCCGAGCAGCTCCATCCAGCGCCATTCGGGTGAGGACCGCCGTGAGCTGGGGCGCCACACCGAGACAGATCAGGTAGGGAGCCCGCCACACCGCGAGCCCCAGGAAGAGGGCTGTGACATGGCGCGGTGTGCCCCCCAACGCAGCCAGTGCGACCGGACCTCCGGTGAGCACGATCTGGGCGATCAGCGAGCTGGCGACCAAGCCCGACGCGAGGGCCACAGGAGAGACGATGGACTTGGATGTAGCCGTGCTCGATCGGTCGAGCCGGAGGCTCGAGGGCCACATCAAGCCGGAGAGAGAGCCCACGACGAGGGCGAGGCCGAACGCCTCCGCGCCGCCGCCGACCAGAGCCACGACTGCTGCCAAGGCGACTCGAACGAGATTCTCGAGGGCCAGCGACGCGCCGGTGGCCGCGAAGCGGCCGCGCCCGGCGAGACCACCACGTACCAGGCCCGTAAGTGCCGCCCCCGCGGTGATACTTGCCATCATTACCGGGAACGCGAGGGTTCGGTCGTGAAACAGCGGTTCGCGTGCCACCCACGCCACCACGAAGCACAACCCCGCCCCCACACCGGTCCCGACCCAGATGCGCTTTCGCGAACGGGCCAAGGTTCCCTCGGCCCCCTCAGTCAAGAGCCGGATCGTCCAGTGTTGCAAGGGAAAAGTCAGAACCGCGGCGACCATGATCCAGTAACTCCAGAGAATCGATATCGGAGCCGCGTCGCGAGCCCCCAGCACGCGCGTGGCCAAAGCGAAGAACGCGTAGGCGAGGACGCCTCCAATGAACGTCCCGGCGGCTAGGGCGCCCGTCTGCTTGAACGCGCGCGTCCTACCCACCTTCAACCTCTCCTGCTCACGGTGACCGAATCTTCTCGGGACCCCAGCTCTGCCGACGCTTCCCGGCAGTGGGACGCGGGTCAAGACTGTCACGTCCCCCGACACGGATTCCTCAAGTGCGACTCGGGTAGACTACCCCTCGGGAGGCGAACCTCGCCTCCATAACTTGGATTGTTCCCAGGAGCCCCCATGTCAAAAACCACTCGACCGACTTCAGACCTCGAAAACTCGGGCATACGACAGAGCTATGCCGTTGCGGGCGAGGACGACCGCGGCGACCGAATGGTGCTCATGGATCGCCGGCAATTCGTCTATTCGGTGGTGATTCCGGTCTTCAACAGCGAAGCGATCGTGGGTGAAACCATAGATCGCGTCGTGAGCTTCTTCGACGAAGCGGGCTTGAGATTCGAGCTTGTACTCGTTAACGACGGGAGCCGCGACGGGAGCTGGAACCTCATCAAGCAGCGGGCGCTCGCGGATGCCAGAATCGTGGCACTTAGTTTGCTGCGCAACTCGGGACAACACCACGCCAATCTCGCCGGCTTCCGTGAGACTACCGGCGACTACGTCATCACCATGGACGACGACCTGCAGAACCCGCCCGACCAAATCGAGGTGTTGATCGATGGGGCGATGACCGGCCGCGATGCGGTCTTCGGCAAGTTTACTCAGAAAGCGGCGACGCGTCACCGAACATTGGGCACCAAGGTTATCGGTTTGATCAACCGCCGGATATTCGGGCAGCCTCCCGATCTCGCCGTCACCAACTTCCGAATACTCCGTCGGGATGTCGTCGACCGAATCTGTGCTTCCAGAACGGCCTACCCCTACATCACGGGGCAGGCGCTGCTGTACTCGAGCGACCGGGCGAACGTCGAGGTACGTCATGCTCCCCGCCCGGTAGGCAAGAGCTCCTACAGCGCGCTGCGGATCGCGCGCCTCGTTGCGAACATCCTGTTCAGCTACTCCTCCTTCCCGCTTCGCCTCGCAGCCTTCTTCGGTTTCGTGGTTTCGTGTCTATCGTTCGTGGTGGGAACCATTTACCTCATCCACGGGATGGTCAGCAGCTCGCGCGTTGAGGGGTGGACCTCGTTGATTGTTCTGCTTGCGTTCTTCAACGGGGTGACGATCGCCTTGCTCTCGATGCTGGGCGAGTACGTCGTGCGAACGCTCAACTCGGTGAGCTCGCACGAGCCCTATCATGTCGTGGAACGCGTTCGCGATTGACCCGCTACCTCCTGGTCGCCGGTGCGCAGAGATGCGGCACCACCTACTTGCACCACCTCCTTGACGAGCACCCTGAGATCGCGATGGCGAGGCCGGCTCGCCCGGAACCAAAGTTCTTCCTCGATCCCAACCTGTTCAGCAAGGGACTCGACTGGTACGAGGCGACCTACTTCTCGAACGCCGAAACGGTTCCGGTCCATGGCGAGAAGAGCACGAGTTACATCGAATCGGCCGACGCCGCAGAGCGCGCTGCCAGCATGCTCCCCGATGCCGACGTTCTTGTCATGCTCCGCGACCCGGTAGCGCGGGCAATCTCCAACTGGCGCTTCAGCACCGACTCTGGCTTCGAACAACGACCACTCGACCTTGCCTTAAAGGAGAGCATCGGCCGGCCCCGGGATTGGGATCCCGCAACGACCTCGGTCTCGCCTTTCGCCTATCTCGAGCGCGGGCGGTACGCCGACTACCTCGAGCCCTGGCTGCAGCGGTTCCGGCAGGTCCACATGTACTGCCTCGAGGAACTCGCCGGGAACGCTCACGCAGTAGCTCACATGTACGAAGCAATGGGTGTCGACACAGCATTCCGTCCACCGAGCCTCGGAACGGTGGTGAACGCGGCGACTCCACTGGGCGGGGAAATCGAGACGTCGTTGCAACTGTGCCTGCGTCTGTATTTCGCGGATAGCGACGCCCGGCTGCAAGAGGTGCTCGGACGACCATTGCCGTGGGCTTCTGAGTAGTAAGGTCACACGGATCCTCGGCCCGCTCGGGGGATTGCACCGCGTCGATCCTCTCGTGTACATCCTCGCCTTCGCCGCCTTGATCGTGTACGTCTTGAACGGGTTCGATGGCGGCCTCACGCGGGATCTCGCGATCTACAGCTACAGCGCACAGAAGGTCGCCGACGGCGTTCCCCCCTATCTAGGCATCTTGAATCGCGCCGGCCCGCTGGCACACCTGATTCCGGCGATCGGGGTCGCCGGCGCGCGGGTTGCGGGCTTCGACGACGTGCTGGGAATGAGGCTCCTTTTCATGCTCTTCGCGATCGCGAGCGTGAGCGTCACGTACGTCTTGGGGCACGAGTTCTTCGAGTCACGACTCGCCGGCCTGGCTGCGTCCACTGCGCTTCTGAGCTTTCAGGGTTTCATCACGTACGCTACCACCGGACCGAGAGAGAAGACACTGATGGTGTTCTTTCTGCTCTGCTGCTTGCTGGGACTTGCTAAGCGAAAATGGTTCGCGGCCGGAGCAAGCATCAGCCTCGCCGCGCTCGTATGGCAGCCCGCTCTCCTGGTGGGATTGGCGGCATTTGGCGTCACTGTCGCCGCCTTGAGGTCCGGTGAACGCACGCCCGCTCTCGTCCGATTCGCCGTCGGAGGTCTGGTCCCCGCGGCACTGTGCACGATCTACTTCGCTGCGGTCGGGGCGCTGAGGGAGTTCGTGGACGCCTACCTGCTGATCAACGCGAGATACACCATTCCTTCGCCCCTATGGGGGAAGAATCTGGCTACGAAGTGGGCTGCTGTGCAAGAGGGGTACGGGGTGACGCTGTGGGCGATCGGGGTCGGCCTAGCGGCGTTGTTTTCCCTCGCCGTCGTCGCAATCCGACGCCAGGGCTGGAGGGCTTCTGCGCACACTTCAGAGGTTGTACTCGTCGCGACGGTGTTGGTCGGCCTCGGTTGGAGCGTCCGTGACTTCAATTCGTGGCCGGACGCTTTCGTGCTCCTCCCGATGGCAGCCCTCGGGGTTGGCGCTGTCACGAGGGAGCTCGCGCGGCGTCTCCCTGCAACGGCGGCTCTCGCCGTCACGCTTACGTGGGTCGTCGCGGCCGTAGTCATGGCCGTCACTTTCTCGGTCACCCATCGGAGCCATGGGCTGGAGAAACAGCGCAGAGCGGTGGAGGCGATGCTCGCGCAGCTTCCTCCCGGTGCATCGTTACTGTCGATCGAGGCAGCGCAGCCGCTCGTCCTATCCCGGTCCACGAATCTCACGCGTTACCAGACGTTCGGTCGTGGTCTGGGGAACTACGTCGACGACACTTGGCCGGGTGGGCTTGCGGGCTTCGCGGACTGGGTGCGACAGGAGCGGCCGACCGTCATCTCCATAAGGTCCGCCCGCTCACATCCATGGCTGCGCGAAACGCTCGACGCGGAGTACCGGAGGAGGGGGCGGGCCCCGAAGTGGGTGTGGTTCGTGCACCGATCGGTGGCTCCGAATGTACATATCGCTCGCCGGTAGCACTGAAGGGTCTTGCAATCCCGCGCCCGTGCCATACGTCTTGGAAGGATGTCTTGCTGGTCGTAAGGTAAGCTCTCGGCGCCATAGCCCCGAACTGAGCCGGAGGACACCATCGGCGAAGAACTCGAAGGCGCGCCACAGTTCGAGCTACTAGGAACCCTCGAGTTCGAGCCCACCGCCTGCCCGGTGTGCGGCGAGCGCGATATCACCCGGAAGCTCCAGAAGAGCTACCACGATGTCGATCTGCACTTCGGCTTCTGCGCGAAATGCGCCACGCTCTACGCGAATCCCCGCCTGACGTTCGACTCGTTGCAGACGCTTTATAGCTCTGAGGAGTTCTTCGAGGGCCGCCAGGACAACCTGAACTACTACTCGTTCCTCAGCGGCGAGCGGTTCCTTCGCCGGACGGCACGGGGTCGGATCGAACGCTTGCAGGAACACGCCTCCGGTCGGCGGCTCCTCGAGGTGGCCTCGGCTGCCGGGTTTTTCCTCGCCGAGGCGAAGAGCGCCGGCTTCGAAGCCGAGGGCGTAGAGTTCTCTGGGCCCATGGCCGAGTATGCCTCGAACCGGTGGGCTGTGCCGGTTACCGCCGGCTCGATCGAGGAAGTCGAGTTGGATGAGGCCGCCGACGACGTCATTGCGTCCTGGGGGGTCATGACGATTTTGCGCGATCCCCGGACGGTGATGGCCAAGTTCTTCGCCGCTCTAAAGCCGGGTGGCGTCTGGGCCTTCAACACCTACGACAACCGGTCGCTCTGGGGTCGACTGTTCGGATCGCGCTGGTACATCCTCGTGCCCAACACCAGCCAGATCCACAACGACCCTACGCTGCGCCGACTCATAGACGAGGTTGGATTCAACCTCGTGGAGCGCCACCGCGACCGGCCCTACGCCAGCGTCGAACGGCTCTTGTTCGTGCTGCTCTCCCACATGAGCCACGGGGTGCGTGACAGATTCTTCGAGCGGGTGCACTTCCTGAACCGCTTGATCATCCCCGTGCGCGCGCCGGACGCGTTCGAGTACATCTGTGTGAAGCGGTGACTCTTGGCCTGGATGAGTCGTTGGAGTGCCTTCGGCGGCCGGCAATACGATCCGCGCCCGCTGCACGAGCCGCGCTTCGATCGTTTAGATCACACTCGATGGTTCAGCTCGGCCCTGTCCTACTCGCTTAACGCCGGTGAAGGAAGGCGCATTCTTGTGGCTCCTCTGATCGCCCGATTCACTCGACAGCCAGCATCGAATCACATCATTGTGATTTACGCGACGGCACACTAGGATGTCGTGGTCGAAAACCCGTTAGTAATGAGAGCCACATCCTGGACGCTGGTGCGCTGAGGCCGGCAGGGGCCCTGCGAGCATAGAGAGAACCATGTTCATCAGGGACCCGGAAAGCGCCGACGTCGACGGGTCGATCGAGGCAGGTGCCGAGCATCTGATCCTTGCTCTCGGAGAGCCCTTCGACGTTGCCGCTGGAGCCGTGCTGAAACTCGTCTGAGCGCATCAGCTCCCCTCGCGGGGTAATTAACTCATGATCCGCGGTATCCAAGGGTGGATTTGGTGGGGTGCCTTGCCGATCTCACGAGCATGAGTTGGGAGCCATGTCATTGACTACCCTCTGCGAACGTTTATGAGTCGGGTGCGAAGTGCCGCATCCCGCGTCCTGCCGCGCTCTTCCCGAAAGCATCGGGGCCAGGCTCTCCATGTGCGCGTCCTGCTCAAGGATGGCCGTACGGTGGAGGGTTACGTCAGGCGCGAAGTGCTCCTCGACGAAGACGGATTGCTGCTTCTGAGCAATGTGACGAAAACCTTCGACTCGGATATGAAGGAGATTCTGACTACTCCCTTGGATGCCGCCATTGCGCGCAATCAGGTGGTGGACATAGAAGGGGTCGCTGAGGAGGAAAGGGCGCCGGCCGCTCCCCCGGTGGCGGCTCCCGCCGCAGAGGAATCCGAGCAGGCTTTGGCCGCGGACGACCAGCTGCATGTGCGGCTGCTTCTGAAGAACGGCCGCACCGTCGAGGGACTCGCCGAGCGCAATGCGCTGTTCGACGCCGACGGGCTGGTCGTTCTCACGAGAGTCGTGCACGCTTTCGACTCCGAGATGAAAGAGGTTCGGGCCAACCCACTCGATGCGGCCGTCCCCCGCGAGCAGATTGTGGACATCGCCGAGGTCACGGCGGCTCGCGAGGAGGACTCCGAGCCCGTCGCAGTTGCATCCGAGCCCGAGTCCCCTGCATCCGAGCCCGAGCCCGAGTCCCCTGCATCCGAGCCCGAGCCCGAGCCCTCTGCAACCGAGCCAGAGCCCCCTGCACCCGAGCCCGAGCCAGAGCCCCCTGCACCCGAGCCCGAGCCAGGCCCAATCCCCATTCGGACCGGAGCCGGTGGCGCTCGCGATCTCCCTCCCGATCTCTCCCCCAGGGACGACATGGCCGTCGCCGTGCTTCGGATGAGAGCGGCCCAGACTCGGGTGCGGGGAACCCACATCAGCCTTGCGCTGTTCGCATTGGTTGCGCTCGCTCTGGTGGCGCTGCTGTTGGCCTCCGTCCAATCCAACAACGGCGATCAGCCGGCCTCGGCTACGGGTTCGCCGTCACCCGCGCAATCGCCTGTGCCGGTCGCCTTCGGCGGTGCTGAAAAAATCGCGTTCTTACGCACTGGTTTCGGGAGTGCCGCAAGTCCATCTTCTCGAGCTGGCCGGAGGAAGACCAGTTCAACTTGCGCCGAGCGACACCGAGCAGCAGCGACCCGACTTCTCTTCCAGCGGCGACAAGCTTGCATACTCGGCGGAGGTTGAGGGCCGGCAGGACATTTTTGTCTCCCGGTCAGACGGCACCGGCGCGATCAACGTCACGAACAACGACTTCGACGACTACGTCCCCGACTTCTCGCCCGACGGTCAGAGCATCACCTTTTCCAGCGATCCCGTCGGCGACTTCGACATCTACATTCTCGACCTGGAAAGTGCCGAAACCCGCGTACTCATTGACAATGAGGTCCAAGAAGCTTCGCCGGCATGGTCTCCGGACGGGGAGACAATTGCGTTCGCGAGCCGATGGATGGGGACTTCGAGATATACACCGTGGACTCCGAAGGCTCCGGGAGTCCCGTCAGGCTCACCGATAACTCCGTCGACGACCGCGCACCCGACTGGTCTCCCGACGGAACCATGTTGGCATACGACCGCGCCGTCGATGGGGACACGGAGATTTTCATTACGCGCTTGGACGGCGAAGAACGGCAGATCACCGACAACGGCGTGGAGGATCGCCACCCGGCATGGTCTCCGGACGGCCGCGGAGTCTTCTTTGGTCGTCGGTCACTGGACTCCTCGGGGCTCTATTTCAAATCGCTTGAGCCCGGCTCCACCAACGTCCTGGTAGACGAGACCTCCGGAGGCTACGACCCAGCCGTTAGGTAGCGCCCGCTGTCGATAGGATCTGACACTAATGCACGCCACGATCGCAGAACCGCCCGTGCGCGCTCCTTCGGACGTCGGGATTCGCAATCAAGTCTTTCGCCGAGCCGTCGTCTACTGCGTGACCGTGCTGCTGGTTAGTCGCATCGGCTTGACCGTAGTGAGCCTCCTTGCCGGGCAGCTTCGAGGCTCCGGGCCCGTCGGGGTGCCGGGATGGCCCGCACCGAAGGCCCAGGGCGCGGCCGAGCTTGTGGGAACTGCTTTGGAGCGCTGGGACGCGCTCTGGTTCCTGCGCATTGCGGCTGGCGGCTACCACTTGAGTGACGGCAGTGCGGCGTTCTGGCCGGGCTATCCGCTGGCGACGCGCGCGCTGGCGGCTGTTTTCGGCGGGCATACATTGAGCGCCGCTCTGGTCATGTCGGCCGTCTTCAGCGTTGCTGCTCTGGTGCTCTTCTATTTGCTTGGAACGCGCGAGTTCGGCGAGCCTCTAGCCCGCCGCAGCGTTCTGTACCTTGCGCTCTTCCCCACTGCCTTCTTCCTCGCGGCCCCCTATTCGGAATCGATGTTTCTATGCTTCACTGTGGCCGCGCTGCTGGCCGCGCGTTCCAAGCACTGGTGGGTGGCCGCGGTGTGCGCGGCCTTAGCTTCTGGGACCCGGTCGCTGGGAGTGGTCCTCGCCGTGCCCCTTGCTCTCGAGGCGCTCGCCCAGCAGCGAGATCGCCGCCGAGGTGTTGGGGTGACGATCGCGTCTGTTATGGGGCCGGTGGCCGCAAGTCTCTCGGGGGCCGCGGCCTATCTCGTCTACTGGGGACTGCGATCGGGCAACGCGCTGCAACCGTTCAGCTCCCAAGCCCAGTGGCTGCGCACGGCGTCATGGCCGTGGGAGACGCTTTACCAGGCCACGAACTTCGCATGGCGCTTCGATGCCCTGTGGCACCGGATCGACTGGCTGTTGGTCATTCCCTTTGTTGGGTTGGCGTTGTGGTCGCTGCGGTGGATGCGAGCCTCCTACGCGACCTACGTTTGGGGTAGCCTCATCGTCATTCTGAGCTTCGTGTTTCCCGCCCGCCCGCTGATGTCCGCCCCGCGCTTTCTTCTCGTGCTGTTTCCCCTGTTCTGGGCTCTGGCTCGGCTCACCGATCGAACCTCGTTGCACCGAGCCTTGGCCCTCGGGCTCGGTGCGGCTCACGCCCTGATCGCCGCTTTCTTCGTGGCCTGGTATCCGATGTTCTAAGTGCATTTCGGCCGCTTGGACGGTTAAAAAACCGTCCGGACGTCTGCCGATACGGCGTGGGGGTTGCTTTGTAGCAAGGAACCCTGCGACGGTTCCTCGAGCCCGTACTTGACAAGCAGATTGAGATAGTCCCTTTGATATAGGACTTTGCAGCGAACGTCCGGATAGAGGGCGGCTAAACGCCGCGCCTTGCGGTTCTTCTTCGTGACGAGTTTTTGATTCAAGGTCGTGATCTCTATGTAGAGATCGAACTCCGGCAGATAGAAATCGGGAGCGAAGCGCCGGGTGACCGAGCCGTCCTCGTTCCAGTCGATATCGAAGGCAGTCGGTTCATAGCGCCACTCGATCATGTAGAAATCGAGCAGCCTCGCGAACTGACGCTCGCTGTTGTGAGCGAACGCCACCCGCTCGTGCTGGGGTAGATCCTCGGGACACTCTTCCTGAGAACAGCGGGCATCCAGCGAGCCGGGGGCGTTCGTTACGGCTTGTGCCCCGGCATTTCTGGGAGGGGCAATCAGTGCTCCTGCGCCTGCGCCAGGCCGTGAGCCTTTGACGCCTCTTCAGGGCGCGTCTGGAGCCGTTTCAGGTCACCGTTGAGCTGGTCTCTGACCTTGCCCACTGCCACGACCGCACCGAGCACCCCCTGTCCCGAGCGCAACAGGTCGATGATCTCGGAATCGGTGGTGCAGGCATAGACGCCGGAGCCGTCCGCCACGATCGTGACTGCGCTCGGATCCCCAGCCAGATTTCCACGTACGTACTCGATTGCTTGGCGGACCTTTTGAAGACTTGCCCCCGCGTCCGTAAGGCTCTTAATGACTTTGAGCTGTAGAAGGTCGTTGAAGGAGTAGAGGCGCTGCGTCCCCGAACCCTGAGCCGCCTGAAGTGAAGGCGTGATGAGTCCCGTGCGGGTCCAGTAGTCGAGTTGCCGGTAGGTGACACCGACTATCTTGCACGCTTGCGGACCTCTGTATCCGGTGCTTTGCACGACGCCGTCCTTCTCTTCGAGGGCCGACTCTTCGAGGGGCCGAATGTCGGAGGCGCGCCGACCGATGATGCGAACACTCTTGGAGTCACACGGCGGTAGTTACGCCAATGAAAGAATAAGGGAAGGCCCGGCCGGTGTCAATGTTCCGGCTCGAACTTTCACCCTCGCCTAGAGGTGAATGCGTCTCAAGTAGAACTCGAGCCGCGTCAGCTTCCGCCCGCGAAGTCCTCTGGAGTCACCTGGTCGAGAAACTCTCGAAACTTCTCGACCTCGCTCTCCTCTTCGTCTCGAAGTTCGATGCCCGCCTGCTCCAGAACTTCCTCGGCGGCGAAGATGGGTGCGTTGATGCGGACGGCCAAGGCGATCGCATCGCTCGGACGCGACGAGACTTCTTTGGTCCCGTTGTCGGCGCTGAGTCGAATGAGCGCGTAGAAGGTCGAATCGACGAGCTCGGAGATGAGAATCCTCTCGACGGTGGTCTCAGTTTCCCGCAACAGGTCGCGCATCAAATCGTGGGTCATGGGACGCGGGGTCTCCACCCCTCCGAGGGCGAATGCGATGGCCGTTGCCTCGCCTGCCCCGATCCAAATAGGGAGGTAGCGGTCCCCCCCAGATTCCTTAAGGAGAACGATGGGCTGGTTGGAGGGAAGCTCGACGCGGACCCCCACGAGCGATAGCTCGATCATGCCGTGAAGGCTAACACCCCTCTTCTTGAAAGTGGCAGGGTTCAGCGCCACTCAGACGGCTCCAGCAACCGCGGCTCCTTAGCCAGCCGTGCAAGGTCGGAGACCGCCTGGATCGTCCGCAGGTTGCGATAGCGACCCTGAAAGTCGAGGCCGTATCCGACCACGTACACATCTGGTATCTCGAAGCCCCGGTACTCGATCGGGACGGGGACGATGCGGCGTGCGGTCTTGTCCAGCAGGGCGACTGTTGCCAGGGAGCGTGGCTCTCGCTCGAGCAGGGTTCGTCTCAGGTAGTTGAGCGTCAGTCCCGTGTCGACGATATCCTCCACCAGAAGCACGTCGCGGCCGGTGACATCGCGGTCGAGGTCCTTGACTATGCGCACCACCCCCGACTGTGTGTCCGGACCTTGCCCATAGCTCGAGATCGCGATGAAGTCGATCTCTGCATCGAGGCGGATTGCGCGCAGGAGGTCGGCGAGAAAGAGAGTCGATCCTTTGAGGACACCCACGACAACGAGACTTTCGGGCAGCTTGGCATAGGCGCGCCCGATCTCGGCCCCCAACGCCGCCACTCGGCGGCGAAGCTGCTCCTCGGAGAGGAGGGGCCGGGCAGGGGCGACGGGCTGTGCCGGAGGGTTCATGGGTGCGAGGCCCCCGTGAGCGAAGCGATCCGAAATGCGTTCTCCAGCAGAGTTCCGAGCGCCTCCCCGAAACGGGTGGGCTCGGGCGCCGCCGCCTGCAGAGAGGCGGCGGAGAGGGCGGGGGCAGAAGCGATCCTCCGGCCGGCTCGATAAACGTCTACCCTGCCGACGGGATCACCTGCAGTGGCGGTGGCCGAGAGGTCCTCGCGGGCGACGAAATGGGAGCTGACCTCCTCGGGCGATGCCCATCCGCGCACCGAGTCGCTCGCCACCGCGACCACCGAAGCTCCATCGCCCACCGTGACCTCGCCCACCGTCTCCCCCGCTCGCAGGAGCAGCGTGCGTGCCACCCTGGTCCAGCCGTAATCGAGCAACGCCCTGGAATCGGCGGCGGCATTTCGTGATCCCATCGTCACGACGATTAGGCTTCGTCCGTGTCGGCGCGCCGCCGCCACCAGCACCTCACCTGCCCGATCGGTGAATCCTGTCTTGATCCCTACCGCACCACGATAGGTCCTAAGTAGAGGGTTACTGTTTTCGACGACCTCTGAGCCGTCCATCCAGCCCACTTGGCGGCGCTCGGTGCCCACGATTCGTGCCAGCCGAGGACGGGTTAGCAGCTCTGCTCCGATGGTCGCTAAGTCCGCTGCTGTCGCGCGATGTCCGGGTGTATCGAGTCCGTGAGGCGTGGCGAAATGGGAGCCGCGCGCTCCGAGGTGGAGGGCAAGCGAGTTCATCGCGGCGACGAACGCGCGTTCCGAACCTGCCGCATGCTCGGCGAGCGCCACTGAGGCGTCGTTGGAGGAGTTCAGCAGCAGGGCGTACAGGAGCTCCTCTACCGACAGCACGTCGCCGGTTTCAAGGTCGAGGCCTCCCCCGCCGGTTGCCGCTGCTTGTTTCGACACGGCGACCTCGCTCTGAGCCTTGGTGCCTAGCTCGAGCACCGTCAGTGCGGTGAGCATCTTGGTGGTACTGGCGTTCGCCAGTGGGGCTTTAGCCCTGCGAGCCCACAGGGTCGCGCCGGTGTCGTCGACGACGATGCAAGCGCGGCAGGTGAGCCGGCCGGCCCTCGGGCGCGCGGTTGCGGAGCGTACACAAGGAAAAACGCCAACTGGGAGCAGGATGAACGAGATAATCACAAGTCGACTAATCCACAAGTACATATGTGCCCTCTGAAAGGTTCAGACTTGAGTGCTGAGAATGGAGCGCAGCAAGACCTCTCGGAGGTTTTGCGATAACTCCACCATCTCCCGGCGGGAGACCTCCGCCTCTTCCCGGCCCTTCGGGTCCCGCTTCTTGGTCAGCGGCATCACTGCTTGAACGATGAGGGCCGCCTCCCGCTCCGACGCCTGGCGGTACATCCTCAGGTGGCGAGGCTCGAACCCGTAGTCGAAGAGGCGGCGGGCCGTCTTGGCGATGAGAAGGTCGTTTCCATCGTGATGAGCTTTGGACTCGATCACGCCGTAGTCCTGCAGGGCAGCCAGCTCGTCCTCACCCAGCCCCGAGACGCGAGCGAGCTCGGCCGGTGAGAGGTCGACATCGGACCAGTCGAGCGCCGGACGCCTATCCGTGGGGGTGTCCTGTCCGGATGCCGCTCCCCCATCGCCCCGCTCGGCCGCGTGGAGGTCAGAGCCCGCGTCGAGCGAGCCTTCCAGACGCTTCTTGATGACTTTGAGGGGCAGAAACTGATCCCGCTGAAGAGTGAGGATGTGACGAAGCCGGGCGAGGTCTTCCTCGTAGAACTTCCGGTAGCCCTTGGACGTGCGCTCGGGAGTCACCAGCCCCTCGCTCTCGAGAAAGCGTATTTTGGAGATGCTGACGTCGGGAAACTCTCTTCTGAGCGAGTCGAGCACCTCTCCGATGCTCAGGTAATCGCGTGCCTTGGACAGAGGCATGTTCAGCTTCCGGTGAGGACGACGAGCTTGAATTTACCGATCTGAATCTCGTCCCCGGAGCGAAGCTCGGCCCCCTCCACCCGCTCGCGGTTGACGTAGGTGCCGTTGAGGCTGCCGACATCATGAAGGGAGAAGCCGGAGGCGTCTCGCCTGATCTCGGCGTGGCGGCGCGAGACCGTGATGTCGTCGAGAAAGATGTCGCTGTCGGGGTGCCTGCCGATCTGAGTGACGTCTGAGTCGAGGAAGAACTTGCTCCCGGCGTTGGGTCCCCGTTTGACCACAAGCACTCCTCGACCGGCCTCGACCTCCTCGGGCGAGATGTGGACTTCTTCGTCGAGCTCCACCTCGAGCTCGGTGGGCATGAAGCTCACGGTCGTGTCGCTGGACTCGGCTGCTAGCGGCGCCCCGCACGAGGAGCAGAAGTTTGCCCCCTGGGGGTTGCGATGGCCACAGTTATTGCAGTACATGGGCATGATTATATGACCCTATAGGAAAGCTTTAGGCTTGGTCAACGCGCGATTTCCTCGCCGGAGACGAAGCTGCGGTAGTCGGCGGCGGCCATCAGCTCTTCGAGCTGGCCAGGAGCCGCCTGCACCGTCACGAGCCAGCCGCGACCATAGCGGTCGGTGTTGATCAGCTCGGGGCTCTGCTTGACGTCGGCGTTCGTTTCGGCGACCTGCCCCGATACCGGACTGTAGACATCGGCTATTGACTTCGTCGACTCCACCTCCCCTAACGGAGCGCCGGCAGTGACCCGAGCGCCTGGATCGGGTAGGTCGACCTCCACGATGTCGCCCATTTGCTCCTGAGCGAAGTCGGTGATGCCGACGACGATGTGGCCGCCCGCTTCTCTGGCCCACTCGTGCTCGCTCGTGTAACGGCGATCGTTCGGGAATTCAGTCATGCTTGCCCTCTCTTTGCTGCTCGACTCCATCGG
>Ga0136633_1000402_pt1 | contig 32737 bp, 36 predicted proteins | sample AntDrymeUQ832206_2_FD_105494 | JGI IMG/M metagenome (GOLD analysis project Ga0136633, IMG submission 105494) | Polar desert sand microbial communities from Dry Valleys, Antarctica - metaG UQ83 (22.06) | ecosystem: Environmental > Terrestrial > Soil > Desert | place: Antarctica: Dry Valley... | reverse complement strand
GGAGGCCTGATGGTGCAGGGCACGCCCTCGGGGCCCCTCGCCGTCGCGGCGGTGCGGTTCTCGGTCGCACCCGAACCCAGCCGGCGAACCCTCGTGCTCGCCCTTACCGAAGGTGAGGGGCAAGGGGTTGTCGACGGCGTCGTGCTCGCCTGCGCAGCGTCGGCAGCGTGGACGGGCGGCGATGCGCAACCGTGGACGGAACGGCCCACCGTCGACTGCTCCACCCTGGCGTCCGGTGACGTGGCTGACGACGGCACCACGATCACCTTCGACCTCGGCACCCGCGAGGACGCCATGGTGGACGTCGTGCTCGTGCCGGCCACTGCCGATGGCGCCGCCTTCAACGGCACCAACGGCGCGTCCTTCAGCCTCGTGGTCGACCCACCGACCCCCGCCGCGCTCGTGACTACGGGAGTCGGCAGCAGCTCTCCGCCTCCCACCTCCGCTCCCGCGCCGCCGGCCGGCGGGTCGGCCCCCTCGTCGGGATCGTTCTCTCCCCCCGCGCCACCGCCTGGCGGCAGCTTCGCCCAGCCTGCCCTGCCCCCCATCCAGCTGGCGCCGGCCACCCCGGACCCGGCCGGCGACGGTGAGAGCGATGGCGATGAGGCCGCCTCGCCGCCGACGCCGGCGCGCCCACCGTCCGTGCCGGCGTCCCGCGAGGGCGGGGGCGCTCCGTCAGGCCGGGAGCTGGCCCCGCTGCTGTTCGTCCTGGCGCTGGGCCCCGCTGGGTGGTTGGCCACCCGCCAGCCGCGGGTCGCCCTGGCCCTCGGTCTCGGTCGAGCGGGGACAGACCCGCTCTTCGCGCCCGCGGTCACCTCCCGCCCGCCCGCCCAGGCCCGCCTCGTCGCCGCCACGGCCATCGCGCCGGTCATCGCGGCTGGCGGCCCCGACGAGATCGCCGCCGGCCCGCCCGCCCCCGTGCTCGAGTGTCGGGAGGTGGACGTGCGCTTCGGCGGCCTCCAGGCGCTCGGTGGGGTCGATCTCGTCGTGCACGAAGGTGAGATCGTCGGCCTCATCGGTCCCAACGGGGCCGGCAAGACCACCCTCATGGAGTGCATCTCCGGGTTCCAGCGCGTGACGGGGGGCACCATCCGGTACCGCGGTGAGGACCTGCTCCGGCGAGCCCCGGGCCAGCGGGCCGCCCTCGGGATCGGCCGCACGCTCCAGAACGTGCGCCTGTTCCCCTACCTCACCGTCCTCGACAACGTGCGCGTGGCGCTGCACCGCCACCAGCGCACGGGGACGCTGTCCCATGCCTTCCAGCTGCCGTCGGCACGAGCGGAGGAGGTGGCGCTCCTCGACGAGGCGGTGCGGCTCGTCGAGCAGGTGGGCATGCAGGCCTTCGCCGAGAAGTTCGCGTCCGAGCTGTCCTACGGCACGCTGCGCTTGCTCGAGCTGGCCTGCATGCTGGCCCTCCGGCCGTCGTTCCTGCTGCTCGACGAACCGGCCTCGGGGATCAGCCAGAAGGAGACGGAGGCGCTCGGACCGCTCCTGCGCCAGATCCAGGCGGACACCGGCTCGACCATCCTCATGATCGAGCACGACATGCCACTCGTGATGAGCCTGTCGGATCGCGTCTACTGCCTCGACGCCGGCACCGTCCTCAGCGCCGGCACCCCGCAGGAGGTGCAGGACGATCCCGCGGTGGCCGAGGCCTACCTCGGGACGCCAGCCGAGCAGCGCAAGGTGGCCATTGCCCCGAACCGGGCCGAGGACGCCGAGGCCGAGATGCTCCTCGAGGTCGAGGGCCTCGACGTGTTCTACGACAAGGTCCAGGTGCTCTACGACGTCGACTTCCACGTGCGGCGGGGGGAGCGAGTCGCTCTGCTCGGCACCAACGGGGCGGGCAAGTCGACGATCCTCAAGGCGGCCTCGGGCCTCGTGACCCCCACCGCCGGCACGATCCGCTGGAAGGGCGAGGACATCACGTCCGTGCCCGCCGAACGTCTCGTGCGCCTCGGCCTCGGGCACGTGCCGGGCGGGCGGGGCCTGTTCCCCACGCTGTCCGTGGGCGAGAACCTGCGCATGGGCGGCTACATCTACCCCGACGAGGCGCAGGTCGATGCCGAGGTGGAACGGGTCACGGGCTACTTCCCCTGGATCGCCGAGCGATCCGATCAGCCCGCCGGGACCTTGTCGGGTGGCGAGCAGCAGCAGCTGGCCACCGCCCGGGCGCTCATGACCCGGCCCGAGCTGCTCATGATCGACGAGCTGTCGCTGGGGCTTGCGCCCCTCGTCATCGAGCGGCTCATGGACACCGTGCAGCGCATGTGCGACGAGGAGGGCCTCACCGTGGTCATCGTGGAACAGCAGGCCAGCTTCGCCCTGGGCTACACCGACCGCGCCTACTTCATGGAGAAGGGCGAGGTCCGCTACTCGGGGCCCTCCGCCGGCCTGACCGAGCGTGGCGACCTGCTGCGCTCGGTGTTCTTGGCCGGTGCGTCAGCGGGCTTCGCTAAGGCAGGAGCCGCGCGATGAGCGACCTGGTGTCCTACGTCATCCTGGGGTTGAGCCGCGGCCTCATCATCGGGCTCCTCGCCCTCGGCCTGGTGCTGATCTACAAGGGCACGCGCATCCTGAACCTGGCCCAGCCCTTCTTCGGGTTGCTGGGCGCCTTCCTGTGCTGGTGGCTCACGGTGGAGGCCCGGTTCCTGCCCTTCACCGCTGGGAGTCGACCCCGCTTCGCGGTGGCGGCCGTCCTGGCGCTCGTCCTGGTCGGCCTCAACGGATGGAGCCTCGAACGCACCCTGTTCCGCAAGCTGCGACGCGCACCGCGCCTCGTCACGCTCGTGGCCAGCATCGCCATCGCCCAGGGCACCCTCGGCATCGTCACCCTCCTGTTCAACCGCAACGCCGACCAGGCCGAACAGGTGCGGATCATCCCCACAGTGCTCCGCACCAACTTCGTGATCGGCGACCTAGGCGTCACCGGTGGCGATGTCCAGGCCTTCCTGCTCGTCCCCCTCATCGCGGCGGCGGCCGCCATCTTCTTCCGCGTCACCCGCTTCGGGGTGGCCGTACGGGCGGCGGCCGAGAACGGCGAATCGGCCCGACTGCTGGGAATCTCCGTGGATCGCGTGGCCGTGTTCACCTGGGTGGTCGGCTCGGTGCTGGCCGGGATCGCGGGGATCCTGCTCAGCGCCCAGCAGGGGGTGCTCACCGCCACGACGTTGTCGGTTGGGTTCCTCGTGCGGGCGCTGGCGGCGGCGTTGATCGGAGGGCTCACGAGCCTGCCCGGAGCCCTCGCCGGCGGCCTGATCGTAGGGGTCGCCGAGGCGGTGATCGGGGGCTACTTCCCCTCCACCATCGGCCTGCCCGAGACGGTCTTCTTCGCGGCCGTGATCATCGTGCTCGTCTTCCGGCCCCACGGCCTGTTCGGGACCCCGGAGGCCACCGAGGACAAGGTGGCGTTCGTGCCCAGCATCCGCGACCTCCCGGCCAAGCTGCGCGAGAGCGAGTTCGTGCCCGTCCTGCGGAGAGGCTCGCTCCTCACCGTCGTCGTGTTCGCGGTGGCCGTCAGCCTGGCCAGCGGTTCGGCCACCAACGGCATCCTCGTCAACGTGGTGGTGTACTCCATGGTGGCCGTCAGCCTCACGGTGCTCATGGGCTACACCGGCGTCATCTCCCTGGGGCACTGGGCGCTGGTGGGGGTGGGCGCCTTCGCGACGGCGAACCTGTACACCAAGCACCACGTGCCCTTCGCCCTCACCGTGCCGCTGGTGGTGCTCATCGGGGTGTGGCTCAGCGTGCTGCTGGGCCTGCCCGCCCTGCGGATCCGAGGGCTGTACCTCGCCATCATCACGCTCGCCTTTGGCTACGCCGCCGAGCTCTACCTGTTCAAGAGCGACAGCCTGGCTGAGGGGCAGACCGGGATCTCGATCGTCCCGCCGAAGCTCGGCCCTGTCAACCTCGACGACCCGTCGAACCGGCCATTGTTCATGGTCGGCATCGTCATGTTGCTGAGCTCGATCTGGGTGGCCCGGAACCTGGCCCGCTCGGGCACCGGCCGCAGCTTCTTCGCGCTGCGCGAGAACGAGAAGGCCGCCGCCACCCTCGGGGTCGGCCTCACCCAGGCCAAGCTCGTCGCCTTCGGCATCTCGGGAGGGATCGCGGCCTTGGCCGGCGTGCTCCACAGCCTCAACATCGGCAACGTGAACTCCGTGGAGTACCCGGCCTTCACGTCGATCATCCTGGTGAGCATGGTGATGATCGGGGGGCTCGGCTCCCTCACCGGCCCCATCCTCGGCGCCTTCCTCGTGTTCGGGTTGCCCTTCCTCGTGAAGTTCGACAACCAGTGGATCGTCCCCCTCGGCACCGGAGCCCTGCTCCTGGTCGTGATCGTGGAAGCGCCCGGTGGGGTCGCCGGCCTGCTCCGGGCCGTGCAGCGCCGGGTGCTGGGACGGCTGGTCGACATCGCCGAGCGCGAGGAGCGCCCTGACCCCGAGGTGCCGCCCCCCGGGGCGCAGCCGGATCTCGTGACGTGATCGTCCTCGACGGGCTGTGCCGCTCCTTCGGCGGCCGCCCGGTCGTGCGCAACGTCAGCTTCTCCGTGGGACCCGGCGAGGTCGTGGGATGCCTCGGCCCGAACGGGGCCGGCAAGACCACGACCATGCGGCTCCTCCTCGGCCTCCTGCGCCCGTCGGGTGGATCGGCCTGCCTCGGGGGACCGGCCGGCTACCTCCCCGAGGTGTTCGCCGCCTACGACGGCCTGAGCGTGCGGGCCTACCTGCGCTTCGTCGCCCGGATGAAGCGGCTCCCGGCGGCGACGGTGGAGCGGGCGCTCGACGCCGCTCAGGTGCGCGAGATCGCCGATCGCCCCGTGGGGCGGCTGAGCAAGGGCCAGCGCCAACGGGTCGGCCTGGCCCAGGCCGTCCTGGGCGAGCCGCCGGTGCTCGTGCTCGACGAGCCCACGATCGGGCTCGACCCCGCCCAGGTGGTGGAGGCTCGGGCCCTGGTGCGGGCGTCCGCCGACGCCGGTGCCGCCGTGCTCGTCTCCACGCACCTGCTCGCCGAAGCGGCCGCGATGTGCGACCGCGTCGTCGTGCTCGTCGGCGGCGCCGTGGTCGCCGAGGAGCGGCCCGGCGACGCCGCTGACCTCGAGGCCCGCTTCCTCCGCCTCGTCGCCACCGCCGAGCTGACATGACGTTGGCCGTGCTCCGCAAGGAGCTGGCCGTGCTGTGGTCCTCGTCGCTGCCCTACGTCGTTGGGGCGGCCTTCCAGGCCGTGCTCGGGGTGCTGGCGGTCAACCAGCTCGAGGTGCGGGGCCAGGCCGTGATCCAGCCCCTGTTCCCGATCGCCGGGTTCCTGCTGCTGTTCACGCTGCCTGTGCTCACCATGCGCAGCTTCGCCGAGGAGGCCCGCACCGGCACCCTCGACCTGCTCCTGGCCATCCCCGTCGCGCCCCGGCCGCTCGTGGTCGGCAAGTGGCTGGCAGCCTGGCTCAGCTCCCTCGTCGTTCTGGCCCCGGCCGCCCTGGTCGCCGGTCTCCTCGCCATGTGGGGCGATCCCGACCCGGGCCCCGCCGTCAGCGGCTTCCTTGGCCTGAGCTTGCTCGCGGCTGCCCTGGCCGGGGTCGGCGTGCTCGCATCCGCGTGCACTTCCTCGCAGCCGGTGGCGGCCATGGCCGGTGTGTTCGCGGTGCTCGTGCTGTGGTTCGCCCACGCCGGCACCGCCACCGTGGAGGCCGGCGGCCTGGTGGCGGCCCTGTCCCTGAGCGAACGGCTGCGGACCTTCGCCGGGGGGGCCATCGACACCGCCGACGTCGCCTACTTCGCGACGGTGGCCGCCGCCTGCCTGGGGGCGGCGGCGCTAGCCGTCGACCTGCGTCGCTGGCGATGACCGTCCGCCTGGTCCGCACGGCGGCGCTGCTCGCGCTCGTCGTCGCGGTCGGCGCGGTGCTGTCGAGCCGCCATCAGCTGCATGACCTGACCGCAGAGCGGTCGCTCACGCTCACCGGCCACACGAAGGCCGTGCTCGACGACCTCGACATCGACGTCGAGGTCACGGCCTTCCTGCGGCCCGACGAGCCAGGCCGGGTGGAAGCATCCGCGCTCCTCGACCGCTACGGCAAGGAGAGCCGACGAGTGGAGTGGAAGGTCATCGACCCGGCCGATGCCCCTGGCGAGGTCGCCCGACTCGGCGTCGACCCCGCCGTGGGCGGGGTCGCCCTGAGCGCTGGCGACGAGGTGGAGCTGGCCCCCGCCGTCACCGAGCAGGACCTCACCGCCGCCCTGGCCCGTCTGGCGCGCGGTCGCGACGCGGAGATCTGCGTCACCGCCGGCCACGGCGAGCCCACCCTCGATCGGGCCACTGCTCTGCTCGAGCGCGATGGCTACCGCATCCGCGTGCTCGATCTGCTGGCCCGGGTCGAGGTGCCCGGCACCTGCACGGCCGTGGTCCTGGCCGGGTCGGCGACCCCGCTCGGCGACGCCGCCGACGCGTTGGCCTCGTGGACGGCCGATGACGGCAAGCTCCTCGTTCTCGCCGATCCGCTGGCCGCTGTCGACCTCTCCGCGATCCTGGAGCCCTACGGCCTCGGCCTCCAGCGAGGGGTGGTCTTCGAGGGTGATCCGGCCGGCGTGGTGTCCGGTGACGTCACCTCCCCGATCGTGCGCACCTACTCCTCGGGTCACCCCATCGTCCGTCGTCTGGCGCCGACCTACTTCCCGGGCGTGCAGGGCGTGTCGGTCGACGACAGCGTGGAGCAGCGAGTGGCGGGCCTCACGGTCAGCCGTCTGGCCGACACGTCGGCATCGTCGTACCTCGAGACGGCACCCCTCGAGGCCCGCTTCGATCCGGCCGAAGACCTCCAGGGGCCCGTGACCGTTGTCGCGGCGGCCGACCGCACTCGCAACGACGGCACCCGGATCCAGCGGACGCGGGTGGTGGTGGTGGGTGACGTCGACTTCGCCACCGACGCCTTCCTCACCGAGGCCGCCAACGCGGATCTCCTCCTGCGGGCCGTCGGCTGGCTGGTGTTGGAAGACGACCTGCTCACCCTGTCGGCCAACCTGCCCGCGGATCGCCCGTTGCGCCTCACGGACGCCCGGATCACCTATGCCCGGGTCCTCACCGCTGGGGTGGTGCCGGCGGTGTTCCTCCTCGCCGGTGCCACCGTGTGGGCGGCTCGTCGGCGTCGCTGACCGCTACGGGGCGAGTACCTCGCACGGTGGGTCCGCTCGGACGAGGCGCTGGTCGGAGGTCAGGAGGGGCACGCCGCGCTCCTCCGCCAGGGCGACATAGAGGCCGTCGAGCACCTGGATGCGGTCCCGGAGGTCGAAGGCCCGCTGCATGTGGAGGGGACTGGGTACGACGAGATGCTGGCGCAACGCCATCGCGGCGGCGAGCGCGTCGCGGGCGCCGTCCTCGGTGAGCACCCCTGCACGATGCAGTCTGGTGAGGGCTGACAACACCTCCGCCGGTTGGTGGGCGGGAGCGAGCACGTCGCCCGCCTGCATCTGGTCGAGCAGCCAGTCGGCGTGCTCCTGATCGGCCAGCACGTCGACCAGGGCGGAGGCGTCGAGGACGATCACGCCCCGAAGTCGTCCCTGACCTGCTCCATCAGGCGCGACGTGTCGATGACCTGGGTCGTGCGCGGTGGACGACCGCGCTCATGCGCGATCCACTCAGCGAGGCTGGCGCGGCGAAGCGCCTGCTCGATCGCATCCTGGGCCAGGGCCGACAGGGGGAGGTCTCGCTCGCGCGCTTGGCGGTACAGCTCGTCGGACAGGTAGACGCTGACCTTGGGCATACCCCGAGTGTACCCCCGGTCGCCCACAGGCTTCAGCGCAGGGCGAGGGTGGCGATCTGCCAGGGGCCGAGCTCGACGCTGCCCTCAAAGGGATGGAGCGGCCGACCCCGCAGGTCGACCACCCAGCCCTGTCGATTTTCGATGGTGACGGTGGTCGGCTCCGGGGTCGGGTTGAAGAGGCGCAGGTGCAGTACGCCGGCCTCCCGGACGATGGCGCTCACCTCGGCGCCAGTCAGCGACAGCGCCTGACCGGTGGTAGGCCCCGTGGCGTCGGGACCGCCGCCGCGCGTGACGAGCAGCGGCAGGAAGGCGTCGTCGGTCACGGCGTAGGGGTTTCGCTCACCGAGGTGCACGGCGAACCGGGCCTCGGCCCGGCCCTGCGACTGCGGCCCTTCCATCGGGGTGTTGGGTCCGGCCGGCAGGGGACGGGTGGCCATCGGTCCCTGCGAGAGCATGCCGGTGCACCGCAGCAGGGTGACGGCCATGGTGGCGGCGGCCTCGCCATCGATGTCGATCAGCTCGTACTCGAGCAGGCCCTCGTGGGCGACGGTGAGTCCGCCGGCGGTGACGAAGCGGCGCGACGGGTAGGTGGGCAGGGCAGCTTCGGTGGGTCCGCCTTCCGCGGTGAGGCCGCGCTCGACAGTTGCGAAGGCGCACTCGGCCAGCGACGTGGTGGCCGAGCGGGGGAGGGGGAGGTGCACGCGGAGCCGGTGGTCGCGCACGCCATGGTTGTCGAGCTCGATGTGCACGCGGACGAGGTCGTCGCCGGCCCGCAGCTCCAAGGTGGTGCGCACCTCGACGTTCTGCGCGCCCGCGCGGCCCGCCCCTTCGACGTGGGTGGGCAGCTCGTAGGTGCGCAGCACCTCGAGGCGGGCACGAACCGGGCCGGCTTCGATCACCTGGAGGGCCACCGCGGTGGGGCGGTCGGCGACGGTGTCGGCGGGGGGCGGGCACCAGTTGTAGGTGTCGCCCACGTCGCCCCCGTCGACGAGCGCGCCGAGCCCGCCATGGCCGTTGATGGCGAAGGTGCCGTCGACGGGGTCGATGGCCACGGTGAGGAGGCCGTTGGTCATGGTGTGCTCGCCGGCGGTGACCGGCTCGACCTCCGCCCCGGTGCCGTCCCACGCCTGCCAGCCGTAGCCCGCCACCGACGCCACGGGGGCCAGCACGGTGACGGCCGGGTGGTTGGTGATCCGCACCCGCACGCGCTCGCCCGCCCGCGCTTCGCGCAGGGCGGCGAGCTGCTTTCGCACCGTGGGGGTGACAAGGGTGCCGGCGTGTTCGCGCGTCACGTGTAGCAGCTCGGTGCCGTCGGCGGCGTCCACGCTGAACGACAGCACACGGCGGACGTACTCCAGCTCGCTGACCATCACGGTGGCCACCTCGACGGCGGTGTTGTCGAGGAGGATGCGCTCGGCCGGCCGCTCGGAGACGAGCTGGCAGCCGGGCGGCACCGCAGTGCCGGGCAGTCGCAGCTCCACGATGCCGCTCCGATCCCGTTGCGAAGGGTTCACGATCACCGGGGTGCGGCCATCGACGGCCACCGTGGCGCCCAGCGCCTGCAGCGCGCGGTCGGCCAGCCCTTGCGCGATCTGGGTGGCCTCGGCGAAGCGGTGCAGCACGGCGTCGCACACCTCGTCCACCGAACAGGCGCAGATGGAATCGTGGGCGCTGTTGCGGACCATCTCCAGCCAGGCCGCGTCGAGCAGCGCGTCCGGCCAGCTCTCCGGCGGCAGGAACAGGGCGGACAGCGGTTCGGCCAGGCGTTCCAGCGTGCGCTCGGCGATGGCGGCGGCCTGCTTCACGTCGACCCGGTTGGAGGCCACGCCCATCAGGAGGTTGGCCCGGGCACCCGATCGCAGCTCGCCTGTCCACGAGGGCAGGCCATCAGTGGGCGCGTGCTGCAGGTGCTCGGCCAGCGAGCAGATGTGCAGCTCGTAGCCGAGGTCGAGCGCGTTGGCCTCGGCCACCACCCGCCCGAGCCACGGTTGGGGCAGGAGGTGGTCGGTGCCGTTCATCCAGAGGATCGGCCCGACGAGCAGCTCCCCTTGCTCGTCGCTGAACTCGCCGATGCGGCGCACGAGGGCCTTGGCGTCGTCGGGTACGAGCGCGCCATTGCCGTAGCCCTGGGGCAGGTACTCGGCCCGCACGGTGGAGCCGTCGGGGGCCGACCACCAGAAGCCGCTGCGGTCGACGGCGGCCGGCACGCCTCGCCACACCACCGCATGCTCGAAGCCGAACAGCCGGAGCAGCTGCGGCATCTGGGCGACGTGCCCGAACATGTCGGGGAGGTAGCCGACGTCCATGGCCCCGCCGAAGCGGGCGGCCACCCGCAGACCCCGCTGCAGGTTGCGCACCAGCGTCTCGCCCGACACGAGGAACTCGTCCGGCAGGGCGTACCAGGGGCCCATGGCCATCCGACCGGAGCTGGCCAACGCCCGAATGCGCTCCTCGGCGTCAGGCCGCACAGCGAGGTAGTCATCGACCACGGCCATCTGCCCGTCGAGGAGGAAGTGGGCGTAGGACGGGTCGCCCTCAAGCTGGGGGAGCAGCCCGTCGAGCAGGTCGACCAGCCGCAGCCGGAACGTCTGGAAGGGTAGGTACCACTCGCGGTCCCAGTGGGTGTGCGGCACGATGTCGACGCGTCGACGGGTGCCCTGACCCGCGGAAGCGTCGTCATCCGGCGGCATGAACATGAGCGTAGGAGGCTGGTGCGTGTGCTGTTGGAAAACCGAAAGAGCCGCCGGCACAGGGCCGGCGGCTCTATCGACATCTGGGATGGTGGACTTAGACCACCCGAACGTTCTGCGCTTCCTCACCCTTGCGACCGGGGGCGACGTCGAACTCGACGCGCTGGCCCTCGTCGAGCGACTTGTAGCCGTCGCCCTGGATGTTGGAGAAGTGGACGAACACATCGTCGCCCTGCTCACGAGAAATGAAGCCGAAGCCCTTCTCGGCATTGAAGAACTTCACGGTACCTGTAGCCAATGGATTCTCTCTTCAGTTTCGAGCCGGTCCGTATGACCTGCACGCCCTGTGAGCCTACGGGATCCAGCGCCCGCTCGGCGGATCGGCGGATCGGCAGCGTATGACATGGTGTTTGGGGGAGGGGTCATCGGACGTCGAGAGCCCAAGGCGCGCGACACGCGGGAGCGGGAGGTGGTGGCCCGATGAGGTGGCCGGACAAGGTAACGGTCATCACCGGCGCCTCCCGGGGCATCGGCCGGGCGGTGGCCGTCGCGGCCGCCGCGAAGGGCGCGCGGGTGGGACTCATCGCCCGCCATCGCCAAGATCTCGAGGACGTGTCGGCCGGGCTTGGGGGTCGGAGCGCGGTGGCGACCGCTGACGTGTCCGACCCGGCCGAGCTGACCGCGGCGCTGGCCACACTGGAGGCCGAGCTCGGTCCGGTCGACGTGTTGGTCGCCAACGCGGGGATCGGTGCCTACGGCGCGTTCGCTGACATCGACGTTGAGGACATGGAGCGGCTGGTGCGCGTGAACGTGCTGGGGACGATGCACGCCATCCGGGCGGTGGTGCCGGGGATGATCAGCCGCCGTTCGGGTCACATCGTGACGATCGGGTCGATCGCCGGGCGGATCGGCGCGCCCTTCGAGGCGGCCTATTCGGCCACGAAGTTCGCGCAGGTCGGGTTGACGGAGTCGCTGTTCGTGGAGCTGTCGCCGTATGGGATCGGCGTGTCGATGGTCAACCCCGGCCCGGTGCTCACCGAGTTCTTCGACGCCCGCGGCCACGCCTATGACCGGGCGCGCCCGAAGCAGGTCCCCGCCACCGAGGTTGCCGCTGCGGTGATCCGCGCCGTCGAGACCGGCAGGCTCGAGCAGTATGTGCCCGGGACGTTCCGTCCCGCGGTCATGATCCGCCACCTCGTCCCGTCGCTCTTCCGCTGGGGCGCTCGGCGCAGCTTCCGCGACGAGCTGGTAGCGGACGAAGCGAGCAGGCCGGCGAACGCCGACGACCGAAGGCCATGACCTGAGGAGAATGCGTTGAGGTATTCGCTTCCCAGCGGGGCGGGCGGGCGCGATGCTGGCGGCACCCACCCGGTGCCGTGCCGGGACTGAGCCGTAGGAGGGCCGACGCACATGACCGTCACCGTCGCTCGCCCCGACGGCTCCGCGTGCTGACCTGAGCGTCAGCGCGTTCTGCGAGCCGTCCGGGCCCCGAACCCCCTGACCGCATCGCATCCCCTGGAGGACCCGTGCTGGAGCACGATCCCGAGCGCGCCGCCCCGGCGTGGCTCACCGAAGGCGGCACCGAGGACGAGGTCCTCGGTCTGCTGAAGACCGGCAAGGAGGCCGAGGTGTTCATCGTCGAGCGCCGCACGCTCGATGGCGATCGTTCCGCCCTCCTCGCCCACAAGCGCTACCGGCCGACCAAGGTGTCGAGGAAGGGTGAGCTGGAAGAGCTCGGCTTCACCCGCAGCCGCACGTTCACCAACGACGTGCGCTACCACGAAGGCCGCCGGCTCCGGTTCAGCCGCGACCAGCGTGCCGTCGAACGCATGACCGAGTACGGCAAGAACCTGCTGGCCGAGCGGTGGCCCGGCCAAGAGCTGGAGACCCTGCAGAAGGCCTTCGACGCCGGTGCCACCGTGCCGTACCCGGTGGAGTTCACGGGCGACGGCATGCTGATGCAGCTCATCGGCGACGACGGTGTCGCCGCCCCTCGGCTGGTGAACGCCCGGCTCACTGACGCGGACCTGGGAAGCGCCTACGAGCAGCTGCTCGAGGAGCTGGCCGCCCTCACCCGAGCCAGCCTCGTGCATGCCGATCTCTCACCGTTCAACGTGCTCTGGTGGCACGGTCGCTTGTGGCTGATCGACTTCCCGCAGGCCGTCGACCTCATCAACAACCCGCACGGCTTCGACATGCTCCACCACGATGTCGTGACGATGTGCACCTGGTTCGGCCGGCGCGGCATCGACACCGACGGCGAAGCCGTCTTCGCCTCGCTGCTGGCAGAGGCCTTCTGACGGCTACTCGATCACGATTCCGGACAGGTCGTCCTCCGGCTCAGGCCACGTGAGGTCCATGGCCTCGAGGACTCCCACCATGATCGTGGCCACGGCCCAGTCCCGATACCACTTCTTGTCGGCGGGGATGACGTGCCACGGCGCGTGCTCGGTGGCGGTGTGCTCGACGGCCTCCGCGAAGGCGGCCTGGTAGTCGTCCCACTTGGCCCGGGCGTCGAGGTCGCTGATGCGGAACTTCCAGTGCTTCTCCGGCCGGGCCAGGCGAGCCTCGAGGCGTCGCTTCTGCTCTTCCTTGGAGATGTGAAGCAGCAGCTTGACGATCGTGGTGCCCTCGTCGCTGAGCATCTGCTCAAAGGCGTTGATGTGGGCGAAGCGCGGCCGCCAGCGCTCCTCCGGCACGATGCCCAGGACGCGCGCGGCGAGGACGTCCTCGTAGTGGCTCCGGTCGAAGACGCCGATCTCCCCATCCTCCGGCACGTGGGCGTGCACCCGCCACAGGTAGTCGCGCGCCAGCTCGCTCTCCGATGGCGCCTTGAACGATTCGACCTTGAGGCCGGCCGGGTTCACGGCGCCGAAGACGTGCTCCACGGTGCCGCCCTTGCCGGAGGTGTCGATGCCCTGGAGGACCACCAGGACCCTCTCCCCGTTGCGGGCCCACAGGATCTCCTGCAGCTCGGCGAGGCGCTCCACCAGTGGTGCCGTCGCCGCCTTGGTCGCCTCCTTGTCGCCGGGCGCCGCCGAGGTGTCGGCCGGGTCGAGGAGGGACAGGTCCACCCGGTGACCGGGCTCGATCAGGTGGAGGCGGGTGGCGGTGGCCATGGTCGGAGCGTAGGAGACTGACGCGGTCCGCATCGGCCCCTAGCGCGCGCCGGGTAGGTTCCCGGGATGCCCAAATACGTCATGCTCTCCACCCTCGGGCCCGACGGGTCGGCCCGCCTCCGCGAGAACCCCGAGCGCCTCCGTGAGGTCTCGGCCGAGGTGGAGGCCATGGGCGTCACGGTGCTGGAACAGTTCGCGGTGCTCGGCCAGTGGGACTTCATCAACATCCTCGAAGCCCCCGACGACCTCACGATGGCCAAGGTCGCCACCACCCTCGCCAGTCGCGGCACGCTGAAGACGATGACGCTGCCGATCATCGAGATCGACGCCTTCATCGAGCGCCTCAAGCAGCCCTGATCAGTCGGCGGTGATGGCCGCCAACACGTCGGGCCGGGGGCCGCTAGGTCAGACCCACCAGGTGGACCGCTGGCGGCGGCGCCGCACCCGCCCGTGGGGGAGGTCCGGGAGGATGGCGCCGTCCATCTCCCGGCACAGGCGATAGCCGGTAGCGGTGACCTCGTCGACCACGAACCCGCTCTGCCACGAGCCGTCGAGACCGGACCGCACCTCCACGTGGGTGCCCGGCGCCAGCGACGGCCCGACGGCCGTCGCTCCCTCTGGCGCCCCCAGGTCGGCCATGGGTTGATCGTAGGTCAGTAGTGTCAGACGGATGCCGCCGTCCGGGACCGCCACGAGGTCGCCGGCACCAGGCGTGCCTACGCTGCGCAAGGCCCTGAAGTCCTCGGCTCCCTCGCTGGACGTGGAGCACCGCCTCTGGGCCGAGGGATACGACGTCGTCGTCGGCATCGACGAGGTGGGCCGGGGTGCCTGGGCCGGGCCCCTCACGCTCGGCGCCGCCGTGGTCCCCAAGGACCGCCGGGTCAACAAGATCCGCGACTCGAAGATGCTCACGGAGGCCGAGCGGGAGGCGATGTTCGATCGGGTGGCCGACTGGTGCGTGGCCTGGTCGGTCGGCCATGCCAGCGAGGAGGAGTGCGACGAGCTCGGCATGTCCGAGGCGCAGCGGCTGGCCGCCCGCCGTGCCCTCGATGGCCTCGACCTGCCGGCCGATCGGCTGCTGCTGGATGGCAACTGGGACTTCGTCGGCGAGGGCACCAGCGAGCTGCTCGTGAAGGGTGACGCTCGGTGCCTCTCCATCGCCGCCGCATCGATCCTGGCCAAGGTCACCCGCGATCGCATCATGCGGGCCGAGGCCGAACACCTTCCCTACTGGAGCTTCGAGCTCAACAAGGGCTACCCGTGCCCCAAGCACAAGGTGGCGCTACAGGGTCTCGGGCCCTCCGCCATCCACCGGCGCAGCTGGGTGTTCATGGATCACCTGTCGTGGTCCGGCGTGCCCCGGCTCGTGCCACCGCCCCCCATCGACCCGGCGCTGCGCAACCAGCAGTCGCTCTTCTAGTCAACATGGTGGAGCTCCCCGCTGATCTTTCGCGTGAGGTGCACCGCACGCTGACCGATCTGCGCGCGGCGCAGCTGGCGGCGACGGCGTGGCCGGCGGTGGCCGGCGACCTCGGCCGCCTCGCCGTTGGTGTTGAGCGCTCGGATCCCGACCTCGTGCGGGCGGCACTGGTTCCGATCTCGCAGGCCACCTTCGAGGGCAAGGTCCGAGGCCGCCTAGCCGGCGCGGACAGGCGGGCTGCCATGGTCGTCGCCACCAAGCAGACGAGCGCGCTGCCGGCCGTCGGTGCCTTCAGCGCCGCCGTGCTCATCCTGATCGGCTACCTGCTCGGGGGCTGGCTGGTGGCGGCGGGCGCCAGCGCCTTCGCGCTGTTCATCTTCGGCGTGGCCCTAGCAGGGACGCACACCACCACCGACCGCCGCGCCCACCGCCGCAGCCAGGGCCTGGCGCCAACGATGGAGTCCACCGAGCCTGCCCCCACCGTCGTTGCCGACGCCATCAACCAGATCGAGGCACTGCTCTGAGCAACTAGCGACGAATCAGTTCTTGAGGATGTCCTTGAACGGGCTGTTGGAGTCGATGCCCGTGTCCTTGGGGAGGCCGAGCACCCGCTCGCCGACGATGTTGCGGAGCACCTCGTCGGAGCCGCCGGCGATGCGCATGCCGGGGGTGCCGCAGATGAACTGCGACCAGGCGTAGGTGCCCCACTCGCCGGTGTTGGCCTGGATGCGGGGGCCGAGCACCTTGGCCACGAAGGCGCCCGTGCGGTTGAGGTTGTCGGTGAGGGCCATCTTGGCGATCGACATCTCCGGGCCGGGCAGCTGGCCGGCCTTGATCTTGTCGAGGGCCCGCTGGTTGGTGAACTTGGCCACCTGGTAGCGGGTGTAGATGTCCATGAGCTCGTCGCGGTGCACGGCGCTCTCGCCGAGCCCGAAATGCCGCATCATCTGGGCCAGCCGGGTGACGTTGGCCACGCCCATGCCGCCCCCGCCGCCGCCGGCCCCGATGGATGACCGCTCGTTCATGAGGGTGGTGAGGGCGACAGCCCAGCCCTGGTTCACATCGCCGAGGCGGTGGTCGTCGGGAACCCGCACCTCGTTGAAGAACACCTCGTTGAACGTGGCACCGCCGGTCATCTGGCGCAGCGGTCGCACCTCCACGCCAGGAGCGCGCATGTCGACGATGAAGCCCGTGAGGCCCTTGTGCTTGGGCAGGTCGGGGTCGGTGCGGCAGATGATCTCGCCGATGTCGGCGTACTGGGCGCCGGAGGTCCACACCTTCTGGCCGGTGATGAGCCACTCGTCGCCGTCGCGCTCGGCCCGGCTCGTGAGGCCAGCGAGGTCGGACCCCGCACCGGGCTCGCTGAAGAGCTGGCAGCCCACGAGGTCGGCTCGGTACATGGCCGGCAGGTACTTGGCCTTGATGTGGTCCTGGGCGTGGTCCTTGATGGTGGGGGCGACCATGCCGAGGCCGATGCCGAAGAAGCTCTGGCCGGGCACCTCGTACTGGCCCTCGAGGCCGTTGTAGGCCCGCTCGTAGCTGCCCGGCAGCTCTCGTCCGCCGTAGGTCTTGGCACCGGTGATGTAGCCCAGGCCGGCGTCGTACTTCTTGGCCCGCCACTCCTTGGCCAGCGCCAGGTCGGCCTGCTCCTGGGCCCGGTCGACCTCTTCGAACATGGCAACGTCGTCATCGCCCTCGCCCCACACGAACTTCTGGTCGCCCTCGTCGCGCTTCGGCTTGGCATTGGCGTCCAGGAACGCCCTGACCTCGGTCTCGAACTCTTCGACGGTGGGCTGATCGGCCATGTGGTGGTTCCCCCTGGGCAGCTGAACGCTAGACTTGACTGTCCGGTCAAGGTAGCCGCTCGGTAGGTTCACCAGCGATGTCGAGACGCCGCCTCCCCGCCACCGTGGCGCTGGTCGTGTGGACGCTGCTCGTGTGGACGACCCGCATCGGCAACATCTGGGGCGACGCCGACCTGACCGACGGCGAGAAGTGGGCACGCACCGCCCTCGCCGTCAGCTTCACCGTGCTGGCGGCGGGCGCCGCCGTCGCCCTGTGGCGGCAGACCTCGTGGCGCACCATCGCAGTGCGGGCACTGGCCGGCTGGACCATCGCAGTGTGGGTGGTGCGCGCCGTCGGCATCGCCATGGGTGACCACGAGGCCGCCTTCATCGCCGTCCACCTCGCCCTCGCGGCCGTCTCTATCGCCCTGTCCGCGTTGGCCGTCCGCGAGGAGGCGCGCCTCGTGCCCTCAGCAACCGACCCGGGCCTCGCCTGATCGCCTAGCCCTCGCCTAGCCCGTGTCCGGAACGGCGGGCAGTCTCATGTCCGGCCCTCGACTCCGGATTGATTTCACGGCCGCTGCGCACGCCTCGGCCACGGAGAGCCGTTCGGCCGGGGTGAAGGTGCACTGGCCTTCTGCGTCGGGGGCCGAGACCCTCCAGCCTGTGGACTTGAGGCGGTGGCAGCTGGAGCAGAACCGCTTGCCCGCCTCCACCCGGGTGGTGTGGGTGTCGGCCCAATCCTCGAAGTGGTCGTACTCGAGGCGCAGTCGGTTCGAGCACGCCTGGCGGGCGCAGACCGGGTCCTGCCACTGGAGGGCGGTGCGCTGGGCGGCCCTGAAGCGCCGGCCCAGGTGCACCACCTTCTGCACGACCTCGCCCTTGGTGAGCACGGCGGCGAGGAAGGCGTCGTCCATCCACTCCCGCACGGTGGTCACGGGCACCGGCCCGACACCGGCGATCTCGCAGGTCTCACCGTCGACGGTGCGGCCCCGCACCAGCGCGGTGTGATCGACCCGAACGATGATCTTGGCGTCGGCACCCGCCGGCGCCGCCGTGCCATCACCCGCTCCGGTGAGGAGCGCCTCGGCGGCGTCGAAGGCGTAGGCCTCGCTCGGCTCGCGCCGGCCCTCGGCCCGGGCCACGCGGAACGTCTGGTCGGCGCGATGCCGGATGGCGTTGTCGAGCCGGGCGATGTTGGCCACCGGTCCTGTCATGTGGAGGTGCCCGGTGATGCCGTCGGCGTCGGTCCACGTGCGGCACGACCGCTTGGCGTGGGCTCGGCGCTGGGCCGCCTCCGGATCGGCCTCGGCGTTGGCGCGGGTGCGGCGGCACTCGTCCTGCAGCTCGCGGAGCGTCTTGGCCTTGGCGTGGTCGAGCAGCCGACCTTCGGCGGCCGGGTCGGCGGTGGCGGCACCCGCGATGGCCTCGGCCTGCCGGGCCGAGAGCTGACCACGGGTGACGGCCTCGGCCACCGCCGGCAGCTGCTCGAGCTTGCGCCCGGTGTCCACCAGCCGCCCCGCCTCCGCCGCCGACGTGCCCGTCTGCCGGGCCAGCCAATCCTCCGGCGACCGGTCGCCCTCGCCCCGCCACACCTCGGACCGCGCCACCTTGACCGCCGCCCGCGTCTTGAGCCCGTGGCCCAGGCGCTCGATCCGGTCGCCCAGAGCGACGAGCTCCTTGAGCGAAGAGGGAAGCAGGAGACCGAGGTCCAGATCCGCCAGGACGCCGCCGAGGCGCTCTGCCGCCTCACGAACGGCGGCCGGATCCTGTACTGCGAACATGTGTTCGACTTTAGCAGAGGATCCGTCACTTGCAACAAGAGATCCAGAAACCTACTGAAACATCAGCAACAACACCGACAGCAGCCACACCAGCATCAGTAGTCACACGGGTTCGATCGCCTGCACCCGGAACGGTCTGCGTATGGTCGGGTCGTGAGCTGGCCGACGTTGGAGACTGATCGGTTGGTGCTGCGACCGCTCGACCTGGGCGACCTGGATGCGTTGGCGGAGCTCCACGCGCAGGAATCCTTCTGGCGGTTTCCGTACGGGCGAGGTTGGTCGCGCGGGAGACGCAGGCCTTTCTCGACCGAACGGTGCAGCAGTACACCGACCCGGGGATGGCCGTGTCGGGCGTGGTCGTTTGCAGCAGGGGTGAGCTGGCCGGGTGGGCCGGGTTGTCAGTGCCGACCTTTCTGCCCGACATCCTGCCGGCGGTCGAGGTGGGCTGGCGGCTGGGGGAACAGCACCGGGGACATGGCTACGCGACGGAGGCCGGCCGGGCGTGGGCTCGGTACGCGTTCGACGCGCTGCGTCTGAGCGAGATCGTGAGCATCTACGAACCCGAGAACCTGGCTTCCGGTGCGGTCATGCGGAGGCTTGGGTTCACCCTCGACCACGAGACGACCCACCCAACGCTCGGGGTGCCGTTGCGCGTCATGGCCCTCACTCAGTGGTCCTGGACCAACTCGGGGCCACCCAGTGGGTAGGGGGCTGCCGGTCGTCGAACGGCTCACGCTGGCCATCGTCGACGCCGTGCCCGAGTGGCACCCAGAGCACGCCACGTTCAAGTCGTTTCCCGTGCAATCCGCCCGGCACCTCAGGCGCGGTGGACCGTCACGTTGTTGGCGTGGGTGGCGAGGGCCCGGAGGTCCTTCAGATCGCTCCCGAGGACGGCTCCGTCAGGTTCGGCCATGGCGATCACCAAGGCATCGACGGCCGATCCCTGGCGCGCCAGCGCTCGCAAGGCTCCTGCTCGCCGAGCCACGTGCTCCGGCACCGCCTCTGCGACATCGCAGGTCTTCACCAAGCGGTTGACCAAGGCGTCGGTCCGTTGCCGTCCGGACAACGACTCGACGAGGACGACGGACGGGACGATCGGCGGCCAGAGCCCATCCCGCTTGAACACCGAGACCAAGGCCGCGGTGTCCTGGCGGCGTTGGGCCAGGCGTGTCAGGCCTCCCGAGTCGAGGACGAGGACCGTCATGCGGTCGCGCCGACCTGCCCCTCGCGCCGGATGCGGCGCGACAGCGCTTCGGCCCGGGCGACGGCCTTGGCGGATGGCTCGCCTACGTCCCCGATCAGCTCGGCAACGTAGCGATCGGTCTCCTCGAGGAGCTCCTGGCGGCGGAGCTCGGCTCGCACGGCGTCCTGCAGGAGCTCCGAGGCGGGGAGAGCTCGGTCCTTGAGGGCTCGATAGAGGTCATCGGGCAGGTAGACCTGCATCCTGGGCATACGCCTACTCTACACACTCTCGGGCGTTGGGTCGTCGGAGCTCAGATGCGCCGCACGTGGATGCGCTCAGGCAGATGGCTCGAGAGGTGAGCGAGGTCGTCGGGATCAGAGGTGAGGACGGCCGAGGCAGTTCGCGCCGCCGTGGTCACGACATGGCCATCGACCACGTCCGACGTCCCCGCGCTCCCCAGGAGCAGTCCGACCTCGTGGGCGTCCTCGGCGCCGAACGCCACCATCTCGCAGCCTCGCAGGAACCGACGGAGCTGCACCTGCCGAGGCGAGCGACTCGCCTGGGCGACCACCGGCGCAGTGGTGGATGGCACGGCGCCGAGCTCGAGGCGCGCCCGGTGGTCCGCCCAGATCCGCCGGTCGTCGCGGTCAGCCGCGACCAGCACGCCGGCGTCGTAGATGACCCTCATGCCGAACGGCGCGGCGCAGTCGCCGCGACCTCGGTGGCGACTCGATGGCGCGCCGCCTGGAGCTCAGCCTGGGTGAGGGCACCATGTTCCGCCTCCCACTCGGCGATCGCGCGCAACCCATCCTGGACGAGCAACGCGCGTCGGGCTGCTTCAGTCATCCAGGCCGACACACTGATGCCTTCGGCCTTGGCCGCCGCGATGACCCGCTCGTGGACCTCGGGAGCAACGGTGATCGCAAGCTTCGGTGAGGGATTCCCGCGTGGCACGCCATTAACCCTACTACCCATGTAGGAGGATATGCACCGGTCGTCTGGGTTCGCGGAAACCCAGGGCCGGGACAACCACAAAATCACCGAGACCCTGCTCGACACCCTGGCCTACGCCGCTTTGGTCCGAAGAGGACCGGGACTGGCTACAGTTGGACCGATGGTCAGAATCGAGCTGGAACGGATCGAGGCACTCGAGCTGCTCGGAATGACCTTGGCGCACCTCGGTGACGCCGAGGCGAGGGGCGAAGTCTCCCCTCGGGTCCCGCTCCTGATGGTCATCAGGGACAAGTTCGCCGCCGCCCTCCGGGAGGAACCATGAGCTACACCGACGCACAGGTGTCGGCCGCGATCGCGGCCATGGACAAGTATCGCGGTGGCGACGAGGGTGAGGTCGGCGCGGCGCTCGCGGTCGTTGGTCTGAGCGCCGAGCGAGCCTCGAAGGAAGCGCAGGTTCGCGACGACATGATTCGCGTTGCGCATCACGCCGGCGCGTCGCTCCGCCAGCTCGCCGAGGTCTCGGGCCTGGATCGCAAGACGGTGACCACCATCGTCGGCGCGGCCGTACGCGCGCCGCACTGACCGCCCCCTATCAGGCTGCCTGTCCGAGCGCGTTGGGCCTGGTCACGGGCTTACACAGTCGGTAACGATCGCGAGGTAGTGCCTCGGCGTCGAGGCCCTGACCTACGGTCTTCGCCGATGGCGCTCACCGTCCTGCCCGAAGTGGAACGTCTGACGCTCGCCGTCGTTGAGGCGGTGCCCGAGTGGCACCCGGAGCACGCCACCTTCGCGCCTTTCCCCGTGCATGCCTGGCTGGTGCGCCATCCTGACGGGCCGATCCTCGTCGACACCGGCGTGGGCATCGGGCACCCGCTCATCGACAAGTGGTACCAGCCTCGGGTCACCCGCCTCGATGAGGCACTCGCCGCCGTCGGGACCGACATCAGCGAGGTCGTCGCCGTCGTCCTGTCGCACCTCCACTTCGACCACTGCGGCCAGCAAGCGGCACTGGGCGCCCCGGTCTACGTGCAGGCGGCCGAGCACCAGGCCGCGCAGGCCGATGGGTACACGGTGTCGGAGTGGGCGGCCATCGGGGAGGACCGGCTCCGCCTGGTCGACGGTGACGTCGAGATCGTCGAGGGCGTCCACGTGCTTGCTACTCCGGGTCATACGCCGGGCCACCAGTCGGTCCTGATCGAGGCGGCAGGCGAGCGCACCCTCCTCGCGGCCCAATGCGCGTTCACGGGAGCTGAGCTCCGCAGCGGCGTCCCTGCCACCTCCAACCTGCACGACGAGACCTGGGCGGAGTCGGCACGACAGTCGCTTCGGCGGGTTCTTGCCCTGGCCCCGGTTGCCTGCCACCTCAGCCACGATCCAGAGGTCATCGCCATCCAGTCGTGAGCGCAGCCGTCAGCCGGCTACCCGGGCGATGACGAGGAGCTCGCCATCTCCATCGCCCATCGGCTCCCGTGAGCACCCGGGCACCCGGTGTCGCGTTGACGACCGAGAGGAAGAAGTCGTCGTCGCGCGACCATGGGCACTCGGCGTCGTAGACCTCGACGAGGCGAGCGTCGCGAAACTCAGCGTGGCGCAAGAGGTCGGAGGCAGCGGCCTCAGGCGGGCGAGGAGACACGATGTCCGAGCTGTCGAGCCGCTGACGCCATGCGCTCGTCATAGGTCACGAGCTCACCGACATCGGCCCCGAGGCGCTCGACGGTGGCCAGGTGGATGGCGTCCAACGAGCGCAGTTCCATCGGGTGCATCGCCCCAGCGAGGTTCAGCACGCGATCGTTGACGCGGACGAGGTCGCAGCGAGCGAGCACGCGCCGACCGGACATCAGGGCCTCCTCCCCGGCCGGAAGGAGCGCGCGTAGGACCTCGGTGCGAGCGAGGGCGCTGGTCACCCAGGGGCGGCGGCGATGCAGGTGACGCCGGAGGGCGTCGGACTCAGGCTCTCGGATAGCCAGCTTCACGATGGCCGACGAGTCCAGGTAGACGGCGGGCATCAGCGCTCGTGGCGTCGCAGGCGAGCCAAGACCGACGAGGGCGGATCGATCCCCTCCGCCAGGATGACGGGCTCGGGCAGCTCATCGATGTCGTGCGTGGCCGGTTCTATCTCGCCGGTGGCCCGCATGCGCTCGAGCGGGCTGCCCGCCGGCAGTGGTGAGAGCTGCGCGACGGGACGACCCCGATCGGTGATCTCGATGACCTCGCCTCGCTCGACGAGACGTAGCAGCTCACTGGCTCGCTGTCGCAACTCCCGCACGCCGACCGATGTCATGAGTTACTTGTAGCACATGTGCCGCGGGCCCTCAACTGAGCACCGTGTCCAGCGACAGGGTGAGGCAGCGGCAGCCCCCGCCGGCTTTGAGGAACTCGGTGACGGGGCTGTGCACCACGTCGAAGCCCCATTGCTCGAGCTGGCGGCCGACCCGCGCCGGGATGTCGGGCATGACGATGGTGGTGCCGACCACCACGGAGTTGGCGCAGAAGCTGAGGGCCTCCTCCTCCTCCAACCACAGAGGTTCGGGGATGAGTGCTTCCATCACCTTGCGGCCGTAGGTATCCCAGCCGCTGGGGGCACAGATGGCGCGGCGATCGTCGAGGGGGCAGAACGTGAGGTCGAGGTGGTACAGGCGCGGGTCGATGAGCTGCACCGCTCGCACCGGACAGCCAAGGAGGCGGCCGAGCTCGGGGATTGCCGCCGCATCGCTGCGGAAGGAGTAACCCGACACGAGGACGGTCTGGCCGCCCTCAGGCGTGAAGGGCAGCGCGTCGCCGGCGCCCTCGTGGTCGAGCTCCGTGGGGAGCCAGTCGACGCGGAACTCCTGCTCGGTGAACCAGGCGGCGTTGATCTCGGTCTCGCCCTGCCGCTCGGGGTGGCGGAAGTGGCTGGGCACGAACTGGTTGTCGTTGACGATGCCGGCGTTGGCGGTGAAGACGAGGTCGGGCACCTCGGGCTGGGGGTCGAGCGTGATGACCTCGGCGCCGGCCAGGCGCAGGTTGCCGACCAGGCCCTCCCACTGCTGCGAGGCGAGGTCGTGCTCCACCACCACCTCCTCGTGCATCCACGGGTTGATCTCGTAGAGCACGCCGAAGTGATGGGGCGGACACATGAGGTACTTCCGGCCCCAGCTCAGCTCAGCCATCAGCGCCCCGTGCCGCACAGCGCGTCGGCCAGCTGGCCGAGGAAGGGGCCGACGTCGGTGACGATGCCGTGGGCCTGGTGGCTGCCCCGGTCGGCCAGCTTGGTGACGACGGCCTGATTGATGTCGACGCAGAACGTCTCCACGCCGGCGGGCAGGCAGTTCCCCACCGCAATGGCGTGCAGTGTCGAGGCGAGCATGAGCGCGACGGCCACGCCGGGCACATGGTCCCGCATGGCATCGGCCGCCTCGACCGTGTTCGTGTACACGTCGGGCAGCGGCCCGTCGTCGCGGATCGACCCACCGAGCACGAAGGGCACCCCGTGTCTCACGCAGGCCGCCATCGCGCCACGGGTCACGTAGCCCGCCTCCACCGCCTGGGCGATGGAGCCGTGGCGCCGGACCTCGTTGATCACCCGGAGGTGGTTGGAGTGGCCGCCCTCTGCGGAGGTGCCCTCGGAGATGGAGACACCCAGTGAGGTGCCGAGCACGTTCGACTCGATGTCATGGGTGGCGAACCCGTTGCCCGCGAAGAGCACGTCGATCCAACCGGCCTCCACCAGACGGGCGACGTCGGGGGCGCCGCCGGTGTGGACCACCGCTGGCCCGCAGACCGCGAGGACCTTTCCGCCCGCCTCGTGGGCGGCACGGATGCGGTCGGCCACCTGCTGCACGATCAGCGCCTTGGGCTTCTCGGAGGAGACCTCGCTGTTCATGAACTCGAAGCCCGACGCCCCCCGCTGCTTGGCTGGTGCGTGGACGCGCACCCCGCCGCGGCCCACCACGATCTCGTCGCCGACCTTCACGCGGTGCATCGGGAGGGTGCGGGCCCGACCGTCGGCGATGACGATGGCGCAGTCCATCTCTGGGTTCTCCACGGCCAGCCACGCTCCGCCCATCTTCACCTCAGTGGCCAGGTTGGTGGTCGAGTAGAAGTTGACCGGGAGCACGCCCTCCTGGTCGGCCGCCACGAGGGTGGTGGCACCCGAATCCACCCGGTTGGCACCGTGCACCTGGAGTGCATCCACCAGCCGGTCGAGGGCGGCCTGGTCGCCGTCGAGCTCGATGAGCGCTCGGCTCGGGTCGGTGTTCGTGCGCCCGATCTCCACATCGGCGAGGTCGTAGGTGATGCCCGACTCGACGATGGTGTCGAGCACCTTGGCCAGCAGGAGCGAGTCGACGATGTGGCCGCTCAGCTCGATGGTCTCGGTGGCCATGGGGTGCGTCTCCTCGGGGATGGCGGTCGGCTTCGGGGTGCGCCCGCCCCATGGGTAGCATGCCGCCACCTATGGGTCAGCCGATCACCGTCGTCGAGACGCCGTCCACCACCAACCCGGCCATGGTGCGCTTCGAGACCAATCGTCCGCTGTCGGGCATGGGTCACGAGCGCTACGAGGGCCCACCGAGCGAGCTGCTCCGGCGGCCCGTCGACGAGCTGGCCCGCCGCCTGTTCGCCACCGGTGGCGTGGAGAAGATCCACATCAACGGCTCCGTGGTCACCGTCACGCTGGGCGGTGGGCAGACGGGCGCCGGCCTGGGCGACATCATCCGCCACCTGTTCCTGCACTACGGCGCCACGCCGGTCGTCCCGATGGAAGCTCCCACCGCGGAGGCCGACACCAGCCCGGAGTCCCTGGCCGACCCGGCCGATGCCCCCGCCGCCCAGGAGGCGGTCGACGACGCCCCTGCGCTGGTCGAGGATGGCGAGGCTGAACCCGCCGAGCAGACGATCGAGGGTGTGCCGGAGGAGGCCGTCGTCTCCGACGACGCGCCAGCCGCAGATGCGCCATCGAGCAAGCCTGCGGAGCCGTCCGCCGCCCCCGTCGCTGAGACGCCGAGCGCGCCTGCGGAGCCGTCCGCGCCGGCCGACGAGCCGACCGGGGGCTGACCCGTCATGACCGTCGAGACCTGGCGCGGGGCCGGCACACTGCTGACCGTCGGCGAGCACGAGGTGTTCGTGCGTGACGAACCCGCTCATGAGCCTGACGCCGCCTTGCCGCCACTGCTCGTGCTGCACGGCTTCCCCACCTGCTCGTACGACTTCGCCGGCGTGCTGCCCGCCCTCGCCGAACGACGCCGGGTGGTGCTCCCCGACTTCGTCGGCTTCGGCCTCTCGGCCAAGCCCGACCACCGCTACGGCATCCGCTCCTACGCGGACACCATCGAAGGGGTGGTCGCCCAGCTCGGGCTGACCGAGGTCGACCTGCTCACCCACGACATGGGGGACAGCGTGGGGGGTGAGCTGCTGGCCCGCAGCGAGGAGGGCCGCCTCGGGTTCGAGGTACGCCGCCGAGTGCTGACCAACGGCTCCATATACCTCGACCTGGCGCAGCTCACGACCGGACAGCAGCTGCTGCTCTCCCTGCCCGACGAGGCGATCGAGATCTCCGACGAGGCCCGCTTCAGCGAGAGCCTGGCCGCCACCTGCGCGCCGGCCCACCGGCCCTCCGACGAGGAGCTGGCCGCCCAGTGGCAGCTGCTCAGCCACAACGGTGGCGACCGGCTGCTGGCCCGCACGATCCGCTACATCGAAGACCGCCGGGCCGAGGAGCACCGCTACACGGGCGCCATCGAGTCGCACCCGTCGCCGCTCGGGATCGTGTGGGGCGAGCTCGACCCGATCGCCGTCCACGCCATGACCGACCGCCTCCTGGAGGCGCGGCCGGACGCCACCCGCACCACCCTCGAAGGTGTCGGTCACTACCCGATGGTGGAGGCGCCCGACCGGTTCGCCACCGCCGTCCTCGCCTCGCTCGACTCCCCGCTCCCCTGAGGGCGTGGCGTTCGGTGCTTGAGCGGCTTCGCGGGCGACAGGAGTGGCAGCTGTTCCGGGCCCTGTGGCGGGCCGACCGCCGTCTGGCCACCGCGTGGTGGGCCGTCCTCCTGCTGCGGGGCCTGCTGCCGGCCGGGTTTGCCGTGGCCATGGGGGCGCTGGTCGGCGCCGTCCAGGATGGCAGCGTCCTCACCGGCCCGCTGGTCGGCATGGGCGTCATCTTCGTGCTGCTCCAGGTGCTCACCCCGCTGCACCTCGCGGTGGGCTACAACCTCGGCGACCGCACCGCCGCGTGGCTCTACGACGCGCTCACCGACGCCTGCGTCGCCCCGCCCGGCATCGGCCACCTCGAGGACCCTGAGCTCGGGAGCGACCTCACCGTGGCGCGGGAGTTCGACCTCGGCATGACCGGCCCGCCGCTGTCCATCTCGATGGACTTCATCGCCGGCAGCCTGGTGGAGATGGTGGCCGGATTGGCCTCGGCCGCCGTGCTGGCCGCCTACACGTGGTGGGCGCCATTGGTGCTCGGCGGAGCCTGGTTGGCCACCCACTGGTTGCTGCGGGAGAGCGGGGTCTGGCGGGACCGCAACACCGACGAGGTGCGCAACGCCCAGCGCGACGCCGACTACGCCTATCGCTTGGCCGTCGACCCGCCGGCGGCCAAGGAGCTGCGCCTGTTCGGCCTGGCCGGCTGGACCATCGACCGCTTCGTCGACCGACGCACCACGCTGCACCGGCTGCAGTACGAGGCCACCAAGCTGCGGGAGCGGTCGGTGTTGACGAGCGTGGTGCTGGTGGGGGTGGCCAACGTGGCCGTCTTCTGGTCGCTGGCCGATGCCACCGCCGACGGGCGCCTCGACCTCGGACGGACGATCACCTTCGCCCAGGCCGCCGTCGGCGCGTCGCTGATCGCCTTCGGGGGGCTGAACTGGGCGCTCGACGGTGCCGCCGCGCCCGCGGCGGCCACCGCCCGGTTGAAGCCGGCCATGGGCCCGGCGGGCGCCCTCTCCTCCGGCACTGAACCGGCCACCGGTCTCCCGGCGCAGGAGATCCGCTTCCGGGACGTCACCTTCGCCTACCCCGCCGATGCCGCCGTGCCGGTGCTCGACCGGTTCGACCTCACCATCCCCGCGGGCACCTCGCTGGCCATCGTCGGCCAGAACGGGGCGGGCAAGACCACCCTCGCCAAGCTCCTGTGCCGGCTCTACGACCCGCAGTCGGGGGCCATCGAGGTGGACGGCACCGACCTGCGCGCCGTCGACCTCGATGCCTGGCGCGAGCGCATCACGGCCGTGTTCCAGGACTTCATCCGCTTCGAGCTGCCCCTGCGCGACAACGTGGCCCCCGCCGGCGCCCCCGACGAGGTGGTGCTGGCCGCCTTGACCGACGCGGGGGCCGCCGACCTGGCGGACCTCGACACGCCCCTGGCCAAGGGCTACGCCGGTGGCACCGACCTGTCGGGGGGCCAATGGCAGCGCGTGGCTCTGGCTCGCGCCCTGTGCGCCGTGCAGCTGGGGGCGGGCGTGGTTCTGCTCGACGAGCCAACCGCCCAGCTCGACGTGCGGGGCGAGGCCGAGATCTTCGAGCGGGTGCTCGCCGCCACCCGTCACTGCACGACCATCCTCATCTCGCACCGGTTCTCCACCGTGCGCCAGGCCGACCGCATCTGCGTGCTCGAGCACGGCCGGGTGGTGGAGCTGGGCACCCACGACGAGCTGATGGCCCAGGGGGGCCGCTACCACACGATGTTCGAGCTCCAGGCCGAGCGCTTCAACGGTGAAAGCCAAGAGGGGGCGACCCTTGAAGCACTCGCCTGAATCTATTGACGGCTCCAGCGCCGCCGACGCCCTGCCGCCCGCGCTGTCGTCGATGTGGCGCCTCTGCAAGCTCGGCTACCAGCACGAGCCTGGGCTCATGGTGTTCGCCCTCGGGTCGGCCCTCCTCGCCGCCCTGCCCGATGCCCTGCTCGCTCTGTGGCTCAAGCTGCTGGGGGACGGCGTCGTCGACGGCGACCGGGGCATGGTGCGGCTGGCCGCCTTCGGGCTCGGGCTGTCGGCGGTCGCCACCTGGCTCCTGCGCACCGTGTCCACCCGGGTGCAACGGAGGTTCCGGGACAAGGTCACGATCGCCCTGGAGTCGCACGTCGCCCGTCTGCAGGCATCCGTCGTGACGGTCGCCCACCAGGAGCGCCCGCAGCTGCTCGACCGCCTCTCGGTGCTGCGCGACCAGGTGTTCGTTCTCGACCACATGTACATGTCGGTGTTCTCCACCGCCGGGTTCCTCCTCCGCCTGGCCATCACGGTCGTCCTCCTGGCATCGGTCCACCCCGCCTTGCTGCTGCTTGGTGTGTTCGCCATCCCGACGGTGCTCACCTCGAGCTGGCGGCCCGCCATCGAGCGGCGGGCCGAGGAGCAGGGCGCACCCTCGAAGCGGCTGGCCTCGCACCTGTTCACCACCGCCACCACGGCCCAGCCCGGCAAGGAGGTTCGGGTCACCGGCATCGGTCCCCAGCTCATCGCCCAGCGCCGCGAGGCCTGGGAGCGGTGGTACGGCCCGGTGGCCAGCGCACGATGGGGGTCGGCGGTGTGGCACAGCCTGGCCTGGGCGATCTTCGGGGCGGCCTACGTCGGCGGGGTGGTCTTCGTGGCCTCCGGTCTCGATGCCCGCGCGGGAGATGTTCTGCTCGTGCTGGCCGCCGGCTCGCGCCTGTCCGCCTACATCGGCGCGACGGTGGGCGAGATCGGGTTCCTGCGTGGCATCTGGATGGACGGCTCGCAGCGACTGGCCTGGCTGGAGGACTACGCCGCGTCTCTCGTCGCCGACGCCGACCTCGCCGTGCCGCCCCGCCTCACCGATGGCGTCACCTTCGAGCAGGTGTCCTTTTCCTACCCGGGCACCGATCGGCTCGTGCTCGACAACGTGTCGCTCCGGCTGCCGGCCGGCGCTGTCGTGGCGGTGGTGGGGGAGAACGGGGCCGGCAAGAGCACCCTCGTGAAGCTCCTGGCCAAGCTCTACGAGCCGACCAGCGGCCGCATCCTCATCGACGATGTGGACCTGGCCCGGCTGTCGGCCGAGGGCTGGCGAGCACGCCTGGCCGGCGCCTTCCAGGACTTCTTCCGCTTCGAGCTGCGGGCCCGCCACAGCGTGGGACTCGGCGACGTTCCGCTCATCGACGACGAACCGGCGGTGGCGGCGGCCGTCACCCGGGCCGGCGCCGACGACGTGGTGGCGAAGCTGACCGAGGGCCTCGACACCCAGCTCGGGCCCACCTGGCCCGACGGCGTCGAGGTCAGCTTCGGCCAGTGGCAGAAGCTCGCCCTCGCTCGCGGCTTCATGCGCGACGGCCCGCTGGTGCTCGTGCTCGACGAGCCCACCGCGGCGCTGGACGCGGAGACCGAGCACGCCCTCTTCGAGCGCTACGCCGAGGGCACCCGCCGCCGCGGCGACGACGGCCGCATCACCATCCTCGTGTCGCACCGCTTCAGCACGGTCCGCATGGCCGACCTCATCGTCGTGCTCGACGGGGCGCAGGTGGTCGAGGTCGGCTCCCACGCCGACCTGATGGCCAGGCGCGGCCAGTACGCCGAGCTCTACGACATCCAAGCCGCCGCCTACCGCTGAGGCTCATGGCACGGCGTGGCGGCCATCTACGCCATGGAGGCGTGGCATGAGCAGGATTATCGGGGCGCGGTAGCGAACTCTTGGTAACACCCGCACCGGCGGGCGTCGCTGAGCCGCCTGGAGGGTCGCTCCCATGGGCCGATCGACTGCCCGACCCGCGCTCGTGGGCGCCGTCGTCGCACTGCTCCTGGGTCTCGTCCAGCCGCTTGCCCGAGCCGACACATCGCCGCGGCCCGGCGTAGGACTCGCCGTCACCACCGAGGCCGCCCGCCAGGCCGAGGCCGTGGTGCTGACGGGGGCCGACCTCCCGTCCTGGTCGCGCCTCCCCGCCACCGGCACGCCGACGCCCTACCCCTCCGGCAGTGCCGTCGGCCAGCGTGACGGCCACAACGGCACGATGGCCGTTCCCCCGGACCCCCGCGGCGAGGGTGTGCCGGTGGACGAGATCGTCGCCTACCGGTGGGACGGGGTGCGGTTCCGTGAGATCCCGGTGCAGGTCGACGAGCGCTACCCGTGGTTCCTCGCCAACGGCAACAGCGACTTCGGCATCTACTCCGGCACCGACCAGGAGCTCACCTACGCCTGGGAGGTCGAGGCTTGGAACCGCACCGCTGGTGAGTGCACGGCGGAACACCCGGCCGACGTCGCCGCCACCCCCGACCCCGTCCCCGGCCTCGACGACGACGACGAGATCGCACTGATGGCCTCCGATGCCGGCACCATGGCCCCGGCCGGAGCGACTGGCCCCCGTGGCACCGGTGCCCGCCGCCAGGAGGTGCGTCTAGTCGACCCGCTCGACCCGACGGCCAGCCGGTTCGTCTACCTCTTCCTACGCCCAGGCGGCTCCCGCTTCGATGCCACGAACGGCTACGTGCGCTTCCAGCGCGCCGCCGACGCCGACCGGTGGATCGACCGCGGCTCGTTCGCCGACGACGACCCCGACAAGCTCGGTAGCTCGAACACCGGCTACGGACCCAACCTGGCCGGACCGGTCTGTGACCCCGACGGCACCGTCCGCCCGTCGACCGACCGCTTCCCCCGCGACGGCCACACCGTCACCACCGCCGCCTACAAGATGGTGGCGAGCGGCCGCTGGATGGTGCGCGAGATGCACGTCGCCAAGCCCCAGCGCCGCGGGCGCTATGGGCCGGACCTGATCGACCGCTGGAAGGGGCGTGCCTTCCAGCAGAGCCCGGACTCCTCCGTGTCCCTAGTCGGCTTCGAGGACGAGCAGGTCAACTGGGAGGCCAACTCCGCGCTCCTCGGCTGGAAGACCGGACCGGTGCGCGCCCTACGTGAGATCTGGGGCGCCGACTCAGGCACGAACGTCACGAAGCTGGAGACGTACTACCGGAACGCCATCGCCTACCGGTACCGCGTGCGGGTGCACCCGATCCCGCCCGATGGCCTCTATATGTCCTGGGACTACAACCGAGGTGTCGCCTCGACCTACTACAACGCGCTGCGCCCGGCGGGTGTGCCGATCGACGGCGTGAACGACGACGTGGGCCAGGTGGACGAGCTGCCCACCGGTGATCCCGCCTTCTTCGACGTCGCCGACCCCACCTTCAACATCCCGCTCGCCCTCGAGACTTGGGAGCAGGTGTCCGGCAAGGGTGACGCCGGGTCGCTCGTCTACGCCTTCGAGCTCACGGGCCCGACGTCCCTGGCCAACCCCGCCGTGGCGCCGTACTACCGGGACGACGCCTGCCTGGACGATGGCACCGGCGACGATCCCGTCGCCCGGCCGTACCCCGGCGAGACCAGCACCGACCCGCGCGTACAGGCGCGCTACGCCAGCCTGGCGGGCCGCCCGTACGACCAGCTGGCCTGCGCGGACAAGCAGGGTGCCTACGGCTCCCATGGCATCCACTTCTTCGCCACCCACGACTCTGACAACCTCTTCGTGGGCTCACCCGTGCCGCTGACGGAGATAGACGGCCAGCAGTGGCAGTTCGCGGTGCCCACCGCCACGCCGACCAACGTGGGCGAGCCGTACGCCAACGTCGTGCGCGTGAGGCTGCGGCCGCTCGCCACCGAGCAGGCCAACGTCGCCCAGGGCGGCGGCCGGCCGTGACTCGGGCCCTGCGCACCGGCGCCTTGGCGCTGGCCGTCCTGGCCGGCCTGCTCGTCGCCCCGCGTCCCGCCGACGCCGCCCCGAAAGCGCCGTCGGCGCAGTTGAACTCGCCGAGCACCCTGGCGCCGGCCGTGGTCCCGACCGGCGCGGCGGTGGCCGTGCAGCTCAGGGTCGACCGGACCGCCCACTGGTCCGTCGGGTACCGGCCCAGCGGGTCCGAGAGCGCGTTCGCCGAGCTCCCGGACGCCGCCGGCCACGGCCGGGGACCGGTGACGGTGGGTGTGGTCGCCCCGGCCGACGCCGGCACCTACGACCTCGCCGTCACCGTCGTAAGCGGTGGCGGCCGGGCACAGGCGGTGGCCGAGCGGGCCCTTGTGGTCACCGGGCCCGCCCTGTCCGAGGAGCACCGTTGCGACGGGCTCGACCCGGTCGCCTG
>Ga0136633_1000401_pt1 | contig 32764 bp, 30 predicted proteins | sample AntDrymeUQ832206_2_FD_105494 | JGI IMG/M metagenome (GOLD analysis project Ga0136633, IMG submission 105494) | Polar desert sand microbial communities from Dry Valleys, Antarctica - metaG UQ83 (22.06) | ecosystem: Environmental > Terrestrial > Soil > Desert | place: Antarctica: Dry Valley... | reverse complement strand
CGGGCGCCGGCACGACGCTGCCCGCCGACCGGGTGGACGAGGCCCTGGAGCAGGCCGACGTGGTGGTGCTCGCCGCCCCCTCCACCGCCCGCACGGTCGGGCTCCTCGACGCGCGCCGCCTGGCCCTGCTGAAGCCGACGGCGTACGTCGTCAACGTCGGTAGGGGCAACCTGGTGGTGACCGACGACCTGGTCGAGGCGCTGGATGCCGGCCGGCTGGCCGGGGCCGCGCTGGACGTCACCGACCCGGAGCCGCTGCCGGACGGGCACCCGCTGTGGTCCTCGCCGCGCGTCCTGATCACGCCGCACACCGCGAACCCGCCGGCGGTGAAGAAGGCGTCCTTCGCGCGGCGGGTGACAGAGAACTGCGCCCTGCTGCAGGCCGGCGAGCCCCTGGTCGGCGTCGTGGACGCCGAGCTCGGGTACTGAGCGGCGTGCCGCACGACGAGGCCGCAGCGCCGACCCGCGAGGTGGTGGAGCTGCACACCGCCGACGGGCTGCGCCTGGTCGCCGAGCTGGCCCGTCCCCGCGGACCGGTCCGCGCGACGCTGGTCTGCTTCCACCCCAACCCGTCGGCGGGCGGCAGCATGGACGGCCACCTGCTCCGCAGGGCCGCCGCGGAGCTGCCCGGACGGGCGGGGATCTCGGTGCTGCGGGTGAACACCCGCGGCACGAGCAGCCGGGCCGGCACGAGCGAGGGCACGTTCGACGACGGCGGAGCGGAGCGCTACGACCTGGCCGCCGCGCTCGACCACGTCGAGCACGCCGACCTCCCGCGGATCTGGTTGCTGGGCTGGTCCTTCGGCGCCGATGTGGTGCTGCGGCACGGCGACGACCCCAGCGTCGAGGGCGCCGTGCTCGTGAGCCCGGCGCTGCGGACGGCTAACGACGAGGACCTGCAGCGCTGGGCCCGCGACGGGCGGCCGTTGGTCGCCGTCGTCCCGGAGCACGACGAGCACCTCCCGCCGGCGCCGGCGCGGGCCCGTTTCGCGGCCGTCCCGCAGTGCGAGCTGGTCGTGCTGCCCGGCGCCGAGCACCTCGTCGTGGGGCACGCGGACGAGGTGCTCGACGTGGTCGTGCGGATCCTGACCTCCAGCGGTGCCGGAGCTCCGGGCTAGGCGTTGCGCCGGGCCAGCTTGCCGGAGCCGGCCTGGTCGACCGGGTAGACCAGCACGTCGGCGATGACGACGTGCGGCGGCTGGGTGGCGACCCACCTGACCACCTCGGCGATGTCCTTGCCGATCAGCGGCGTCACCCCGTCGTACACCGCCTTGGCCTTCTGGGCGTCACCCTCCATCCGGACGAGCGAGAACTCCGTCTCGGTCAGGCCGGGGTCCACCTGGCTGATCTTGACACCGCTGCCGAGCACGTCCATCCGCATGCCGCGGGTGATCCGCTCCACGGCCGCCTTGGTCGCGCAGTAGACGGCGCCCCCTGGGTAGACCTCGCGGCCGGCGTTCGAGCCGATGTTGATGACGTGCCCGGCGCTGCGCGCCACCATGGTCGGCAGCACGACCGAGGAGACGTTGAGCAGGCCGCGCACGTTCGTGTCGAGCATCCGGTCCCAGTCGTCCGGGTCGTCGGTCTGGATCGGTCCCCGGCCAGCGGCCAGCCCCGCGTTGTTCACGAGGACGTCGATCGGCTGCCAGTCCGCGGGCAGCGACGCCAGCGCCGCGACGACCCCGGCCCGGTCGCGGACGTCCATCTGCAGCGGGAGCACCCGGCCGTCGTGGGCGTCGGCCAGCTCCTGCAGGCGGTCGGCCCGCCGGGCGGCGGCGATGACCCGCGCGCCCTCCTCGAGGAAGACGTCCACGCACGCGCGGCCGATGCCGCTCGACGCACCGGTGACCAGGACGACGGAACCTGACTGCATGGACTTCCTCCTTGCGGCCGGAGCCGCTTAGCGCGGTGCGGTGCACCGCGGCTGGGGTGGTGCCGGGTCTAGGAGAGGACCTCGTCCTCCTCGACGAGCTCGTCCTCCTCCTCGACGAGGTAGGACCGCTGCGAGGCCGCGATGTGCTCCCGCATCGCGCGCGCCGCCTCCTCCGGTTGCCGCTCCGCGATGAGCGTGGCGATCTCCCGGTGCTCGGTCCACGCGCGCGGGGCCTGGCTCGGCACCAGGGGCGCGAAGAACCACCGGCTGCGGGCGGACAGCTGCTCCCCGAACTGCACGAGCAGGTGGTTCTGCCCGCCGTGCAGGACCAGCCGGTGGAAGCGCGACGTGTGCGCCGTCATGTGCTCGACGGGGGCGCCCCCGGCCAGGTCGGCGGCCGCGTCGTCGCAGACCTGCAGCATCGCGGCCGCCTCCTCGGCGCTGCAGCGCTGGGCGGCGAGCGCGGTCGCGGCACCCTCGACCATCGCCCGCGCCTCGAAGAACTCCTCGACCTGCCGGGACGTCGGGTGCGCCACGAAGGCGCCGTGACGGGGCCGCAGGGTGATCCAGCCGTCGCGGTGCAGGCGCTGCAGCGCCTCGCGGACGGGCCCCCGGCTGACGCTCAGGCGCTGGGCCAGCGCCTCCTCCGGCAGGTGGTCGCCGGGCGCGAACGTCCGGGAGATGAGCAGGTCCTGGAGCCGGGCGTAGACGTGCTCGCGCAGCGGCAGGGCCTGGATCGGGTCTCCGGACGTCATGCGGCGCTCCTGCTGTCGGGCTGCGCCGGCAGAGGCGCGAAGAGATTGTAAACAGTAGACACAAGCAGTGTGACCTGCTTCACTCGCGTCGTCCAGCCGGGACGCCAACTCGCTCCTGCGCGGTCCAGCATGCGGTCCGCACCTCCCGCGTCACCGGCGACGTCATCCAAGAGAGGTCGTCCATGAGCCCCAGGTCCCGCAGCCCCTTCGCACGTCGGAGCCCCCTCCTCGTCGGCGGTCTCGCCCTGAGCCTCGTGCTCACGGCCTGCGGCGGGGGCGACGACGAGGACACCGCGTCCGGCGACGGTGAGCAGACCCGCAACGAGTCGCTCAGCTTCGCCACCGGCGGCACCGGCGGCGTGTACTACCCGTACGGCGGCGGCATGGCCAACGTCATCTCGTCGGAGCTGGAGGGCGTCACCGTCACCGTGCAGGAGACCAACGCCTCCGTCGACAACATGAAGCTCGTGGCCTCCGGTCAGGCTGCACTCGCACTGGGCCTCGGCGACGTGGTCAGCGACGCCGCGAACGGCGAGAACACCTTCGCCGACGGCGCGCTGCCGATCTGCTCGCTCGGCAACGTCTACAACAACTTCGTGCACGCCTTCTCGGTCTCGTCGAAGGGCATCACGACCGTCGAGCAGATGAAGGGCAAGCGGATCGCCGTCGGGGCCGTCGGATCGGCGTCCGAGGTGACCGCCGACCGCATCCTCGAGGCGGCCGGCATCAACCCCCAGAGCGACATCACCCGCGTCCAGCTCGGTGTCGCGGAGGGGGTCGACGCGCTCAAGGACGGCACCGTCGACGCTGCCTTCTGGTCCGGTGGCCTGCCCACGGGCGCGATCACCGACCTGGCCAGCACCGGCGATCTGGTGCTCGTCGACACCGCGGAGTACGCCGACGCGATGGCCGAGGAGTACGGCGACTTCTACTTCGCCGCCGACATCCCGGCCGGTACGTACGACGGGCAGGACGAGGTGTCGCCGAACATCGTCTCGCCGAACATCCTGGTGGCGAACACCGACATGGACGAGTCCCTGCAGGAGGACATCACCCGGGCGATCTTCGAGAACAAGGAGCAGCTCATCACCGTGCACCCCGCGGCCAACGAGCTGGACCCGGCGACCGCCGGTGACGTCGACTTCATCGAGACCTGCCCCGGGGCGCAGGCGTACTTCGACTCGGCGAGCTGATCCCGACGCGGCGGCTGGGGGGTGGCTGCGGACTGAAGGACGGAGCCGCCCCTCGCCGACGCGGACGGCGGCGTCGCGGCGCCGCCATGACTGCGGCTGCGCTGCTCGCGGCGGCACTGCCGCTGACGGTCTTCGCCAGCGCAGGTGAGTCGGCCGCCCCGGGGACAGCGGTCACGGTCCGCGCTCCAGGAGGCGAGCTGCTGGCCAGCGTGCCGCTGACGAGCGACCGGTTCGCCGTCGGCTACCGGAACAGCGTCTACCGGAGCCTGGCCGAGGAGCGCTACGTGGTGCACCCGGACGGCCGGTTCGAGGTGGTCCAGCTGGCTGCCGACCAGGTCGCGGTGCTCGAGGAGTACTACGCGGTCGCCAGTCGCCCGCTGCCCGCGCCGGCTGGGGACCGGCGCGCGTACGTCGCCCCGCCGGACCCTGCGCGGCCGCCCGTGTTCGAGGTCCTGAGCATCGCCGCCACCGACCTCGGCGAGCGCACCCTCTACGTCCCAGGGGAGGAGCCCGTCGCGCTGTGGCGGCTGGTGGAGGACGACCCGACCGTCATCCTGCAGATCGAGGAGACCCCATGAAGCTGCGCAACCGCAAGGGCACGCCGGACCGGACCGGGCACGACCCGGCAGCGCCCGACTCACCGACGGCGGACGGCGTCGACGCCTCCACCATCGACAAGACCAGCGACGCCGCGCCCGTCGACCCCGACGCGATCAACGAGGAAGCGCTGCTCGCCGAGTACGAGGCGGAGAAGCCGGCCCGCGCGCTCAGCGGGGTGCCGAAGGTGCTGGCGGTGGCGGGCGGAGCCGGCCTGTCGCTGTTCGGCCTCTACTGGGTGTTCAACCCGCTCGCCAAGCAGGTCTACCTGCCGTTGTTCCTCGCCCTGGGGCTGTTCCTCACCTTCCTCAACTACCGCGCCTGGAGGCGGCCCGGCAAGGACAGGGCCGAGAAGGGGCGGGACAACCCGCGGATCTGGGACTGGGCGCTGGCCTGCGTGTCCGTCGTCCCCTTCGTCTACATCGTGTCGGACTGGCAGGGCTTCTTCCGCCGAGCGGTGCTGCCGACCGACACCGACCTGATCATGGGAACGATCGTCATCCTGGTCGTCCTGGAGGCGGCCCGGCGCACGGTCGGCATCCTGGTGCCGGTCGTGGCGGCCGGCTTCCTGCTCTACGCCTACCTCGGCTCCTACGCACCCGACCCGTTCACGACCGCCGACTTCACCTGGACCCGCCTGGTCGGGCACAACGTCATGGGGACGCAGGGCATCTTCGGCGTCCCGCTGGACGTCGCGGCGACGTACATCATCCTGTTCACCATCTACGGGGCGGTGCTCGCCGCCTCCGGCGCGACGCGCTTCTTCATCGACCTGTCCTTCTCCGCCTTCGGGCAGTCGGCCGCCGGGCCCGGCCGCACCGTCACCCTCGCCGGGTTCCTGCTGGGCACGGTCTCCGGCTCGGGCGTGGCGACCACGGTCACCCTCGGTGGCATCTCCTGGCCGCTGCTGCGCAAGGCCGGCTACCCGGCCGAGCACGGTGGTGGTGTGCTCGCAGCGGCCGGCATCGGGGCCATCCTGTCCCCGCCCACGCTCGGCGCCGCGGCCTTCATCATCGCCGAGCTGCTCGGCGTGAACTACCTGCAGGTCCTGCTCTGGGCCACCATCCCGACGTTCCTCTACTACCTCGGCATCATCCTCGCCGTCGAGATGGACGCGCGCCGGTACAAGACGCAGACGGTGGAGATGACGGTCGCTCCCGTCGGCAAGCTGCTGCTGCGCTTCGGCTACCACTTCAGCTCGCTGGTCGCGATCGTCTTCTTCCTGGTGCTCGGCTACACGCCGTTCCGTTCCGTCGTCTACGCCACGGTGCTGGCGTTCCTGCTCAGCTTCCTGGAGCGCTCGTCCTGGATCACGCCGAAGCGGCTGTGGGGCGCGCTCGGCGCCGGGGCCACCGGCGCGCTGTCCGTCATCCCGGTGATGGCCGCGGCCGGCCTGATCGTCGGCGTCATGACGCTGACCGGCCTGGCGCTGCGCATGGCGGGGATCATCGTCGACCTGGCGGGCGGCAACCTGCTTGCCACTGCGGTCCTGTCCGCGATCAGCGTGACGCTGCTGGGCCTGGCCGTCCCGGTGACGGCGAGCTTCATCATCTCCTTCGTCGTCATCGGCCCGGCGCTCCAGCAGGTGGGCGTCGAGCCCTTCGCCGCCGCGATGTTCATCTTCTACTACGCCGTCCTCAGCGAGGTCTCGCCGCCGACGGCCATGTCGCCGTTCGCCGCGGCGGCCATCACCGGTGGCAAGCCGGTGAAGACCATGTGGCTGACCTGGAAGTACACGCTGCCGGCCTTCCTCGTCCCGATGATCTTCGTCCTGTCGGAGCGCGGCGTCGGACTGCTGCTCGAGGGCGGCGTGGCGACCATCGCCATCGCCACCGTCACATCCGTCTTCGCCGTCACGGCGCTCGCGGTCGTCACCGGCTCGTGGCTGTTCGGCCCGGCCAGGCTGCCGGAACGGCTGCTCTTCTTCGTGGCGGCCCTCGCGCTGCTGGTCATGTCCCCGCTCTTCATCGGCATCGGCGCCGCGGCCTTCGGCCTGGGCATCGTGGTCCACCTGGTCGGACGGCGCCGTCACCTCGGGGAGGGCCAGGACGCCGGCCCGATGGACGGCGACGAGGGCGATGCGTCGACCGGCGCCGATGCGCCCGTGACGGCAGCCACGACGCCCTCCGCCGCTCCGTCGTCGCGGCGGCGGGACTCCGGCGACCCCGACGGGAGGAGGTCCTGATGTACACCGTCCTCGAGTTCGCGGACCCGCAGTGGGCGGCCCGCACCCCCGGCGAGATGCAGGCCTTCGCCGACGAGCACCGCCAGGAGCTCCGCTCCGGTGCCCGCGAGGGGGTCTTCCCGCGCGATCTGTACGCCGAGATGGGCCGACGCGGCTGGATCGGCCCGTTGACGCCGACCGAGCACGGCGGCCTCGGTGGCGGCCCGGCGGAGTACTGCCTGCTCACGGAGGAGGCCGGCCGGCACGGCCTGGTGTCGCCGCAGATCTCGGTGCAGGGGCAGCGCTGGCTGCTGGACTGGGGCACGCCGGAGCAGGTCGAGCGGTACCTGCCGGGGATCGCGCAGGGCACGACGGTGTTCTCCGAGTCGATCTCCGAGCCGACCGTCGGGTCGTCGTTCAAGGACATGCGGGCGACGGCCGTGCCGGCCGGCGACGACTTCGTGCTCAACGGCCACAAGACGCACGTGAACCTCGGCGCGCACTGCGCGGTCACCATCTTCTACGCGATGGCACCCGAGGGCCTCACCTCGTTCCTGGTCGACATGGACGAGCCGGGCGTGCGGACCTCGCAGACGGACCCCATCGGGCTGCGGCTGATCCCCACCGCCGACGTCTGGTTCGAGGACGTGCGGGTCCCGTCCTCCGCTCTGCTCGGGCCCGTCGGAGGCGGCCTGCGGACGTTCCTGTCGACCTTCAACCTGTCCCGGCTCGGGAACGCCTCCGAGCTGATCGGCTTCGGCCGGCGGGCGATGGCAGAGGCGCTGGTCTACGCCCGGCAGCGCAAGGTCGGCGACGACACGGTGACCGACTTCCAGGGCATCCAATGGACCCTGGCGGACGCCTACGCCGCGCTGTACGGCGCCGGGCTGGCCCGCGACCACGCCGCGAACCTGGCCCGGCGGGGCGAGGAGCACGCCATGGCCACCTCGCTGGCGAAGACGCTGGCGGTGCAGGCGGCGGAGCTCGCCGGCAACGAGTCCTTCGCGCTGGTCGGGGGTCACGGGCTCTACTTCGACACCGACTTCGGCGGGCTGCTGCACGACATCAAGGTGCTGCGCATCGCCGGAGGGTCCATCGAGATCCTGCGCAACTACGTCGCGAAGCAGCTGCTCCGCGCAGAGGACGCCGGCGGCCTGCTGTGACCACTGTGGCCCGGCTGCTGCTCGACCGCGTCGAGCAGCGACCGGACCTGCGGCTCGGCGTGGCGGGCGACCTGGTGCGGCTCGACGAGGCGGTGGCGACGGCCCTGTCGGGCGCCGAGCTGCTGGCCGACTCCGGACTGCGCCCCGGCTCGCGGATCGCCGTCACGGCGGGGACGTCGACCGACCAGCTGGTCTTCTGGATGGCCTGCCAGCTGGCCGGCGTCGAGGTGGCGATGGTCAACCCCACCTACCCCGACGACCTGCTCGGCGAGATGTTCGAGCAGCTGCGCCCGGACGCCGTCGCGGCCGGGCTCCCGGAGGACCTCGGCCCCGCCGCCCGCGGGCAGCGGTCGGTGTGGGGCTACGACGGCCTGCGCGAGGGCAGCCTGCACCGCGACGGCGAGCAGCACGGTCTGGCCACCTCCTCCCGCGCGGCGCCGGCCGGGCTGTCCGCGGACCCGCTCTCCGTCGCCGGCTACCAGCACACCTCCGGAACGACGGGGCTGCCCAAGTTCTGCGCGCAGAGCCACACCTACTTCCGCGCGCTCGGCCGCTTCATCGCCGACGCTCTTTGCATCGGTCCCGACGACAGGGTGTACGCCCCGCTGCCGAGCTTCCACATCAACCCGTTCGGCTACGGCTTCGTCGGTGGGCTCACGGCCGGCGCCGACGTCGTGATGGCCACCCGCTTCTCGGCCAGCGACTTCTGGCCGACGGTGCTGCGGGAGGGCATCACGGTGATGTTCCTCCATGCCCCGCCTGTGGAGATCCTCAAGCGGCGGACGACGCCGCAGGACGCGCAAGGCCACGCCGTGCGCGCGATGTTCTTCACCGACGTGGACTTCCTCGACACGTTCGGCATCGGCGTGGGCCTGTCCGGCTACGGGTCGACCGAGGCGGCCGGGCTGTGCCACACCTGGACATGGCGTCGCGGCGACCGGCCGGACGTGCCGGAAGGAGCCAGTCGGGTGGGCGGGACGGTGCGCCACGACGTCGAGGCCAAGGTGGACGACGACGGCCAGATCCTCGTGCGGGGACGCGAGCCGGGCATCCTGTTCAGCGGCTACCGCGGCGCGGACGGGCTGGTCCCGGCGACCGACGACGAGGGCTGGTTCGCCACCGGCGACCTCGGACGCATGGACGAGCAAGGTCGGCTGGTCTTCCTCGAGCGGATGGCCGAGTCCATCCGGGTCAAGGGCGAGTTCGTGCCGATCGGCCACGTGGAGCAGGTGCACGCGCAGGTCGGCGCGCTGCGCGACCTGGCCGTCTGGAAGCGCGACGGGCCCCTGGGCGGCGACGAGGTCGTCCTCTACGCCGTCTGCGACGAGGTCCCGCTGGACGAGGTCCGCGCCGTCGGCGCCGGCCTCCCGCCGTTCATGCGGCCGGCGGCCGTCGCCCGCGTCGCCGGGCTGCCGCGCGACGCCGCGGCCGGCAAGGTGCAGCGCCGCCGGCTGGTCGACGTGCCGGTGCTCGAGTGGGTCTCGTTGTGATCTCCGGCATCGCCGACCTGCACGTGCACGGTGCGCCGAGCCTGGTCGAGCGGCACGGCTTCGACCACGAGGTGCTCGGCGCGCACGGCTTGGTCGGAGTCGACTTCGCCGTCCTCAAGGCGCACGAGGGCTCGACGGTCGAGCGGGCGGTGCTGGCCGGCCAGCGGGACCAGGCCGCCGGGGTGGAGGTGGTCGGCGGGATCGTGCTGAACAGCCCGGTGGGCGGGGCCAACGCCGACGCCGCCGAGGTCGCCGCCCGGCTCGGCGGCCGGGTGGTGTGGATGCCGACGGTGTCCGCGCCGGCCCACGTCGCGTCCGCCACCAGCAGCGAGCTCCAGGTGCACCGCGGGCTGGCCTTCCGGCAAGTGGACGTGCTCGCCGAGGACGGCCGGCTGCTGCCGGCCTGGCAGGAGGTGCTGGAGGTGGTGGCCGCCCACGACCAGGTGCTGGCTTCCGGCCACCTCACCTGCGCGGAGGCGCTGGTGCTGTTCCGCGCCGCCCGCGCGGCGGGCGTGCGTCGGCTGCTGCTGAACCACCCGCGCATGCCGTTCCTGGCCTGGGACGAGTCCGCCGCGCCCGAGCTGGCGGAGCTCGGGGTGGTGCTCGAGCTGGGCATCCTGCCGGACATCCTCACCGACGGGCCGCCCTCCACGACGCTCGGCGAGCACTACCCGCATGAGCTCCTCGCCTTCGGCGGCGACCTCGGGCACGCGCACTACCCGACCCTCGAGCAGGCGCTCCCCGGCTGGTTGTCCGGGCTCGAGGACGTCGTGGGGGCCGCCGCCGCCGAGCGGATCCTCACAGTCAACGGGCGCGAGCTGGTCCAGGCGTGATCCGCATCGCGGTGCTGCCGGGTGACGGCGTCGGGGAGGAGGTCCTCGAGGGCCCCACCCGGCTGCTGTGCCGACTGGCCGAGCAGGGGCTGGTGGAGGTCACCGGTCCGTGGCCGGTCGGGGCCCGGGCCGCTGCCGACGAGGGGTCGGTCCTGCCGGCCCGGACCCTGGCCGCCTGCGACGCGGCGGACGCGCTGCTGCTGGGCGCAGTCGGTGAGGATCCGCGCGTCCCGGCCGAGGTCTGCCCCCGACCGGAGGCGGCTCTGCATGAGCTGCGCGAGCGCTACGACCTGCGCATCTCGGTGCGCGAGATCCCGGTCGACGCGGACCACGACCTGGTCGTGGTGCGCAACCTCATCGGCGGCTCCTACGGCGGCGCGGCCGACCGCAGGGAGAGCGTGGACGGCAGTGAGGCGCACGACGTCCTGCGCCTCACACCGGAACGGGTCGCCGAGGTGGTGCACCTGGCCTGCGACGTGGTCGAGCAGCGGCCCGGCGGGCGTCTGGTGTCGGTCGACAAGTCCAACCTGTACGCCACCAGCCGCCTGTGGCGGCGGACGGCGACCGCGGTGGCTGCCGAGCGCGGCATCCCCGTCGAGCACCGCTACGTCGACCGCGCCGCCTTCGAGATCGGGTCCGGTGCTGAGGTGCCCGCAGTGCTGGTGACCGAGGGCCTGTTCGGGGACGTCCTGAGCGACCTGGCCGCCGGCCGGGCGGGCTCACCCGCGCTCTGCGGCTCGGCGTCGGTGCACCCGGGCGAGCCGGTCCAGGGGCGCTGCGTCGGGCTGTTCGAGCCGGCGCACGGCTCGGCGCCGCGACGGGCGCTGAAGCAGCAGGTCGACCCGCTCGGCGGCTTCCTCGCGCTGGTCGCCCTGCTCAAGCACTTCGACAGCACCCGCGCTGTCGGGGAGCGGCTGCAGGCGGCTAGCCGCGCGGTCCTGCGGAGCGGGCCGTGGACCTACGACCTCGCGCCGCCGGGCACGGCCGCCGTGAGCACCGGCCAGGTCGCCGACGCCGTCCTGGCCGCCTACGACGCCGCTGGACCCGGCTCCGCCGACGCCGCCGTCGTCGAGCCACCGATCCGCGTGCCGGCGCAGGCGCTGGAGAGCTGGGTGGTGGAGGTCCTCGAGGCCGTGGGGGTTTCGGGCGCGCACGCCCGCAACACCGCGCACGTCCTCGCCTACGCCGACCTGGCCGGCATCGACTCGCACGGGACGGCCCGGCTGCCGGCCTACGTGCGGGCGATCGAGGCCGGGGTGATCCGCACCGACGGCGAGCCGACGACGAGCTCCCCCGACGGGCCGGTCGCCCTGGTGGACGGGCACCACCTGCTGGGCCACCCGATCACGAGCTTCGCGCTGGACCAGGCGGTCCGGCGCGCGGAGGCGCACGGCGTGAGCTGGGTCAACGTCCGCGGCAGCAGCCACCACGGCGCGTCGGGGGCCTACGCGTTCGAGGCGGCGAGCCGGGGCCTGGTCGCCCTGGTCGCCACCAACACCGGTCCCGTGGTCGCACCGACGGGTGCGGCCGGCCCGTACCTCGGCACCAACCCGCTGGCGCTGGGCGTGCCCGTCACGGGGGAGCCGCCGATGGTCTTCGACATGGCGACGTCGGCCGTCGCCGCGGGGAAGTTCGAGATCGCCCTGCGCACAGGGAGTCCGGTGCCGCTCGGCTGGGGGATCGATGCCGAGGGGCGCCCCACCACCGATCCCGGCAGGGTGTTCCCGGGCAAGGGCGCGCTGCTCCCGCTCGGCAGCGACCGCGAGCGCTCGAGCCACAAGGGCTACGGGCTCGGCCTGCTGGTGGAGGTGCTGACCGGGGTGCTGGCCGGTGGCCCCACCGGACCGGGGGTCGGCAACCTCACCTTCCGCGCCGCGGCGGCCTACCCCGACGTGAGCCACGTCGTGGTCGTGCTCGACCCGTCCCGGCTCGGCGCCCCCGTCGCGGTCGGCGACAGCCTGGCCGCGCTGCTCGGCGGCCTGCGCGCGATGGCGCCGCTGGACGACGAGGTGCCGGTGCGCACCCCTGGCCAGCGGGCGGCTGCGGAGACGGCGCGACGCCGGAAGGACGGGGTGCCGCTGGACCCGGAGACGCACGCCGCGCTCGCTGCGCTGGCCGACCGGGTCGGTCCTCCCCTGCCCGCCGCCGCCCGTGCCTGAGGGCCCCGCCCGCGAGCAGACCCGCGCGGTGCTGCAGGCCGTCGCGGTCTCGGTCCTGGGCGTCCTGCCGGCCTTCTTCGTCGGCGCTCTCGCGGTGCAGATCCGGGCCGATCTCGACGTGGGTCTCGGCGGACTCGGGCTCGCGACGGCGACCCTGTTCGCCGTGTCCGGACTGCTCGCCCGACCCGGCGGCCGGCTGGTGCAGCGCCTCGGCTCGCGCCGCGGCACGGCGCTGGCCGCGGCCCTCGCGACCAGCTCGCTGACGGGCGTGGCGCTCGCCCCGTCGCAGGCCTGGTTGATGCTGGCGCTGGGCCTGGGTGGCGTCGGCAACGCCGTCGCCCAGCCGTCCGCGAACCTCGGCATCTCGCAGCTGGTGACCGAGCAGCGGCTGGGGCTCGCCTTCGGGATCAAGCAGTCGTCCATCCCGGCGGCCACCCTCATGGGCGGCTTGTCGGTGCCGGGCATCGCCCTGGTCCTCGGCTGGCGCTGGGCGATGGCCGCCGCCGCCGTGCTCTCGCTGGGCGTCCTGGGGTGGGCGATGACCACTCGGCGCGATGCCGCAGGGCGCGGCCCCGCTGCGGCGTCCGGCGACCCGGACAAGGGCCTGCCCCGCGGCGGTCTGGTCGTGCTCACCCTCGGCGGCTTCCTCGGTGCGGCCGCCTCCACCTCCACCGGCGTGTTCCTCGTGGACTCCGCCGTCGACGCCGGCCTGGCACCGGGGACCGCCGGCCTGGTGTTCGCCGCCTGCTCCGTGCTCGGGCTGACCAGCCGGGTCGGCTTCGGTTGGCTGGCCGACCGGCACGCCGACCGCAGCCGTTACCTGTTCATCGCCAACCTGCTGACCGCAGGCGCGGTCGGCTACGCGCTGCTCTCCGTCGGCTCGGTCGCGCTGTTCGTCCTGGGTGCGGTCCTGGCGTACGCCCTGGGCTGGGCGTGGACGGGCCTGTTCCACTTCGCCGTCATCAAGGACAACCGGGCCGCCGCGGCGTCCGTGACCGGCTTCGTGCAGACGGGGCTGTCCCTGGGGGCGGCCTCGGGGCCGCTCGTGTTCGGGGTGGTCGCGCAGACGACGTCCTACCGGACCGCCTGGCTGATGACCGCAGCGCTCAGCCTGCTGGCAGCCCTGACCGTCCGGGCCGGTCGCCGGATGGTGCGCCGCTCGCGCGGGCTGCCGGTGGCCGCCCTGCGCCGCCGCCGGGCGGCGGAGCCGGCCGGCCTCCCCGACCTGCACAGCCCCAGCCGTACCGCGCTCGTCCCCAGCCCGGCGTCATGAGACGTCCTGTCATCCCGGAGGTCCGATGAGCACCTGTCGCCTGCACCCGCGGGGACCACGACCCGACCAGCAGCTGCTGGCCCGCGCGCGGGCGCTGCCCACGAGCATCCTGTCCGACAGCATGGAGCGGGTCGGCGGCGTGACCGGCGTGCACTGGACCCGCGGCGGGAGCTGGCCACGGATCAGCGGCCCGGCGCTGACGGTGCAGACGCGCGCCGGGGACAATCTCGTGGTGCACCGGGCCCTCGACCTCGCCGAGCCCGGCGACGTCCTCGTCGTGGACGGCGGCGGCTACGACGGCCGGGCCGTGCTCGGCGAGATCATGGTGCGGTACGCCGCGTCCCGCGGGCTGGCGGCGATCGTCGTTGACGGTGCCGTGCGCGACGTCGAGGGACTGGCGCAGGGCGCGGTCGCGGTGTTCGCCCGCAGCATCAACCACCTCGGTCCGTACAAGGACGGCCCCGGCGAGGTGCACGGCTCCGTGCACGTCGGCGGCACCGTGGTCCGTTCCGGTGACGTCGTGGTCGGTGACGCCGACGGCGTGGTGGTGCTGCCCTCGTCCCGGGCCGAGGAGGTCGTCCTGACCGGGGAGGGCAGGCTGCGCGACGAGGACGCGATCATGTCCTCGATCGCCGACGGGAGCATCGACCGCTCCTGGGTGCTGCAGTCCCTGCACGAGGTCGCGGTGGGGGTGCAGCCGTGAGCGCGGGTGGCGCCGCCGGCCTCTGCTGGGGCCTGATCGGCTTCGGCGAGGCCGGTCGCGTCATCGGTGGCGCGCTGACGGAGGCGGGCCTGGACCTGCTCGTGCACGACCGCGCGATGCTGGACCCCGACCGCGGGGAGGGCGTCCGGGCAGCGGTGACCGCGGCCGGCGCCCGCGTCGCGGACGCCGTCGCCGACCTGGCCGACTGCGACGTCGTGCTGTCGCTGGTGACCCCGGCGACCGCGGTGGCGGCCGCGCAGGCCTTCGCCCCACACGCGCGGGACGGCGTCCTCTACGTGGACCTGAACTCCACGGCGCCGCAAGCGAAGCTCGCAGTGCGGGACCTGCTGCGGACGGCGCGCGTCGTGGACGGCGTGATGACCGGAGGGGGGATCACCCTCGACGCCGCGGGCATCCCCATCTCGCTCGCCGGGCCGGCGGCGCAGGAGGCCCTCGACCTCCTCGTCGCCGCCGGGCTGAACGCGGTGGTGGTGGGTGAGGAGGTCGGGGCGGCTGCGGCCCTGAAGATGCTCCGCAGCGTCGTCGTCAAGGGCATGGAGGCGCTGTGGACGGAGGCGCTGCTGGCCGCCGACCAGCTCGACGTCGTGGAGCCCCTGCTGGCCATGGTGGAGGAGACGCTCGACCGCTGGCCGACGCGCGACTTCGCCTCGATGCTCGTGACCACGCACGTCGCGCACGCCGGGCGCCGGCAGGTCGAGGCGCGGATGGTCCGGGAGACCGTCGAGGGCCTCGGCGTCGAGACGATCATGTCGTCGGCCGTCGTCGCCCGGCAGGAGCGGACCGCGCGGGGTCTGGTCGCCCTCGGTCGCCGGCCGGGTGACGTGCCGGCCTCGCTCGGCGAGGCGCTCGCCGTGCTGCGGGCGATCCAGCAGACCGACCCGGGCTAGGCAGTGGCGCGCCGGGCCCGGTGCGCCTCGACCAGCGCGGGCCGGTCCTTCATGAGCAGGGACCGGCCGAGGACGACCACCCCCGCCGCGGCCAGCGACACGACGGCCGTGGCGAGCCAGGCCGTCCGGTACGACGTCGCGGCGACCGTCGCGCCGAAGGCGAGCGGCCCGATCGCGGAGCCGAGCCCCAACCCGGCCTGGGAGTACCCGGTCGCCCGAGCGGTCATCCCGTGGTGCATGCGGGCGACGGCGTAGGTGGCCAGCCCCGCCCAGGCCCAGCCGGAGCAGTAGCCGAGCAGACCGCCGGCGGCCATCAGCACCGGCCGGTCACTGGCCAGCAGCGCGTAGCCGAGCGACCCGACCGCCATCTGCAGCGCGACGACCAGCAGCCAGCGGGCCTGCGTGCGGTCCGCCAGCCAGCCGAGCAGGACGCGGGTCAGGACGCCGCCTAGGCTCGCCATCGCGGCGAGCAGACCCGCCGTGCCCGGAGCGACACCGCTGGACACGGTGGAGGCGACGAAGAAGGCGCCGAGGGCGTTGCCGGACGCGGCGGCGAGCATCAGTCCCGTGGACAGCACCAGCAGCGGGCCCCGCCGGAACGGGCCGGCCGCGACCGACGGCGAACGAGGCGCCGTGGCTTGCGGGCGCGCAGCGGACGGGACGGACAGCGCGGCCAGCGCGGCGAGCACCCCCGCCAGGGCGAAGGCCCAGCGCCAGCCGAGCGGGATGGCGATGAGCGGGACGGCCAGCCCGCCGAGCAGCGTGCTCATCGGGATGGCGGCTTGCTTGGCGCCGAAGGCCAGCCCCTGTCGCCGCTCCGAGACGGCGCTCGCGATCAGGGCGTTGCTGGCGGGCTGCCCGAGGCCGTTGGCGATGCCGCCCAGCACCAGGGCCGCGGTCAGCGCCGGCAGGTCGCGGGCGACGGTCGCGATGAGCAGCATGGCCACGGACGAGGCCGTGGCCGCCCCGCGCACGACCGCCGGGCTGCCGAAGCGGCGCGCCACCGGTCCGGCCAGGAAGCTCGCCCCGGCGGACGTGCTGAAGAACGCGGCGGCGAGCAGGCCCAGCGTCGCCGGTCCGAAGCCCAGGTCGGCCCGCACCTGCACCGACAGGACGCCGACCAGGTAGACCGGCAGCACGCCCACCGTGGTGACCGTGACGGCGGCCGCAGCCACCGACCTCCCGGTCGCCGGTCGCGCGACGGGCCGCCGGCCGGGCGTCACGGCAGGATCGGCTGCTGCTCGAGCAGCACGTCGACCAGGTGCTCGGCGATGGCCAGCGACGACGTCGCCGCCGGTGAGGGCGCGTTGCGCACCGCGAGGACGTTGCCCTTGCGGGTGATCCGGAAGTCGTCGACCAGGCTGCCGTCGCGCTCGAGCGCCTGCGCCCGGATGCCCGCCGGCCCCGGCACGACGTCCTCGACGCGGAGCTCCGGCACGTAGCGCTGGGCTGCCGCCATGAAGCTGCGCTTGCTGAGAGAGCCGCGCATCTCGGCGATCCCGGTGCGCCAGTGCTGACGGGCGAAGCGCCGGAAGCCGACGTACGCGACGATCTCGCGGAGGTCTTTGGCCGACAGGTCACGTCGCCGGTACCCCTCGCGGGCGAGGGCGAGGACGGCGTTCGGCCCGACCAGCACCTCGCCGTCCACCCGCGGGGTCAGGTGCACGCCGAGAAACGGGTACCGCGGATCCGGGACCGGGTACACGAGACCCTTGACCAGGTAGCGCTTCTCAGGTCGGAGCGCGAAGTACTCCCCGCGGAAGGGGACGATCCGCGGGGCGTCGACGTCGCCGGCCAGAGCGGCGAGCCGGTCGGCGTGCAGGCCGGCGCAGAGGATGACCCGGTCGACGGCGAGCTGCTCGCCGGCGGGCCCCGTCAGGACCACCTCGGCGGCGGAGCGGATGCCCTCCACCTGCCAACCGGTGCGGATCGTCGCACCGGCGGCCGCGGCATCGGCCGCGAGCTGCCGGGTCACCAGCCCGTAGTCGACGATCGCGGTGCTCGGGGAGTGCAGGCCGGCCACGCCGCTCACGTGCGGCTCGATCTCGCGCAGCTCTGCTGCGTCGAGCTGGCGGATCCCCGGCACGCCGTTGGCGCGGGCGCGCTCGGCGATGCCGGTGAGCCGGCTCTGCTCGTCGGCGTCCAGCGCCACCAGGACCTTGCCGCACTCGTCGTAGGTGATGTCGTGCTGCGCGCAGAAGTCCTTCAGCAGGCGCACGCCGCGCCGGCAGAGCGTGGCCTTGAGCGATCCGGGCGGGTAGTACAGCCCGGCGTGCACGACGCCGCTGTTGCGCCCGGTCTGGTGGGTGGCGAGCTGGTCCTCCTTCTCGAGGAGCGTCACCTGCGCGTCCGGCTCGAGCTGCAGGAGGCGACGGCTGACCGCCGTTCCGATGATGCCTCCACCGACGACGGCGTAGCGCAGGCCGGACATGAGGACCCCTCTCGTCGTGCAGCCCGTGGTGTGTTATGAACAGTACGCCAGCCCGGCTGCAGCCCTCGAGCCCCATCGCCGGGTCCTGCACCACGACACCGGGAGCGCCGTGTCCGTCATCTCTCACGTCGAGACGTGCACGGTGAGAGTGCCTCTGCAGGAGCCGCTCTCGTTCTCCACCCGGCACGTCGTCGCCCGCGAGTACTCGCTGGTGCGGGTTCGCGACGAGGACGGCGTCGTGGGGATCGGCTTCAGCTACGCCGGCAGCTCGGGCGGCGCCGTGGTGAGCACGGCGGTGCGCGAGCTGCTGGCCGGGGTGGTGGTCGGCGAGGACCCCTACCGGGTGGAGGGGCTGTGGCAGGAGATGTACCAGGAGGCGCTCCTGCACGGCCGCACGGGTTCGGTCATGCGGGCGCTCAGCGCCGTGGACATCGCCCTGTGGGACCACAACGCCCGCGCGGTGGGGCTTCCGCTGTGGCGCATGCTCGGCGGCGTCCACCGCGAGAGCGTGCCGGCCTACGCCAGTGGCGGCTACTACCGCGGCGGCAAGACGCTGGAGGCCCTGGCCGACGAGGTCCGCGGCTACGTGGCGCAGGACTTCTCCGCCGTCAAGATCAAGGTCGGTCGACTCGGGCCGGCGCAGGAGGAGGAGCGGGTCGCCGCGGTGCGCGCCGCCGTCGGTCCTGACGTGCTGGTGATGCTGGACGCCAACAACGCCTGGACCGACCTCCCCACGGCGCTGCGCACGATCCGCCGGTTCGAGGCCTACGACCCCTACTGGATCGAGGAGCCGTTCTCGCCGGACGACCTCGACAACCACGCCCGGCTCGCCCGCAGCACCCCGATCCCCGTCGCCACGGGGGAGATCGAGGCCGGCCGCTGGCGGCACAAGGAGCTGCTCGACAAGGAGGCGGCCGCGATCCTGCAGACCGACGCGGCCGTGGCGGGCGGCATCACCGAGTTCCGCCGGATCTCCGCGACGGCGGCCAGCTACGGCATCCCGGTCGCCCCGCACTGGTTCCACGACCTGCACGTCCACCTCGTCGGGTCGACGCCCGGGGCGACCTTCGTCGAGTACTTCACCGACTCCAGCGTCCTCAACTTCCGCGACCTGGTGGACACCCAGCTCGAGGTGCGCGACGGACGGCTCGTGCTGCCGACCACCCCCGGGCTGGGCTTCGGCTTCGACGACGCGGCGGTCGAGCGCTACCGGACCACTCCGTGGACGTGACCGGCAGCGGGACGGGTGTCGCCCGCAACATCACCTCCTACGGCGACGTCGGCTTCAGCCGCTACCTGCGGGCGGCCTTCCTCGCCGGAGCCGGCTACGACGCGGATGACCTGTCCCGGCCGCTCGTGGGCATCGCGGACCTGAGCTCGGACTACAACCCCTGCCACCGGCTGATGCCGGGTCTCGTGGAGCAGGTGAAGCGCGGGGTGCTGCAGGCAGGCGGTCTGCCCTTCGTCTTCCCGACCATCAGCCTGCACGAGAGCTTCGCCTCGCCGACCATGCTGTTCCGCAACCTGCTGGCCATGGAGACCGAGGAGATGATCCGGGCCCAGCCGATGGACGCGGTGGTGCTGCTCGGCGGCTGCGACAAGACGGTCCCCGCACAGCTCATGGCGGCGGCGTCCTCCGAGGTCCCCGTCATCCTCGACGTGGTCGGGTCGATGACCGCGGGTTCTTGGCAGGGTGAGCGGCTGGGTGCCTGCACCGACTGCCGCAGGTTCTGGGCGCGCTACCGCGGCGGCGAGCTGCAGGAGGCCGAGATCGCCTCCGTGGAGAGCGCTCTGGTCAGCACCGCCGGCACCTGCATGGTCATGGGGACGGCGTCGACCATGGCCGCGACGGCGGAGGCGCTCGGGATGATGCTCCCGGGCGGTGCGACGCCGCCGGCGCCCACCGGCGACCGGCTGCGGCACGGGACGGCCACCGGTCGGCAGGCCGTCGCCCTCGCGCGCAAGCCCCTGCTGCCCAGGCAGATCATGACGAGGGGGGCGTTCGAGAACGCGCTGGTGCTGCTGTCCGCCATGGGCGGCTCCACGAACGCGATCATCCACCTGCTCGCCGTTGCGCGCAGGGCCGGCGTGGACCTGACCCTCGACGACTTCGACCGCGTCTCCCGCGCCACGCCGCTGCTGCTCGACCTCAAGCCCTCCGGCACGGGCTACATGGAGGACTTCCACAACGCCGGCGGCGTACCGGTCCTCATGAAGGCGCTGGAGTCCCGCCTGGCCGTCGACCAGGTGGGGGTCATGGGCACGCCGCTGGGGGACCTCCTGCAGGGCGTCCAGGCGCCGCAGCCGTGGCAGACCGTCATCCGCAGCCTCGACGACCCGGTGGGGGCATCGGGTGCCCTGGCCGTCCTGAGGGGGACGCTGGCGCCGGAGGGTGCCGTCATCAAGGTGTCGGCGGCCTCGCCCGAGCTGCTGCGGCACCGCGGTCCGGCGCTGGTCTTCGACTCGACGGACGACGCGGCCGCGCGTCTGGACGACCCCGACCTGGACGTCACCGCCGACCACGTGCTCGTGCTGCGCAACGCGGGGCCCATCGCGGCCGGGATGCCCGAGGCCGGTTCCCTGCCGCTGCCCCGCAAGCTCGCGGCTGCCGGCGTCCGGGACATGGTCCGCGTCTCCGACGCCCGCATGAGCGGGACCTCGTACGGCACCGTGGTCCTGCACTGCTGCCCGGAGAGCGCGGCGGGCGGCCCGCTGGCGCTGGTCCGGGACGGCGACCTGATCGAGCTGGACGTCGTCGAGCGCAGGATCGATCTGCTCGTCGACGAGGACGAGCTGGAGGCGCGGCGCGCCGATCTGCCGGCGTTCGCCGTCCCGGCCCGGGGCTGGCGGCACCTCTACGCCTCGACGGTGCTGCCCGCCTCCCAGGGAGCCGACCTGGACTTCATGTAGGACCAGGCGGCGGGAACCGCCGGCCGGAGCAGTCACACAGGAGTGAGGACGGACGAATGGTCGATAATGTGCAGATGCTGTCCAGAGGGCTGTGGGGCATCCTGGCCACGCCCTTCACCGGCGGCGCGCAGGAGCTGGACGAGGCGTCCCTGCGCCGCGAGGTGCAGCTGTTCCGCGGGGTCCCGGCGACCGGCCTGGTCGCGCTCGGCGTCTTCGGCGAGGGCGTTGCCCTCGACGCCGACGAGCAGACCCGGGTGGTGCGCGCGGTGACCGACGAGGCCGGCGACCTGCCGCTGGTCGTCGGCGTGTCCGCGCGGACCACGGCCGTGGCCGTCGAGCAGGGGCAGCGCGCCGTGGCCGCCGCCGGTCGTCCGCTGGCCGGTCTGATGGTGCAGGCCAACTCCGCGGACCGGGAAGTCCTGAGCGCTCACCTGCGCACCGTCCACGACCGCACCGGGACCGGCATCGTCCTGCAGGACTACCCGGAGGCCAGCGGGGTGCGGATCACCGCGGCCACGACCCTCGGCGTCCTCGAGGACTGCCCCTTCGTCGTGGCCGTGAAGTCCGAGGCGCCGCCCACCGCGGCCGCCATCGCCGCGATCGCGCCGAAGACCGAGGTGCCGCTGTTCGGCGGGCTCGGCGGGGTCGGCCTGCTGGACGAGCTCGCCGCCGGCGCCGCCGGGGCGATGACGGGGTTCTCGCACCCGGAGGGACTGCAGCAGGCGCTGGTCGCCTGGGACGAGGGCGGCTTCCCCGCCGCGCGGAAGGCCTTCGCGCCGTGGCTGCCGCTGGTCAACTTCGAGGCGCAGCCAGGGATCGGCCTGGCGATGCGCAAGGAGATCCTGCGTCGCAGGGGCGTCTTCAGTGACGGCGCGGTCCGCCCGCCGGCCAGGTCCGTCCCTCCGCAGCTGCTGGACCTCATGACCCGCCACCTCGAGGCGGTGGCCGACCGGGTCGACGGGCGCGGGCCCGGCCGGACCTCGGTGGCCGAGTAGTCAGGGTGAGCCAGCCCCCGCGACCGCTGCGCCGGGTCAGCGCGGTCGACGAGATCGTCGAGTACATGACCCGGCGCATCGTGTCCGGGGAGTGGCCGCCAGGTGAGGTGACCCCCTCCCTGCGCACCCTCGCCAAGCAGACCGGTGTCTCGGCGCTCACGGTGCGGGAGGCGATCCGGACGCTCCAGGAGCGCGGCCTGGTCGAGACCCGCCACGGAGTAGGCACTTTCGTGCGCTCTCCGGAGGAGGGCGAGCGCACGGTGCCCTGGATGCTGGGCGCCGGCGACGTCCACGACTACGTCGACCTGGTGGAGGCGCGGGAGGTCATCGAGACCGCCATCGTCCGCCTCGCGATCGCACGACGCACTCCGGACCAGGTCCGCCAGCTGCGCACGATCGTGGAGCGCATGCGGGAGTCGCGGACGGAGACGGCACCGTTCCTCGAGGCGGACACCGACTTCCACATCACGCTGGCGGAGGCGGCCCACAACGGCGTGCTGCTCCGCAGCATGCTGGCCATCCGCGGCCCGGCCCGCCGGCTGATGGCCGCGCGCAACCTGGAGCACCTGCGGACGCACGGCGACCTCGACGTCCCCATCGCCGACCATGCCGCCATCGTCGACGCCGTCGAGCGGCAGGAGGAGGGCGCTTCCGTGGAGGCCATCTCCCGGATCGCCCAGCGCGGCGTCCGCCTGCTCCACACGCTGCTGGAGGACCGGCCGGACGTCGCGGCCGACGTTGACCCCGGCTGTTCAGAACACTAGCGTCCGGCCACCAGGTCGGTGAAGAGCGGCGAGGGAGGGAGAGCGGGCGTGCGAGCGGCGTACATGCCCGGCCCCGGTCTCCTGGACGTCGGCGACTTCCCGGACCCGCGGCCCGTGAGGGACGGCGACGTCCTCGTGCAGATGCACTACGCCTCGGTCTGCGGGTCCGACCTGCACATGCTCTACGACGGGCTGCACCGGGAGGACATGGTCGGCAGGCCGGGGTACCCGGGGCACGAGGGCGTCGGCGCCGTCGTGGAGAGCCGGTCTGCCGAATTCCCCGTGGGCACGCTGGTGCTGGCGCTCCCGCCGGGCGACGCCGGCGGCTGCTTCGCCGAGCTGCAGGTGCTGGACGACGCGCAGCTGGTCCCCCTGCCGACTGGCGGGGAGCTGCCCCGGCTGCTGATGGCCCAGCAGCTGGGCACCGCCGTCTTCGCGCTCAAGGCGTTCGGCCGGCCGGCCGGGGGGACGGCGGTGGTCATCGGCGGCGGGTCGGCCGGGCTGTTCTTCGTCCAGCTGCTGGCGCAGCGCTTCGAGCAGGTGCTCGTGTCCGAGCCGCACCCTGGCCGGCTGGCGGTCGCGGAGCGGCTCGGCGCGACCCCGGTCAGGGTGCCCGACGCGTCGCTCGCGGATGCGGTCGCGGCCGCGACCGGCGGGGCAGGGGCCGACCTGGTGGTGGAGACGGCCGGCCTCGACGCCTGCCGCGCCGAGGCCGTCGACATGATCCGCAAGGGCGGCACGGTGGGGTGCTTCGGCTACCCCGAGCGCGTGGGGCTGGCTCCCTTCCCGGTGCAGGCGGCGTTCCGCAAGGCGGCGGCCGTCCACTGGGTCAGCGGCGCCCAGGCGGAGCCCGGGTTGTCCTCGTTCCGGGAGGCCGTCCGCCTGGTCCACGAGGGCGAGGTCGAGGTGGACTTCTGCCTGCAGCACACCGTCGGCCTCGAGGACGCGGTCGCCGGTGTGCAGGTCGCGCGCGCCCAGGGGGCCGTCATCAAGATCGTGGTGGACCTCCGTGCCTCCGCGTCCCGGTCCGACGAGAGGAACTGACGTGCGACTCACCACCTTGCGCCTCGACGACCAGGAGGTCGCCGCGCTCGTACGACCGGGCGGCGCCGTCCCCCTGGCCGTGCTCAACGACCAGCTCGGCACCTCGTGGTCGACCACGCTGCAGGACCTGCTCGAGCGCGGCGAGCTCGACGACCTGCGGTCGTGGGTCGACACCGAGGGTGTCCAGCTCGGTGAACGCATGGACGCTCTGGCGCTGCCGGAGGCGAGCCTCATCTACGCGCCGCTCTACCGCCGCCCGCGCAAGATCTGGGGTATCGGGCTGAACTACGTGGAGCACGCCGCGGACCTGTCGGAGAAGGCCCCGTCGACCGAGCCGGCCAGCTTCCTGAAGCCGGACACCACGATCATCGGTCCGGGGGACGTCATCCGGATCCCCGAGCAGTCCCAGCGCACCACCGCCGAGGCCGAGCTGGGCGTCGTCATCGGACGCACCTGCCGCAACGTCTCGGAGGCCGATGCCCCCGACTACGTCGCCGGGTTCACCACCATCCTCGACATGACCGCCGAGGACATCCTCGAGCACAACCCGCGCTACCTCACTCGGTCCAAGAGCTTCGACACCTTCTTCAGCTTCGGACCCGAGCTGGTGACCCGTGACGAGGTGGACGACGTCGAGGCGCTGGAGGTCTGCACGGCGGTCAACGGCGAGCGCCGGCGCACCAACGTGGTGGCGAACATGACGTTCCGGCCGTGGTGGCTCGTCGCCTTCCACTCCCGCGTCATGACGCTGCTGCCCGGCGACGTGCTGTCCACCGGCACGCCCGGCGCTGCCGTGATCCGACCCGGCGACGTGGCGACCTGCCACATCGCTGGTCTCCGTTCCCTGTCGAACCCCGTGGAGTGAGCAGATGGACCTCGAACTGACCGGCAAGGTCGCCCTCGTCACCGCGGCCAGCAAGGGGCTCGGCCGGGCCACGGCCACCCAGCTGGCCGCGGAGGGCGCCCGCGTGATGATCTCCAGCCGGGGGGAGGAGCAGCTCGCCGCCACCGCGGCCGAGATCCGCGCGGCCACGGGGGCCGAGGTCGCGCACGTCGCGGCCGACGTCTCGAAGGCCGACGACCTCGACCGGCTGCTGGCCGAGACCGAGCGGCAGCTCGGCGGCGTAGACGTGCTCGTCAACAACGCCGGCGGCCCGCGCCCGGGCGGCTTCGACGCGCTCGACGACGCCGCGTGGCAAGAGGCCTTCGAGCTCAACCTGCTCAGCAGCATCCGGCTGTTCCGTGGCGTGCTGCCGCACATGCGGGCGCAGGGCTCCGGCCGCATCGCGACGATCGCGTCCTCCTCGACCAAGCAGCCGATCGACAACCTGATGCTGTCCAACACCTACCGCGTGGCGCTGGTCGGCCTGTCCAAGAGCCTGTCCATCGAGATGGCCGCCGACGGCGTGCTCATCAACGTCGTCGGTCCCGGCCGGATCGCCACGGACCGGGTGGCCAGCCTGGACGCCACCCGCGCCGAGAAGTCCGGGACCACCGTCGAGGAGGTCCGCGCCCAGACCGAGAAGAGCATCCCGCTCGGCCGCTATGGCACGGCGGAGGAGTTCGGGAAGGTCGTGGCGTTCCTCGTGTCCGGCGCGAACACCTACCTGACCGGCCAGTCCCTCCTCGTCGACGGGGGCATGGTCCGCGCCCTCTAGCGCGTCCGTCCCCTGACCGTCCCTCCCCCGTCGTCCGAGGAGGACTGCGTGCGCATCGTCCGGTTCACCCCCGCCACCGGCGGGACAGCTGCCTACGGCCTGCTCGAGGGCGAGGGGGCCGACCGCGTCGTCGCCGTCCTGGAGCAGCCGCCGTACGAGCAGGTGCGCCGCACCGGAGAGGTCCTCCCGCTGGGAGAGGTGACGCTGCTGGCGCCGGTCGAGCCGTCCAAGGTCCTCGCGTTCGGGCGCAACTACGCCGAGCACGCCAAGGAGCTCGGCAACGCGGTGCCGGAGGTCCCGGTGGTTTTCAGCAAGCCCTCCACGGCGGTGGTCGGTGACGGCGCGGCGGTGGCCTACCCGGCGCTCACCCAGGACCTGCACTTCGAGGGGGAGCTGGCGGTCGTCATCAGCACCCGCTGCAAGGACGTACAGGTGGCGGACGTGGCCGGCGTGGTGCTCGGCTACACGGTGGCCAACGACCTGACGATGCGCGACCGGCAGCGCCTGGAGGGCCAGTGGACGCGGGCCAAGGGCTTCGACGGCTCCTGCCCGCTCGGGCCGTGGGTGGAGACCGACCTGGACCCGTCGGCCCTGTCGTTGCGCACCACGGTCAACGGGGAGGTGCGGCAGGACGGCACCACCGCCGACATGCTGCACGACGTCGCGGCCTGCGTGTCCTGGGTGAGCCAGGCCATGACCCTGCTGCCGGGTGACGTCGTGCTGACCGGTACGCCGGCCGGCGTGGGGCCGGTGGTGGTGGGCGACGAGGTGGCCGTGACGGTCGAGGGCATCGGCACGCTGACGACCCGCATCGTCGACGCCTGAGCGGGCTCTGCTCGGCGGGTCGGCTCAGCGCCCGGCAGTCAGGCCGAGCGCCTGCGTCCACAGCCGCGTCAGGGTGCGCACCACCTGCTCCTCGTCCAGCTCCTCGCCCATGACCAGCCAGTGGTGCACCAGCCCATTCACCATCGCCACAAGGGCGTTCGCGCTGCAGCGCGCGTCCAGCGCGCGGTCCGCCAGGCCCTCCTGCTGCAGGCGCTCGACGCTGCGCGTGACGCGGGCGACCATCCGCTGCCGCACCGCGTGGCGCAGTGCGCGGACCTCGGGGTCAATGGTGGCGACCTGCTCGAACAGCGCCATCAGGGCGGTGTTCTCCTGGTACATGAGGACGAAGCGGCGGTTGGCGCGCTCGATGCGGGCGGTGGGATCGGCGCTCCGGTCGTGGTCGCCGGTCTCGCCGAGGGACGCGTACAGCTCGTCCATCGTCTCGGTCACAAGCGCCCGGAAGACGCCGGTCTTGGAGCCGAAGTAGGTGTAGAAGCTGCCGTGGGAGACCCCTGCCTCGGCGGAGATGTCGGTCACCCGGGCGTCGAGGAAACCGTCCCGCTCGAAGACCCGTCGCGCGGCGACCAGCAGCGCGGCGCGGGCCCGCCTGCCCCGCTCGGTGGTCGGGCCCGCGGGCACCGGGGCGCGCGCCGCCACAGCTGCCGTGCGCGCCACCGGTCCTGCTCCTCTCGGCCGTCGTCGACCGGCAGCATGTCTTGACATTGACGTCGACGTCAACTTACGGTGCGACCTCCGGTGCTCCGACGAAGGGCCTCTCCCGCCATGCCAGCGACTCCGCCGTCCGAGGTGCAGGACCCGGCCGTCGTGACGTCGGGGATCGCCGGGCTGCTGAGGCCGCGCGGCATCGCGCTGCTCGGCGTGTCCGGGCGCGCCGACAACCTCATGGCCCGCCCGCTGCGCTACCTGGTCGAGCACGGCTTCGCCGGTGGCATCTACCCGATCAACCCGAAGTACGCGGAGCTGAACGGCCTGCCGTGCTACCCGACGCTGGCGGACGCCCCGGGGCCGGTCGACCTGGTGCTGGTGCTGGTCCCGGCCGAGGCCGTGGAGGACGCGATCCGGCAGGCCGCGGCCGTCGGCGCGAGCGCCGCCGTCGTCTACGCGTCCGGCTTCGCCGAGACCGGCCCGACCGGCAGTGCGCTGCAGCAGCGCCTCACCGCCGTGGCGCGGGAGACCGGCGTGCGCGTGCTCGGACCGAACTGCCAGGGGTTCCTCTACGCGCCCAACGGCGTCGTGGCGACCTTCACCGCGGCGGCCGACCGGCCGCTGACGCACGACAGCGGCGTCGGCTACGTCGGGCAGAGCGGCGCCGTCGGCGGCTCCATCCTGGACCTCGCCACCGACATGGGACTGGGCCTGGCGGCCTGGGCGAGCACCGGCAACCAGGCCGACCTGGGACTGGTGGAGGTCTCCGCGGAGCTGCTCGCCGACCCGGCGATCCGGGTGCTGATGCTCTACGTCGAGGCGGCCGACGACGGCGCGGCGTACGCCCGGCTGGCGCAGCAGGCGCGCGACCTCGGCAAGCACCTGGTGGTGCTCCGTTCCGGGCGCTCCAGTGCGGGCCGCCGGGCCGCCGCCAGCCACACGGGCTCCATGCTGGGCGACGACGTCGCGTTCGTGCTGACGAGCGAGCAGCACGGCGTGGTGCTGGTCGACGACATCGACGAGCTGCTCTCGGTCGCGGCTGTCCTCGCCCTCGGGTCCGCGCCCGAGGGACCGCGGGTCGCGGTGGTCACCACGTCCGGCGGTGCGGGCAGCCTGGCCGCCGACCGGTGCGAGGAGGTCGGCCTCGAGCTGCCCGAGCTGTCCGCCGTCACCCAGGATCGGCTGCGACCCCTGATCCCCGCGTTCGGCGCGCTGGCCAACCCGGTGGACGTCACGGCCCAGCTGTTCAGCCGAGGGGCGCACGCCTTCGGCGACGTGTGCCGCATCGTGGCCGACGACCCCTCCGTCGACGTGGTCGCCGTCCTCGTGACGATGGTCGTCGGCGAGCCGGGCGCGCGGCTGGCCGAGGACCTCGTCGCCACCGCCGAGAAGCTCGGCAAGCCGCTGCTGGTCGGGTGGATCGCCGGTCAGGAGCTGACCGTCGAAGGACGGGCCGTCTTCCGGGCCGCCGGGCTCCCCGTCTTCGGCTCGATCGGCGACTTGGCGCGCTGCGCAGCGCGGATGGCGCCCCCGCTGCGCCGCCCCGGCACGCCGGCTCTGCTGCCGCCGCCCCCGCTGCCCGCCGAGCAGGTGCGCGCGCTGATCGGCGCCTCGCCGGTCGACGGGGAGGCGCTGCTGCGGACGATCGGGGTCGCGCAGCCGTCGTCGGTGCTCGTCCGCACCGCGGCCGAGGCCCAGGCGGCTGCCGAGCAGCTCCCCGGTCCCGCCGTGCTGAAGCTGCACGCCGGCGAGCTGGCGCACAAGAGCGACGTCGGCGGGGTGCGGGTCGGCGTGCCCGCGGAGCAGGCCGGGGCCGTCTTCGACGAGCTGCTCGCGGCGGCGACCGCCCACCACGTGCCCGACGTCGAGGGCGTCCTGGTGCAGGAGCTGATCCCGCCCGGCACCGAGCTCATCGTCGGTGCGACGGCCGGCCAGGACGGCTTCCCCCCGGTCATCACCGTCGGGCTCGGCGGCGTCACCACCGAGCTCTACCGCGACCTGGCCTCCGGGCTCGCCCCGGTCACCCCCGAGCAGGCGTGGGGGATGCTGCGCAGGCTGCGCGCCTGGCCGCTGCTGGCCGGCTTCCGTGGGGCGGAGCCCGCTGACGTCGCCGCTGCGGTCGACGCCGTGGTGCGGATCAGCCAGGCGGTCGCCGCGGCAGGCGACCGGCTGGTGGAGCTGGAGGTCAACCCGCTCATCGTCGCCACCCGTGGCCGCGGCGCCACGGCGGTCGACGTGCTCGTCCGCACCACCGCCGAGAGCGCCCCGCTCGGCGAGTGACACGCTCGCCCCGACCGACCCGAGGCACCAGAGAGAGGCAGGACCCCGTGGGAGAGGTACACCTGGACAAGCAGGACGGCGTCGCCGTGCTGACCGTGGACTCGCCGGACGTCAAGAACGGCCTGACGCCGGAGATGGGGCTGCAGCTGTCGGCCCTGTGCGACGACATCGACGGCGACTCGACCATCGGTGCCGCTGTGGTCCGCGGCGCCGGCAGCACCTTCTGCTCCGGCGCGGACCGCCGGCGCTGGACCGCGGGGTCCGATCAGGCGGAGGACACCACGTACAAGGAGCTCGGCGCCGTCTACACCGCCTTCATGCGCGTGGGCACGCTGCGCGTCCCGACGATCGCCGCGGTCCGCGGCGCGGCGGTCGGCGCCGGTCTGAACCTGGCGCTGTCCACCGATCTGCGCATCGTCTCCAAGCAGGCCCGCCTGCTCGCCGGCTTCCTGCGCATCGGGCTGCACCCCGGCGGCGGCTTCTTCACCATCGCCAGCCGGACCGCCGGTCGGGAGGCCACGGCCGCGATGGGGCTGTTCAGCGAGGAGATCGACGGCTTGCGCGCCGAGCAGATCGGGCTGGCCTGGCGCGCCGTCGAGGACGACGAGGTGGAGCCGCTGGCGATCGAGCTGGCAACGCGTACGGCCAAGGACCCCGAGCTGGCCCGCGAAGCCGTCCGCTCCTTCCGCACCGAGGCGGGCCCGCCCGGCATCGGCTGGGAGGCGGCGCTGCACTTCGAGCGCGCCACGCAGATGTGGTCGCAGCGCCGGCGCGAGACCGCCTGACCCGGCCGATGGACTTCTCAGCGACGACCCTCAGCCCGGCCGAGGAGGCGCTGCGCCACGAGGTGCGCGACTTCCTGGCCGCGGAGCTCCCCGCGGACCACCGCCCTGGTCTGGGCATGGCGGCCCGCCACGACCCGGAGTTCTCCCGCAAGCTGGCCGGCCGCGGCTGGGTCGGCATGGCGATCCCGCCGGAGTACGGCGGCCAGGGCCGGACCGCGGTGGACCGCTTCCTGGTCACCGAGGAGCTGCTGGCGGCGGGGGCGCCCATCGCGGCCCACTTCGTGGCGGACCGGCAGACCGGTCCGACGCTGCTGCACTACGGCACCGAGGAGCAGCGCCGGTTCTTCCTCCCGAAGATCGCGGCCGGGGAGTGCTGGTTCTCGCTCGGCATGAGCGAGCCGGACTCCGGCTCCGACCTCGCCTCGGTGCGGACCGCCGCCACCAAGGTCGAGGGCGGCTGGTCGGTCAACGGCACCAAGGTGTGGACGAGCGCCGCGCACGTCAACCACTACTTCGTCGTGCTGTGTCGCACGTCGCCGGTCGAGGACGGCAAGAGGCACGCCGGCCTCAGCCAGCTGATCGTCGACCTGGCGGCGCCCGGCGTGCGGATCTCACCCATCCCGTACCTCGACGGGACCCACCACTTCAACGAGGTGGTGCTGGACGACGTCTTCGTGCCCGACGACCGGGTCCTCGGGGAGCTGGGCGCCGGCTGGTCGCAGGTGACCGGCGAGCTGGCGTACGAGCGCAGTGGACCGGATCGCTGGCTCAGCACCTTCCCGGTGCTGCGCGAGTTCCTTCGCGAGCGGGTCGGGCCCGACGCGGACGCCGCGCAGCACGAAGTGGTCGGCCGGCTGACCGCCCGCTACTGGGCGCTCCGACAGATGTCGCTGTCCGTCGCCCGTTCCCTCGACGCCGGGCAGGCTCCGGCCGTCGAGGCCGCGCTGGTCAAGGAGATCGGCACCCGGTTCGAGCAGGAGGTTGTCGAGGTGGTGCGTGCGGCGGCCGAGACCGAGATCGACCCCGGCGCGGCGTCCCTGTTCGAGGACCTGCTGGCGGAGGCCGTGCTCACGAGCCCGTCCTTCACGCTGCGCGGCGGCACCAACGAGATCCTGCGTTCGGTCGCGGCGAAGGGACTGGGGCGATGAGCGACGAGCGCGACATGCTCGCGGAGGCGGCGACCGTCCTGTTCCGGGACCTGTGCCCGCCGGAGGTCGTGGTGGCCGCCGAGCAGACCGGCTGGAGCGAGCGGCTCTGGGACGCGCTGGCCGAGTCGGGCTTCCCGCTGGTCAGCGTGCCGGAGGAGGCCGGTGGCTCGGGCGGTGACGTGGCCGACGCCTGCGCCCTGCTCGCGGTCGCCGGCCGGTTCGCCGCACCGGTGCCCCTCGCCGAGACCGGCCTGCTGGCCGGCTGGGCGCTGGCGTCAGCGGGGCTCCCGCTGCCCGACGGCCCGGCGACGGTCGGGGTCGGCCGGGCGTCGGACATCGTGCAGCTGAGCGGTGCGCCCGGCTCCTGGCGGCTCAGTGCCTCGCTCACGCGGGTGCCGTGGGGCGGTCGCTGCCAGCGGGTCGTGCTGCTCGCCGAGCACGACGGACGGACCTGGGTCGTCTCCGCCCCCACGACGGCGGCCACCGTCACCAGCGGCCGCAACCTCGCCGCCGAGCCGCGCGACGCCCTGGTCCTGTCCGACGTCGCCCTCGACGACGAGGCGGTCGCCCTGGCCCCCGACGGGGTGGACATCGAGGCCCTGCGCCTGCGCGGCGCCCTGGGCCGGGCGTCCCTCATCGCCGGGGCCCTGTCCCGGGTCAGCGAGCTGACGGTGCGCTACACCAGCGAACGGGAGCAGTTCGGCCGGCCGGTGGCCCGCTTCCAGGCCGTGCAGGCCCACCTGGTGCACATCGCCGAGGAGGCCCAGCTCGCCGGCCTCGCCAGCACGGTCGCCGCCCGCAACGCCCACCCCGCGCTGTCGTTCTTCGACGTCGCCGCCGCCAAGGTCGTCGCCGGGGTCGCCGCGACGAAGGCGGCTGCCGCGTCGCACCAGGCCCACGGTGCGATCGGCATGACCAAGGAGTACGAGCTCGGCCAGCTCACCCGGCGGCTGTGGTCGTGGCGGGACGAGTTCGGCGGCGAGGCGCACTGGAGCCGCGCGCTCGGCGCCCGGCTCGCCGCGGCCCAGGCGGACCAGCTGTGGCCCCGCATCTCGACCGGGTCGACCACTGCCTGACGCCCGCCAGGGCTGGGAGCCGGCCGGCACCTCCTCCCGCCGGCGACGACGGGGAGGGACGAGTTGCTCGACGTAGGGCTGGACGACGTCCGGCTGTTCCTGCACCTGCTGGCCGCCACCATCTGGGTCGGCGGGCAGCTGGTGCTGGCCGGCCTGGTGCACATCCTCAAGGCGGTCTCCCCCGACGCGCCGGCCGCGGCCGCGCGGCAGTTCGCGCGCATCGCGTGGCCGGCGTTCGCCGTGCTCGTCGTGACCGGCATCTGGAACATCGCGGCGGTCGGCGACGTCGGCGGCGACTACCGCACGACGCTGACGGTGAAGCTGTTCGTGGTGGCGCTGTCCGGCGTCACCGCCTACCTGCACGCCCGGGCCACGACGCGCCGCGGCCTCGCGGTCTTCGGGGCGCTGACCGGGCTGACGGCGCTGCTCGCGCTGTTCCTCGGCGTCCTGCTCGGCTAGCCGACCGCCGGGTCCTGCGCGTCGAAGACCTCCTGCAGCCAGCGCAGCGCGGCCACGCACGTGGGGAAGCCGCAGGTCGTGACGGCCTGCAGCGCGACCGCGCGCAGGTCGTCCGGGGACGCGCCCGCCTGCAGCGCCTTGCGGGCGTTGGAGCGCACCGCCCCCTCGGACTCCGAGCCGATCGCCAGCGCCAGCTTGAGCAGCCGGTTCGTCACCTCGTCGAACGGGCTGGCCTCGCGCAGCCGCTTCGCCAGCTCGCCCTGCGCCGCGGCGACCTGCGGGTAGCGCTCGGTGAAGTCGACGTAGACCTTGGGCAGGTGGTCGTCCACGGGGTGCCTCGCTCGCTCGTCGGGTCAGGTGCTCCGGGCGACCGTACCCACCCGGAGGCTGCCCACCGCTGGTCGGCTCAGCGCTGGACGGGCACCCTCGGCCGGGCCTCGGCCTGCACGTCCGCGCCGGTCCGGGGCTGCGGGACGGTCGGCCGGTGGGCCGGCGCCGTGCTGCGCCGGTAGACGACGTACGGCCGGGCGAGGTAGCCGATCGGCACCGACAGCACGTGCACCAGGCGGGTGAAGGGCCAGAGGGCGAACAGGCCGAGCGCCACCAGGGCGTG
>Ga0136633_1000400_pt1 | contig 32814 bp, 43 predicted proteins | sample AntDrymeUQ832206_2_FD_105494 | JGI IMG/M metagenome (GOLD analysis project Ga0136633, IMG submission 105494) | Polar desert sand microbial communities from Dry Valleys, Antarctica - metaG UQ83 (22.06) | ecosystem: Environmental > Terrestrial > Soil > Desert | place: Antarctica: Dry Valley... | reverse complement strand
TCTGGTCTGTTCAAGGCGACACCTGCTGGGGATGCACCTACCAGGTAGGCCGATAGAGGCGGCGTGCAGCCGACGGAAGGTCTACTCAGGCGCCCACGGATCGAGCAGAAGACCCCCATTTCCTACCTGCCCGTGCTCTACGCGTCCTACGGCCGGCGGGAGTCCCAGTTGCTCACCCTCGACGATCCATCGGGTCTGCGGATCGAGCCGACGGCGTTGATCCGCATCTGGTCTCCCGGAGGCGACACCGACCGCCTCTACCGTTTCTTCGCCGACTGGGAGCGTTGGACGGCCGACATCCTCGAGAGCCACGTCTCCTATCCGATGCTTGCGTTGTTCCGATCACAGCACGAGGGCCAGTCGTGGATCACCGCTCTGGGTGTAGTCCTCGACGCCGCCGCCCTGACCTGTGCCGTCGTACCCGGCGCGGATCTCCGGGAGCCGTACTTCATGTACCGCCGGGGGCGGCGGGCGGTCAACGAGATCGTGCGCCGGCTGCCGCAGACCACCGAGGCCGCTGCTCCGATGGAGCGGTTCCAGTTCGACATCGCCTACCAGCGGGTGCAGGCCACGGGGCTCCCGGTGCGCGATCCCGACGAGGCCTGGGCCCGCCTGCTCGAGTACCGGTCGACGTACGGGACGTCGCTCCAGGCCCTCATCGACTACCTCCTGGCCCCTTCCGGTTTCTGGGGACACTCGGCCGAGGATGCCCGTGACGAGCGGTAGCTTGGCTCCGATGACCGAGCCGTCCACGCCGGACCAGCGACTGTGCCTGCTGGCCGTCCACGCCCATCCCGACGACGAGTCGTCCAAGGGCGCGGCCACAGTGCACCACTACGCCCGGGAGGGCGTGCGCTGCGTCCTGGTCTGCTGCACGGGAGGTGAGGAAGGCGAGATCCTGAACCCGGCCATGGACCGACCGGACATCCGGGAGCGCCTGCACGAGGTCCGGATGGAGGAGCTGCGCCGGGCCACCGAGATCATCGGGTACCACGAGGTCGTCCTGCTGGGCTATCGCGACTCTGGTATGCCGGACAGTCCGGCGAACGCCAACCCGGAGTGCTTTGCCCGCGCCGAGGAGTCCGAGGCGGTAGGGCGGTTGGTAGCGGTCATCCGCCGCGAGCGGCCACAGGTGCTCATCATCTATCCCGATGACCAGCAGGGATACCCGCACCCGGACCACCTCCGGGTCCACGACATCGGCGTGATCGCCTTCGACGCCGCCGGGGATCCGGACGCCTTCCCCGACGCCGGGCCGCCCTGGCAGCCGTTGAAGCTGTACTACAGCGCATGGGCGAAGGCCCGGATGATCGCCATCCACGAAAAGTTCCTGGAACTGGGCATGGAGTCGCCCTTCAGCGAGAAGTGGTTCGATCGGCCCGGCCTCGACGAACGGGTGACGACCAAGCTCGATGTCAGCGCCGGCGACGACATCCGCAAGGAAGCCCTGCTGGCCCACGCCACCCAGATCGACCCGAACTCGCCGTTCTGGTTCGGGCTGCCGCCGGAGGTGACGTCGGTGTACCCGTGGGAGGACTACATCCTGGCCCGGTCTCTGGTCGAGACCCCTCCCTTCTTCCCGGAGGATGACCTCTTTGCCGGGATCCGGGAGCGGGTCCAGCCGGAGCTCGGCCGCTAACCTCAAACGCCAACGGCCCCGGGTGGGGCAGGGGCCCCACTCTCGGGGAGGAGGCGGCGAGACTGCCGCCGGGAAGGAGACAATGCACAAGTACCTGTCGCAGGAGTGGCTTGACGCGCAGCGGGAGCAGGCCCAGGAGTTCCCCGAGCGGCCCGGTGCCACCGCCCGGCTCCAGTACCAGGTGGCCGGCACCCCCACGGGCGACGTCCACTACTACTGGGTGATCGACAACGGGAAGATGCTCGAGTCGACCCTCGGCGACGACCCCGACGCCGAGATCACCCTGTCGATGAGCTACGACGACGCCGTGAAGATGCAGAAGGGCGAGCTCGACGCCAACGCCGCCTTCATGCAGGGCCGGATCAAGGTCGTTCCCGGCAGCAACATGGGCAAGCTGATGAGCCTGCTCCCGCTGACCCAGAGCCCCGAGTACAAGTCCATCGTCTCGAAGATCAACGACATCACGGAGTACTGACCTCGTCCCGCCGCTCCCTCATCCGGTGATCAGCCTGGGGTTCGGGTCCGAAGGGGGGAGGGCGGCCGGTTGCCTGTCCGTGCCGCTGCCCACCGGATCCAGCCCGAGCAGGTAGCGGAGCACGGCCTGGCGCTGGTGGCCGACCAGGGCGATCTCGGCTGCGAGGCGCACGACATCCGGGCGCTCCAGGGTGGGAATGGCCTTCTGGTAGGTCTGGGACGCGTAGTCCTCCAGCCGCAGCGCCAGTGTGGCTGCGGCCGGGATGTCGGTCACCTTGACCGCTGCGGTGTCGACCACGAGCCTGAGCTTGTCGTTCGGCGCGGTCACGGGAGCGCGGCCTGCGGCGGTGAGGAGTGCGTTCCAGCTGTCCATGGCCGCCCGGTGGTGGCCGGCAGCGGTAACGAAGAAGGTGGCGACGGCCGGGGGGATGGCCGCGCCCAGCTTGCCGTCCGTCGCCGCCCGGCTGGTGCCCGTGTAGTGGTCGAGGGCCAGCTTCTCCAATGCCGCAGCCGTGGCCGCAGTGTCGAGATCACCGGCGGGACCGACCGCTTCGTCGTCCCGGGTGCAGGCGGCCGCCAGCACCGCCACGGCGGCGCCGGTCAGGAGCCGGCGGCGGGTGACCCCCGTCACCGGACGGCGCCGGAGGTGGGTTCGGCGATCAGGCCGGGGCCGTTGACCTTGTGCAGGGCGTCCGGGGTGGCGACGCTGCCGGCCTCGGTCGGCAGCCTGAGCAGCTCCCGGACCGGGAACGGGATGGCCACGAGCTGGGGCGAGCCACCGGCCAGGAGCGTCCCGATGAGCCGGAGGGTGGCCAGATGCTGGGCCGTCACGGCCATGACGCCGGCCATGATCGTCCTCGACCGGATGTCCTGCAGTATCGGCAGGCTGACGAGGTAGGTGTCGGCCGCCAGCTTCTCGAGGGTGGCGGCGGCGTCGACCACCTTGGCGGGGGTCGTGAGGTCGGCGCCGGCGAACATCGGCTGGAACTTGGGGTTGGGGGCGTCCTGGACCCTGCCGCCCAGGGCCATGGTCTGGGCCTGGAACGCCTTCTTGTGGTCGTCGTGGCGGCCCCGGGTGCCGGTGGCGAAGGCGCCCAGGGCTGCGAGGCCGGCGTTCTCGACGACCGAGTCGTAGGTCACGACGGCGAGAGCCTCGAGCGACGAAGCGGTCTGCAGGATCTGGACGTCGAGGGCAGTGTCGGCCCGGGCCGGCGTCGAGAGCGGCGCAGCGAGCAGGCCGGCAGCTCCGCCTCCCAGCAGACCCAGAAGCCGGCGGCGGTCGACCGTCGTAGGCTGGGCTCTCATCACCCGGCGGACATTGGGTGCATCCAGCGGGACCGACGGCTTCGAACCAGGGATGCTGTGAACATGGACAACCTGCGTGACGCTAGTGATGCGGCCCTCGTGGTCGCCATCGGGCGTTGGAACGAGGATGCCCTTGCCGAGGTCTACAGGCGCCATGGCGGGGCGGCCTACGCCCTGGCCCGGCGGCTGCTGAACGACAACCAGCTGGCCGAAGAGGTGCTCCAGGAGGTCTTCCTGCGGCTCTGGAACACGCCCGAGCGCTTCGACTCCGAGCGCGGCAGCCTGCGGTCGTACCTCCTGGCCCAGACCCACGGCCGAGCCGTCGACCTGATCCGCTCCGAGACGTCACGGCGTCGCCGGGAGGAGCGGGAGGCCAGGGAATCGACGAACTTCGGCGACGACATCGAGCGGGAGGTGATCGATCTCACCGTCTCTGAGAAGGTGAAGGAGATCGTCGCCGGGCTGCCCACGGACGAGCGTCAAGCCATTGAGCTCGCCTACTTCGGAGGACACACGTACAGACAGGTCGCGGTCATGCTGGAAGCACCAGAAGGAACTGTGAAGAGCCGGATCCGATCCGGGCTGCGACGGCTGAAGAAAGATCTGGCCGAGGCAGGAGTGGGAGCGTCATGGGCCGAGAATTGAGTCACACCGAGGTTGTCGATCTCCTGGGCGCCTACGCCTTGGATGCCCTCGAGCCGGCGGAGCTGCAGACTGTGGACCGGCACGTCCAGAACTGCCGGGAGTGCCTGGCGGAGGTAGCCCAGCACCGCGAGGTCGCCGGACTCCTGACCCCGGGCTGGTCCAAGCCTCCTCCGGGACTGTGGGACAAGATCGCCGCCTCCCTGGAGGAGGAGGCGCCGCCGCTCGACCTGGCGCCCGTGATGGCGATGAAGCCGCGCCGGGCCGTCTCCGCGGCCGCTCCGCAACGCAACTTCGGCACCGGGATCGCGGCGATGGTCGCAGTCGCCGCCATGGTCATGATCGGGTTCCTCGGCTTCCGTGCGGTCGACCTCGGCGGCGACAACACCCCCGGGGGCACCTACGCCCAGGAGCTCCAGCGGTCGGTGAACGCCGCGCTGGCCGAGCCTGACTCCCGCAAGGTGGACCTGGTTTCGACCGACGGCTACCGGATGGCCCATGCCGTCGTGCTGCCCGACGGCACCGGTTACCTGGTCAAGAACAACCTCCCGGCGCTGTCCGACGAGCGGACGTACCAGTTGTGGGCCCTGGTCGGGACGTCGGCGATCTCCGTCGGCGTGATCGGGCCCGAGCCGAAGATCGTCCCCTTCAAGATGGACGGCCCGGTTTCAGTCCTCGCCATCACTGAAGAGGGCAAAGGCGGAGTGGTCAGCAGCAAGCAGGACCCGGTCGTGGCGGGTCGGGTCCAAGCTGTCTAGCTAGAGTTACACGGCGGGCACCCGGGCCCTGCGGGCCACGCCGGCCTTGTGCCGTCGGGGCACCAGCCCCGACGGCGTGCCTGCGGCCTCGGACATCTGCGGTCCTGCGTCAGGTCGCGCGCTGGAGGTCGCGGAGCTCCCGGTAGCCGATGAAGGTGGCGCCGGCCCGGTGGGCCAGGGAACGCAAGGTGGAGTGGCCGGTGAGCAGGTCGTGGTCGTCGACCCGGCCGGCCCAGTCCGGCGCCAGGGCCCGTAACTCGGCCGTGTCGATCGCCGGCCTGACGTGGACCTCGGTCACGCCCTCCGGAAGCTCCATGAGGGCCCGTTCGATCGCCCGGCGACTTCCGGTGCGGGCGATGTGCAGGAAGTTGTCGGGGAAGACGACGTCCTCCTCGGCGGCCAGCCGGCGGAACGGGAACCCGACCGACCGCTCGGTCGAGGCGGCGCCCAGCCGCAGGGGCAGGCGGAAGTCGACGGCCAGCTCGAGGTAGACGTCGAAGAACTCGGGTCGGAGCTCGAGGGCGGCCATGTGGGAGTCCAGGTGGCTCACGTCGAACCCCCAGTAGATCGCCCGCTCCACCTGGGCCCGGCACTCCCGGCGGACCTCGTCGAGGTCGGCATGGTCCCACAGGTCCGCCGTCGTGCGAGGGAACCCGCCGTCGCCGTCGAGCAGTGAGGGCGCATGGGTGATCGGTCCCCATCGGTACAGGTCGTGCTCGGCGTTCAGCGTGAGGTGAACGCCGACGTCCTCGCCCCGATAGCGGGCCGCGGCGTCGCGGGCCCAGGGGCAGGGGACCATCAGGCTGGCGCTCGTGCCCGCGCCGTCCCGCAGGGCTTCGTACACGCCGAGGTTGGCCGCGTGGCATGAGCCCAGGTCGTCGCAGTTGACGATGAGAAGGCGCGAACCGGGCGGATGTCCGAGCCGTTCGACGAGTGACGTCACGCCCGAGACGGTAGTGGCGCCGGAGCGGGCGCCATGGCGGCGCCCGACCCCCGGCTCCGAAAGGGTCAGCCCTGGCGGACCTTGCCCCTGACATACGCGGCGATGGTCCCCGTCGTGACCTCCACGTTGTGCTTCTTCTTGACGTGTTCGGCCACCTTGGCCATCAACTCGTCTTCAGTCGATCCCGAGCCCTGCCAACGGCAGGCGTGGTTTTCATCCCTTCAAGCGAAGCGGTATGCCACGACTCCTCCTTCTGATGCGCGTCTCTGCGCTGGTTCGATCACCGGTGTACCTACGAGAGTATCCGGCGCACCCGGGCCGTCAGGATGATGCCGGCGCGACCCGCCCGTCGGGCAGCAGGGCGCAGGCCGCCCACAGCCCCTGGGACCCCTCCCGGGCCTGGCGGGCGATGGCCGTGAAATCGTCGGTGTGGGCGATGTTGGGGGGAATGGTGAGGAGCTGGGCGTACCCCCGCCGCAGGAGCTCGGCGTTGACGAACAGACCGTCGGCCAGGCGGTACACGTAGGCCAGGAGGCGGCCGAAGCGGTCGCGCTGCTCGGTGTCGCCCACCAGCCGCACCTCGGTGCCCAGGGGCAGCAGCTCGGCCATGAAGCGGCTGGCCTCCTTGCCGAAGCAGCCGACCGGGCGGTCGAGGGCCTTGGTCTCCGGCGTGTCGATGCCGATGAGCCGGACCCGCTCACCGCCGGAGACGTCGACGGTGTCGCCATCGACGATCTTGCGCACCACGACGTCGACTCCGGCCGGCAGGGTGGCGGTGGCCGGCGAGGGTGCCGGCGGCGGGTCGACGTCGGCACAGGCTGCGGCGGAGGACAGCACGAGCAGGGCGGCAATCGCCCAGAGCCGCCGGCGCACGGCAGGGAGGCTCAGGCGGCCTTGCGGACGGCGGCCTGCTGCAGCGCCTGGCGAGCGGCGGCCAGGCCCTGCTTGCCGATCTGGCGGGTGTGCTCGTCGAGCTCCCACGATGCCCGGTCGTGAATCTCCGGCAGGAGGACCATCTGGTCGGTCGTCTTCATGGCTCCATGATCCCAGTGGGGTGAGACAGTCGGTCGGGCCGCCTTGGAGACGATCTCCCGATACCAACTGCAACGCCGGCCCGTGCCGGCGTCTTCCCTCACGGACGTCGGACCGAAACGGTTTGTTCATTTTCCCGCCACCGCTTGGACTCGGGCTTTGAGTAGGGTGATCCTGGGTAGTCGCTCAAGGAGCAACCCGAAAAGGTCGACGTACAGGGAACAGGCATGGCTGCCCAGCGTTGGGAGTGAGTGATGAGTGAAACGCTAGAAATCGAGGCCATCAACCAGGCCCTGGAAATGATCGACAAGAGCCTGGGTGTGATGCACACGCGCGAGCTCGTCTCCACCACCGAGGTGTCCGACCTCCTGCTCGACATGCGTTCGATCCTTGCTTCGGCCGGCATCGACCTCATGGAGATGCAAGAAGTCGTACCGAGCCCCAACTAGGGGAGCGGCGTCGGGAGGAACCGGCGCCCGATCACGCCAAGGACGACACCCAGGGCCAGCCCTGCGGCCACATCGGAGGCGTGGTGGATCTTGACGTAGATCCGGCTCGTGGCCACCACAGCGGCGAGGGCCACGTACAGCGGCCACAGTTCGTCGTCCTCCGACAGCATCATCGCCGCGCTCACCGCCGAGGTGGCGTGACCGCTGGGAAAGCTGCTGGTGAGCGGCCGGCGCACCTGGAGTGGCCGGTCGATGTCCCACGGTGGGCGGGTGCGGCGGAAGAACGACTTGATGACGCCGTTCACGAGGACCGACTCCGCCCCCATCGCGGCGGTCATCTTGAGGGCGGAGTTAAGGTCATCGCCCTTGCGGAGGCCTTTCAGCGTGCCAAGGAGCACCCAGACCAGGCCGAAGTCGCCTAGTTCCGACGCCCCGTAGAAGATCCGGTCGGCGACCACCCTGCCGCGGAGGTGGTCGAAGGCCTGGTCGACGGCCAAGTCGAAGCTGGCCACACCCCTGCGGGCAGTGAGGAGGTGGCCCTTCACGATGGACCCACGCTACAGCGTCAGGTGACGGTCTCCAGTACCCGGGCCCCGGCCGGGTCCCCGCCGAACGCCGGGCAATAGTCCTGGAATGAGCACCAGTTGCACAGCGCCGATGGATGAGGCCGGAAGTCCTCGTGCTCGCAGGCCCGCTCGACTGCCTTCCAGATGGCGGAGGTGCGCTGCTCCAGCCCCCGGATGGACTGGGCGGACGGCTCGGCCACGATGGCGACGGGCTCCGACAGATACAGGAGCTGGATGCGGGCGGGGCGCCGGCCGAGCACCCGCTCGCAGAGGAACGCATAGAAGTGGACGCCCCCCAGCCGGCTCTGCTCGTGCATCACGCCGGGGGTCTTGCCCGTCTTGTAGTCGGTGACCACCAGGCCGCCGTCGGCATCGAGCTCGAGGCGGTCAATGATGCCCCGGAGTTTCAGGGTGCCCACCTGGGCCTCGAGCATCAGCTCCAGGCCGATGGGATGGACGGTGCGGGGGTCCTCCAGCCGGAAGTAGGACCGCAGCAGCCCCTCGGCCTCGGCGGCGAATTGCGCCGCGGCCTCGGCGTCGAGCCCCAGGCCGACGTACTCCGCGTCGGTCGAGAACTCGGCCCGGGCCCGGTCGAGGCAGTCGAGGGCCGCCGGCAGGGTGCGGGCGGGCGCCGGCTCGCAGAACAGCAGCTCCAGGGCGCGGTGGACCAGGCTCCCCTTGGTGGCGGCCGGTGAGGGCGCCTCGGGCAGCCGGTCGATGTTGGAGAAGCGGAAGGCCAGCGCGCAATCCTTGAACGACGCCACCTTGGAGGGTGACAGCGACGTTGGAAGCGGGAGAACCATCAACAGGAAGGCTATCGAGGGGGTGCGACAGGAGGGCGGATGCCAACTCCCCGTACCCGACTGCATTTTAGGGCAGGAGACCCACGGCTGACGGCGGCGTGCGCCGGCACGGCGGGAACCACCAGGAGCGCGGCCGAGAGCAGGACGAGCGTCACGTACCGACGAAGGACCATCGATGAGCCAGCCTTCCCCACGCCGTCGGGTGCAGTCGGGACAGACGAACGACGATCGGGTGGCCGCCGGGAGGGCTACGGCACCATGCCGGACGAAACGGACGCCGGCGCCTCGAGCGGTCCGAAATGGCCGAGCTGGGGGAACTCGACCAGGGTGGCGTCGGGGAGCTCGTCGACCTGGGCCTGGGCGACCCGGTGCTCGACGGCCAGGCTGCGCCCGCCCCAACCGATCGCGACAGGGCACCGGACCCGGTGGAGGCGGGTGAACCCGTCGTGAACCAGGCCCTGGCGGTAGATGGCGGCCTCGACGAACGGTGGGCACTTCAGGCGCACGCCCTCCTTGTCCGGTCCGAACCCGCAGTCGACGTAGGCCCGTAGCGCCTTGGGGTCGAGCGACTCCAACGGCGGCTTGGTGGCGAAGTTGTCGTAGGCCTCCTGGCGGGAGGGGAACTGGTCGCGGCGCTTGAGCGCGCCGTTGATCAAGGGCCGGCGTGACGCCTGCAGCTCCTCGGTGACCTTTGGCCACACGATCGGTTCGTAGCACCAGAGGGCGGCGAAGGTGCCTGGCCGGCGGGCCTCGGCGTCGAGCATCGCCGCCCCACCGGACGAGTGCCCGAACCCGTACGGGTGGTCCAGCCCGAGCCCGTCGACCACGGCCAGCACGTCGTCCGCGAAACCCGACCAGTTCCAGTCCAGGCCGGCCGGCGTCTCGGTGTCGCCGTGGCCGCGGGCGTCGAACGCCCAGCAGTGGAACCGGGCCGTGAGGTGGGCGGCCAGAGGGCCGAGGACCTGACCGCAGAACCCGGTGGCGTGGGCCATCAGGAGGGGCGGGCCGTCGCCACCGAGGTCGTGCACCGCCAGCGTGACGCCGTCGGACGAAGGGAGCCGGGCCACCGGCGGAGGCTACCGTCGCAGGCGGTGGCAACTCGACCCCCTCCAGGCGATCTGGAGTCCGTGACTGCGGCGAACAAGGCTTTCTACGCCGCGTTCGAAGCCCGCGACCTCGACGCCATGTCGATGGTGTGGGAGCACTCAGACCGGATCGTCTGCACCCACCCCGGGTGGGCCAGCCTCCGTGGCTGGGGCCAGGTGGCGGCGTCGTTCTTCGCCCTCTTCCAGAACTCCCAGCACCTGCAGTTCATCCTCACCAAGGAGACGGCCGAGGTGGCCGGCGACGTGGCCTGGGTGGCCGTCGACGAGAACATCCTGCAGTCGACCAACGCCACCACCGTGGCCGCCCTCAACCTGTTCGTCCGCAGCGTCGAAGGCTGGCGCCTGGTGGCCCACCACGCCTCGCCGGTGAGCGACAGCGCCGACGCCTGACCCGGGGACGATCTGACACGCCCTGGCGTGTTGAATCGTCACCAGTTGGTGGGCTCTAGCCGGCGGCGCACTCCCCGGCGCCGACCTCGGCGATGTAGGGGCCGGTCTCGCCGTAGTCGACGTAGAACTCCGGGTTCTCCTCGGGCGTGGGGAAGGCGTCGAGGTCAGCCAGGTCGGAGGCGACGGCGGAGGCCCCGCCGACCCGCTCGAGCCAGGCGGTGAAGCTCTCGCCGGCGGTGCGCTCGTTGGCGAAGCGGCCGACGACCCGCACGGTGGCTTCGCCGGCGGTCTTGGCCGGAAGGCGGAGGGCTTTGTGGCCGAACTCGATCTGGGTGTGGCCGACGTACCCGCCCAGCAGCATCTGGTAGCCGGGAGCCGGCTTGCCGTGGGCTCGACGCTCCACTCCCATGAACCCGATGTCGGAGATGTGGTGCTGGCCGCAGGAGTTGGTGCAGCCCGAGATGTTGACCCGGACGCCGCCGACGTCGGCCAGGCCGGCCTCCTCCAGCGCCCGCCCGATCTCACTGGCCAGGCCGCGGGATTGGGTGACGGCCAGGTTGCAGGTGTCGGCGCCCGGGCAGGCCACGACGTCACGGGCCAACTCGGCGCCCGGCTCGGCCATGCCGAACAGGGCCAGCCGGTTGTACAGCTCGGGCAATTGCTCCTCGGTGAGGCCCCGGAACACGAAGTTCTGCCGGTTGGTCACCCTGACCTCGAGGTTCATGTCCCGCTGGATGGCGGCCACGGCCCGGAACTGCTCGGCGGTGACGTCGCCCAGGCGGCAGTAGGCGTAGGCCGACACCGTGTGCTTGGCGTTGCCGCGGACCACGTTGGCGTCGTCCCAGCGCCCCATCGGGTCGGACTTCTTGATGACGACGTTGGTGCCCCAGCCCATCGGGGTGGGGGAAATGGTGGACGACACGCCGGCCGGCTCGTCGCCGGCGGCGGCGACGGCATCGGGCACGCCGCCGGGCCATGTGGCGGAGGCGGGCAGGAACCGGCGCTCCTTGAGGATGCGGCGGCGGACCTCGTCCGCGCCCAGGTTGTCGACCAGCCACTTCATGCGGGCCCGGAGCTTGTTGTCCCGGTTGCCGTAGTGGTCGAACGTGCGGAGGATGGCCTCGATGGTGGGCAGCAGGTCCTCCCGGGAGGTGAACTCCTCGAGGGCCTGGGCCGGGTGGGGGTTGGCGCCCAGGCCGCCGGCGAAGAAGACCCGGAAGCCGGGCTCGACCGTGCCGTCGTCCTTGGCCCGGTTGACGGCCACCACGCCCACGTCGTTGAACATGGCCTGGCCGCAGTCGGTGACGCAGCCCGAGAAGTTGATCTTGAACTTGCGGGGCAGGCGCTGGGCGTAGGGGTTGCGCAGGAGGTGCTCGAAGGTGGCCTGGGCCCAGGGGCTGATGTCGAGCACTTCGAACGGACAGGCGCCGGCCAGGTGGCAGCCCATTACGTTGCGGACGGTGTCGCCGCAGGCCTCTCGCGTGGTGAGGCCGACGCTGGCCAGCTCGCGCATGACCGCCGGGATCTGCTCCAGCTGGACGAAGTGCATCTGCACGTTCTGGCGGGTGGTGATGTGGCCCCAACCCCGCGAGTAGGTCTCGGACAAGTGCGCCAGCATGTCGATCTGCTCGGGCTGCAGGGCGCCGTAAGGGATCTTCACCCGCACCATCTGGTTGGTGCCGCCCTGGCGCTGGCCGTAGATGCCGTTGTTGAGCCGGAAGACGCGGAAGGCATCCTCGTCCATCTCACCCTTCAGGTAGAGGGCGAGCAGGCGCTCGAACTTCTGGATGTCGGCGAGTGCGGCGGGACTGATGGCGCCGGGCCCGACCTCGACGTCGATCGTCTGGCTCATAAGTGCCAGGCTACCTGATACCCGACCGTTTCGATCAACTTTCGGTGAGACGGGCGACGAGCTGACGCACCATGGCGACCAGGCGGGGCGGGTCGGGCCAGATCGGGTCCTGCACGCCCTCCTCCGTGGCCGCCGACGCGCACACAGGCCCCACGCAGGATGCGACCACTCGGCTATTGAACGCGTCGCGCAATGCGTCCCGCCGGTGGCCGGCGATGCGGAACAGGTTGTGCACCGCAGGCTGGGCGGTGAAGGTGATGGCGTCGACCTCGCCGGCGATGGCGGCGTCGACCAGATGCTCGGCCGGGCCGGGGTCGTGGGGGAGGGCCCATTGGTAGACGGGCACCTCGACGAGCTCGCCGGACATGGCCCGCAGCAGCTCGGTGGAGGGGTGACCCTCGGGCTCGAACAGCTGGAGGGCGACGCGGGCCTGGGCCACGTCGCCGTGGGCGGCGAGGTGGTCCACGATCTCCTGCATGGTCTCGTCGGGGGCCCGCCACCACACGTCGAGGTTGGCGCCGCGGGCCGCCGAGTTGGCCTTGGCCCCCCGGGCGACGATCCGGCTGTTGGCGGCGAGGCCGGCCAGCAGGGCGGTATCCAGGCCCCACCGGCCCGCGGCCTCCAGCCAGCGACGCATGCCCATCCCGGTCGTCACGATGAGGTAGTCGGGGGGGCCCTCGGCGAGGGCGGATGTAATCGTGCGCAGCGCCTCGTCGTCGGTGAGATCGATCGTGCGCATGGTCGGGGCGTGGACGACGTCGACGCCCCGGTCGGTGAACATGCGGGCCTGCTCGTCCCACCGCCGGTCGGCGGTGATGCCCACCCTCACGGCCCGACCTGCCGGCCGGGCCGTGGATATCGACGGGACCGGCCTCCCGGGCCGGTCACCGGCGGGCCCGGGCGTCGGGGTCGGCGGACAGGCGCTGCACGACCTCGGGCAGGGTCCCGCCGGCGATGTCGGCGATGGTCACGGCCTCGAGGACGGAGCGGAGGGTGGCGCGGGTGGCGATCCAGACGTCCTGGAGCGCAGCGGCGGCGCCGGCGTAGGAGACCTCCTCGGGCGGCTCGCCCCGCACGTCGGCCAGCGGTCCCTCGACGACGCGGATGACGTCGGCGACGGTGATGCTCTCGGCCGGCGCCTTCAACCAGTAGCCCCCCACCGCGCCCCGCTGCGCGGCGACGACGCCGGCCCGGCGCAGCTCGCTCAGGATGTTCTCGGTGAACTTGAGCGGGATCTGCTGGGCGGCGGCGATGGCCTCACCCTTCATTGGCCCGGTACCGGCGGCGGCGGCCAGCTCGGCCAGGGCCCGCACCGCGTAGTCGACCTTCGCGGAGACTCGCACGACCGCGAGTCTCCCACCTCACGTCGCCGGGTCGATGAGGCCCCAGCGCCGGCGGATGGCGACGTCGGCCCGCCCGAAGATGGTGTCCACGATGATCCCGATGATGAGGATCACGATCATGATGGCCAGCATCTGCTGGGACCGGGCCAGCTCCCGGGCGAACTGAAGCTGGTCGCCGATCGACGGCCGGTTGGCCAGGATCACCAGCAGCTCGCCGGCCATGAGGCTGCGCCACGCGAAGGCCCAGCCCTGCTTGAGCCCTCCGATGTAAGTCGGCAGGGCGGCGGGCAGGATCACGTGGCGGTAGAGGCCGATTCCCTTGGCGCCCACCATCCGGCCGGCCCGGACCATGAGCGGCGGCACATGATCGACGCCGCCGATGAGGCCGTTGGCGATCGACGGGGCGGCGCCCAGGACGACGACGAACATGATGGCCCGCTCGGTCAAGCCGAACAGTGAGATGGCGAGGGGGAACCAGGCGATCGACGGCATGGTCTGGAGGCCGGTGATGAGCGACCCGACCGCGCTGCGCAGCAGCTTGACCCTGGCGACGGCCAGGCCGATCACCGATCCGATCAGCATGGCGAGGATGTAGCCGGTGACGGCCCGGCTCATGGTGATGCCGACCGCGTATCTGAAGTCCCCGTCGCCCAGGAGCTCGAACAGCGCCGGCAGCACCTTGTCGGGGCCGGGCAGGACGAATTCCTCCTTCCAACCCGACCACACGACCGCCTGCCACACACCGAGGGCCAGGGCGATGGCGGCGAGCTTGGGCCAGGCCGTCGTCCAGATCCGCCGGGCCCGGCTGGGGTGGGTGCCGAGGTGGGCCTCCAGGGCGTCGAGGCCGGCGATCTCCTCGGCCAGCTTCTGGTCGGAGACGTCAGTGTTCTCGGTGTGGACCTCAGTTGCCATGGGGGTCGTCGCTGTGGCGGCGGACCTCGGCCCGCAGGCGATCGGTGACGGCGGCGGCCAGGCCCATCACCTCGGGGGAGTCGATGCGGCGGGGGCGGGCGATGGCGACGGGGAACTCGTCGGCCACCCGGCCGGGGAGGCTGGTCAGCAGGACGATGCGGTCGGACAGCCGGGCCGCCTCGCGCACGTTGTGGGTGACGAACACGATGGTGAGGCCGGTGCTCGACCACACCTGCTCGAGCTCGTCGTGCAGGAGGTCGCGGGTCATGGCGTCGAGGGCGCCGAAGGGCTCGTCCATGAGCAGGATCTCGGCGTCCTGGGCCAGGGCCCGGGCCAGAGCGGCCCGCTGGCGCATGCCGCCGGACAGCTCGTGGGGCCGGCGGCCACCCTGGCCGCCCAGGTGGACCGACTCGAGCAGCTCCTCGGCCCGGCGGTGGCGCTCGGCCCGGCCCTTGCCGGCCAGCCGCATGGGCAGGGCGACGTTGTCCCGCACCGTCAGCCAGGGAAAGAGGGCGGCCTCCTGGAACATCAGGGCCGTGCGGCCGTGCACTGCGACGTCGCCGACGGTGGGGCGGTCGAGGCCGGCGATGAGGTTCAGGCTGGTGGACTTGCCACAGCCCGACGCCCCGACCAGGCACACGAACTCGCCCCGGGCCACGTCGAGGTTGATGCCCTCCAGGGCGACGACCGCGTTTCCCCCGTGCCCGAACGCCTTGGAGACGCCCCGCAGGGAGATGGCAGTGGTGGTATCGACGCGTGGAGCGGTGATCGTCATCCCTTTACCTCGGGCTGGTTGGCGGTCTTGAGGACCTGGTTGAGGACGGAGAGGTCGTAGATGCCCTTGAGGCTGACCTTGTCGAGGAGGCCGACGTCGTGGGCGTGGTCGGCGGAGACCGTGAGCGACGGGGCGATGGGGTCGTTGGTGAACTCGAGGTTCTCCCAGGACCCCTGCAGCACAGCCTCGGGGATGCCCTTGCCGGTCAGGTTGGCGATCGACTGGTTGACCAGGCGCTGGGCCTCGGCGGGGTTGCCGTTGACCAGCTCGTTGGCCTGGACATGGCCTTCGACCAGCCGGCGAACTGCGTCGGGGTGCTCCTTGAGGAACTTGGTGCGCACGACGAGGTGGGTGGTGACGAACCTGCCCTCGGGCCACAGCGTGCGTTCGTCGACCAGCACCTTGCCGCCGCCCTCCTGGACCAGGCGGGTGGCCCACGGCTCGGGCACCCACGCCCCGTCGATCTGGCCCGAGCGGAAGGTCTCCAGGGTCTGGGCGTTCTCCTGGGGGACGACCGAGACGTCGCCGCCGCCCTGCAGGTCGGCCTTGAGATTGTTGCCCTTGAGCCAGTGGCGGAGGGCGACGTCCTGGGTGCCGCCCCGCTGCGGCGTGGCCAGCTTCTTGCCCTTGAGGTCGGCGGGACCGTTGATCGACGGCTTGACGACGAGGAGGGCGCCGCCGGACGTGGCGCCGGAGACGATGCGGATGGCCTCGCCGCCGGACTGCACGTGGGCGTTGATGGCGGGGCTCGGGCCGATGTAGGTGGCGTCCAGAGCCCCGGAGAACAGGGCCTCGACCGCGGCCGGGCCGGCGTTGAACGTCTTCACCGCAAGCGAGTCGGGCCCGAGGGCGCTCTTGAAGATGCCGCTCTCCACGCCGACGAGGGCGGTGGCGTGGGTGACGTTGGGGAAGTACCCCAGGCGTACGTTCGTGGCCCCCTCGGAGCCCGAGCCGGCGCCCGACGATGAGCTACCCCCGCCCCCGCAGGCCGCGGCGAGGAGAACCACCGCCAGGAGCCCGAAAGTCGAGTATCTCAATCGCATTTGTGCAGAATAGGAGCGCCCCGTCGAGGAGGTCAAGGCGATTCCCGCAAAAGTAGATCATATTCGTCAGGTATTGGTACCGTGACCCTCGTGGCCGATCTTTCCGTCCGTCTGAACGGCGGACTGACTGTGTGGCTCACCGGCCTGCCGTCGGCCGGGAAGACCACCATCGCCCACGCCCTCGAGAAGCGCCTGCTGGCCGAGGGCCACCGGGTCGAGGTCCTCGACGGCGACGTGCTCCGCACCCACCTCACCCGGGGCCTCGGGTTCTCCCGGGAGGACAGGGAGGAGAACGTCCGTCGCATCGGGTTCGTCGCCCATCTGCTGTCGCGGAACGGCGTGGTAGCGGTGGTCTCGGTGATCTCGCCCTACCGGGCGGTGCGCGACGAGCTGCGTGAGCTCCATGGTGGGCGGTTCTTCGAGGTCCACGTGGCCACGCCGGTGGAGGTGTGCTCCGAGCGCGACGTGAAGGGGCTGTACGCCAAGCAGCGGGCGGGGGAATTGCAGGGCCTGACCGGGGTTGACGACCCGTACGAGGCCCCGCTCCATCCCGAGGCCGTGATTCACACCGAGCACCAGACCCTCGAGCAGTCCGTGGAGACCCTGTGGCAGGCCCTGCAGTCCTAGAAAGCGACGAGCTGGCCGAGCTGAGCCGGTCGTTCGAGTCGGCGCCGGCCTCGAAGGTGGTTCGCTGGGCCGTCGACCGGTTCTCGCCCCACCTTTCGCTGCTGGCGTCGATGACCGACGCTGTCCTCATCGACCTGGCCGTGAAGGTCGACCCGTCGATCGAGGTGGTGTTCATCGACACCGGCCACCACTTCCCCGAGACGCTGGAGACGGTGGAGCTCGTCCGGCGCCGCTACGGGCTCAACCTGCGCATCGTGACCGTGGGCCCCGAGCCGGCGCCCCTCGTCGATGGGTGCTGCTCGGCCACCAAGGTCGCCCAGCTCGACCGGGCGCTCGCCGGCCGCAACGCCTGGCTCAGCGGGCTCCGACGGGGCGAGGCCGCCACCCGGGCCGACGCTCCTCTCGTCGGCCTCGACCGGCGAGGCCTGGTGAAGATCAACCCGCTGGCCACCTGGACCGACGACGACGTGGCCGGCTACATCGCCAAGCACGACGTGCCGGTGAACCCCCTGGTGTTCCAGGGCTACCCGTCGGTGGGATGCCGGCCGTGCACCTTCCCCGTAGCCGAGGGCGCCGATCCGCGCTCGGGCCGGTGGGCAGGGAAGCCCCAGACGGAGTGCGGCATCCACACCTAGCCCTTAAGGCACTGCTCCCGCCGGTCGATACATCTGGCGAGCATTGACGCGCAGAGGGGAACCCCGGCTGTGATCGACATCGACCGGATAGACGAGCAGCTTGCGGCTGCCCTGGTCGGCGAGGCTGGCCGGCGGCCGCCTGCGCCCCGCCGCCGCCCGCATGTCGACGCACCGTTGACGCCGCCCCAGCTATTGGAGCTCGGCCGACTGGAGGAGGCCGACGCGGCCACGGCCGCCGCCGCCCACCCGCGGGACGCGCTCACGTGGGCCACCATGCGGGCGCTGCTCGAGGGCCGCCAGGAGGCGGCCCGCACGGGTGTGGAGGAGTTGCACCGTCTGGCTCAGCGGACCGACGATCCCGTCGCCTGGGACCGGTACTGGATCCAACGCTTCTGGGTGGCGTTCGAATGGGGCACCGCAGAGGAGCGCTTCGACGTCATCGACCACTGTCGGGAGCGGGCCTACCGCTTCGACGAGTTGCCGTGGTGGGGCAACCTGACCCTCCTGCTCGCCGGCATGGGCAAGGTCGACGAGGCCACCCGCGCCTTCGACGAGGCCCACGCCCTGGCCGCCCACGTCCCCGCGCTGGACGCGGTCACCAACCTGGTGGAGGCTGCAGCCGGGCTGGGCGACGCCGGCCGGGTGGCGGCGGTGTCGCGCACGGTCCGGTGGCCGGAAGGACGGCTGGTGGTGATCGGTGACGGGGCGGTCTGCAAGGGGTCGGTCGACCGCTATCGCGCCCTCGTGTTCGCCGCTGGCGGCAGGTGGAAGGAGGCCGGCGACTGCTTCCGTGCCGCCGAGTCGACGCACCAGGCGATCGGCGCCCAGCCGCTGCTCGCCCGCACCCGCCAGCAGGCTTCCGGCACCGCGGTGGCGGCCTGACAAACCGGGAACGGTCCTAGTCGCAGCGGCGCTCTCGCTGTGCCATGAACGCATTGAGCGGGGTCGGGCTCGTCGTCGTGGGTGTGCTCGGTCTGGCCGTGCCCCGGCCACGCCGCCGACGCCCCTGGTTACCGCACTGAGGAGGTGCGATCCCTCGCACCGGGCGTGGAGTACCGGAAGCTGGTCCGGGCCGACGGGCCGGTCGTCGCCCACGTCGTGGCCGTCCGGAAGGACTCGGGGCTCGCCCTCCGGGCCGTGCTCTCCAACGACCGGGTGGCGGGCCCGGGCCCGACCCAGGAGCGCACCAGCGTCATGTGCCAGCGGGTCCGGTGCGTGGCCGCGGTCAACGCCGACTTCGCGTTCCCGACCGGCGAGCCGATCGGCGCGCTGGTGGCGGGCGGCCAGATGCTCCGGTCACCGGTGCCCAGCCACCACCAGCTCTCGGTGACGCCGGCGGGCGCCCTGGTGGCGGGCACGCTCGGCTGGTCGGCGCAGTTCGTGCCGTCGGACCTGCGGCCCCTTCCCGTGCAGGGTGTCAACGTGGCCCGCCCGGCCGAGGGCCTCGTTCTCTATACGCCCGCCTACGGCGGGTCGACGGCCACCAACGACTTCGGCGCCGAACTGGTGTTGCGGGTGGTCGAACCGTCGACGTCGCCCCAGCTGGGCCAGACTGCGCTCGTCGAGCTCGTCGGCTTCGCATCGGGCAAGGGCAACGCCGCCATCCCCGCCGACGGATTGGTCCTCTCGGGGCACGGTGCGGCCGCCGCCGCCCTGGGCGACCTGTGGGCCCGCCGCCAGCGCGGCGCCGTCAGCCCGCGGGCGCTCCTGCGGGTCGAGACCACCACGCCGGTGGCCGAGAGCGTCGGTGGCACGCCGATGCTGGTCCACGAGGGCCGCCGGTGGGTGGCCGACGACGGGTCGAGCTTCGTCGCCGGTCGCCACCCCCGGACGATCGTCGGATGGAACGGGGCCGAGACGCTTCTGGTGACGGTCGACGGCCGCCAACCCGGCTACAGCATCGGGCTGAGCCCGCCGGACTCCGCCGAGCTGCTCCGGGCCCTGGGCGCCACCGAGGCGCTCAACCTCGACGGCGGCGGATCGACCACCCTGGCCGCAGGCGCGACGGTGCTCAACCGGCCGAGCGACAGGATGGTCAAGCGGGGCGGCAAGCAGCAGATCGTCCAAGAGCCCCGTCCGGGCGACGTGGTCGTCGGCCCGGTCGAAAGGCCGGTGGCGAGCGGCCTGGCCATCGTGCCCGCCGGCGCCCCGCCCCTGGCGCCCTTCGACCCACTGGCCGGCGGCGTCCCGGTCGTGCTCGGCGACGAGGAGGCCGCACGCGACGACGCCGACCCCGCCTCGGTCCCCGGCGCCGGCAACTTCGCCCTGCTCGACCTCGGGACGTCAGCGTCGCCCAGCCCCGGCCTCGTGGCCGTGGCTGCGGGCATGGAAGTGGCCATGGCCCAGTGGCTGCTCATCGTCGTCGCCCGCCGGCGCCGGCGGGCCGTGGCCTGAGCGTCTCAGTCGCCGGCGAGCAACTCCGCCAGGTCGGCGGCGTTGACGGCGGCGTCGTCCCGCCAGCAGTTGTTCATGAGGACGTGGACCTCGCCGGCGGAGGCGGCCAGCTCGTGGATGCGGGGCACCCACTCCCCCAGTTCGTCGCGGGTGTAGCGGTACCGGAACCGCTCGGCCGCGGTCTGGATCTCCGGGTCCTCCCAGGTGGCGGTGTTGCGGCCGTGGAAGCGGACGACGGCGAGGTCGGACGTGACCGCCACCACCGGCGGCATGGAAGAGGGGAAGCCGGCGGGCTCGTCGACGCAGACGAAGCTCACTCCCAGCTGCTCCAGCAGCTCCAGGGTGGACTCGCACTCGCCGCCCTCCAGCCACCGGGCGTGGCGGAACTCCACGGACAACCGGAGGTCGGGCAGGCGGGCGACGGTGTCCCGCAGCACCTGGCGGTTCTCGGCCTTCGGCCCGAACCAGCGGGGGTACTGCAGCAGGACCGTTCCCAGGCGGCCGGCCCGGTGCAGCGGCAGGAGGGCGTGGCGGAAGCGGTCGAAGGCCTCGTCCAGGGCGTCCGGCGGGAGGTAGTGGGAGTAGAGGCGCCGCTTGTCGCGGTGCTCGGTGGGCACGACGGGCTGCATGTCCTCCCAGAGCGAGTTGGGGAAGGTGGGATGGCCCGTGAGCAGCGACCACGCCTTGACGTTCATGGTGAACCCGGGCGGAGTGCGGTCGGCCCATGTCTGCGACAGCTCGGGGGTGGGAGGGAAGTAGTAGGTGCTGTCGACCTCGACGATCGGGAACCTGCTGGCGTAGTAAGCCAGGCGCTCCGCTGCGGTCATGGTCTTCTTCGGGTACCACTCGGTCTCCTTGACCAGGGTGGCGTCGGTCCAGGAGCAGGTGCCGAGCAGGACGCGGCTGCCACCGATCTGCAGCGCCGACATGCCTCAGCCGGCGACGGTCAGAGGCCCGGAGTCGCGCAGGACCTTGGCGAAGACCTCGGCGATCGCGGCGTGGCCTGTGGTGTTGGGGTGGAAGCCGTCGCGGCTGACCAGCGTGGCCTCGGTACCTGCGGTGCGGGCCGTCATGCCGGCGGCGTGGAGGTCGACGAGCAACGTGCCGGTGCGCTGCACCACCCGGGCGACGGCGGCGTTGTAATCGCCGACGAGCCCGTTGAGCACGTCAGGGCCGGGCAGGCCGAGCAGCCGGCCCGCCTGGTAGGCCGGGAGCTGGTCGAGGGGAGGGGTGTTGGCCACCAACACCCGGGTGGTGACGCTGCGCCGGAGCGACCGGATGAGGCTCTCGAGCTGGCGCTCGTAGTCGGGGATGCTGACGCCCCGGGTCATGTCGTTGACGTTCAGCCAGATGGTGACGAGGTTCGGCCGGGCGGTGAGGGTGGCGTCGACCTGCTCGGCGACGGCCTGGGCGACGGTAGTGCCGGGGACGCCCATGTTGATCATGACGGACCCGGGCGGCATGGCGATGCGGTGCAGGACCCTGGGCCACCCATCCCGCAGCGGCTGGTCGCTGCCGGTGCCCGTGGTCTCGCTGGCGCCCACGGCCACGTAGACAGGGGCCGGCCCCGTGTCGGCCGGCGGCGGCAGAACCTCGGGCCGGCCGAACGAGCACGCCCCCAGCATCAGGGCGAAGACGAGCAGCAGCCGACCCTTCACGCCGCCTCCATGGCCTCGCGGGCGGGCATGCGGGCCGCTCGGCGGGCGGGCAGTGCCCCGGCCCCCAGGGCGAGCAGGGTGGAGCCGCACACGGCCGCGAACAGCACGAGGAGCGGCAGGCCAAGTCGGACCCCCTTCAGGCCCTGGGCGGCCAGGTACCCGTTGACCACCGCGCTGACGCCGAGAGCGGTCGCGTACCCCAGGGCGGTGCCCACGATGCCTCCCACCAGACCGAGCACGCCCGCCTCGAAAAGGAAGACCCGCTGCACGTCGCGGTCGCGGGCGCCGATGGCCTTGAGCACGCCGATCTCCCGGCGCCGTTCCCGGACGGCGGCCAGCAAAGCGTTGGCGATGCCCATCGACGCGATGACCAGCGCGATGGCCCCGATCGCCCCGAGCACGATCTCCACCACGCGGAGGTACCGCTGCACCGACGCCACCAGGTTCTCCGGCGCGCTCGTGGAGTAGCCCAGCTCGGTGATGTCCCGACGGACCTGGTTGACCTTCTCGATGTCGTTGGCGATGACGAACAGCCCGCTGTAGGGCGACGTCGGGATCTGCACCCGTCCTTCCGCATCGCTGCCCGCTGACGTCCAGTTCCGAGCGGCGCGGGACTGCTCGAGGGAGACGATGAACTGGCCAGGGGCGGTCTCCTGGGCCACGACGCCCACGATCGTCGCCCGCACCCACCGGCTGCGGAACCGCCGGGGCTGGCCTGTGTCGGTGAATGCCCGGGGCGCACCGAGCTGGACCTCGGTGCCCACCACGGCGGCGGCCTGCTTCTTGGTCAGCCCCATCCGGGTCAGATAGCCCTGGGTGACGGCCACCTCGGTGAGGGACTTCGGCACCGGCAGCCGGCCGCTGAGGATGGTGATCGGCATCAGCGACGCCCGGTCGAGGTCGATGCCGACCATCGTCTCGGGGAAGGGATCGGGCGTCTTCAGGCCCGCCACCGTCTGCCGCGGGGTCGTGGCGTTGGTGGTCGACTGCGGCGTCGACGTGGTGGTCGCCACGGTGTCGGGCAGGGGTGGTTGCCGGGCCAGGACCTCGGCGTTGGCCGGGGGCTCGGGGACGATCACGTTGACGACGGCGGCGACGATGGGCAGCACCGACTTCACGTCGGCCATGGCGGTGATCTTGGCCCGGACCCTGTCGTCGAGGTCCTTGGGCGGCCCGGGTCGGGGATCGTCGGTGTCGACCTGGGTGGGGTCGGCCTCGGCCGCGGCCACGTTGATGCCTGACAGAGGCCCGCCCTTGGACAGCTCGGACAGCACCTTGGTGCGGGCCGTGCCGGCGATGGTGACCAGCGCGGTCAGGAGGGTGGCGGCCAGGGCGACGGCGGCCACGGTGAGTACCGAGCGCCCGAAGCGTCGCCGGATGCTGGTGGCCGCCATCGAAGCGGCGTCCCGCCACCTCACACTGGGCTCTTCACTCGAAGGCCCGCTCGCCGCGGTCGAGGGGGATGCGCTGGTCGGCCCGGGTCGCGAGCTCGCGGTTGTGGGTGACCATCACGAGCGTGCAGCCGTGGTCGGCCCGCACCTTCTCGAGCAGCTCGATGACCATGACGGACGCGTCGTCGTCGAGGTTGCCGGTGGGCTCGTCGGCCAGCAGCAGTCGGGGCTCGTTCACCAGGGCCCGGGCGATGGCGACCCGCTGGCGCTCGCCGCCAGAAAGTCGCGACGGCCGGTGCTTGGCCCGGTCCGCCAGGCCCACCGCGTGGAGCAGCTCGAGGGCCCGGGCCCGGCGCTCGGCGGGGCTGGTCCCGTTCAGGGTGCCGGCCAGCTCCACGTTCTGCGCCGCGGTCAGGGTCTCCAGCAGGCCGAAGTGCTGGAAGATGAAGCCGACGGTGGCCCGGCGGTAGGCGGCGAGGTCGTCGCCGCTGAGCCCGTTGAGGTCCTGGCCGCCGATCTCGATCCTGCCGATCTGGGGCTGCTCGAGGCCGCCGAGGAGCGAGAGCAGTGTGGTCTTGCCCGCACCCGACGGGCCGGTGATGGCCGCATAGCCGCCGTCGGCCACGTCGAGGTCGAGACCCCCGAGCACGGTGAGGGGGCCCTCGGCGGTGCGGTAGGTGTGACTGAGGCCCCGAAGGGTGATGGCGACGCCCATGCGCCCTCCACTCTGGCCTATCGCGACGTGGGAGATAGACCGCGTGGGGGTCAGAACTGGCTCAGCGTGCCGCAGTTCTTGAGGCCGTAGGCGTCGAACTTGGCGTTGGCCGCGATACTGAGGGTGTTGCCCTCCTCGAAGAGGCGGTCGACGGTTGCTTCGTTCCGGGCCTGAGCCGCGACCTGCACCTGCTTGCCCTTGGCGATGATCGTGTCCTGGGCGGCGAGCATCTCGGCCACCTGGGTGTCGTCTCCGGGGGGTACGGCCAGCGCCTTGATGTCGGCGAAGAGCTTCTCCTCGATGCCCAGATAGGTGGTCATGTACCGTGCCAGCGCAGGCAGGGTGCTCGGGTCGCCCAGGGCCTCCACCTTGCGGTTGGCCGCCGTGCACAGGTTCTCGGCCCGGGCCACGAACGCAGCCTTGATCACCGTGCGGCCACCGTCGATCACGGTGGAAACCGGCGCCTGGAGGCCTTGCCCGCATGCGGTGAGCCCGTACGCCTTTGCCTGCGCCGCGGCGTTGTCGGCCTTCCCCTTCAGGTCGTTGGCGGCGTTGGCGGTGACCTTGTCGTCGGTCTTGCCAGCCGCCTCCTGCAGGGCCCTGGCCGGCCCGCCGACCTCGGCCAGCGCGGCGATGAAGCCTCCCACCGCCGCCTTGTCGTCGCCCGGAGGGTCGAGCTTGCGCAGCGCCTCGGCCTGGCCGTCGACCGTGGCCGCCACCGTGCCGGCCGCGGTGGCCAGCTCGGGCAGGTTGGACGGCTTCGTCACTGCGCCGGCGGTGGTGTTGCCGGGAGCGCACGCGGCGTCGGCCTTGGTGACGAAGGACTCCTTGCTCACGCCCCCACCGCACGCGCTGAGGGCGGCGGCGAGGGAGAGGGCGGCCAGGACGGTGAGTTGGCGGCGCATGTCAGGCGGCCACGCTGCCGCAGCCCCTGATGCCGTAGGCGTCCAGCTTGGCGGTAGCTGCGGTCCCGGCGACCTCGAGCTCCTGGGCCAGTGCCCCAAGGAGGCGGGGATTGTTGGCCTTGGCTGCGGCGCCGGCCTCCTTGCTCTTGACGTTGAGCGCGTCCATCGCCGAGAGGTAGTCGGCGACGGCGGCCTCGTCTCCCGGAGGGACGGGGATGGCCCGGAGGTCCTTGACCAGCTTGTCGGAGAGGGGGAGGACCTGGTCCAGGTAACGGCCGAGCGACGCGAGGGACGACCCGGGGTCGGCCACGGCGTTGCTCTTGCGGTCGAAGTCGCGGCAGAGGCCGACCGCCTTGGACACATAGGTGACCTTCATCACGTTCTTCACCCCGTCGACCATGTTGCCGAGGCCCAGCTTGAGCTGGGTGCCGCACTGCGTCATCCCGTAGGCCTCGGCGGAGCGGGCGGCGGTGTCGGCCTTGGCCTGCATGTCCAGAGTCGACCGGGCCATGGCCGCGTCGTCCGCCTTGCCGGCGGCGTCCTGGAGCGCCCTGGTGGGGGCACTGACGTCGGCGATCTGGGTGATGACGGCCTGGGCCGGCGCCTTGTCCTTGCCGCTGGGCGCCTTCAGAGCCCGCAGCGCCCCGACCTGGGAGTCGATGCTCGTCGCCGCCGTCCCCGCTGCCGTTGCGACCTGAGGGGCGTTGGTGGGCTTCGCCGTGGTCGAGATGGCGGTGTTGCCCGGGGCGCAGGCGGCGTCCGCCTTGGCCATGAAGTCGGCCTTGCCGGGCCCGCCGTCACCGCACGCGGTGAGAGCGGCCGCAAGCGCGACCGTAGGGATGAGCAGTGCAATTCGTGTCCGCACGTGGGGGATCCTCTCGCCTCTGGATGCTGTGTCCGTTGTCGGCACCGCGGGCCGCCGCTGTAGACACTGTTGCCTAGATGGAGATCCATGTGTTCACCGCTCTGCCCCAGATCCTGGAGGCGCCCTTCTCGGCCAGTCTGCTCGGCCGGGCGAGGGAGCGGGGGATCGTCGACCTGCGGGTGCACGACCTGCGGGACCACGCCACCGACCGCCACCGATCTCTCGACGACACCCCGTTCGGTGGGGGAGCGGGCATGGTGCTGTCGCCCGAGCCGGTGTTCCGGTCGGTGGAGACAGTGCGGCCGCCCCGGCCGCTGTTCCTGCTCGATCCCGGCGGGCGCCGGTTCGATCAGACCCTCGCCGCCGAGCTGGCCGCCGGCCCCGGGTTCTCGCTGCTGTGCGGGCGCTACGAGGGCGTCGACGAGCGGGTGCGCCGGCACCTGGTCGACGGGGAGCTGTCGATCGGCGACTTCGTGCTGGCGGGCGGCGAGGCGGCGGCGTTCGTGATTGTCGAGGCGGTGACCCGGCTGGTGCCCGGGGTGATGGGCAACGACGCCTCCGCGGGCGAGGAGTCCTTCGTCGACGGGCTGCTGGAGGCCCCCCACTTCACCCGGCCGGCGGACTTCCGGGGGTGGGTGGTCCCGGAGGTGTTGCGCTCCGGCGACCACGGGCGGGTGGCCCGCTGGCGGCGGGCCGTCGGCCTGGCCCGCACCGTCGCCCGGCGTCCGGATCTGATCGAGGCCAGAGGCGGCCTGAGCGCCGAGGAGGAGCGCCTGCTGGAGGACCTTGGGTGGCCGGAGTACCATGGTCTGTCCCCGGAAGACCCGTCGCAGGAGTCGAGCGCGCCATGAACCCCACCGATCTCGTCGATCGCGACAGCCTTCGCGACGACATCCCCCGATTCGGCCCTGGCGACACGCTCAAGGTCCACGTGCGGGTGGTGGAGGGGAACCGGGAGCGGGTGCAGGTGTTCCAGGGCGTCGTCATCCGTCGCCAGGGCTCCGGCGTGCGGGAGACCTTCACCGTCCGCAAGATCAGCTTCGGCGTCGGCGTGGAGCGCACCTTCCCCGTCCACTCGCCGATCGTGGCCAAGATCGAGGTCGACCGTCTGGGCGACGTACGGCGGGCCAAGCTCTACTACCTGCGGGACCGCATCGGGAAGAAGGCCAAGATCAAGGAGAAGCGCACCGTCAGGTGACGGTCCGCGAGGCGGAGAACGGCCCGGGAGGCCGGTCCCATGCGGACGTGACTGCCTCCGACGACGACGACGACGGCGAGGGCGAGAGGTCCACGGTCTTCGGCATCGTCCGGGAGCTGGCCGTGCTGGTCGTCACCGCCATGGTCATCGCCGTGGTGCTGAAGAGCTTCGTCGCCCAGGCGTTCTACATCCCGTCGGGCTCGATGCTGCCCCAGCTGCAGATCGACGACCGGGTCGTGGTCTCCAAGGTGGCCTACAAGCTGCACGACCCGCGGCGGGGCGACATCGTGGTCTTCGACGCCCCCGGTGGCGAGCCCAAGGACGACTCTCCCCTCCCGGAGCGCGTCGTGCGCAGCGTCATCCAGTCGATCGGGCTGTCTCCTCCGTCCACCGACGAGTACATCAAGCGGGTCGTGGCCCTGCCCGGCGAGCGGGTGGAGGCCGCCGGCGGCAAGGTGCTGGTCGACGGGCGGGAGCTGATCGAGCCGTACCTGCCGGCAGGCATGACCACGCGGGACTTCGTCGCCGTCATCGTCCCGCCGGACACCGTCTACGTCATGGGCGACAACCGGGCCAACTCCGCCGACAGTCGCATCTTCGGGCCCGTCCCGCAGGACACGGTGGTGGGTCGCGCCTTCGCCCGGGTGTGGCCGCTCAGCCACGCCTCGTTCCTCTGAAGGGCCCAAATCAGTCGTACAGTGAGCCTTATGAGTGAAGAGGATCTGGAGCGCTATGAGACCGAGATGGAGCTCCAGCTGTACAAGGAGTACCGCGACGTCCTTCCTCTCTTCGGGTACGTGGTGGAGACCGAGCGCCGGTTCTACCTGGCCAACACGGTCGACATGGCCCTCCACGACGACGACGGGGCGAACGGCGGGCGCAGCCACCTGGAGCTGGAACTGAAGGACGCGTGGGTCTGGGATATCTACCGGCCCGGCCCCGCCCGCTTCGTGTCGTCGGTCCGCATCGTCACGTTCAAGGACGTGAACATCGAAAAGATCCGCAACGACACATGACACCCTGACGTAGTGACTCAGGCTCGCCGGGCGCTGGGGATCAGCGGCGAGGACGCAGTCGCCGCCTGGTACCAGGCCCGGGGCTACGAGGTGGTGGCCCGCAACTGGCGGTGCCGGTCGGGCGAGCTCGACCTCATCGTGCGGCGGGGCCGCACGTTCGTGTTCTGTGAGGTCAAGACCCGCTCCTCGGCTGCGTTCGGGGCGCCGGTGGAGGCCGTCACCCGGGACAAGCAGGTGAAGGTGCGCCACCTGGCCGCCCGCTGGCTGGAGGACGCCCCCACGCGGCCGACCGAGATCCGCTTCGACGTCGCCTCCGTCCTGGCCGGCGAGATCGAGGTCTTCGAAGGGGCTTTCTAGGACCTGATCATCTCAGCCGGTGAGGGCGAGCGGTCGGGGATCCGAGACGGGGGCCGGGCCTCGGACGTCGACCTTCAGGACGTAACTGGCGTCGCCCTGGTTCCACTTGGTGGCGAAACTGATCAGGTAGACGCCGACCGGGAGGTCGTTGACGAACACCGTGGGGTTGGCCGGCGTGAGCGTGGTCGGCTCCCCGTCGGGGAATCGCAGGAGGCGGACTTCCGTCGGCGCCATGCCGATGACGAACTGCAGGGTGAGCGTCTCGCCCCGGCGGACGACCAGGCCCACGGGGATGTCCGGGGCGAGCGTGGCGAGCAGGCACGCGGTCACCAGCCCCTGGGCGGTGGGTGTGGGCGACCGCCAGCAGGATCGTGACAGGAGGAGCGCGGCTTCGCCCCCCGATCCCGACAGGGTGGCCTGTGGGGGCTGGACGGTGCACGGCTGGCCGGTGCAGGGGTTCACGACCGTCGTCGACGTGGTCGAGGTCGACGTGGTCGTCGTCACCAGGGGCGAGCTGGTCGTGGAGGAGCTTGTCGTCGTCGAACTGGTCGTCGTGGTCTGGGCACCGGCGCCGTTGCCGGCCAGAACCCCGAGCACCACGAGCAGTGCCACCGCCATCCGCCTGCGCATTGTCGTCCGCCTCCCGTCGTTCGCCGGGGCGCAGTCTCGCACGCCGGGGACGTCAGGAGGGGGGCATGATCCACTTCTCGCGCTCCTGGGCCTCGATGGCGGCCAGCTGCTCGATGCGGGGCTGGTGGCGGTCGCCCTCGAAGTCGGTCTCGAGGAAGAGGTCCACGATGAGCAGCGCCCGGGCGTCGGCCACGACCCGGGCGCCGAAGGCCAGCACGTTGGCGTTGTTGTGCTGGCGGGCCATGCGGGCCATCCAGTCGTCGTGGCAGAGGGCGGCGCGGACGCCGTTGACCTTGTTGGCCGCGATCTGTTCGCCCTGACCGCTACCGCCGATGACGATGCCGAAGTCGGCCAGGCCGTCGACGACGGCCCGCCCGGCGGCGGCGCAGAACGGCGGGTAGTCCACCGATTCCTCGGAGTCGGTGCCCATATCGAGCACCTCGTGGCCCCCGTCGGCCAGGTGGGCGGCGACGACGGTTTTGAGCCGGAAGCCGGCGTGGTCGGAGGCGACCGCGATTCTCAACCTGTGGCTGCTCATCCGATCAGCGCCCAGATCAGAAGCAGGGCGACGACTGCGAAGGCGGCGGCCACCATGACGATGTCGGTCGGTCGGCGGCGCTGCTGACGGAGCGGGTTGAAGCCCATGGGGGGATTCTGTCTCAGGCCCTGCGTATGCTCCAATCAGCTCGCTCGAGCGGCCGGCGATACGGCCCTCTCCCTGGTCCTGTCTGTGAGGGGGAGCCCGTGATCGCCATCATCCCGTCGGCTACATTGCTGGGTGTCGAGGGCACCCCGGTGGCCGTGGAGGTCCATGTGTCCACGGGCCTGCCCGGCTTCACCGTCGTCGGCCTGCCCGACGCGTCGTGCCGCGAATCCCGCGACCGGGTCCGCGCTGCGCTGTTGTCGAGCGGGCTGTCGTGGCCGTTGAAGCGGGTCACCGTCAACCTGGCGCCTTCGAGCGTGCGCAAGGGAGGGGCCGGGCTCGACTTGCCGATCGCCGTCGGGTTGCTGGTGGCGTCCGACGACCTCCCGGCGGAGGCGGTGGCCGGGTGCGCGTTCGTCGGCGAGCTCGGGCTCGACGGGTCGATCCGCCGGGTGCCCGGCATCGTCCCGTTGGTGGCCGCCCTGTCGGCGCGGGTGGTGGTCGTCCCGCCCGACTGCTTCGCCGAGGCCAGCGTGGTCGGCCGCCACAAGGTTCGGGTGGCGGGAACGGTGTCCGAGCTGCTGGCCGCCCTCCGGGGCGACGCGCCGTGGCCGGATCCGCCGGTGGCCGCTCCACTGGTCGAGTCGCCCTCCGAGCCCGATCTGGCCGACGTGCGGGGCCAGGCCGTCGGCCGCACGGCGGTCGAGATCGCCGCCGCCGGCGGCCACCACCTGCTGCTCTCTGGTCCTCCGGGGGCGGGGAAGACCATGCTCGCCCGTCGCCTCCCCGGCCTGCTCCCACCGCTGGAGGGCGACGACGCTCTCACCGCCACCCGGATCCACTCGGCTGCGGCGGTGGCCCTGCCGCCGGGCGGCCTGGTCGTGCGGCCGCCGTTCCGCGCGCCGCACCACGGGGCGTCGGCGGTGGCGCTGGTCGGCGGCGGCACCGGCTTCATGCGACCCGGTGAGATCAGCCTGAGCCACGGCGGCGTGCTGTTCCTCGACGAGATGTGCGAGTTCCCGGCCGCCGTGCTCGACGCGCTGCGCCAGCCGCTGGAGGAGGGGGTGGTGCGGGTCTGCCGGGCCCGGGCCACGGTGTCGTACCCGGCCCGCTTCCTGCTCGTGGGGGCCACCAACCCCTGCCCGTGCGGCGAGGGCGGCGCCGGCGGGGCGTGCCGGTGCCCGCCTGCGGCCCGGCAGCGCTACAACCGCCGGCTGTCCGGGCCGCTGCTCGACCGCTTCGACCTCCGGGTGGTCGTCAGCCGGCCGGATGCCACTTCGGTGCTGGGCGGGCCGCCGGGCGAGGGCACCGGGGTGGTGGCCGAGCGGGTGGCCGCCGCCCGCGAGCTGGCCCGGCTACGGGGCGTGCGCAACAACGCCGAGCTGCCGGCCCCGGAGCTGGATGCGCTGGCTCCTCTCGCCCCGGGCGCGGCGCGCCTGCTGGAGCACCGGCTCCGATCGGGGCTGTTGAGCGCCAGGGGCGTCCACCGGGTCCGTCGGGTGGCCCGCACGATCGCCGACCTGGGCGGCGCCACCGGCCCTGTCGCCGAGGAGCACGTCTGCCTGGCTCTCAGCCTGCGGGCGGAGCTGGCGCCGGCCGAGGTGGCGGCATGACCAGCGACCGGCCCGGGAGGCCGGTCCGAGAGCATGCACGGGGCGGAGGCCCCGTGATCGACAGCGACATACCGCCGGAGGGGTGGGCGGCGGCTCTGGCCGGGCTGCCGGCCATGGGCCCGGCGCGTCTGCGGGCCGTGCTGGGGACGTGGGCGCCGGCGGAGGCCTGGGACCGGGTGGCCACGGGTGCCGGCTGCTCACGACCTGCGGTGGCCCTGGTCTGCCGCCCCGACCCTGCGGGCGTCGCCGCCCACTGGCGGGCGGCAGCCCGGAGCGTGTCGGTGGCGGCGGTGTGGGAGGCCCACCGCCGAGCCGGCGTCACCGTGACGCTGGCACGGGGCGCCGGCTTCCCTGCCGCGCTCGCCGACGATCCGGAGTCACCGGCCATCCTGTTCTCGCGGGGCGACCCGGCGGTGCTCGAGGGGCGCCGGGTGGCCATCGTCGGCACCCGCCGGTGCACCCGGTACGGGCGCGATGTCGCCTATGAGCTGGGCCACGACCTGGCGTCCGCCGGCGTCCGGGTGGTGTCCGGCCTGGCGCTGGGCGTCGACGGTGCTGCCCATCGGGGCGTCCTGGCCAGTGGCGGCGCTCCGCCCGTGGCCGTCGTGGGCAGCGGGGTCGATGTGGTCTACCCGCCGGCACATCGCGAGCTGTGGGAGCAGGTCGCCACCCGCGGGTTGCTCCTCGCCGAAGCCCCACTGGGTGCCCGACCGGAGGCGTGGCGCTTTCCCGTACGCAACCGGATCATCGCTGCGCTGGCCGAGGTCGTGGTCGTCGTGGAGTCGGCCGAGAAGGGAGGTTCCCGGCACACCGTCGAGGCGGCGATGGCCCGCGACCGGCCGGTGATGGCCGTGCCCGGTTCGGTGCGCAGCCCGGTGTCGTCCTACACCAACGGCCTGCTGGCCGACGGCTGCCATCCGGTGCGTGACGCCCTCGACGTGCTGGTGGCCCTCGGCCTGTCCAGCGCCCCGACCGTCTCCGCCGACCTCCGCCCGGAGCCCGGGCAGGAGGAGGCGCCGGTGCTCGACTCGCTGGGCTGGGAGCCGGCGACGTTCGACGACCTGTGCGCCCGCACCGGGCGCACGCCCAGCCAGGTCAGCGTGGCCCTCGCCCGGCTGCAGGCCGGCGGGTGGGCCGCCGAGCGGGCGGGATGGTGGGAGCGGGTCAGGTGAACGTCGAAGCGGGGCCGACCGAGTCCCGTCACTCACCGTGGCCGGCGGGTACTCTCGGAGGTCATGGGCTGGGATCAGGAGGCGTTTGTACGCTCCCTGTCGTCGCTGTCGGCCAACACGGTCGACGCCTACCGGGGCGACGTGGGGGACTTCGTGGTCTGGGCCGAAAGGGCCGGGCTGACCGGGCCGGCCGCCGTCGACCACCTCGTCCTGCGCCGCTACCTCTCCTTCCTCACCACCAGGCGCATGGCCAAGCGGTCGATCGCCCGCAAGGCGGCCGCCCTCCGCCGCTATTTCGCCTGGCTGCACCGCACCGGTCTCCTGGCCACCGACCCGTCCCGCCGGCTCGCGGCCCCAAGGGGTGAGGGCCGCCTGCCGCACGTGCTCAAGTCCGACGAGCTCGAGGCGCTGTTCGCCGAGGGCGCCGACAGGGGGCCGATTGGGCTTCGCGACCGGGCGGTGGTGGAGCTGCTCTACGGAAGCGGCCTGCGGGTGGGTGAGCTGTGCGGGCTCCGGCCGGCCGACGTCGACCTGGTCCGCGGTCAGCTCCTGGTGTGGGGCAAGGGGGCCAAGCAGCGGCAGGTCCCGATGAGCGAGCCGTCGGTCGAGGCCGTACGCACCTGGGTGCAGGAGGGCCGGCGGACCATGGTCGGTGCGACTACTCCGGCCGACGCCCTGTTCGTCAACCGGAGAGGGCGCCGGCTGACGCCCCGCGACGTCCGGCGCATCCTCGACGGGCGGGCTGCGGCGCCTACGCATCCCCACGCCCTGCGCCATACGTACGCTACCCACCTGCTCGACGGCGGGGCCGATCTACGGGCCGTGCAGGAGCTGCTGGGCCACGAGGACTTGGCGACGACCCAGTTGTACACTCATGTCAGCAAGGAGCGGTTACGTACGGTGTACGACGCCACCCATCCCCGAGCGTAGGAGGCGCGTGGAACCCGAATCGGCCGCCATCAC
>Ga0136633_1000399_pt1 | contig 32834 bp, 31 predicted proteins | sample AntDrymeUQ832206_2_FD_105494 | JGI IMG/M metagenome (GOLD analysis project Ga0136633, IMG submission 105494) | Polar desert sand microbial communities from Dry Valleys, Antarctica - metaG UQ83 (22.06) | ecosystem: Environmental > Terrestrial > Soil > Desert | place: Antarctica: Dry Valley... | reverse complement strand
CGCCCCAGCCGTGGACGGGGTCACCCTCGCCTCCCTGCACGCCGCCAAGGGCTTGGAGTGGGACGCGGTCTTCCTCGTCGGCCTGGTCGACGGGACGCTGCCTCTGGTGCACGCCGACACCGCGGACCAGGTCCAGGAGGAGCGGCGGCTGCTCTACGTCGGCATCACCCGGGCCCGCGAGCACCTGTGCCTGTCGTGGGCCCTGGCCCGCTCGCCCGGGGGTCGTGCTTCACGCCGCCCCTCACGGTTTCTCGAGGGCCTGCTCGGAGGGGTGGTGTCGAGCGCCCCGGCACAGCGCAATCCCCGAGCCCGCAGGGGATCTGCTCCCCTCACCTGCCGCGTCTGCAGTGCCGTCCTCAACGCTGCGGTCGACAAGAAGCTCGGCCGTTGCGCCGGGTGCCCGTCGGACCGGGATGAGGCGCTGTACGACGCCCTGCGGGCCTGGCGGGCCGACCGCGCCAAGGAGCTCGGACAGCCGGCCTACTGCGTCTTCACCGACGCCACACTGGCTGCCATCGCCGAACGCAAGCCGGTGGACGTCGCGGCCCTCGTCACGATCCCGGGCATCGGCCAAGCCAAGCTCGACAAGTTCGGCGCCGACGTGCTCGGCATGGTCTCCGCCAGCGGCTGATCGGCCGGTTCGCGAAGAAAGTTCCGGATCGTGTCCTAAATAGATTGCGCGGTCCCGGTGACTGCCTCTAACCTCGCGATCAGACGAGATCAGCACAGGCTGACCACAGACCGGAGGAGGTGCGCCATGGACAACTACACGAGCCACAGCGCTGCCCCGGTCTCCGTCATGGAGCGGCCTCGCATCCTGCCCACTCCCCGCACCGCTCAGGGGAGTGGACTGCCGTTTGCCGGCTACCGGATCGAGACCACCGTCGGCAGTGCTCGCAGTGCACTCACGACCGATATGACCCTCGGCGTCGTCGGCAGCACCGACGGCACACGGGTTCCACCTCGAGGACGACCGCTCTGAGACACAGAGCGAGAGCCCTTTGAGGCCGCGGAACCCGAAACCCGGGATCCGCGGCCTTTTTGTTTGGCCCAGCACGACCAGGCACACCGCCACAAACGCAGTACCGGTTCAGTCGCGAGACCCGCGCAGAGCCACCCGTCACGAGGAGGTGACACAGATGTCCGTAACCACCCTGAGCCTTGAGCTCGAGACCGAGGGGGAGAGCACCCAGCTCCCCAAGCCGCGCACGCCTCTGCCCTGCCACACCGTCGACCCCGACCTGTGGTTCGCAGAGTCACCGGCAGACGTCGAGACCGCTAAGGCCCTCTGTGTCCCTTGTCCGCTGCGGGAGCTCTGTCTCGCTGGTGCCCTCGAGCGCCAGGAGCCGTGGGGCGTCTGGGGTGGGCAGCTCGTCCTGGGAGGCCAGGTGGTCGCGCGCAAGCGGCCCCGTGGTCGGCCCCGCAAGGACTGGGCCGCAGCCTGACAGTCGTGAAGGAGGTAAGACATGTACGCCCAGCTCAACATCACCCGTGAAGTCGCGTGTGAGCGACAGCGCCGGGCGGCGGCTGACCGCCGCCACCAGGAGCTGATGCCGCTCAAGCGGTGGCAGCGCAAGGCCACCGTCCGCCGGGCTCAGCCCGCCGTTCGTTGACGCACGAGGACCCGGAGCCCCGGCCTGCTTTCCCGAGGTCGGGGCTCCGGGCTGTCTAGGGTGAGCCTGTGCCCCTGCCCTCCCGCGACTACGAGCCCTTCATCAGCTCCGGCGAACTGGCGGCTTTACGGGAGCGGGCGCTCCAGGTGCTCCTGGCAGACGACCTCGCGCACATCGTCGACGTGGTCTGCTGGCGTGAGGGCGACCTGGTCCACGTCGCTGACAGCACCGGCCACTCCGCGCTCGCCGCGTCAGGGGAGGTGACGGTCCTCGACGGCGTCGATCCGGTCGCGGATCAGGACCCGCTGTCCGACGCGTCGTATCCCTTCGCTGCTCTCAGGCTGCACTCGCTGTTCAGCGAGTCCCGAGCGCCCGACCTTGCCGTCGTGCACACCGACGCGCACCACTGGCCCGAGCGCGGGGGCCACCGCGGTGAGCACGGCTCGCTCGGTGCCGTGCAGTCGCGCGCCCCCCTGATCCTCTCTGGCGCCGGCGTTTCCGCCCGCGGGATCCTCGACCGCGCGGTCCGCACCGTCGACGTCGGAGCCACCCTTTCAAGCCTTGCCGGTGGCACGTACGACGGAATGGACGGCCAGCCGATCGACCTGGCCGCTGTCACCGGCGGACCGGTCGTGGGGTTGCTGTGGGACGGCGCGCATTGCGCGTCGCTGCTGGCCCATGCTGTGGAGCTCCCGGCGGTCTCCCGGCTGTTGGCGCGGGGGGTGGCTCTCAGAGCCGGGGCCATCGCCGAGTTCCCCTCGGTCACGCTGGTCAACCACACCTGCGCTCTTACGGGGGTAGGCCCAGGGCGGCACGGGATCATCAACAACGCCTTCTATGACCGCGAGTCCGGCCAGCAGGTGATCGCCAACTCCAACGCGACCTGGCACAGCGCGATGTCCTGGCTCCGCCCCGACGTGCAGACCGTGTTTCAGCGGGTGCCGGGACGGACGGCCTGCGTCAACGACCCAGTCGACGTCGGGGCTGACTACTCGACGTTCCAGCTGATCCGCGCCAACGGTGGCACGGGCGGGCTGATGGACGAGCTGCCCGCACCCGCCGAGGACCCGCACACCGCGCACCAGCACCTGAGCAACCCGGACTACGCCTGGGGATCTACGGTCGATGCGGCCGGGCTGGTGCAGGTGCTCGACCTCTGGAGCCAACCGGAGGTGCCCTCCCTGATGTGGTGGAACACCACCTTGACCGATGCGGCGCACCACGCCGGCGGGCCAGGGTCTGACATCGCCCTCGACAGTCTGCGCGAGGCCGACCGCCGGCTCGGGGTGTGGCTCGACCTCGTGGAGTCCCGCGGACTGCTGGACTCGACGACGATCCTGCTGACCGCCGATCACGGCATGGCCATGGCTGATCCCGCTGTCACCGGCGACTGGGACCAGGCGCTCACTGCTGCGGGCATCCCCTTCCGCGACGAGTCCTACGGCTTTGTGTATCTCGGGGTGTGAAGAGCGCCCTGGTCGGGGCGACAGTCCTTGCATAGCCACGGTCGCCGCTGCAAAAGACTGTCGCTCAGAGGGCGAGGTGCACCCTCAAGGCTTCGTCGAGTTGGTTCATGAGGTCCGGCGGGACCGTGCCGACCCGGCGCTGGACGCGCTCGACGTCGACCGAACGCACTTGTTCGGCTTGCGCTTTGGAATCGGTGGCCAGACCGGTGGCGCTTGCCGGCAGGAGTACCTGGAAGGGGTAGATGCGCTCGACGTTGGAGGTCACCGGGACCACGGTGACGACGCCGCGGCCGAGGCGCGTGGCGGTGGTGTTGGCGCCCTCGTTGCTGACGATCACGGCCGGGCGGCTCTTGCGTGCCTCGGTGCCACGGGCTGGATCCAGGTCGATGACGCAGATGTCGCCGCGGCGCATCAAGTCCTGACGCCGTCAGCGACGGTGGCGCTCCACAGCGTGTCGTCTTCCGATGCGTGCCAGTCCTTCCAGGCGGCTTCGTAGTCGTCGGTGAGCTCGACGGCACGCAGCAGCCGCAGGGCTTGGTGCAGTACGGCGGAGCGGGAGCCGATGCCCTGCTCATGGGCGTAGGCGTCGAGGAACTCGATGTCCTCGTCCGGCAGGCTCACGCTGATCTTCATGGCGTCATGCTACCCGGGTAGCACCACTAGTAGCAAATCTGTCTTCCCCCGGCCGTGGGCTCCCGCCTGGTGAGGGCAGCGGCCAGCCCGGTCGTGGGCCAGGTGGCCGAGGGCAATCTGACATGTCGGACAGCTGGGCGCAAGAGGCCGAAAGGGTGACAAACCGTGTGGCCTCGCTCACCCAGCGCCACGATTGGTGGGCGCGTTTTCGCGCACGACGCGGGGGTTCCTGCAACGATGACCGCATGGGTGTGCGCTCGCGATCAGTGCTGCCCGCCTACCTGCTCGTCCAGGTCCTGCTCGTCGCCGGGCTGGGCCTGGCCGACCTGTGGCCGGGGTCCGTGCGCGAGCGTGCCCTCGTCAACACCACGGTGCAGGCCGTCGCGGCGGCACTGGCCGCGGTCGTCATCTTCTGGCGCTCCGGCGCCTACCCGCAGACCCGCCGGACCTGGCGCTGGGCCGGCTGGGCAGCGACCTTCTGGTGCGCGGGCACCAGCTGGCTGGCGGTCCAGTTCGCGGTCACGGGAGAGATGGCGCGTCCCTCGCCCGCAGACGGCCTGTTCGTGGTGGCCGTCGTCTTCGCTGTCGGGGCTGCGCTGCTGTTCCCCTCGCTGCCTCAGGGGCGTCGAGGCCGGCTGCGCATCGCCATCGACGGCAGCGTCCTCGCCGCTTCCGTGCTGTACCTGGTGCTTGACCGGCTCGGCCCGCTCATCGACGGCCAGGATGACGCCTTCACCCTCGCCTACCCCATCGCGGACTGCCTGGTCATCACGCTGCTGCTCAGCGCGGCGATGCGCTCGCCACGCCGACTGCTCCCGTCGCTCGGGACGGCGGTGCTCGGTCTGCTCGTGCTCTCGGTGACCAACGTGGAGACCTTCCGGTTGTCGCTGGAAGGGGCGTCCACGCTGTCCACGCCGGAGAACGCCGGCTTCGCCCTCGGCCTGGCCCTGGTCGGCTTGGGTGCGATGCTGCAGTCGGACCTCGGCACGCACCGGGTGGAAGAAGGCCTGGTGCAGCAGGGCCAGCGGCTGCTGCCCTACCTGTTCGTCCCGATCGTCCTCCTCATGGTGGCGATCTCCGAGGCAGCTCCGCGGGGCCTGCAACTGCTACTGCTTGTCCTGCTGGCAGCGCTGCTGCTTGCCCGGCAGGTCCTTGTGGTCGAGGAGAACGCCTCCCTGGCAAGGGATGTGGTGCGCCGGTCACGCGGCTACGAAGCCCTCGTCCAGGGCTCGAGCGAGCTCGTGCTGGTGCTCCGGCCGAGCGGTCGCATCCTCTACGCCAGCCCGTCGGTGGAGAAGTCGCTCGGGCTGAGGCGAGGCACCGGCCCGACTCTGCACGACCTCGTTGGCGACGAGGACGCCCCGGCGCTCCGACGCGCGATCGACAGCGCCTCGTCCGACGGCAGCACCGCCTGCACCTTCCGCGTCGAGGGCACCGGAGGCACGATGGTGCTGGAGGCCAGGCTCACCGACCGCACCGGCGATCCGGCGGTGCAGGGCATCGTCGTCAACGCCCGTGACGTCACCGCCCAGGCGCTCGCGCAATCGGCGCTACAGGAGTCCGAGCAGCGCTACCGCCGGATCGTTGAGACGGCCCAGGAGGGCATCTGGGTCACCGATGCCCAGGGGATCACCCGGTTCGTCAACGAGCACGCCGCCCGGCTGCTTGACCTCAAGCTCGACGAACTGGCCGGGCGGCCGACGACAGAGATCCTCTTCCCCCTCATGGACGAGGCCGGTCGCGCCGAGATCCAGCGCCGGCTGGCGGAGCGCCGGACCGGCGAGATCTCGTCGTACGAGTTCTCCTTCGTGCGCCCGGACGGCACCCCGATCCACACCCAGATCACGGCCAGCCCCCTGCTCGACCCCGAGGGGCGCTTCGACGGCTCGCTGACGATGATGACCGACATCACCGGCCGCGTCGTGGCGGAGGCCCAGCTCCGGCAGGACGCGCGCAGCGACCCGCTGACCGGGCTGGCCAACCGCGCGCTGCTCTCCAGCCAGGCGGCGGCGGCCCTCGCGGCGTATGACCCGGTGCGGCCGCCGGCACTGATCTACTGCGACCTCGACGGCTTCAAGACGGTCAACGACGCCTGGGGCCACAGCGCTGGCGATGAGCTGCTGCGCAAGGTCGCCGAGCGGTTGAAGACCCTTGAGACGCCGGACATGACCATCGCCCGGCTGGGCGGTGACGAGTTCGCCATCCTGCTCATGAGCCTTCCTGACAGGCAGGTCGAGGCCTTTGCCGAGCAGCTGCTCGCTGCGCTGCGTGAGCCCTACTCCCTGGGCGAGCGGGTGCACCACGTCGACCTGAGCATCGGCATCGCCATCGCCGAGCCCGACGATCAGGTGGAGAGCCTGCTGCGCAACGCCGACCTGGCGATGTACCAGGCCAAGGCCGACGGCCGGGGCCGCTATCGCAGGTACGAAACCGCCATGCACGCCGCCGTCACCGCGCGGATCGAGATGGAGCACGACCTGCGGCACGCGCTGGCCCGCGACCAGCTGCGGCTGCACTACCAGCCGGTCCTCGACCTGCGCACCGGCGAGTGCGTGGGTGCCGAGGCGCTGCTCCGCTGGCTGCACCCCGTCCGGGGGGAGGTGGCGCCCGACACCTTCCTGCCGACGGCGGAGGGAAGCGACCTGATCCTCGACATCGGCACCTGGGTGCTCGAGCGCGCCCTCGACGACGCGGCGCTGTGGTCCACCGGCGAGCGCCCGCTGGTGCTCTCGGTCAACATCGCGCCCCAGCAGTTGATGGACCCGCGCCACGTAGACCGGATCGGCTCGATCCTGAGCAGTGCGGTGCTGCCCCCGACCCAGGTGCTGCTTGAGGTGACCGAGCACTCGCTGCTCGCCGGCGAACGCCCGCGGCAGAGCCTGCGCGCGCTGCGGGCCACCGGCGCCCGGCTGGCCCTCGACGACTTCGGCACCGGCTACTCCTCCATCGCCCACCTGCGCGACCACCCGGTCGATGTGCTCAAGCTCGACCGCTCTTACGTCAGCCAGGCCGGCAACCCCAATCCCAGCGGCCGCCTGGCGCTGGCCATCCTCGACATGAGCCGCCAGCTCGGCATCTCCTGCACCGCCGAGGGGATTGAGACCCACGAGCAGGCGAGGGTGCTGGCCGCGGGGGGCTGTGCCCACGCGCAGGGCTTCCTGTTTGCCAAGCCGATGCCGCAGGCCAGCTTGCTGACCTGGCTGGCCACGTCCGGTCGCGGCCTGCTCGGCCAGCGTCAGCCCGAGAGCGGCCCGGTGGCTTCGGCGCAGACCTGAGGGCTCATGGCCGCGAGCCCGACAGCAGCAGTTTCGCGGCGGCCCGACTGCCACGCGGCCTCGGGGCAGCTCTAGTAGTACGTCGACGTCTCCGTAGTACACCTGGACGGAGCGCAGGTGGGCCCACTCGTGCGTGACCACGTCATCATCGCTGTACGGCGCAGGCTCAGCCGGATGGGGCGGCGGCGCTAAGGGCCGAGGGGTGGGAGGGCGGCCGGTCGGTCAGTTGGAGCGGCGCCGGCGGATAGTGCTGCCCAGCCAGGTCAACGGGTCGTACTTGCGGTCGACGACGCGCTCCTTCAGGGGAATGAGCGCGTTGTCGGTGATGTGGATGCCCTCGGGGCAGACCTCGCTGCAGCACTTGGTGATGTTGCAGTAGCCCAGTCCGGCCTCGGCCTGCGCGAACTCCTTGCGATCCACGGTGTCGAGCGGATGCATGTCGAGCTCGGCGATCCGCATCAGGAAGCGCGGACCCGCGAAGGCCGGCTTGTTGTCCTCGTGGTCACGGATGACGTGGCAGATGTCCTGGCACAGGAAGCATTCGATGCACTTGCGGAACTCCTGCGAGCGCTCGACATCGACCTGCTGCATCCGGTAGGTGCCGTCGGCTTCCCTGGCCTGCGGAGCGAAGTGCGGGATGGACGCGGCCTTCTCGTAGTTGAAGGACACGTCTGTCACCAGGTCCCGGATGACCGGGAAGGCCCGCAGCGGTGTGATGGTGATGACGTCGTCCTGGTCGAAGTCGCCCATACGGGTGAGGCACAGCAGCCGCGGTCGGCCGTTGATCTCGGCGCTGCAGGAGCCGCACTTGCCGGCCTTGCAGTTCCAGCGCACCGCGAGGTCGCCGGTCTGCGTGGCCTGCAGCCGGTGCAGCACGTCGAGGACCACCTCGCCCTCGTTCGCGGTGACGGTGAAGTCCTGCAGCTCGCCACCGTTGGCGTCGCCCCGCCAGACCCGCAGCTTGGCTTCGTGGCTCACGCTTTCTCCTTGAAGATCTCAGCCAGCTCAGGCGGCATGACAGGCAGCGGCTTGCGGGTCAGGGCGATGCCTGTCCTGTCCTCGTTGAGGCTGCAGATCAGGTTGGTCTTGCCCCACTCGGCGTCGGTCGCCGGGTAGTCGTCACGGGTGTGCCCGCCACGGCTCTCGGTGCGCTCCAAGGCGGCCCGGGCGATGCACTCCGAGACGCGCAGCATGTTGGGCAGGTCGAGGGCCAGGTGCCAGCCGGGGTTGTAGGCCCGCGCGCCTCCGACCGTGAGCTTCTTGGTCTTCAGGTCCTCGATGGTGTCGAGCGCCCGCTGGACCTCCTCCGGTCGGCGGACGATCCCGACCAGCTCGTTCATCGACTCGCGCAGCCGCTGCCAGAGCGTGTACGGGTTGTCGCCGCCAGGCTCGAAGGGAGCCAGCGCGGTGGCCTCCGCCTCGGCCAGCGCCTCGGCCGTGGGGGCGGTGGATGACGTGCGCTTGGCGTGCGTGGCCGCAGCCGCCCCGGCCCGCTTGCCGAACACCAGCAGGTCGGACAGCGAGTTGCCGCCGAGCCGGTTGCTGCCGTGCATGCCACCGGAGACCTCCCCCGCCGCGAACAGGCCGGGCACGGTCGACTCCTGGCTGTCCGGATCGACCTCCACCCCACCCATGACGTAGTGGCAGGTCGGCCCGACCTCCATCGGCTCCTTGGTGATGTCGACCTCGGCCAGCTCCTTGAACTGGTGGTACATCGAGGGCAGCCGTCGCTTGATGTCCTCGGCCGTGCGGCGGGTCGCGATGTCCAGGAAGACGCCCCCGTGCGGTGAGCCACGGCCGGCCTTGACCTCCGAGTTGATCGCCCGTGCCACCTCGTCGCGGGGCAGCAGCTCAGGGGGCCGGCGGTTGTTGGCGTGGTCGTCGTACCAGCGGTCGGCTTCTTCCTCGTTGTCGGCTGTCTCTGCTTTGAAGAACTCCGGGATGTAGTCGAACATGAAGCGTCGGCCCTCGGAGTTGCGCAGGACCCCGCCCTCACCACGCACCGACTCGGTGATCAGGATGCCGGCGACCGAGATGGGCCAGACCATGCCGGTCGGGTGGAACTGGACGAACTCCATGTTGATCAGCGAGCCGCCGGCCTGCAGTGCCAGCGAGTGTCCGTCGCCGGTGTACTCCCAGGAGTTGGAGGTCACGATGTAGGACTTGCCGATCCCGCCGGTGGCCAGGACGACCGAGGGCGCCTGCCAGGACACGAACGCGCCGTCCACCCGGCGGTAGCCGAAGGCGCCGCTGATCCCACCATCCGGCCGGGTGAGCAGCTGGGTCACGGTGTGCTCCATGTACACGTCGATGCCGAGCGCGACGGTGCGCTGCTGGAGCGTGCGGATCATCTCCAGGCCGGTCCGGTCACCGACGTGGGCGAGCCGGGCGAAGCGGTGGCCGCCGAAGTCGCGCTGGCTGATCAGGCCGTCCTTCGTGCGGTCGAAGAGCGCGCCCCACTCCTCGAGCTCGTGGACCCGGTCCGGCGCCTCCTTGGCGTGCAGCTCGGCCATGCGGTAGTGGTTGAGCATCTTGCCGCCGCGCATGGTGTCGCGAAAGTGCACGCGCCAGTTGTCGTCGGGGTAGACGTTGCCCATCGCCGCGGCGATGCCACCCTCGGCCATGACCGTGTGCGCCTTGCCCAGCAGCGACTTGCAGACGACCGCCACCCGGGCGCCTTGGCCGTGCGCCTCGATCGCCGCGCGCAGGCCGGCCCCACCGGCCCCGATGACGACGACGTCGTAGGTGTGCTGCTCAGGCATCTAGGAGATCCATCTCGGGTCGTCGAACAAGCCGCTGCTGACGGCCCAGACATAGGCATCGGTGAGGGCCACGCCGAACAGCGAGATCCACGCGAACTTCATGTGGTGGTGGTTGAGCTTCGAGATGTGGGTCCAGAACCGGTAGCGCACCGGGTGCTTGGAGAAGTGGTTGAGCCGGCCGCCCATGACGTGCCGGCAGGAGTGGCAGGACAGGCTGTACAGCCAGAGCAGGGTCGCGTTGGTCAGCAGCACCAACGTGCCGAGCCCGATGCCGAACCGCACGCCTGACTCCGTCTCGAACCGGAAGGCGATGATGGCGTCGTACGTGAGAATGGCGTTGAAGACCAGGCCGGCGTAGAAGAAGTAGCGGTGGATGTTGTTGCCGATCAGCGGCACCCGGGTCTCGCCGGTGTAGGTCTTGTGCGGCTCCGCGACGGCGCAGGCCGGCGGCGACAGCCAGAACGACCGGTAGTAGGCCTTGCGGTAGTAGTAGCAGGTCAGCCGGAAGCCGAGCGGGACCACGAGGATGAAGATCGCCGGGGTGAAGAACGCGTTGCTCGGGAGCAGGTCGATGCTCGGGGCGTCGCCGCAGCCGCTGGCCGACAGGCACGGCGAGTAGAACGGCGAGATGTAGGGGTCGGTGAAGAAGTTGGTGCCCATGAAGGCCCGGATCGTCGAGTAGATGATGAACAGGACCAGCACGACGACGGTGACGAGCGGCTGCAGCCACCAGCGGTCGGTCCGGAGGGTGCGGGCCGCGATGCTGGCGCGGCCGGGGGCGCCGACACCGTCAGGAGCAGTGGTGGTCATGCCATCCCTTCGGCTGAGCAGGTCACAGGTGCCGCCCATACGCTAAGGCCATGGCCAGGCGTGAACGACACCGCCTCGGCGTGCTCTGGCTCACCCCGCTGCTGCTCGTGGGCGCGTGTGGTCAAGGTCACCGGGTGACCGTGCCGACCTGCGTCTCAGGTGACGTGATCCTGACGACCGAGCAGACGGCCAACGCCGCCACCATCGCGGCCGTCGGCAAGCGCCTGGGCGTGCCCAACCACGGTGTGACGGTGGCCCTTGCGACCGCCTTCCAGGAGTCGGGGCTGCGCAACCTCGACTACGGCGACCGCGACTCGCTCGGGCTTTTCCAGCAACGTCCGTCACAAGGGTGGGGGACCCCAGCGGACATCCAGACCCCTCGCCTCTCGGCGGCGAAGTTCTTCCAGCGCCTGGTCCGGGTCCGGGGCTGGGCCTCGCTGCCGGTGACGGTCGCAGCCCAGCGGGTGCAGCGCAGCGGCGCGCCAGAGGCCTACGCCCAGTGGGAGGACCCGTCCCGACAGCTGGCCCGGGCGCTGACGGGTGAGATCGAGGCCGGGCTGGCCTGCCGCTTCGACCCTCCCGCCACGGCGTCCCCGTCGGTGGTGCGGGCGGCTGATGCCCGGCTCCGCGCCCGGGCCGTCCAGGAGCTCGGCCCCGGCGGGCTGGCCCGGACCCGCGCGCCCTGGGTCACGGCCAGCTGGCTGATGGGGCACGCCAAGGACCACGGCCTCCGCCGGATCAGCGTGGACGGCCGGACCTGGACCGCCGCCCGCGGCACGTGGGAGCCCGACGCCCGCGCGACCGCCCTCACCTGGTCCTGACCCCTGCCTGGCGACGATGCTTTCCTGAGTGACCGATCCCGGGTCTGACCGCCTCCGTGCGAACGTGAGCTCTCGGGCTCAGGGCCGGAGGCGTCACTCAGGAAAGCATCGTGCGGCTAGAACGCGTGGCCGTAGGTCAGGCAGACGCCGGAGATGGTGGCGCCCAGGAAGCACGCGATGAGCACCAGCGCACCGATCCGGATCCAGGGCTTCCGCTCTCCGGACATCGTCGGCGGCATGTAGGACGACGGCAGGTTCGTGCCTTGCAGCAGCGCCAGGTAGTGCGGGTCCGGCTCTCTCATGACCTGACGGTACGACGGAACGGCGCCCCCCGCTCGTCAGGGCCGGGGTCCACACTGGGCTGGTGGAGGACGAGCCGGCCAGGCCGGTGAGCTGCGGGGTCTGTGGCACGACCGTGGCGGGGGGATCCGGCGAGCGGCCAGTGACCTGGTCGATGCAGGTGAGCGCCCGCGGCACTACCCAGTGGATCTGCGAGCGCTGCACCCGCGACAACGTGCGCTCCATCGAGGGCAAGCTGGACGAGGCCTGGTGGTAGGCATGCGGCGACACGGCAACAACCAGACGACAGCGGAGGATGCGGTGAGCTCGACAGCCACCAGCTCGACAGCCACCAGCTCGACAGCCACCAGCTCGACAGCCACCAGCTCGACAGCCACCAGCTCGACAGCAACCCAGCCGGAGCCGGGTGCGCTCAGGCTGCTCCAAGGGTTGGCCGCCGGGCTGTGCGCAGGCGGGTTTGCGCTGGCGGTGTTCCTCTGGTTGACGGGGCGCTTCGGCCAGGTGCTCAAGGGGATCCCGCTCGCCCCGCCGGCGGACGGTCAGCCGGCGCAGGACACGATGCGCTGGGGCCTCGCGGTGGCAGCCACCGCGGCAGTCCTGGCGGCGTCGCTCATATGGCAGCAGCGCCGGCCGCTCCTGCGCGGGCCCGCCGCCGGGCTGCTCCTGCTCGGCTCGCTGGCGCTGGCGCTCGGCCTGCAGGACCTCGTGACCTGGGCGTTGATCGCCCTGCCCCTCACCGTCACCGCTACGGCGCTGGGCGCCACCCAGCTGATGCGGGTGCGGGAGGAGCAGTGGAAGCCGTTCGCAGCGCCGCTGCCACAGCTCGCCTCGGCGGCGCTGCTCGGCCTGGTCTACGCGCTGGCGATGGGCACGGCCGTCGGGCTGAGCTAGCGGCGGGAGGGCTGAGCTAGCGGCGAGACGGGGCGTCGACGCTGCCGGGCGGCGCGAAGCCGGGCTGCCAGGTCTCCATCAGCTCCCGGAACGGCGCCTCGCCGCCGAGCTGGCTGAGCACGCCGATCGTGCCGATCGTGACCCGGTGGATCAGCAGGTAGTGCGGCGGCAGGTTGAGCTGCCGGCCGAGCTGGGCCGCCGGTGAGCGGGGGTCGGCCAGCCGCAGCGCCTCGCGGCGCAGCCACTCCCGGGAGAACCGGAACCGCTCGACCGCGATCGGCTCGAGGATCGGCACCAGGTAGTCGAGCAGCCGGTCCGCGTCGACGTTGATCCCCGGCTTGACGAACCCCTCGCCGCGCAGCGCGTCGAGCACCTGCTCGCCCTCTCCCGCCAGCGCCAGCCTGGAGAGCCGGCCGATCGGCTCGGGCGCCCCGTCCGGCAGCCGGTTGACGGCGCCGAAGTCGATCACGCCGAGCCGGCCGTCGGCCAGCAGCCGGAAGTTGCCCGGGTGCGGATCGGCGTGCAGCATGCCGACGAGCACCGGCCCCGAGAACAGGAACTGCGCGAGCAGCAGCGAGGCCCGATCCCGCTGCTCCTGGGTGCCGTCGGTGATGATCGTGGCTAGGGAGGTCCCTTCCAGCCAGGTCGTCACGAGCACCCGGTCCCCGCCCGCGACCACGTGCGGGATGACGATGTCGGGATCACCGTCGTACGCGGTGGCGAAGGCCTCTTGGCTCTCGGCCTCGAGGCGGTAGTCGAGCTCCTCGGCCACCCGTGCCTGGAGCTCGGCGAGCAGCGGCTTGACGTCGAGGCCGGGGGAGAGGCTGGCGAAGACGCGGGCCAGCCGGGACAGCTGGCGCAGGTCCCCGAGCAGGGCCTTGCCGGCACCGGGGTACTGGATCTTGACCGCCACGTCCCGGCCGTCGGCCCAGACCGCCTTGTGGACCTGCCCGATGCTCGCGGCAGCGGCGGGCTTGTCGTCGAACTCGAGGAACTGCGATCGCCAGTCGGCTCCGAGCTGCTCGGCCAGCACCGCGTGGACGGTCGCGGCGGGCAGCGCGGGCGCCGATTCCTGCAGCTTGGTCAGCGCCGCGCGGTAGGGCCCGGCCACGTCCTCCGGCAGCGCCGCCTCGAAGACGCTCATGGCCTGGCCGAACTTCATCGCGCCGCCCTTGAGCTGGCCCAGCACCTGGAACAGCTGCTCGGCGGTGCGGGCCTGCAGCTCAGCGGTCACGAGCTCCGCCGGCCGGCCGCCGATCCGCTTGCCGATGCCGAGTGCCCCGCGCCCGGCGATGCCCAGCGGCAGGGTGGCCAGCTTGGCGCCGCGCGTCACGGTGCGCCGCGGGATGTCTGTCATGCGTGCACCACGACCCCATCATCGCGGTACGACGTCCTCGGCGCTCGTTCTTCGCCTCGGCCCGTGGATCAGGCGGCCCGGGCCCCGGGCGTTGGTCAGGCGGCCCGGGCCCCGGGCGTAGGTCCGGAGATGGGAACAGCGAGGCCCCAGGCGCAGGGGCAGCCTGGGTGCTGCGGCCAGCTCCGCCGCCGCCACCGCCAGCCGGGCAGCTCGAGCTCGAGGGTGCCGCCCACCGACGCGGGCGAGTCACCTTCGATCAGCGCCAGCGACTGGAGGGCGGCTTGCGCGGCGACCGCCATCGCCAGCACACCGTCGCACGCCATGGCCCGCCGTCCGGGCAGGTCCAGCTGGACGGCGAGAGTGGGCCAGCCAGGGTCGAGCTCGGTGCGTACCAGGTCGAGGCAGTGCAGGCAGGGCGAGCTGCCCGGCAGGACGAGCGGCCCGACCGTGCCGATCTGCTCGTCCACTCTGGCAACCAGGTGCGGGATGCCGTCGGCGACCAGCGCGGTGCCGGTGTCGTCCGAGCCGATGTCGGTGAGCACGACCAGGGACGGCCGCCGCACCGACGACAGCGTGCGCAGCCCGCCGCGGACCGCGTCGCCGCGGGGACGTCCCACGTCCTGCTCGGACAGCCCGCGCACCGCGACGTCGCTGGGCCGGGTGAGCTCGCGGTCGAGCACTTCGACGGTGCCGACGCCCGCGGTAGACAGCAGCGCCGCCAGCGGACCACCGACCCGCCCTGCGCCATGGACCACCACCCGGGCGGCACGGCGGGCCTGCAGCGCCGGGACGGCTCCGGACCGGCGGACCAGCGTCAGCGATGCCAGGTCGGGCGCGAGTCGGTCGCGGTCGGCCCGGGTCAGCTCGCGCGGGTGCAGGTCGTCGGCGTCCAGCAGCAGGCCGGCGTGCTCCAGCAGCACGAGCACTGCCTCCGCGTCCGCGCAGCCCTTGCCGATCGCCTCCTCGATCACCTGCTGGCGGGTGCGGGTGCCGTCCAGCAGCGACAGCAGCACCCGCCGGGTGTCGTCGAAGCCCTCGAGGACGACGGCCCGCGACGAGGGGTGGCCGAGCTGGAGCGTGGTGCGGTCCCGCCAGAGGCGGCGGCTCGCGGGGGACAGGACAGGGCGCACGGCGGGCCTCCGGAGGCTGCGGCCCGGCGGTGCTGCGCGGGCGTTGACACCGTGGCACCTGACGGCCCTCGCCCGCTTCGCTCATCCACAACCCCAGGACATGCGGAAGGGGCGGCCCCAGTGGGACCGCCCCTTCCGTCGTACGAGGTGCTGGGTGAATCAGGCAGCTCAGGCCTTGCCGAGGATCCGGTTCATCTTGGTGCCGCAGACCGGGCAGAGCCCCTGCGCCATTCGACGACCCGACTCGCTGACCTTGACCTCACCGTCGAAGTCGCGCTTGTCCTTGCACTTCACGCAGTAGCCGTTGTAGCTCTCCGCCACGGGGTCCTCCACTCTCACGTCGGGGACTCGCCCCGCTGCCACGCACGCCGGTTGGCGGGCTGTGCTCGCAGCACAACGGTAGCGCGATCACGCTCAGATCAAGCGTCAGGCACGCTCCGGGCGTGGCGTGGGGCCGCCGGGGCGCCACGAAGGGGGCCAGCGCGGGGCGCTCTAGGGTGGGCTTTCGTCGTACGAGGGAGTGCTGGTGGTCCTGACTGTGGAGCGCCCTGGTGAGGGCGTCGTGCTGCTGACGCTGGACCTTCCCGACCGCCGTAACGCGATGACCGACGAGCTGACTGCGGCCTGGGTCGAGGCGGTCGAGGGGCTGCGCGCCGACCGCTCGGTGCGCTGCGTCGTGGTGACCGGCGCGGGCAAGGCGTTCTGCTCGGGCGGGGACCTAGCGTGGCTCGAGGCCGGGGGCAAGTCGGTCGATGAGCTGCGCGACAAGATGCTGCCGTTCTACCGGGCCTGGCTGGGGTTGCGGCGACTGGACGTCCCCTCGATCGCGGCGGTCAACGGGGCCGCGGTCGGCGCCGGGGCTGCGCTGGCGCTCTCCTGCGACATCCGTTATGCCGGACCGCACGCCAAGCTCAGCGTGCCGTTCGGTCAGCTCGGGATGCATGCGGGGATGGCGACGACCTACACGCTGACGGAGGTCGCCGGCGTGGCCGCTGCTCGTGAGCTGCTGCTCACCGGGCGCGCGGTCGACGCGCAGGAGATGCTCCGGCTCGGGCTCTGCAGCGCGGTGTACGACGACCTGCTGCCCGCCGTGCTGGAACGCGCCGCCCAGGTGGCGACGGGGGCGCCCTTACCGGCGCGGCTGCACAAGCAGGCGCTGCGCGACGGCGGGCCGACCAGCCTGGCGGCGGCCCTGCAGTGGGAGGCACTCGCCCAGCCGGTCACGATGGCGACGGCGGATCTTCAGGAGGGCCTGCGGGCCAAGGCGCAGAAGCGGCCGGCGGCCTTCACCGGCGAGTAGGTCCGGCCGGCGAGCGCGTGCGGCCTCTCGGGGCGCGTGCCGTGCGGCCCCGGCGGGTACAGCAATACGGAGCCCCCGATGGTGCCGGAACTGCTCGCCTTCCCCTTGCGAGCGGGTCCGTACCACCGGGGGCCCCGTTGTGGGAGGACGTTAGGAGCGGCGGGACACCACGTCAACGGCCGAGACCGCCCCCCTGTGGACACGCCTGTGGATGCGGTGGGGACGGCGCGGCGTGTCGCTGTGGACAGGCTTGTCCACCGACTGTGGACAGCTGTGTGGATGGCGGTTCTCACGCTCCTGACCTGCGACGATGCGCTGGCTGGCTGTGGGCGGAAGAATTGTGAGCGAAATCTCCGGGTCAGGCTTGGTCGGGCTCCCCGGAGCCTCCGGTCGGGTCCTGGTCGAGCGCCTGGAGCCCCGCGTCCCAGTCGGTGCCGCTCAGCGGTCCACCGGCCAGCCACGTCTCGGGGTCGTCCAGGTCCTCGGGGCCGGGCAGCAGGTCGGGGTGGTCCCACAGCGCGTCTCGGCCCTCGATGCCGCGGGCCTCGGTGAGCGCCGCCCACAGGGCGGCCGCCTCCCGCAGTCGCCGCGGGCGCAGCGTCAGCCCCACCAGGTTGGCGAACGTCTGCTCAGCCGGCCCACCTGAGGCCCGGCGGCGGCGGATGGTCTCGCGCAGCTGGGCTGCGTGCGGCAGCGTCGCCGAGGCGGCGTCGTCGACGACCTGGTCGACCCAGCCCTCGACCAGCGCGAGGGCCAGCTCCAGCCGGACCAGCGCAGCCTGTTGGGCCGGGGTGGCCTCGATCGCGAACAGGCCCGACCCACCTGAGGCCAGCGCCTCCTGCACCGACGCTGGGTTGTCGGGGTCGAAGGAGGTGACCGCACGCTCGATGGCGGACGGGTCGACCTCGATGCCGCGTGCGTAGGCATCGACGGCGTCGTACAGGTGCGCCTTGACCCACGGCACCTGGTCGAACAATCGCTGGTGGGCCGACTCGCGCAGCGCCACGTAGAGGCGGACCTCGTCGAGCGGGACCTCCAGCCCCTCGGCGAAGGCCGCGATGTTGGTCGGCACGAGGGCGGACCGGCCGAGCGGGATGCCGACGTCGCTGGTGCACAGGACCTCGTCGGCCAGACCACCCAGGGCCATGCCGACCTGGGTGCCAAACACGACGGCACCTACCTGATCCAGCACACCCGCAAAGGGGTTGGGACCGAGCCCGGACAGCAGCGAGGACAGCTCCGGCGGCAGGCCCTCGAGCATCTGCTCGCCCAGCAGCCCCTGCTGCATCGCGGAGCCCATCTCAGCGGTGACCCGCCCAGCGACCGGGTCGACCAGCTGCTTCCAGCTGGCCAGGGTCTGCTCGAGCCAGTCCCGGCGGGTCCAGGCCTGTGGCCCCAGCCCCGAACCGCTGAGGGCCGTCACCGGGTCCAGCCAGAGCTCGGCGAGCCGGCCGGCGTCGGCGATCTCGCGACCCTCGTGCTCAGCGACGACGGGGTCGTCCCCGGCGATCGCCCCACGGGCCATCTGGGTGGCGAGGTCCCAGTTCACCGGCCCACCGCTGCCGGTCATCAGCGCCTGCAGCTGGGCCATCATGTCGGTGCCCGCTGCACCGCCCATGCCCATGCTGCCGAGCAGCTTTGCCAGCCCGAACGGGTCATCGTCGGGCTGATCGTCAGGATCCGGCGCCATGGTCCAACCGTACGCCGACGGCGTGCGCGATCCTGTGGGCGTGGCCCTACGCCGGAACGACACCGAGGTGGTCGCGATCACTGGTGCAGGAGCGGGCCTCGGCCGGGCACTCGTCGGCCGGCTCGCGCAGCGCGAGGACCTCGGTGGCCTGATCGGCATCGACCTCGCACCGGCCCGGGTCGACGGCGTCGTCTGGCACGCGATGGACGTGCGCGACGCGTTCCTCGAACGGCGGCTGTCCGGTGCGACCACCGTCGTGCACCTCGCTACGTCGTACGACGTGACGCTGCCCGCCATGGCCCGGCGCGCCCTCAACGTGCCGGGCACCGAGTGCGTGCTGGCCGCCGCCCAGGAGGCCGGCGCGCGGCGCGTGGTGCTGTGCACCTCCAGCGAGGTCTACGGCGCCCGGCCCGACAACCCGATGCCGATGCCCGACGCCGCGCCGCTGCGCGCCGAACCCGACGAGGGGACTCTCGCCCAGGACCACGCCATCGTCGAGCAGCTTGCTGCGGACGCGTGCCGGCAAGGCTTCCAGGTCACCGTGCTGCGGCCGGCCACCCTGGTCGGGCTCAGTCCGGCGTACGACGGGCAGCTCCTCCGCCAGCTGTCGTCCCCCCGGTTGCTGGCCGTGCGCGGCGTCGAGCCGCTCTGGCAGCTGTGCCACGTGGACGACCTGCTGAGCGCGCTCGAGCTCGCGGCGCTCGGCGTGATCCTCGGCCCGGCCGCTGTCGCCTGCGAAGGGGCGATGCGCCAGGCGGTGGTGGAGGAGATGGCCGGACGGCGCCGCCTGGAGGTCTCGGCATCGGTGGCCTTCTCCACTGCCGAGAGCCTGCGCCGCGCGGGGGTCACCGACTCCTCGCCGCGCGAGCTCGACCACCTGCTCGGTCCGCTCGTGATGGCCTGCGACGGGCTGCGCGAATCGGGCTGGGCCCCGGCCTGGACCAATGAGGAGGCGCTGCTGGCGCACCTGTCGGCCCGGGCCGATTCGCGGGCCCAGGTCTACACCGCGGCCGGGGCCACGGTCGCGCTGCTCGGTACCGCCGCGCTGGTGCGTCAGGCCCGCCGCCGGCGCCGGCGCCGGCCCTAGGCTCGGCTCGTGCTCATCGACCTGCGAGAGACCCCGATCGACGTGGCGGAGGTCCTGGCTGCCGTCGCTGACCCTGCTGCCGGTGGCGTGGTCTCCTTCACCGGGGTGGTGCGCGCCGACGACGGGGGCAAGGCAGTCACCTCGCTCGAGTATTCCGCGCACCCGTCCGCGTTGGCCCTCATGCAGGAGACCGTCGCGGCGGTCGCAGCCAGCTTCTCTGATGGGGCAGCGGGCGTGAGAGTTGCGGCCGTGCACCGCATTGGCCAGCTGGCCATCGGCGACGTGGCCGTGGTTGTCGCAGCCTCGGCCGCGCACCGCGAGGAGGCCTTCGAGGCGGCCCGCCGGCTGATCGACGACATCAAGTCCACGGTGCCGATCTGGAAGCACCAGTGCTTCGCCGACGGCACCGAGGAATGGGTCGGTACCCCCGCCGGTTGAGCCGCTACTCCTACTCAGGGGCAGGGGGAGCCGCTACGCTGGCAGGGATGTTCCGCCGTACGCGACTCGAAGAAGCCCTGTCTTGATGCCCTCCTGGATCCTCTGGCTCAGCCCGTTGGTGATCGCACCCCTGATCGCGGTGCTGTGGCTGTCGTGGTCCTCGCGACCCAAGGGGCCGGTAGCGGCGATCGAGACCGTCGAGGAGTACGACCGGTTCAAGGCGGCGCTGACCAGCCCGCTCCCGCTCCCGCACCCGCGCAAGAAGCCCCCCAGCCGACCGGTGCGGCCGAGGGAGCCGACGGTCTAGAGCTGCGTCGTTCTAGGGCAGCGTGGGCAGCCTGGGTTCGGTGACGGTGACGCACCAGCCCTGCTGGGTGCCGGACTCGTTCTGGTTGATCACGCACACCGTGTGGTTCGGGTCACCTGTGGGATTGAAGGTGGCCGCGGAAGCGGTGCTGGCGATGGCAGCGGCACCGAGTAGGCCGGCGGTCAGTACGGCAACGATCAGGCGGCTCATCGGTCAGCCCCTCCGGGAGTGCAGCTGACGACGGGGTTGGCCTTCCAGCCGGTGCAGTCGTAGTCGCTAACGGTCACCCCGGTCTGCTTGCGCAGCACCGGATTCTCAGGCGCGTTGGGGCCCACCGAGATGAAAGCGCCCTTGGCGGCGGGTGCGCAGCTCGCGCTCTGGACGGGCGACCCTGGGGTGCAGGGCAGCTGGGTCCGGTCGATCAGCTTGGGCGCCACCTCGCCGGGGATCTCGTCGGTGGCGGAAGGGGTGATCGACTCCCGCGCGCTGGAGGTGCGGGCCACGTCCGGGACCACCCGCGTGGCGGAGGTCTGGGCGGCGGGTGCATCGGAGATCACGGCGGGCCTGGGCGTGAAGGCCGGCTGGCCCGTGCCGAAGGGCGCGAGCACTAGCCCGCCGAGCGCGGTGATGCCGATGGTGGCGAGCACGGCGGGGGCGGTCAGTCGGTGCGCGGCCTGGCGCAGCCGGTCGGCCCAGGTCAGCCCGGCTAGCCACGGCGCCAGGATCGCGAGGCCGCCCACCGGGAGGGTGCCGCCGCGGGTGGCGTACTCGTGGCGCAGCGACTTGCGGGCGCGGGTGAGGATCGAGCGCACGGCAGGCTCGCTCATGCCGAACCGCGTGCAGAGGTCTTCGTAGCTGTCGCCCTCGACCTCACGGGCCCAGAGCACGGCGGCCTGGCGGGTGGGCATCGCGTCGAGCGCGTCCAGGGCGGTGCGCGCCTCGTCACGTGCGACGACCACGTCGGCGGTGTCGCGGCCGGTGCGCCCGGACTCGGGCACCTCTGCGACGGACGTGGACCGGTTGCGGACGCGGAGGCGGTCGATGACCAAGCGGCCGGTGACGACGGTCGACCAGGCGGCCAGGTCCTCCTCGGTCAGCAGCTTGTCGCGGTGGGAGTAGGCCCGGAGCAGCGCCTCCTGGACCAGCTCCTCAGCTTCGTGCACGTCGCCGAGCCGGCGGGTGGCGTAGCGGTGCAGCCGGGGGCGCACGGCGCGGACGGCCGCCTCGAAGTCCAGTGGCGAGCTCGGGACGAGGCGGAGCAGCGGCGCGGCCGGCGCCTCATCGAGGAGCGCTGAGGGCACGCCAAAGGCGACGGGGAGCTCTTGCGCAGTCGACACGATCGACCTTCTTCTGCCAGGGGCTGGGTGGGCCCGACTAGCTGCTCAACGAGGAAGGAGCTGATTCCTCGCGCGACGAGGTGGTGGGAGTTGAGCAAGTGTCACATGAACGTGCGCGTTAGGACAGGGCTTCGACGCTCAGGTGACACTCAAGGCACCCCGTACAACGTGCCGAAGCCTGAGAGGACACGGCCAGCGCCGAGTCCCCGCAGACACCCGGACATGAAGGAGCAGCACCCATGGAGCACGTCGTGTTCTTCCCCGCGCACGACGGAACCCCCGCGTTCCGCCGGGTCGCGAGCCTGCCGGACGCCGTGCGCCTCGTGGAGCACCTGCGCAACGTCGAGAACGTCAGCGAGGTGAGCGTGCACGCGCTGACCGAGGTGCCGCTGGCCTTCAAGCCGTACTACAAGGTCGAGATCCCCACGGGTGAGGCCGAGCCCGAGGCCGCTCCGGCCGCTGAGGACGCCCGCCCGGAGGGACCCATCACGCTGGCGCCTGAGGCGGGTGCCCCCGAGGCCGGCGTCGAGGTGCCCGAGCAGGGCGAAGCGCCCGTTGAGGACAGCGCCGAGTCCGCCGAAAAGAAGGACGGCGCGGCGAGCCTGGGTTTTTTCGCAAGCTGAGGGGCTGACCGCAGAGTCGGTCCCTCCGGCGAACCAGAGCCGGGCCGCCTAGGATCAGGCGGTGTCCCGCAGTCAGCTGACCAGGTGGCTCGCCGGTGGCCTGGCGACCGCCCTGTTGGCTCTGGGCGGCTTCGCGACGGTCCCCTACGTCCAGCTCTCGCCGGGTCCTGCCACCAACACCCTCGGCGAGGTCAAGGGCGCGCCGGTGCTCGCGATCTCCGGGGCCCGCACCTTTCCCACCGATGGTCGGCTCGACCTCACGACGGTCCAATTGCGTGACGACCTCACGCTGTTCCAGGCGCTGGCTGGCTGGGTCTCCTCACGCGATGCGGTCATCCCTCGCGAGTTCGTCTACCCCGAGGACCAGTCCGAGGACGAGAACGAGAAGCAGACCCAGAAGGAGATGGTGGACTCCCAGGGCGACGCCGCCAACGCTGCCCTGCTCGAGTTGGGCCTCACCACGCTGGTAGTGGAGAGCGTCAACAAGGGCGGCGCGTCGCAGGGCAAGCTCCGGGCCGGCGACGTGCTCGTCGCGGTCGATGGCACATCGATCAACGGCCCAGTCGCGTTGCGCGCCGCCATCCGCAAGCACCGCGTCGGTGAGCAGGTGGAGATCGGCTACCTGCGGGCGGGCGAGCGCCGCAGCGCCACGATCGTGACCGGCCCCGCGCCCGACGAGCCGGCCAAACCGGCCATCGGCGTGCTCACCAAGATCACCTCCCGGGTCAAGGTCGAGATCAAGCTCGAACAGGTCGGCGGCCCCAGCGCCGGGCTCATGTTCGCCCTCGGCATCATCGACAAGCTCGGGCCGAAGTCGCTCACCGGCGGCCGCCACATCGCAGGCACCGGCACCATCGGCGTCGACGGCACCGTCGGCCCGATCGGCGGCATCGCCGAGAAGCTCATCGGCGCCGAGGACGCGGGCGCCAGCTTCTTCCTCGTCCCCGCAGGCAACTGCGCGGAGGCCGTGATGCACCGACCGGACAGCCTGACCCTGGTCAAGGTCGGCACGCTCAAGGAGGCCCTCGCCGGCCTGGCCGCCGTACGCGGTGGTCGTCCTGCTCGTTCCTGCTAATCCCATTTCGGCCCGAACGGCCCCGTCTGGCTCCTAGACTTCGGGCAATGGAGCCCGGCGTCCCCTTCTCCCTGTTGGGGGCCGTACAGCTGCTGGCGGTCGCGGCGTGCGCCGGGCTGCTCGTCGCAGGGTTGCTCCGCAAGTCCTTCCCCGCGCTGCTGGTCGCTGTCGGTGCGCTCGTCCTGGGTGCCGTGCAGGTGCGCACGGCGCTGGCGCTGGGCGACGCCGACTCCGACGACTTGATGCTGGCCCAGGCGGCCGGCGCGCTGCTGGTGGGAGCCGGTTTCGCCACCGGTGGCCTCGGCACCAGGCGCATCCCCAGTTCCTTGTACGGCGTCGTCGTGCCCCTCGCCGCCACGGCGGGGCCGGCGTCCTTCGCGGCCTCGACGACGGCCTTCGCGGGCGCGGCTGTGCTGTGGAACCGGCGCGACACGCTCGGCGCGTGGATGGCCGGGGGCTTCGCCCTGTGGGCGATAGCCGCGCTGGTGGCGATCCAGGCCGACAGCGGGTCGACCGCACCCCTGCTCGTCCTGCTGCTCAGAGGCGCTGGCGCCGTCGCCATTCTCGTCGCCCTGGGGTTCCTCGCCCAGATCAGCCTGCTGTCGAAGGTGGTCGGGGCCATCTTGGTGGGCGTGCTGGCCATGGCCATCGCGGCGGTGGCGGTGGTCGGCAACGTGGTGGTGTCGTCCTACGAGACGCAGAGCAAGGAGGCCGTCGAGACGGCCGCCCAGAGCCGGTTGGTGGCCATCGCCGGGCTCGGCGAGCAGACCACCACGATCGCCTTGCTGGCCTCGCAGATCTGCTCCGTCGACGGACCGGCCAGGTGTCGGCAATTCCTCAAGGAGGACGTGCCCACCGCAACCGACGACTTCGTGGCGCAGATCCCGCAGGGGGGCCCGCCGGTGTCGCTCGGCGGCCGCAAGCCCCTGCTGCGCCTTGAGCAGTTCAACCTGGCCAACGACCCCACGGTCAAGCTGGTCCTGCAGGGCAGGGAGCGCTCGCCGCTGACCGGGATCGTCCGCCTCAACGACCAGACCGGCCCGTCGGTCGCCGCGATCAGCGTGGCGGTGTCGCCGCGGGCGCCGCGGCCGACCAGTGAGGCGCCGCCGCCGGAGGTCTACGTCTATGGGAGCCGCCTCAACAACACCTACCTGTCGAGGGACCTCAGACGAGGGGGCTTCGGGGTCACGGTGCTGGCCGGCGCCCCGCTGGAGGTCGTTGCCACCAACTTGTCCAAGAACGAGAGCAATCGCCTGCTCACCATCATCAAGGCCGCTAACGCCGACCAGGGCATCCCGCGCGACGGCCTGACCATTCCCTCCGAGGGCACCAACCCGACCGTACGGCTGGCGCCGCTCAAGGGCGCCGACCAGTCACACGTCGCTCTGCTGGCGGTCAGCCGTGATGCCAACTCCGCGCTGAAGACAGAGCGCGATGCACTCCGCCTGCTGCTGGCCACCGCGCTGCTCGCCCTGGTGCTCGTTGCCGGTGGCGCCGCCGTCTTTGGCCGTCGCACTGTCGAGCCGGTGCGCCAGCTGACCCTCGCAGCCGAGCGGGTGTCGGCCGGTGACCTGACCGCGCGCACCGCCTTCAAGACCCGGGACGAGGTCGGCACGCTCTCGCGCACGTTCGATGCGATGACCGGCTCGCTGGGTCAGCTGACGGGTGACCTGCGCGAGTCCGCGGCGCGGCTGGAGACGGTGCTCGGCTCGATGTCCGATGGCCTGCTCGCCACGGACCACGAGGGGATCGTGACGTCCGTCAACCGGGCCGCCCTCGAGATGCTCGGGCTCGAGGTCGAGGACGTGCTCGGCGAGGAGCTGTCGGTCGTGGCCGACGTCCGGGACGCCAGCGACATGCAGCTCGCCAACGCGTCGATGAGACTGCGCGACGTGCCCGGCGAGGTGGTCCGCCCGGACGGGGCCCGGGTCCCGGTCCGGGTGGAGATCAGCCCCCTGCTCGGGGTGGAGGGCGTGGTGCTGGTGCTGCGCGACACCACGCGTGAGCGCGAGATCGAGCGGATGAAGACCGACTTCCTGTCCAACGTCAGCCATGAGCTGCGCACCCCGCTGACCCCCATCCGGGCCTACGCGGACATGCTCGTCGCGCGTCCGGGCCTCGACCCCGCGCTGATCTCGGAGTGGGCGGTGGAGATCCGGGACGCGTCGCTCAAGATGAACCGCGTCGTCGAGCTGCTCGTGGACGTCGCCGCGTTCGAGGCGGGGCGGGTGTCGGTCACCCCGCGGCCGGTGTCGGTGAAGTCCCTCCTGGATGCCCGGATGGCGCTGTGGCAGGAGCGGGCGCCCACGCGGCGCAAGGACTTCAAGCGACGGGTGGCCTCGGGCCTGCCGGCGGTCTACGTCGACCCGGCGTGGGTCGGCAAGGCGCTCGATGAGTTCCTCGACAACGCAGTGAAGTACTCGCCGGTTGGCGCTCCCATCACGCTGCTGGGCAGCATGTCGCCAGACGGCACCCGCGTCAGGGTCGCCGTGAAGGACGGTGGGCCCGGCATCTCCGAGGCCAACCAGGGCGGGCTGTTCACCTCCTTCGAGCAGATCGACGGCTCGGCCACCCGGCACGTCGGCGGCCTCGGACTCGGGCTCTCCTTCGTACGCCGCCTGGCTGAGGATGCCGGCTTCCCCTTGACCGTCATGACGCGAGTCGGCAAGGGCGCGGAGTTCGCCCTCGACCTGCCGATCGCCGAGGTCCCGGCGCCCCGGGAGGGCAGCGGCCGCCGGGCCGCTCGGGCCCGCCGCTCCTAGCTTTCGTCTCGTGCGGGCCTCACGTCTCGTCGAGGGTGGAGAGCAGTGCGTCGGCCAGATGCGGGGCGAGGTCGCCGCCGGCCAGCAGCTCGTCACCCTCTTCATCGGCATCCCCGCCGTTAGTGCGTAACCGCAGCACCGACTCGCGGCTGCCGTCGCGCATCACGCCGACGACCATCCTGACCTCGCGGCGGTCAGGATGAGCAACGGCTGCCTGCACGTCTTCAGTGGCCAGCGCCGCCTCAGCGGACGGCGGCAGCACCAGGACCTCGTGGGCCAGGATCACACCGAGCACCTCGGGGCCGAACACCATGCTGGCGAGTTGCTCGTCCAGCGGTGCGTCGGTGAGCGGGTCCTGGGCGATGGGGGTGAGCGCACCTGGTCGGGGGGCGACCAGGCCGAGGGTCTGCGCGAGCTGCGGCTCGGCCTGTAGCAGCTGCTCGGTGTCAACCAGCGCGAACAACTGAGGCGGCTGGTCCCAGCCGGCCTCGGCCAGGTGGGTCTCGACCTCGGCGACCACGGACAGCAGTGCGGGGCTGGGCGGCGCTTTCACCGGGCCATTGTCCCGCAAGGGGTTTCGGGAGTTGTGGTTGAGTTCAGCGAGGCAAGTCGCCTGCTCACCTACTGAGGAGCCCGAACGTGGCTGTACGCCCCCCTGGACCGGTCATGCCGGGTCGCCCGCGCCTCCTGGTCCCCGTTGCCGTCGTCGTACTCCTCATCCTGATCGTCGGTGGCGTCCTGGTGTCGCTGTACACCGACCTGCTGTGGTTCCGGGAGACCGGCTTCAGCAAGGTGTTCTCCGAGATCCTCACCACCAAGCTGATGCTGTTCGCTCTGTTCGGCGTGCTGATGGGGGTGGCGATCGGGGTCAACCTGGCGCTCGCCTATCGGATGCGGCCGCCGTTCCGGCCGCTGTCGCTGGAGCAGCAGAACCTCGAGCGCTACCGGCTCGCCATCGAGCGGTTCATGCTGCCCGCCATCCTCGCGGTGAGCACGGTGTTCGGGATCTTCGCGGGGATCGCCGCGTCCGCGCGCTGGGAGACCTGGCTGCTCTGGCGCAACGGCCAGCCCTTCGGCACGGTCGACCCGCAGTTCGGCAAGGACCTGTCCTTCTTCATGTTCACCTACCCCATGCTGCGGTTCCTGCTCGGCTTCGTGATGGCGATCTTGATCCTGTCGTTGCTGGCGTCCGCCGCGATGCACTACCTGTTCGGTGGGGTCCGGCTGCAGTCGGCAGGGGAGCGGGTCAGCGTCGCGGCCCGCGTCCACCTGTCGGTGCTGATCGGCCTGATCGTCCTGGCCAAGGCGGTTGGCTACTGGCTGGACCGCTACGGCTTGCTCTACTCGCTTCGTGGCGTCGTGCAGGGCGCGTCCTACACCGACACCCAGGCGGTGCTGCCGGCAAAGACGCTGTTGGTCGGCATCGCCGTCATCTGCGGGCTGCTGTTCTTCGCCAACATCGTGGTGCGCAACATCCTGCTGCCGGCCGGCGCGTTGGCGCTGCTCGTTATCAGCGCGATCGCCCTCGGTGGCATCTACCCGGCGCTGGTGCAGCAGTTCCAGGTGCGGCCCAACGAGGTGGTCAAGGAGGCCAAGTACATCGATCGCAACATCCAGGCCACCCGCACCGCCTATGAGATCGATGACGTCGACGTGCAGCAGTACAAAGCCGTCGCGACCGTCGACAAGGCTGCGCTGCGCAACGACGTCGGAACCATCCCCAACGCCCGGCTGCTCGACCCCAACATTCTCGGCCCGACGTTCAAGAACGACCAGGGGATCCGCAACTACTTCGGGTTCAACGACTCGCTCGACATCGACCGCTACACGGTCAACGGCAAGACCCAGGACTACGTCGTGTCGGTCCGCGAGGTCGACCAGTCGCGGTTGTCGGCCGACCAGCGCAACTGGATCAACCTGCACCTCACCTACACGCACGGGAACGGCTTCGTGGCCGCGCCGGCCAACGTGACGGGTGACGACGGCTCGCCGGTCTTCACGGTCAAGAACGTGCCGCTGGAGGGCCCCGGTGGCGAGTTCGCCATCAAGGACCCGCAGATCTACTACGGCGAGGCATCACCCGACTACAGCATCGTCAACACCAAGCAGGATGAGATCGACGGGCCGGGCAACGACGCCGGCGGCCAGGCCACCGTGCACTACAACGGCACGGGTGGCGTTCCGCTCGACAGCGGCTTCAAGAAGCTGCTGTTCGCCTTGAAGTTCAAGGAGAAGAACGTCCTGTTGTCCGGATCGCTGACCAAGGACAGCAAGCTGATGTACATCCGTGCGCCGAAGGATCGGGTCAGCAAGGTCGCGCCGTTCCTCAAGCTCGACAGCGACCCCTATCCCGCCGTCGTCGACGGCCGGCTGACGTGGATCCTCGACGGGTACACGACCAGCGCTGTCTACCCCTACGCGCAGCGCACGCAGCTGGGCCAGGCGGTCAGCGACAGCCGGGGGCGGGTCGCGATCGACACCCAGGTCAACTACATCCGCAACTCGGTGAAGGCAACCGTCGATACGTTCAACGGCACGGTCAAGCTCTACACCTGGGACGAGAAGGATCCGGTGCTGAAGACGTGGAAGAAGGTCTTCCCGGGCATCGTGCTGGACAAGGCAGCGATCACGCCGTCGCTGCGCAGTCACCTGCGCTACCCCGAGGACCTGTTCAAGGTGCAGCGGGAGCTGTTCAGCCAATACCACGTCACCGACGCCAAGGCGTTCTACGGCAAGGAGGACTTCTGGCAGGTCCCCTCCGACCCGACGCAAGAGGCAGCGGCGGCGTTCAATCGGGCTGCCCCTGCTTCCGGCGCCCCGGCGACGGGCGACAGCAACGACGGGCCGGCGCAGCCGCCGTACTACGTGCTGCTGCAGTTCCCGGGCCAGGAGGGGTCGTCCTTCTCGCTGACCTCGACGTTCGTGGCCCGGGGCCGGTCCAACCTGACCGCTTTCGCGGCGGTGTCCTCCGATCCCAAGGACTACGGGAAGATTCGCGTGCTGCAGCTGCCCAAGGGGGTGGTGGTCCCCGGGCCGGGGCTGGTGGCCAACCAGTTCGAGAGCAACACAGAGGTCTCCACCAAGCTGTCGCTGCTGCGCAGCGGTGGGTCCGAGGTGATCCTGGGCAACCTGCTGACGCTGCCGGTCGGCAACGGGCTGCTCTACATCGAGCCGATCTATACGCAGGGCAAGAACGAGCCGAAGTTTCCGATCCTGAACAGCGTGATCGTCAGCTTCGGCAACCGGATCGCCTACAAGCCGACGCTGTCCGAGGCGCTGGACCAGCTCTTCGGCCAGGGCACGGTGACCGCTCCGCCGACCGGTCCGGCTGATCCGCCTTCGACCGGCAAGCCCACGCCGAAGGCGCTGATCGAGGCCGCTCAGAAGGCGTACGACGACGGCCAGGCAGCGCTGCGGCGCGGTGACTTCGCCGGCTTCGGCGAGGCCCAGGAGCGGTTGAAGCGGCTGCTCGACCAGATTGCGGCCCGCTCCTAGAGCACTTCGATCACTCGCTCGGGCGGCCGGGCCACCACGGCCCGGTCGCCGTTGATGGCGATCGGTCGCTCGATCAGGCTGGGGTCCCTACTCAGCTGATCGAGGATGTCTCCCTCGGTGCCGGGCCTCGCGATGCTCGCTGGGTCGGGCAGCTTGGCCATGACGGCCGCGAGCTCTTCGCGGGTGGGCGGGTCGTCGAGGTAGCGCCTGACGGTGAAGGGGATCCCCTTCTCGGTGAGGATCTGTTCGGCGCTGCGGCTCTTGCTGCACATCGGGTTGGTCCAGAGCTCCATGGGTCCAGTTTGGCGGACCGGCGCGCGGCTGTTGTAGGCTGGTCCTACCGACGCGGGGTGGAGCAGCTCGGTAGCTCGCTGGGCTCATAACCCAGAGGTCGCAGGTTCAAATCCTGCCCCCGCTACAACGCACAATTGCGACAACGTCGTTATGGCTCAGCCCTCCAGGATGTTTTGGGGGGCTTTGTCCGTTTCTGGTGGTCGAATGGGGCGGCTCTGAGGCCGCGACCAGCCGCCGCAACCTGGCATCTGCCATGGCAAATGGCGCTGGTTTGCCAGGGCAAGAATTTTGCGACCCCTTTGCTACCCCCGGATCTGAGCGCGAAAGAGCGCGGCGCCGCCAGCCAGCCCTGGCAGAGCCCTCGCACCCGCCTCCCACGACCCGCCTCGTCACCCCCGGCAGGTCTGCCGGCTGCCCCGCGACCAAGCCGGTTCGGCTTGCGAGCGGCGTGCGCGCCCAGGCTCCTGGCGCGGCCTTAGGCCCCTCCGCACGGTCAGAGGAAGTAGCCCACCCGGGTTGCTCCCAACCGAGAAGGAGCCCAACCGATGCTCGCCCCACTCCTGCTGTCCAGTCCGTCGCTGTTCACCTGCCCCAAGCCCGTGGTTCTCGCGCCCTTGCCCTCGATGGACGACTGGGAGTGGGCGCAGGGCTTTCTCGAGCGAAGTGGCTGCGGGCAAACCGCAGGCCACGTCGCAGCGCTGCTGCTCAACCTGCGGCCACCTGCGATGTACGCCCAGGCTCGAGGAAAGCTCTTCGTGTCCGGCAAGCAGGCTTGTGGCTCTGGCGGACAGGCTTGTATCTGCCCTGCCCGCTATGTGAAGTAGGGCCCCGGTCCCAATTCCGGGTGTCGGTGCGCCACCTCCCGATCGGGGGTGGCGCACCGCCTTGTTCGGGCGCAATGAGCACTTGGCTGTGGTCCATCGCGCCGGGTGACCCCTGCCCGGAGGTGCTCTCGCGTCGGGCGCCACGCTGCGCGGCGAGCGACCAGACGCTGCGTAGGCCTCGCGCCCTGACTGTCCACTCAAACATCTGTCAGCCTGTAGGTGGGGGGCACATTCCGCGCACGTCGTCGGCCACCCTGGCCGGGCGCAAGGAGAGCCCCACCAACATGTCCGCCCCTCGCACCACCAAGCTTGTCCGAGCCGAGGAGCTCAGCACGTCCAGCCCTGCGCTGGAGAACGCGTCCGTCATCGCGACGAACGTCGACACCGAGAGCCGCCCCGCGCTCTCGCCCATCCCTGCCCCTTCGGATGCTGTCGTCGCATCCGGGACGGAGGACCGCGAGTGGGTCACCCGAGAGGTCGCCGCCCAGCATGCCGGGCGCAGCGAGTACAGCATTAGGCGCGATGTGAAGAAGCACGGCCTATCCGAATGCATTCGCGACGGCAAGGCGCACGTAGATCTCGCCGAGCTGGTGCGGATCGGGCGCGTCGAGCGCGCCGCCGTGCCGGTCGGCGAAGGCACGGTCACCGCCAGGGTGCGTCGCCTCGAGACCGAGGTCGAGCGGCTTCTGCGCAGCGAGGCTCGCCTTGAGGAGCGTTGCGCCCAGGCGCAGGACCTCCGCATACAGATTGAACGTCAGCGCGACGGCCTGGAGGCTCGGCTGTCGGAGAGCGACAAGCGTGAGCGGGACCAGATGGCGCTCATCACGAAGCTCTTCGCCCAGCTCACCTCCCTGACCGCGCTCGGTACGCGCATGTCAGCGGTCGCGTGAGCCCCCGACCCGGCCTCGAGCCGGTCAGCGCTGCCATCCTGCGCGACTTGGAGGACAAGGACCCCCCGTCCGCCCAAGGGGACGTGGAGTCAGCCCGCGATCTCGCAGCCTTGTGCTCGGGAACGCCGCAGTTCCTGAAGTCCTTCGATGCGCTCTCTTTAGCCAACAGCCGTTGGGCGGAACTGCCTGAGCGCGACGACCCGAATGCGCTGCCGATGGCGCTGTTCGCCTTGGCTTGGTACGTCGAGCGAGCCGGCATCACGCGCGAGGTCGGTGGCACCCGGGCCGAAGGCCTCGCGCACGACCTGGCGCGATACCTGCTGCCGTTCTGGATCGAGAGCCACGTCGCGGACGGCACAGTCGCGGGCTCGTTCTCGCTGCTTGCCGCAAAGCCCCTTGTCCGGATGCTGGCGGGGGAGCTGCCACTTCCCGCAGCGACGGTCGCCTGCGACCTGCTTGGTCGCAAGGCGATTGAGTGCGTGTGGCTTTCCCTTTCCGGCAGCGTTGAGGTGAGCACCTGCGACCAGGCTGCGCTTGAGCTGTTGCTCGCGGAGGCACGTCTTCCGCACGCGGCCCGATGCTCTGACGGCACCGTCCTCATTTTGGCCCAGGACCTTCGGCGCGCCGGTGTTCTGCGCGAGCGCCAGCGCGAGCATGGCCTTGCCAAGAGCACGGCCAGCAACATCGTCGCGGTGCTCCGAGAGGTGGTCGCCTATGCGCAGGGCATCGGGGCCACTCCCCGAGGAAGCTTCACGCAGCGGACCCTCAGCGCGATGGAGCCGCTCTCGGCCCGGCGGCAGCGCCCGGCGAAGACCTCGCCGGGTCGTCAGCTCATCGTTCCGCTTGAGGTCTGCGCCCTGGCAGCAGAACACCTCACACCGGTACAGCAGACGGCGATGTGGATGCAGCGCCTCATCGGCCTTCGGATCGGGGAGGTCTTCGGGCCTACGCTTGCCGACCTTCATGAGGGTGACTTCACGTGGCTGGCGCTTCACGCTCAGGGAGGCCAAGCCCACACGCTGCGCTCCGCAGACGGCGAGCTCTACCGGGCCAGCAGCAGCGACAAGCTCAAGACTGCTGCGTCGGTTCGCTCGCTGCCGCTCGCCCCCAGCGTCGCATCGCTGCTGCGTGACCTCGTCGCCGTCTTCCACACCGACACCGCCATAGGACAGGCAGACCCTGTGGCTCGGCTCATTCCCGGTCTTCGCCGGGCGGACGCGGGCGGCCTCACCAACTATCGCGCGGCCCTCACAAAGGCGCTGCGCACGGTCGGGCACGACCTGGGTCCTGAATACGACGGTGCTGACCCTCACGGGTTGCGCAGGAGCTTGGTCACCGACCTCAGCGTGTACGGGACCGACCCCGGTCTGCGCCGGATCTACTTCGGGCATCTCAGCAGCGAGGACGACCCCCACACGCCGGCTGTCGATGTGCATGAGCGCTACTACGACATGAGCGGCCGGCTGCCCTCGACGCTGCTTCCCATCGCGGAAAGCATCCAGGCGCTCGTCGAGGGCTCAAGCCTTGACCTGCTCCGCACCCCAACGGCCAAGCTCGACCACTTCGGGGCGGGCACGACTCGGCATGCGCATCGGGACCAGATTGCCGAGCGCCTTCACCTGCTCGGCTGGCACAAGCCGCAGCTACTCGGTCT
>Ga0136633_1000397_pt1 | contig 32856 bp, 32 predicted proteins | sample AntDrymeUQ832206_2_FD_105494 | JGI IMG/M metagenome (GOLD analysis project Ga0136633, IMG submission 105494) | Polar desert sand microbial communities from Dry Valleys, Antarctica - metaG UQ83 (22.06) | ecosystem: Environmental > Terrestrial > Soil > Desert | place: Antarctica: Dry Valley... | reverse complement strand
GGACCCACCGGGGCAACGGTCAATCGATCAGGCAGATCTGGTGGCCGCCACCGCGCAGTTCTCGTGGCCGCCAGCGTTCAGTTCTTTGGCCGTCTCCGTTCAGGATCTCATGGCCGCTGACACGTGTCCGTGACAGCTCGTACTCTGCAGTCTCGCGATGCAGATCGCGTGCGCGGTCGTGGGCCGTGTTCAGGATGTAGCTGCTGTATGCGTCCACGGGAATCCCTCCACGGGTCGTCGCCGGTCATGTACACCGAGCGCCGTCCACGGCTCCGAAATACGGGCGATCGTGCTTCTGTGCCGTTTCGGTCTTCAGCAGGTTCCTCTACCTGGGCAGCACAGACGCCGGCGAGCGAAAGCGGAGGGGTCCCCCCGAACCGGAAGGTCATGACCACGAGCACCAAAAGGACCATGGTCCCCGAAACGAGCAGGGCACCACCCACACGCGTTCCCACCACTGCCGTCGATGCTGCGAAGGAGTGCGGGTCGCCGGCTTGCGTGCTCATCGCTCGCTTCCGACCATCGAATGCCGCCGCACGGGGCACGCCTGCATCGATCCATCCGTCAGGGACGAGGGGCGACGCCGAACCAGGTGGTAAGTGCCTGAGGCAGCTCCGGGTCCGTCAGGTCTCCCGCCCAGGCGACGTGTCCGTCGGGTCGGATCAGCACGGCAGGAGGAGCAGCGACCTTGCCGAGGACCGGGAGCTCCCACACGCCGGCATGCTTGGCGTCGACCAACCGCACTCGGTCCGCCCACGGCGACACGTCGAAGCCGCCGGCTTCACCAAGGTTGAGGAGCACGGGCCGGGCGTCGTGCAGGAGGGTGCAGACGCGCGTGGCACCGTCCGCCGTGTGCAGGTCGAGGTCGGGCATGCGCCGCCCGAGCAGCGGATGTCCGTCGCCGAGGTCGTAGTGGATGTCGAGAGCGGTGAGCATGCCCGCGATGCGCCGGCGCGGCCCGTCCATGCTCAGCAGGTCGGTCATCGTCTCGCGGAGGGCCTGGTGACGGTCGTCGGCGCGGCCAAGTGCCACTTGGGCCATGGTGTTGTGCAGCACCCGGGCACCGACCGGATGCCGTTCGGCGTGATAGGTGTCCAGCAGGCTCTCGGGTGACGTCTTGTCGACCACCTGGGCCAGCTTCCATCCCAGGTTCACGGCATCCTGCACGCCAGTGTTGAGGCCCTGGCCACCCTGCGGGGGATGCACGTGGGCGGCGTCCCCGGCCAGCAGGACACGGCTGCGGCGATAGGACACCGCCTGCCGCGACATGTCCGTGAACCGGGAGATCCATCCGGCGCGGCGAAGCCCGTAGTCCGTTCCGTACAAGGCCACCAGTGCTTCGCGAAGCTCGTCGATGCTGGGCTGGCCGGTGTTGAGGTTTGGTTCGGTGAGGACGACCCGGAACGGCCCTCCCTCCCCCACCCGGCCGATGCCGCTTCCCGAGCGGCGCATCCCGAGCTCGGGCTCCTCGTCCATCTCGACCTCGGCGATCATCCAGCTGGTCGAGGGCTCCAGTCCGGCGAAGTCGATCCCGGCTGCCTTGCGGATCAGGCTGCGCCCTCCGTCGCAGCCGACGAGGTACTCCGCCCGGAGCGACATGTCCCCGGACACCTCGACATCGACGCCGGCGTCGTCCTGCGCGAAGCCCACCACCTCGCAGCCACGGAGCGTCGGAACGCCGAGCTCGGCGACCCAGTCGGCGAGGATGGGCTCGAACAGGCTCTGCCACAGTGCGAGCACGTAGTTGTGGCGGGAAGGGAAGTCGCTGATGTCCAAGGGGATGCCGGCGTACCCGTGAGCCGGGACGACGTGACCCGCCGAGACGAACCGCTCCGCGATGCCACGCTGATCGAGCACCTCGACGGTGCGGGGGAGAAGACCCCCGGCCCGGGACCCGTCGACCGCCTGATCGGTGCGGCGCTCGACGATGACGACGTCGATGCCGGCCAACGCCAGCTCCCCCGCCAGCATGAGCCCGGTCGGTCCGCCTCCGGCGATCACCACCGCGTGCTCGCTCATCGCCGCTCTCCACCGAACGCCCCGCCGGACAGTCACAGCCACCTTGCGTCGAGCAACCTGTTATCTGCCAAGGACAACGCACGCATTCCACAACTCCTGGCTGCATCGGTTCTGGCCGTGATCGGCTCAAGCGAAGGAGTCATGGTCAGCACGTTTGGGTCGCTTGCGGCAAGCCCCCTACCTTGCGTTACATTGCTCATGGCGGCGGAGGGCGACGCCCGCCCGAGCCCGCCGTCATCGTGACCGGCGCATGCCGTGGGTGGCCCGAGCCGTGATCGCCTCCGCCAAACGGCCGGCGGCTGGCGCGTCATACCGGAGGAGCAGGGACGGATCGACGAGTTCGACCTCGCCGAGGAGCGGTTCGCCGCGGGATCCTGTGACCAGGTCGACCCGTGCGTAGAGCAGTGGTTCCGGCACCTGCGCCCGCACCGCAGCCAGGACGCGACGAGCGGCGCCGAGTTGCACGGCGGTCGGCGTCGTCGCCTGCATGGGCACCGCCCTCTCCCAGAGGCGATCGACCACCCCGTCCCCGGCGACGAGCTGGGGACCGATCCGCACGGCATGGCTGAACTCGTCTTCGACGAACACGAGCTTGGTCTCTCCCTCAGTGTCGACAGTGCCGATGTAGGCCTGGATCATGACGGTGTGCCCGCCCGCGACAAGACGACGGACGTGCGCCACGGCTGCGTGGTCCTCCGGTCCATACCGGGCGGTCTGCCTGCCGCCGGCGGAGATCGACGGCTTGACGACGAACTCGTGCGGCGGCGGCCTCCAGGTCTCGGCGTCATCGACCCACTCGGTCGGCACGATCGCAACGCCTTCCGACGAGAGCGCCCGCAGGTAGGCCTTGTCGATGTTCCACTCGATGATGGGCAGGGGGTTCATCAAGGTCGTGCATCGAGTCATGCGGCGAGCCCAGGCCAGGAACTCCTGCGGTCGATCGACGGAATCCCATGTGCTGTTCGTGACGACCAGGTCGAAGCGTTGCCAGTCAAGGGTTTCGTGATCCCAGGAAATCGACACTGCGTCGGCCCCTGATCGCAGAAGGGCGGCGGAGAGAAGAGGCCAGTCCGGATCCGGGTAGACCTCCGTCGCCGTCGCCGTCGCCGTCGCCGTCGCCGTCGCCGTCGCCGTCGCCGTCGCCGTCGCCGTCGCCCCGTCGAAGGCGCGGCACGCGACGATCGCGACCCGGGGGCGCACTGAACCCACACGCCAAGCATGGTGGCGTTCCCTCCATCGCTGCTACGCAATACAGACTCGGAGCGATGAGAGAGGAGCGAGGGACGCTGATGCGGGAGAACGCAGCGGGACGCCACCTGGCCCCGGCCAAGCTGACGCTGTCGCTGCGGGTGGTCGGCGTGCGGGCCGACGGCCTCCACCTCATCGAGTCGGAGATGGTCGGCATCTCCCTGGCCGACGAGCTGGAGTTCCTCGAGGGTGACGGCCTGGAGGTCGTCGGGAACGGGGCCGTCCCCCACGACGACAGCAACCTCGTCTGCCGGGCTCTGCGGGCGACGGGGCGCACCGCCCACGTCCGGCTGCACAAGCGCATCCCCATGGGCGGCGGGCTCGGAGGCGGGTCGGCCGATGCCGCAGCCGTGCTGCGCTGGGCCGGTGTCACCGACCTGACGCTGGCCGCATCGCTCGGCGCCGACGTGCCCTTCTGCCTGCTGGGCGGGCGGGCGATGGTGAGCGGCATCGGCGAGGTCGTCGATCCACTCCCGTTCGTCCACCGGGCCTTCACCCTCGTCACCCCGCCCTTCGGCGTTTCGACGCCGGCCGTCTACCGGGCCTGGGACGAGCTTGGCGGCCCCCGGGCCGACGGCCCGAACGACCTGGAGCCCGCCGCCCTGGTGGTGGAGCCCCGGCTCGCCGAGTGGCGGGACGGTCTCGCCGCCGCCACCGGGGCGTCGCCCGTCCTCGCCGGCAGCGGCGCCACCTGGTTCGTGGAGGGGACCTTCGACGGCCCTGGCTACGTGCATGCCCGCACCCTCCCGGCCGAGGCGGCGTGATGGCTGGCGTGTGGGCCATCGTGCTCGCTGCGGGCAGTGGCAACCGGTACGGCGGCCTGAAGCAGTTCGAGCTCCTTGGCGACAAGCGGGTGCTCGACTGGTCGCTCGACGTGGCCCGCGCTGCGTGCGACGGTGTCGTGGTGGTCGTCCCCGCCGGCGTCGATGAGCCGGGTGCGGTGCCGGGCGGCGCCACCCGCTCGGAGTCGGTGCGGGCCGGGCTGGCCGAGGTCCCTCCCGACGCCGAGATCGTCGTCGTGCACGACGCGGCCAGGCCGCTGGCTGGAGCGGGGATCTACGACCGTGTCGTCGCCGCCATCCGGGCGGGCGGCGACGCCGCCATCCCGGTGGTGGCCGTCACCGACACCATCAAGCGGGTCGAGGGGAGCATCGTGGTCGGGACCCTCGACCGGACCACCCTCGTCGCCGTGCAGACGCCCCAGGCCTTCCGCGCCGGCGTGCTCCGCAAGGCCCACGCCGGCGGGGCCGAGGCCACCGACGACGCCGCCCTGGTCGAGGCCATCGGCGGCACTGTCGTCACCGTCGAGGGCGACCGCCGCAACCTGAAGCTCACGACCCGCAACGACGCGACGTTGGCCCTCGTCCTGCTCGGCGTGCAGCAGTGAGCAAATTTCGGGTAGGCCAGGGGTTCGACATCCACCCCTTCAGCGACGAGCCGGACCGGGTCCTCGTGCTGGGCGGGGTCGCCGTCGAGGGGTCACCGGGGCTGGCGGGCCACAGCGACGCCGACGTCATCGCCCACGCGGTGGCCGATGCCCTCCTGGGCGCCGCCGGCCTGGGCGACCTCGGCTCGCTCTTTCCTGCGTCAGACCCGACGTGGCTCTCCGCCGACAGCCTGCACCTGCTCGCCATCGTCGTCGAACGGGTGCGGGGCGAAGGGTGGTCAGTGGCGAACGTCGACTGCTCGGTGGTGGCGGAGACGCCCCGGCTCGCGCCTCACTGTGAGGCCATGGCGGCGAACCTGACGGGCGTGGTCGGGGCTCCGGTGACGGTGAAGCCGAAGCGGGCCGAGGGTCTGGGGGCGCTGGGCCGCTGCGAGGGGATCGCATGCCTCGCCGTGGCCCTCATCGAAAAGTCCTGAGCTGGACCTACCTCTTGAACTTCTTGATGATCTTCCCGTTGCCGTCGGAGGTGTAGACGACGACCTTGCGCTCGCGGCCGTGGAACGTGGGCAATTCGGTGATCTGGTAGCCACCGGAGCTGGTCTGCGGTGCCGCTGGGGCCTCGGGCTGCGACGGGGCTGCTTCTTGGGCTCGCTTCTTGCGGAACATACGGTCGATGGTACCCGGGTGCATGGGCGTCAAGGGGGCGGCCGGTCTACGCCGGCGCCTTGAACGAGTCCTTGAAGGCCTGGAGGACCGGCTGTAGACGGTCCCAGTCGCCGGCTCGCGTCTGGAAGTAGAGGGCGAAGCCGTAGCGGGGGGTGATGAAACCCAGGTTGGCCACCCGCAGTCCCGCGGAGCCCGACGTGTAGGTGAACTCCCAGATCGCGGCCCGGTAGCCCGCGTAGGTGGTGGGTGCGATGCGGATCCGCTCGTAGTTAGCGTTCTCGGCCGCGAAGCTCGGCTCGAGGGTGAACCAGGCGCCCTCCGGTGACGGGCCGGGCGGCTCGATGTGGTCGACCCGCAGGTAGGCGCCGGTGGCCGGGTCACGGAAGTCCGTGAGGGACCCGTCGGTACGGGTCGTCCAGTCCGGCGGCTTGGCGACGGTGAAGCCGGTCTGGGGGTCGGTGTACCCGACCCAGTTGGCGGGGACCCCGGCGGCGGCCGGTCGGGTCGTCGCCGGCGCAGCGGTGGTGGCCGAGCCCCGGGCCGGCGCAGCGGCGGTCGTGGACGGGGCGCCTGTGGTGGAGGGCGACCCTCCGGCGGTCTCCGGGGGGGTGTCCGGGGAGTCCCGGAGGGCGAGGCCCACGGCGACGAGGGCCACGATCACGACTGCGGCGACCACCCAACCGACAGGGCTTCTGCGGTGCGACGGGGTCGCAACCCGCGGTGCGGGTCTCACCGGCTCAGGGGCAGGGGCAGGACGCGGCGCCGGCGTGGGGGCGGCCACCGTGACGGGGGGCTCCTCGACGATCGGGTCGTCGAGCTCGATGACCATGGTGTCGTTCGACCGGGTTGCGACGGGCGCCTCCAAGGGCTCCGCCGTTGCGATCTGAGCCAGTCGGTCGTGGAGCGCAGCGGCGGACAGGCGGGCCCGGGGGTCCTTCACCAGAAGGGCGTCCAGCACCGGGCCGAGAGGCCCGGCCCGCTCGGCCCGGCGGGGAGGGTCCTGGACGATCGAGGTCAGGGTCGGCAGCGCAGCGCCCTTGTCGAACGGGGGCCGTCCCTCGACCGCGAAGTACATGGTGGCGCCCAGGGACCACAGGTCGGACTCAGCCTGCGCCCCCTTGTTGGTCGCCTGCTCGGGCGCCATGTAGGCGGGCGACCCGGTGACCGCTCCCGACGAGGTGACCGTGGGGTCGTCCAGGATGGCGGCCACTCCGAAGTCGCCCAGCCGGACCCGCCCGGAGTCGCTGACCATGACGTTGCCGGGCTTCACGTCGCGGTGGACGATGCCCCGCTCGTGGGCGGCAGCCAGCACCCCGAGCACCTCCAGGCCGATGCGGGCGGCCTCGGCCGGCTCCAAGGGGCCCCGTTCGGCGACCAGCTCGGAGAGGTTGGGCGCGTCGACCAGCTCCATCACGATCACGGGATTGCCGTCGTCGTCGATGACGTCGAACACCGTGACTGCGTTCGGATGGTCGAGCCGGGCTGCGGCCCGGGCCTCCTTCAGCACCTTTTCACGGAGGTCCGCCCGGTCCTCCTCGTTGAGGAATCCGGGAATGTGGACCTCCTTGACCGCAACGTGGCGCTGCAGGAGGGTGTCGCAGGCCCGCCAGACCACGCCGAAGCCGCCTCGGCCCACGGTCTCGAGCAGCTCGTAGCGATCGGCGACGATCTGGTGGGCGAGACGGTTCGAGGGCACTGCCCTCAGAACTACCCCTGGGTGGGGGTGCTTATGCGACTCGATGCGAGCGGCGGCCGAACGGCTTGACCTTGGCCGGCTCTGCGTCGACCGGCGGCTGCAGCAGCACGTCCTCGCCGATGACCCAGCCGTCGCCCGAGTCCTGGTCGGCGAGGTGCTCGATGATGGCATCGCCCGCCGACTCCGACAGGTTGCAGTGCCAGTAGGGCCGGGGGTCGTCACGACCGGCGGTGGCCCGCAGGGCGGCCCACAGCACGTGACCCACGAAGTCGGTCGGCACCAGGCTCCCGTGGTCCCAAGCCGCGTGGCCGTCGAACACCAGGGGCACGGACCAGCTGGTGAGCCGCAGGGGCTCCCGGAAGGCGATGCCCCCCTTGGGATTGGGACGGAACGGCACCCCCAGACGGCGGGTGAGATTCTCGGCCAGGTCCTCCAGAAGTGCTGTCTTGGTCGGCATGATGTACATATCGACCGGCCCCGCCGAGAGCATTAGCGATCGCGGAGGAATCATCCTCGCCTCTAGTTGTTGAGAGTTGTACAACCTGACCTTCTGCGAGGAGCGGACATGCCTGCGGTAACCGTCGACGACATCCTGGCCCTGCCTGCGCTGACCGTTCCCGGCGACACGGCCACGCTCCGGCCGGTCCGTTCGGTGAGCACAGCGCCCACCGGCTACGAGGGCGAAGGCTTCCCCGTCCACCGGGCGTTCGCCGGCGTCCCCATGGCCGACCTCGACCCGTTCATCCACATGGACCAGATGGGGGAGGTCGACTACGCCCCGGGCGAGCCGAAGGGCACCTCCTGGCACCCGCACCGCGGCTTCGAGACCGTCACCTACATGATCGACGGGGTCATGGAGCACCAGGACTCCAACGGCGGCGGCGGCGTCATCACCAACGGCGACACCCAGTGGATGACCGCTGGCGGCGGCATCCTCCACATCGAGCGTCCGCCCGAGGCGCTGGTGGCCAGCGGCGGCCTGTTCCACGGCCTGCAGCTGTGGGTGAACCTCCCGGCCAAGGACAAGATGATCCAGCCCCGGTACCAGGACATCCGCGGGTCCTCGGTGGCTTTGCTCGCCTCACCCGACGGAGGCGCGCTCGTCCGCCTCATCGCCGGCGACCTCGGCGGGCATCAGGGCCCGGGGTCGACGTACACCCCCATCACGATCGTCCACGCCACCATCCAGCCGGGCGCCCAGGTCGACCTCCCCTGGCAGGCGGGCTACAACGGCCTCGTCTACGTGCTCAGCGGCGCCGGGACCGTCGGAGCCGAGCGCCGGCCGGTCCGCTCGGGCCAGCTCGCCGTCCTCGGCGCCGGCGACACCATCCGGGTGGCCGGCGACCGCCACACGCCCGCCCTCGACGTCTACGTCATGGGCGGCCGCCCCATCCGGGAGCCCGTGGCCCACTACGGCCCGTTCGTGATGAACACCAAGGCGGAGCTGATCCGGGCCTTCGAGGACTATCAGGCCGGCCGGTTGGGCTCCGTGCCGGCGGCGTAGGCCCGCAGCCGCTCGGGTGCGTCGGGCGAGGTCAGCCCGACCGCGTCCAGGCACGCGGCGCGGAGGGCCTTGGCGCCCTGGGCCGTCGGCAGGTGCGACGTCAGGAGGAGGACCGGGCCGGGCAGGAGCGATGCCCGGCCGATGGCCTGCCACACCTCGTCGGTACGGGCCAGGCCGGCCTTGGTGACGGTGAGCGCGCCGCAGACGTCGATCGACCAGCGCCGGCCGTCGGCGCCCTCGACCACCAGGTCGACGCTGAGGCCGAGCTTGGGCACGCGCCGGTCGCGCGCCACGACGGTGAACCCGGCCGCCACGAGCAGGGCCTCGGCGACCGCCTTGGCCGCCACCGAGGGCTCGGCATGGTGCGGGGTCGCCTCCGCCGCCACCCGCGCCCGGGCCAGGTCCACGTAGGACAGATCGGTGTCGTAGCCGCAGTAGCGCCGGCCGGTGCGGACGGCGGCCACTGCGGTGGAGCCGGCGCCCAGGAACGGGTCGAGGACCAGGTCACCCCGGTAGGTGTAGAGCTCGATGAGGCGCTGGGGCAGCTCGACCGGGAACGGGGCCGGGTGGCCGACCCGGCGGGCGCTCTCGGGCGGCATGCGCCAAACGTCGAGGGTGGCCTCCATGAACTCGTCGGTGGCGAGCGAGCTCTCGCCCGGGCGGGCCCGGTCGAAGCGGCCCTTGCTGGCGACGATCACCCGCTCGCTCACGTCGCGCAGGACGGGGTTGGTGGCCTTGCGGAACGACCCCCAGGCGCAGGAGCCCGCCGCCCCCTCGGCTTTGACCCACAGGATCTCGCCCCGCAGGAGCAGGCCGAGGTCGTCCTGAAGGATGCGAATGACGTCGGCCGAGAGGCTGCGGTAGGGGCGGCGCCCAAGGTTGGCGACGTTTACCGCGATCCGCCCGCCGGGCTCGAGGACCCGCTTGCACTCGTCGAAGACGTCCCGCAACATGGCCAGGTAGTCGAGGTAGGTGCCCGGGATGTGGCCCTCGCCGAGGGCGGCCTCGTATTCCTTGCCGGCGAAGTAGGGCGGCGACGTGACGACGAGGGCGACACAGTTGGGCTTGAGGTCGTCCATGGTTCGGGCGTCGCCGCAGACCAGAGGCGGGTCGGGTGTGAAGTCGACCACGTCGCTGTCGGTCGAGATCTCGGGCGCACGGAAGCGGGCGTAGAAGTCGGTGGCGTCGTGGCCCTCCCGCTTGCCCACCCCGAACGGCGACGTCGACGTGCCCATGTCCGCTCGCAGACTAAATCGGCAGGAGGCCGGTGCCGGCGATCTGCGTCCGGAGGTCGGCCGCCGTGCCCTCGGCGATGACCCGGCCCCGTTCCAGGAGGTAGCCGCGGGCGGCGACGGCGAGGGCGAGGTGGACGTGCTGCTCGACCAGCAGGACCCCGGCCCCGCGCTGGTCGGCGATCGTGCGGAGGGTGCCCAGCAGGGACTCGACCACCTGGGGGGCGAGGCCCAGGCTCAGCTCGTCGACCAGGAGCAGCTTGGGCCCGGTGGCCAGGGCCAGCGCGAGGGCGAGCATGCGCTGCTCCCCCCCGGACAGGACGGTGGCCTGCCGGTCGAGCAGCGGTCGCAGGGCGGGAAGACGGTCGAGCACCTCGCCCTCACCGTGGCGCACGAGGCGCAGGTGCTCGGCCACGGTCAGGCCCTCGAACGGCGCCTGTCCCTGGCGCACGCACGCCATGCCGGCCCGGGCCAGCCGGGGCGGGCTCGCCGCCTTCTCTCCAAGGATCGAGACGTCGCCGGTCATGCGGGCCAGCACGCCGGCCAGGGCCAGCACCGTCGTCGTCTTGCCCGCGCCGTTGAGGCCAAGGAGGGCGACCACCTCGCCCGCGCCCACGGTGAGGTCGATCTCGTGGACGACCGGCACGCCGGCGTAGCCGGCTGACAGCCCCCGGGCCTCGAGAACCGTCGAGCCCTGAACGCGGGCCAGGGTCGAGCCGCCCGGTCCGGCTGCACCCCGGCCGAGGTAGGCGGCCACCACCCGCTCGTCCACCCGGACGTCGGCGGGCGGGCCCTCGGCGATCACCCGGCCGGCGTCGAGGACGATCACCCGGTCGCACACCTCGAGGACGAGCCGCATGTCGTGGTCGACGAGGAGGACGGCAGTGCCTCCGCCGGCCACCTCCCGCAGCCGGGCGATGAGCGCGTCCCGGCCGGCGTCGTCGAGCCCCGCCGCCGGCTCGTCGAGCAGGAGGACCTTCGGCCCGCCGGCGAGGGCCCGGTCGATGGCGAGCACCGAACGCTCGGCATGGGAGAGCTCGACCGGCAGCCGGTCGTCGGCCGGTGTGTCTGACGCCCCGGCGACGAGCAGGTTCTCGGCGACGGTCAGGTCCTCGAACAGCTCCTGGGCCTGGAAGGTGCGGGCCAGCCCGAGCCGGGCCCGGCGGTGGGGGGCCAGGCCCTCCGCCGGCACGCCGCCGAGCAGGATCCGGCCGCCGGCCACGGGGACGAGCCCGGAGACGGCCTCCAGGGCGGTGGTCTTGCCGGCGCCATTGGGCCCGATCAGCCCGGTGATCGTCCCCGGGGCGAGGTCCAGGTCGAGCCCGTCGACCACGTCGACCGCACCGAAGCGGACCCGCAGGCCTCGAACTCGGAGCGCAGCGTTCACCGGCGCCGCCAGCCGGTGATGCCGCCGGGAGCGAGGACGGTGACGGCCATGAGCCCGAGCCCGCTGGCCAGCAGCTGGTACCGCCCGAGGTCGAGCACGGTGAAGGCCAGGCCGCTGGGCACGAGTAGGCCGCCGACCAGGGCCCCGCCGATGCCGGCGATGCCCCCCACGTAGGCCACGGCCAGGTAGGCCAACGAGACGAAGACCCCGAAGGAACCGGACGACAGCTGGCCCTGCTGGTAGCCGAGCAGGGCGCCGGCCGTCCCGGCCAGGAAGGCCGACAGGGCGAAGGCCTGGAGGCGGGTGGCGGTGACGTCGACCCCCACTGCGGCTGCGGCCCGCTCGTTGGCCCGCACGGCCAGCAACCGGCGCCCTGCGCCGCTCACGCGCACCCGGGCCAGGGCGACCGCGGTGGCGACCAGCACCCCGAGCACGAGAAGGCCGAAGGCGGGACCCGAGGGGTCGAGGCCCCAGGGCGCCGGCACCCGGGCGCCGCCGAAGCCGCCGGTGAGGGTCGGGCTCTTGAACACCACCTCCTCCACCACCACCGCCCCGGCCAGCGTGACGATGGCGAGGCTCACCCCCCGGGCCCGCAGGGCCGGCAGGCCGACGAGCACGCCCGCCACCGCGGCCAACACCGCAGCCAGCAACGGCGCCACCGGGAACGGGACGCCCACGTCGGCGGCCAGCCGGCTGAGCGAGAAGCCGGCGACGCCGGCGAAGGCCATCTGGGCCAGGGAGATCTGCCCGGACCAACCGGTCAGGACCACGAGCGACAGGCAGACGAGCCCCCCGATCAGGCTGGTGACCAGCGCCACCCGGTCCTGGCCGCTCAGGACGACCACCCCGGCCACCCCGACCGCCGTCCCTGTGACGGCCAGGAGCCCGATCCGCTGCGGGCGTCCGGCCAGGGGCAACGGGCTCGTCTCGCCGCCTCGGGCCAGCCGGGCCCCCGCACCCAGGGCCAGGGCCATGACGATCACCAGCAGCGGCACCGCCTCCCGCACCCCTGTCCGGGGGAGCCACGACCACTCGTCCTGGAGGAGCAGGATCAGCGACTGGGCCATGCCCAGCGCGAGGGCGGCGGCGACTGTGGCCCCGAACGACACCAGCCGGCCGACGAGAGCGGCGGCCAGGGCGGGTACGACGAGCAGGGTGGTCGTCACCGGGTCGAGCCCGGTGACCGGCGCCACGAGGATGCCGCCGAGCCCGGCTAGCACGCTGGCCGCAACCCAGTTGACGGTGGCGAGCAGAGTGGGTGACCACCCAAGGAGGGCGACACCGGTCGTGTCATCGGCCGCAGCCCGGCTGGCCAGCCCGAAGCGGGTGAAGCGGTAGACGGCCCACAGCGCCACTGCGACCGTCACCACGATGGCGGCGAGAAGCAGCCGGTCCCGGGGGACGTCGGCGCCGAACAGCCGGACGGGCCCGGCGGGCAGGATGGCGGGCACCGGCCGCCCGGTCGACCCGAACCGCAGCACGATGAGGGCCTGCATGGTCGCCATGAGGCCGACGGACGCCACCACGCCGGCCAGCGCCGGCGCCCCTCGCAGCGGCCGGAAGACGAGGCCGTAGGCGAGAGCTCCGATGGCGCCGGCCACGACCAGGCTGATCGCCATGGCGGCGGCGAACGGCACGGTGTCGCCCACGTGCAGCCTCCCGACGGGCAGGACCAGGTCGCCCACGGTCCGCAGCTCCACGAACACATACGTCACGTAGGCGGCGACCGCCCCGTGGGCCACGTGGACCACCCCCGACACCCGGTGCACCAGCACGAGCCCGAGCCCGAGGCTGGCGTAGACGGCGCCGGCCCCCAGCCCGAGCAGAAGGAACACGAGGGTGCGGTCGATCGGGCGAAGGGTACTGGCCGGGGCAGAATGATCGGCGTGAAGCGCCTGCGTGAGGTGGCGGTCGTGATCGTCGTGCTGGCGATGATGGCCGCGGCATGCAGCGGCGGAGGTGGAGGCGGCGGGAAGGCCGACAACGCCATCGTCATCGGCATGATCAACCAGGAAGACGCCCCGATCGGCTCCTTCCCCGAGGCCCGGGAGGCGGCCCAGGCCGCCGTCGCCCACATCAACGAGGACCTCGGCGGGGTGAACGGTCGTCCGCTGCGACTCGAGGTCTGCCGCACCGCAGGCACACCTGAGTCGTCGGCGGCGTGCGCGAACGAGCTGCTGGCCAAGCGGCCGGTGGCCGTGCTGGGCGGTGTCGATCTGGGCGCCGGAGCGTCCCTGTCGGTGTTCGAGCGGGAGGGGATCCCGTACATCGGCGGCACGCCGGCGCTCGGGGAGGAGCTCACGTCGCCGGCGGCGTGGATGCTGGCCGGGGGGGTGGTCGCCGACCTGCTCGGGGAGGCGGAGTACGCCCTGGACACTCTCAAGGTCAAGCGGGTGGGGGCGCTCTACGTCGACCTGCCCGGCGTGCTGACCACCGTCATCGGCGCAGCTGGAATCGTCCTGCGGACCAAGGGCGTCACCGACTTCAAGCCCGTTGCGGCCAAAGCCGACGTGGCCGACTTCGCCGGGCCCCTGAAGGCGGCGACCGAGGGGAACCCCGACGCAGTCGTGGTCGTCTTCCCGGCCCAGAGCTGCGCCCGGGTGATGGCGGCCGCCCGCTCGCTCCGGGTCAGGGCCCGGATGTTCTACCCGAGCGCCTGCGCGTCACAGGCGGTGGTCGCCGCCGCCGGCCCGGCGGCGGAGGACGCCTACTTCGCCTCGGGCTACCTGCCGTTCGACGACCCGTCGCCCGAGGTGGCCACGTGGAAGTCCGAGGCCAAGGTCACCAAGCCCAGCGCGCTCTCCCAGGCCGGCTTCAGCGTGGCCATGAACGTCTACGAGCTGCTCAAGGACGGCACCGACACGCCGGCGGCGGTCACCGCCAAGCTGCGGGCCACCGTCGACCATCCCGGCTACATGGCCCACGCCTACACGTGCGACCGCAAGCAGGTGTCGCTGATGTCCGCGGTCTGCAACGCCGACGTGCGCCTGCTCCAGTACAAGGGGGGCCGGTTCGTCGACCTCACCGGCGCGTGGGTCAGCGGGGCCGAGCTGGTGAAGCTGTTCGGTTAGCTGCCCTTTTCCAGCCGCCGCAGCCGGGTTTCGAGCGCCTCGACCTGCTGGCGGAGGAGGGCGACCTCGGCCTCGAGACCGATGGCGCCGGCGATGCGGCGTTGGATGCGGGGCGACTGGGCCGCCCGCCGCATGACCTCGTCGAGGGGAACCAGCCGCTGCAGACCGTGCGGGCCGTCGACCAGACGGGACGCCACCTGCCCGCTGCGGTACCAGGACCGCAGGGCGGAGTTGGACACCCCGGCCTGGCGCTCGGCTTCGGCGAGAGTCACCCAGCGGCTGTCCGGATGGGGATGCTCCGGCTCCGAGCTCCACGCTTCCAGCGCCTTGTCCCAGTCCAGCTCGTCGCTCATGCGCCACCATATCTCAAACAGGGGTGAAAATAGGGTATTGACAGGGGCGCGACACTCGGGACCATGTTCGAGCGATTCACCGATCGGGCTCGGCGGGTGGTGGTGCTGGCCCAGGAGGAAGCCCGTCTCCTTGGCCACAACTACATCGGCACCGAGCACATCCTGCTGGGGCTGATCCACGAGCACGACGGGGTGGCGGCCAAGGTCCTGGAGCGCCTCGGCATCTCCCTCGAGGCGGTGCGGGAGAGGGTCGAGGCCATCATCGGCGTCGGTGGCGACGACGTCCCCACCGGCCACATCCCGTTCACCCCGCGGGCCAAGAAGGTGCTCGAGCTGTCGCTCCGGGAGGCCTTGCAGCTGAGCCACAACTACATCGGCACCGAGCACATCCTGCTGGGCCTCATCCGGGAGGGGGAGGGCGTGGGCGCCCAGGTGCTCGTCAACCTCGGCGCCGAGCTGTCCGCCGTGCGCCAGGAGGTCATCCAGCAGCTCCAGGGCTTTCGGGGAGGGCGGGCGGGGCGGAGGTCAGCGCCAGCGTTCGGCGGCCCGCCGCCGTTGACCCCGGCAGTCATGAAGGCCAGTGTCGAGGCCCGGCGGCTGGCGGGCTCTGCGGCGGTCGGTTCGCAGCACTACCTGCTGGGTCTCCTCAGGGAGGAGAACAGCGTGGCGGCCAAGGCCCTGGCCGAGCTCGGCATCACCAAGGACATCCTCGAGGCCAAGCTGGCCGAGATCGAGCCCGCCGGCACGTCGGACGAGACGCCCGAGGAGGCCGGCGCCCGCCGGATCGGTCTGCGGGTCGAGGGCCGGCTGCTCATGCTGGAGGTCGACGATCCGGAACTGGCGGCGTCGCTGGAAAAGGCCATGGCCGGCCGCAAGGTCCGGATCATCAAGGGCACCGATCCCGAGGCCGAAGCCGCCGGCTTCCCCCACCTGTGGTCGGCGGTGTCCCGGACGGTCGACGATCTGACCCGGCGGTTGGGTCGGGTGCCGGGTGTGCGCTCCACGTCGATGCCCCGGATGGCGACCCCCTTTTGGCGCCCGCCCGGCTACGACCCGACGCCGCACGCGGCCGGCTACTGGATGGTCAACATGACCGATGGCCCGACCGGCTATCTGGAGCTCGGGCCAGGGGTCGATCGGGAGGCGGTCCGCGCGTGGCTGGCCGGTTGGCTGCGTGAGTGGCGCCGATCGGGCCTGGTCCGCGCCGGCGGCCCAGAGGTGGAGCGGGCCTGCGCCACCCTGTGGATCGCCGTCGATCGGGCCGGCGACTCCTTTGCCGTGGGTGGGTACGGCATTGGGGCCCAAGGTCCCAAGGCGTCCGAGCCGACGTCGCTGGAGGTGCTGGTTGAAGCCGCGATCGACGACCTCGCGGCCACGGTCTAGCTGTCGACACCGGGGGTCAGGCTTCGCAAGCCCGTAGAGTGACGCGGTTGACTGCGCCGTGGGGGCCGCTGGTCCGGCAGGGATCGCAGGCCCTCATCGAGGGCCGGTTCCGGGAATGCGAGCGACTGGCCGCCGAGGCGACCCACCTGGCCCCGACCGAGCCCGATCCCCTCCTGCTGGCCGCCACCGCCTGCCGTGAACAGGGCAGGGCTTCGGAGGCCGAGATCCTCGTCCGCAGCCTGCTGGCCGCCCATCCGGACCTCCAGGAGGGTCAGGCCCTGCTGGGCGTGGTCCTGGCCGACCTCGGGCGCGACGGGGAGGCCCGTCGCCAGCTCGACCTGCTCGACGCGCTCGACCCGTCGCCCGGGGTGCTCGCCCTGGCCGCCGAGATCGCCGCCGCCCTCGACTCCGAGGAGCACGCCGGCGCTCTCGCCGGCCCACTGTCGCGCCACGCCACGGCGTGCGTGGGGTGCCACGGCTCGATCGCCCGACACCTTGGACTGGTGTTCCACGTGCTCGGCCGCTGGGACGAGGCCGAGACCCACTTCCAGGTCGCCCTCGACGCAAACCACGCCGCCGGGGCGCCGGTGCTCCTGGCCCACACCCGCCGCCACTACTCGGCGCTTCTCCGGGCCCGGGGAGGAGACGGCGACTGGGAGCGGGCCATCGACCTGCTGGCCCAGGCGGCCTCCATCTATCGCAGGTTGGAGATCGAGCGCCTGGCCGACGAAGCGGAGACCATCCTCCGCCGCTCGCAGTACCTCACGCCGGCCGACCAGCACACTGCGATCAACGTCTTCCGCAGGACAGCTGACGGTTGGGAGCTGGCCTTCGGCGAGGGGCGTGCGGTGATCGCCGACGCGCCCGGGATCGGCCACATCTTCAGCCTCATGGCCGCCGACGGGAGGCCGGTCCACGTCGTGGACCTCGTCGAGGGCGAGGAGAACGCGCTCTCCGAGCGGGTGGCCGTCGAGTACCGCTCCCGGCTGGCCGAGGTCGACAGCCAGGCCGTGGCCGCCGACCCGGTCGCCGCCGCCCTCGCCCGGGCCGAACGGGACTTCCTGGGTGCGGAGCTGGCGGTGCTGTCCCGGTCCAGATCGCCGGCGACGGGCATCGGCGACTGGGCCAGACGCCTGGTCGCCCTACGCATCCGCGGCGCACTCGACCGCATCGACGAGGCCCTGCCGGCCCTGGGTCGCCACCTCCGCCGCAGCATCCGCACGGGCACGTTCTGCCTCTACGAGCCGGAGCGGCCGGAGCGGTGGAAGATTACGTAGGTGACCGACGCCCCGCTGCCGATCGCCGCCGCCGTCCTCATCGTCGGCGCGGTGGTGCTCTCGGTGGGCGGGCTGCTGGTCGTGCGCCGGCTGGCGCGTGACCGGACCACCAGGCACAACGACTTCGTCGGCCTCATCTTCGCCCAGGTTGCCCTGCTCTACTCGGTCCTCATGGCGTTCGTCGTGTTCTCGGCTTCTCAGCGCTTCACCGAGGCGGCGGCCAGCGTCACCGACGAGGCCTCCGCCGTGGTCGTGGCGTACCGAGACACCCAGGTCTTCCCGGAACCGATCCGATCGGAGGCCCAGGCCGCCTTCCGCAGCTACGTCAACGAGGTGATGGACAACGAGTGGGAGAGCCACGGCACGGTCCGGCCCCACCGCTCCCGTGACGCCCTCAACCCGGTCTGGAACGTCTACCGCCGGTACCAGCCCACCGAGTCGCTGGCCCAGTCGGAGTTCGACGGGGCGCAGGGCCGGCTGCACGACCTGGAGCTGCAGCGCCATCTGCGTCACCTCGCCGGCGAGACCAGTCTCCCCAACGTCTTCTGGTGGCTGCTGGTCGGCGGCGGGGCCTTCACCGTCGCCATGTCCTACCTGTTGGTGGTGGATCGGAAAGGTGTGCATGCGCTGCAAGTCGGGTTCCTGAGCGGGTTCATCGCCAGCGTGCTGGCCTTCATCCTGGCCCTGAACTTCCCCTTCACCGGCGACGTGCACGTGAGCCGGGGCCCGTTCAAGCACGCCCTCCTGAACTTCGACGCGCTCGATCTCCAACCCGGACCGACGAGCGCGGTGCCGGCCAGGACGGAGACGGTCATCGTCGACGGCCGGCGGGCGTTCACGGACTCCGGCGTCGAGGTGGCGACCGGCGATCGGGTGCAGGTCGGGGCCACGGGCACCGTCTTCCACGACTCCTCGGGGAGCTCGGGGCCGAGCGGTGTGGCCGAGCGGCGGGACCTGCGCCAGTTCAACGTGCTCGAGTCGGAGAACCACGGCGCGCTGATCGGCCGGATCGGGGAGAACGGCGCCCCGTTCCCGGTGGGTAGCGACTTCTCCTCGGCCAGCCTGGCGCCCGGCCGGCTGTTCCTCGGGGTGAACGACGCCGGCGTGGACAACAACAGCGGCTCCTTCACCGCCACCGTCACGGTCCGGAAGGTTTGACGCCACCCGTCGCGGGTGCGGTCCGGGCCGGCACACCGGCGGGCCGCTGGGTGCTGGCGGCCACGGTGCTGGGCTCGGGCATGGCGTTCCTCGACGGAACGGTGGTGAACGTCGCCCTGCCCGCCATCGGCCGCGACCTGGACGCCGGCCTCTCGGGGCTGCAGTGGATCCTCGACGCCTACCTGTTGACGCTCGGCGCCCTGCTGCTGCTGGGCGGGGCCCTGGGTGACCGCTACGGCCGCCGGCGCCTGTTCGAGGTGGGGCTGGTGGCTTTCAGCGCCGCTTCGGCCCTGTGCGGGCTGGCTCCGAACCTGGGCCTGCTGATCGTCGCCCGGGCCGTGCAGGGCATCGGCGGCGCCCTCCTCGTGCCCGGCAGCCTGGCCCTGCTCTCGGCCAGCTTCGCCCCCGACGACCGGGGCCGGGCGGTGGGTGCATGGTCAGGCCTGGCCGGCGCGTTCAGCGCCCTGGGCCCGTTCGTCGGAGGCTGGTTGGTCGACGCCGCCTCCTGGCGCTGGGTGTTCCTCATCAACCTCCCCGTGGCGGCGATCACGGTCTGGGTGGTCCGGGCCCACGTGCCGGAGAGCCGGGGCGCGACGGAGGGTGGTCGGCTCGACCTCGCGGGGGCGGCGGTGGTCACCGTCGGGCTGGGCGGGGTGGTGTTCGCCCTCATCGAGGGAACGGCAGTGGGCGCCTCCCCCCTCGTCGTGGCCGCCACCGTGGTCGGGGTGGCGGCGCTGGCCGTCTTCCCCGTCGTCGAGCGGGCCAAGCCTGAGCCGCTCGTGCCGCTCGAGCTCTTCCGTTCCCGCCAGTTCAGCGGGGCCAACGCCACCACCTTCGCCGTATACGGCGCCTTCGCCGGCGCCCTCTTCCTGTTCGTCGTGCAACTCCAGGAGGGCATGGGCTACTCGGCCCTGGAAGCGGGAGCGGCAATGCTCCCGGTGACCGTGCTCCTGCTGGTCCTGTCGGCCCGGGCCGGGCGGCTGGGCCAGCGGCTCGGCCCCCGGCTGCCGATGACCGTCGGGCCGCTGGTGGCCGGAGCCGGGCTCCTGCTCCTCAGCGGCGTCGGCCCGGGCAGCTCCTACCTGCCCACCGTGCTCCCTGCGGTCGTGGTCTTCGGAGTCGGGTTGGCCCTCACCGTGGCCCCGCTCACCACTGCGGTCATGGCTGCGGTCGAGGAGCGCCACCTCGGGGTGGGCTCCGGGGTCAACAACGCCGTGGCCCGGGTGGCCGGCCTGTTGTCGGTGGCGCTGCTGCCCCTGGTCGCCGGCCTGCGCGGCGTCGACCCCGGCACCCCCGCCTTCGCCGCCGGCGTCAGCGGCGCCCTGCGCATCGCCGCCGCCGTGTGCGCGCTCGGCGGGCTGGTGGCGTTCGTCTCGGTTCGCCGGTCGACCCCCGCACAGCCCGTCAGCCAGCCGGGCATGACCCTGGCGTGTAATGAGCTGGCGGTACCGCAATGATGTCCCTGTGAGAGAGACGAACGAGCTCGAGACAACCACCCCTCCCCGTAGCCGCCGCCGCCCGCTCGTCGTCGTCGCCGCCCTGGTCGCGTTGGCCGTGGCCGCGCTGGCTGCCGTCTACCTGCTGTTCTTCAACGAGGATGCTCCGCCGCCGTTGGCCTTGAGCGACCAACCCGTCACCACCACGCCCGCACCCACTCCGGCCACCAGCTCGGGAGCTCCCGCAGCCACCACCACGCCAGCGACGAACGACATCGCCGGCACCTGGCGGGTGGGCGCCGGATCGACGGCCGGCTACCGCGTCCGCGAAAAGCTCGCCGCCCTCCCGGCCAAGAGCGACGCCGTCGGCCGCAGCCCGGCGGTCACCGGCTCGGTGAAGGTCGAGCGGACCGGAGGCAACCTCGTGGCCAACGACGCGAGCTTCGAGGTCGACCTCACCCAGCTGACCAGCGACGAGAGCCGCCGTGACAACCGCATCCGTACCGAGGGCCTGCAGAGCAACCAGTTCCCCAAGGCCACCTTCGTGAGCACGAAGCCGATCACGCTGCCGGCCGAGACAGCGTCCGGTCAGGCGGTGAAGGCGTCGGTCGAGGGCAACCTCACGCTGCACGGCGTCACCAAGCCCGTCACCATTCCTCTCGACGTCCGGGTGGTGAACGGGAAGGGCGAGCTGGTCGGCTCGCTGGGCTTCCCGATGAGCGACTTCGACATCAGCCCGCCGAACATCGCCGGCTTCGTCACGGTGGACGCCGACGCCACCCTGGAAGTGAAGCTGGTCCTGGAGAAGGCATGACGGTCACACCAGCCCCGAAAAGGCGTAGCCGCCTGCGGTAAGGCATCCTTGGGGCGGATGACCCCCAGCCACGAGGAGGTCGCCGACCAAGAAGTCGACGCCAGCCGGTGGCTCGGCGCGCTTCGGGATGCGGCCGACGCCGTCGCCGGGCGGGCGACGCTCGAGTCGGCGGCGGCCGCGGTGATCGGTCCCGTCTGCTCGGCGGCAGGGTGGCCGGTGGGGCGACTCCTGTCGGTGGTGGCGGGCGTCGTGGAGCCGACCGGCATCTGGTACCTGGGCGACCCGGATCGGTATCGGGGGCTCCCGGCCCTCGCCGACACGGCGGCGGGGGGTGCCCGCCTCGCCGAGCGGGCCGTCGCCCTGCGTGAGCCGGTATGGACCGCAGACGTCGCAGAGGCGGCCCACCTGGGCCTGCACGGGGCCGTGGCCTTCCCCGTCTGCGAGGACGGTGGCGAGGGCGAGGTGGTCGCCGTCGTCCAGTGCTTCGCCGAGCGCTCCGAACGGCCGGCGGCCGCGGTCATCGCCCTGGCCGCTTCCGCCCTCGGCCAGCTCGGCCGCATCGTCGACCGGGTACGGGCCACGGCCGCGAACCATGAGGCGGAGCTCATCACCGAGGTGGCCCACGACGCCTACATCGCCCTCGACGAGGGGGGAGTGATCGTCGACTGGAACCCCGAGGCCGAGGCCGTGTTCGGCTGGTCGAGGCCGGAGGCGGTCGGTCGCCCGCTCGCCGACCTGGCCGTGCCACCCCGCCACCGTCCCGTCTACGAGCAGTATCTGGAGGCGATTCTCGACGGTGGAGGCACCCCGCTGGCGCCGCGGCGGGAGCTCGTGGCCGTCCACCGGTCGGGCGCCGAGCTCCCCGTGCAGGTCAGCGTGTGGACGAAAGGCCGGCCCGGCGCCCGGCGCATCTGCGCTTTCGTACGTGACCTGAGCGAGCGGAAGCGCTTCGAGGGCCAGTTGGCCAGCCAGGCTCTCCACGATCGCCTGACCGGCCTGCCGAACCGGGTCCTGCTGCGGGACCGGGTGGAGCACGCCCTGGCCCGGGCCGGAAGACGTGGTGCGTCGGTCGCCCTCCTCATCGCCGACATCGACCGGTTCAAGCTCATCAACGAGAGCCTCGGCCACGACGGCGGCGACCGGCTGCTGGTGGCGGTGGCCGAGCGCCTCACCGAGTTGCTCCGTCCTGGCGACACCGTCGCCCGCATGGGAGGCGACGAGTTCGCCCTGCTGTGTGAGGACGTCGGCGGCTACCACGAGGCCGTCGGCATCGCGTCGCGGGTCGTGGGTGCGTTCGACAAGCCTTTCCACGTGCAGGGCGCCGACCTGGCGCTCACCGCCAGCGTGGGGGTGGCCGTGGGGTCCACCGCCGGCCCTGCGCCCGAGCTGCTCCTGCGCGACGCCGACGTGGCCATGTACCGGGCCAAGGACGGCGGGCGGGACCGCTACGAGGTCTTCGACGAGACCATGCTCGCCGACGCCACCGAGCGGCTGTCGGTCGAGAACGACCTGCGCCGCGGCATCGCCCAGGGCCAGCTCCGCCTCTACTACCAGCCGATCGTCCACCTGGACACCGGGGCCATCGCCGGCTTCGAGGCATTGGTGCGCTGGCAGCACCCCGAGCGCGGGCTCCTCCCGCCGCTGGAGTTCATCCCTTCGGCCGAGGAGACCGGCCTGATCGTGCCGCTGGGCCGGTACGTGCTGGCCGAGTCGTGCCGGCAGGCGGCCACCTGGGCCGGCATGCACGCATCGGGCGAGCGGCTGCGCATCAGCGTCAACGTGTCGGCCAAGCAGCTCGTGCAGCCGGGATGGTCCGACGAGGTGGCCCAGGTCCTGGCCGAGTCCGGTCTGGCTCCCCGCCAGCTCGTCCTCGAGATCACCGAGAGCGTGTTGATGGACGACACCGACATCACCGCGGTGCGCCTCGAGGAGCTGCGCCGCCTGGGCGTCCGCATCGCCATCGACGACTTCGGCACCGGCTACTCCTCGCTCGGTTACCTGCGCCGGCTGCCCGTCGACATCCTCAAGATCGACAAGTCCTTCATCGACGGCGTGGCCGAGGGCCCGCACGAATCGGCCCTGGCCCGGGCGGTTGTCAAGCTCGCTTCGACCCTTCGACTTGAAGCGGTGGCCGAGGGCATCAACAGCCGCAAGCAGCTGCTGCAGCTCCGCCGCCTGCGCTGCCCCTACGGCCAGGGGTTCTTCTTCTCCCGTCCCCAGCCTCCCGAGGCCATCCCCCGACTGCTCAACCTGGGGATCCTCGAAGGAGCCGACCCCGGCGAGTAGCCGGCTCCGTCGCCAAGGAGTGTTGGCACGACGTGGAAAATCGTGCTGGCACCCTGTCGCCGGGTTGCCACGATTGCTAGCGTGCGACTGGTTCAACGGCGTTCGACGGATTGGGGACAGGGGAAATGAAAAGCCGGTCGGTAGTGGCGCGCGTGGTTGCTGCCGCCGCGTTGGCGGTTTCGGCACTGACACTCGCACCACAAACGGCTTCCGCGGCTCGGACGTACCCGCTCGGCGTCGTGGCCAGGGACTACTACTTCACGGGTGTGCCGTCGCGGCTCCCGGAGGGGCAGTACAGCATGCGGTTCTTCAACCTCGGCAGCGAGCCGCACGTTCTGGTAGCCATCAACCTCGGACCGGAGTGTTCCGAAAGCCTGTCGACAGCTGAGGTGGCCATCGATTTTCTCGAGGGAATCGAGTCAGAAGAGGACTTCCTCGCCGCCTGTCCGGGCAGCAGTTTTGCGGGGGCGGTCTTCGCTCCCCCCGGCGGTCGTTCCAGCGGCCCGCTCTCCCTCGCTCCCGGGCGCACGCTCGTGTTCTGTCCAATCCCTGACTCCATGTGGACTCCCCACCACGAGCTGGGCATGATCAATTTCATCGATGTCGTCGACCTCCCCGGAGGGTTTTAGGTCTGACCGGTCCGGGTCACCGGGCATGACGGGCGCGCTCTTCGAGCGCGCCCGTCGCTTGCCTGACGCCGGTTAGAGGTGCTCCGCCGCCGCCTTCTGTACGCCGGCGGTGATGACGTCCCAGTCGGCGCCCGGCTTGCGGGTGACGGTGACGAAGTTGTTCACCCCGAACAGCGACTGCACGCCCTCGACCCCGAAGATCGCCTCGGCAAACGGGTTGCCGGCCGCCGCGTCGGCGTTGGCCAGGTTGAGGCTGCCCGCCAACGTCACATCGAGGTCGTACTTCATCGCGTTGGGGTTGGGGGTCGGGGAGGGGGTGGCAGTGGCCATGGGGCGCATGCTAGGCGTTAGCGTCCGGGGGTGGACCCGACCTCCCGTTTCACGGAGTTGGTCCAGGGGCCCGAGCACGCCCTGCGTCTCGACGAGGCCTCGTTCCTCATCGCCGCCCATGACCAGCCCGCTCTCGACGTCGGCGCCGCGCTGGCCGAGCTCGACGAGCTGGCTGCCGGCATCCCCGAGCGCACCCTCGACGGCTGGCGCCACCACCTCTTCGTCGACCTGGGATTCTCGGGCAACGTGAAGCGGTACTACGACCCGGGCAACTCCTTCCTCAACGAGGTCGTCCGGCGCCGCCGGGGCCTCCCCATCACCCTGTCGGTGCTGGGCATGGAGGTCGGCCGGCGGGTGGGGCTGCGGCTGGAGGGTGTCGGCATGCCCGGCCACTTCCTGCTGCGGTACGGCAGCGACGTCTACGTCGACCCCTTCGACGCCGGCCACCTCCTCGACCGGGACGGCTGCATCGAGCGCTTCCGGGCCGTGAACGGCCCCCGGGCTCCGTTCCTGCCTGCGTACCTCGACCAGGTCGGCCCCCGCGCCATCCTGGCCCGGATCCTCAACAACCTGAAGGCGGTGTACGCAGGACAGGGCGACGTCGCCGCCCTGTCCTGGGTCTTCGACCTACGCCGGGCCCTCCCGGAGACAACGCCGCTCGAGGACCGGGAGTGGGCGCGGGTGCTGGGCGCCACCGGCCGCTTCACCGAGGCCGCCGAGGCCCTGGAGGCCCTGGTCGACCTGCTCCCCGAACACGGCGAGGCGCTCCTGTCGGAGGCCTTCGCCTTCCGTTCCCGTCTCAACTGAACGTCAGGAGGTCCCTCATGGAGATGCCCAAGCCGACCGAGGACGACAAGGAGAGGTTCCGCGCGCTCGTGCCCGAGGACCCGCGCGTCGAGGTGAAGCCCATGTTCGGGAACCTTGGGGCGTTCGTGAACGGCAGCATGTTCATGGGCCTGTTCGGGGCCCAGGTCGGGGTCAAGCTCGCCGAAGCGGAGCGCGACGCCCTCACCGCAGAAGGTGGCGGCTCCTTCGGTCCGCAGGAGCGGCCGATGGGCGGGTACGTCACGCTCCCCCGGGCGTGGTCCGTCGACGAGGCGGCGCCATGGGTCAGCCGGTCGCTCGACCTGATCGCCGACCTGCCCCCCAAGGTGAAGAAGAAGAAGGGCTGACGGGGAGGCGGCTGCAAGCGACCGTCAAGCGTCCTACCAGCGCGATGAGGGACAACTGAGGAGTACACCGCCACAGGAGGATCCGTCATCATGCGCATCGGGATCAGCGTCGCCCAGTGCGACCGCCTCGCCCAGCCCGCTGCCATTTCCGCCGCCGTCCGGGCCGCCGAGCAGCTCGGGTACTCCTCGGTGTGGGTGTGCGACTCGCTCCTCGACCCTGCGGGAGTCCTCTCGGCTGCGGCGGCGATCACCAGTTCCGTCCGGCTGGGCGCCAGCGTTGTGCTGGGACCGGGTGACGACCCGGCGGGGCTGGCCCGGTCCCTGGCGACCGTCAACCACCTGAGCGAGAGGCGGCTCACGGTGGCCCTCGGTGGTTCCGAAGGCCGCATGGACGACGTGCTGGACGCGATCGACGCCTGCGGGCCGGGCGGTTCCCGGCCCCGGACCATGCTCCAGGGCGTCACGCCGGGTTCGCTCGACCGGTGCGTGACCTCGACGCCCGGGGCGCCTCTAGGCGGAGGTGAAGCGCACGTCGTAGTCGCCGGCGCCGGCCGTTTGGGACGGCGGGGTGAGGAACCGCTCCTCGGTCGCGTCCCCCGTGTGGGTGACCGTCAGCGTGGAGCCGTCCCGGGCCCACGTGCCGCACACGAACCCGTCCAGCAGGCCGTTCCGTGCACCGGGCCGGGCGCGGCGAACGGCTCGCCGGCGAACCTGCTGCGGTCGTCGTGGGAGAGCAGCACGTTGTCGTACTCGGGAAGGAAGCGCGGCGCCGCCGGCATGTCGGGGTCGGGACGGGGCGCGTCGGGCAGGTCGAACAGCTCCAGCATCACGTCGTCGATCGACGGTTGCTCCTCGACCGGGCGGCCCAGCCAGGCCTCGGCGGTCGTCGATCTCACGCCGCCGGTGCGGCCCCAAACGCCCCGGGGCGGGACCTGGATGAAAGCCAGATGGTTCCGGCAGGCGTAGGTGAGGGCGGCGGCGTCGAGATCGGGGAACCGCCCGGCGAAGGCGGCCCGCAGCTGCCCACCGGTCCGCGGCTGTTTGGCCAGCAGCTCACGGGCATGGGCCAGGGGCGGTCCAAGGTCCACGCCCCGCAGCGCCGGCCCGTAGAGCGGGGGGCGGGCCAGCTCCTTGTCGAGGACCGGTTGTGACAGTGGGCGCAGGATCAGGCAGTCCTCGGCGGTGATCAGGTGGATCGTGCCCCGCATGACGACGATGCGCCACCGTGCGGTCGAGGAGCAGCTGGGCCAGCGCCTCGGGCCAGAAGCCCTGGAGCCGAGACCACAGGGCGTGGTAGGGGTTCAGCGGCACCTGGGCCTGCATGCCGACCAGGTGCCGGACTGCGTCGAGCGGGGCCATGGGCGACCGTTCGAGCAGGAGCTGGCGGCCCAGTGTGGCCCGGTTCAGCGCCCGCCGGCGGAGGATCTCCTTCACCGGCGGTGACGATACGTGGCTGACGCCGTCCTACGCCGGCGTCACCCCGAATTGCGGGCGGGGCATGGTCCGGCACATGCCCGGGCCGGACACGACAGTCAGTCGGTACCGGCCGCCGGCGTCGAAGTAGTTGTCGGCGTCGCCGAGCCCACACGTCGGGTTTGCGACAGCGGTCACCTCGACGATTCGTTGCCGTGGGCCTACAGGTCGACGGCGACCGGGCCCGAGCTCGTCCCCGGCGCCAGCTGGAAGACCCGGCCGTTGACAGTGATCTTGAACGCGTCGGCGGCCTCGTTGACGACCGTGACCGTCGCCCGGTTGCCGGCGACTGTGGTGATGGGCGTCGTCGTGGACGTCGGGCGTGGTCGGGTGGTCGGTGGGGTACGCGTGGTGACCTGAGCCCGAACGGTGACCGGTGGCGTGGTGGTGCTGGTGGTGACCAGGGTGGTCGACCATCGAGCGTCGTCCCTTGAGCGCCGGCCGGCGGATCCATGGCCGTACCCTGATGGGCATGGAGCGATCCGCCCTCCAGGGCCTGGCTGCCTTCCGGTGGGGAGCCTGGCTGTGGATGGCGACAGTGCTGCTCGTGTCGCGAGATCAGCTCGAGCGCCCCTGGCTGGCCATCGGGCTGGTGGGCATGGCCCTGCTGGTCACCGCCGCCGACACGTACCTGCTGCGCACCAACCCCGGCGCCCTCTGCCGCCCGGGGCCGATCGCCGCCGAGCTGGCCGTGGGGGCGATGCTGGTGCTCTGCGACGGCGTCGCCTACGGCGAGGGCCACGCCTTCTCCACGTCGCAGTCGCTCGGCTCGGTCTGGCCGCTCACCGGCATCCTCGGCGTGGGGGTGGCCTTCGGTCCTATGGCGGCGGCCGGATCCGGCGTGCTCCTTGGTCTGGCGCGGGTCGGCGCGGTGCTGACCAACGGGGCCAGCATCGACACCGGCGGTCGGGTGCTGTCGGTCACCAACACCGTCGTCTTCTACGCCCTCGGCGGGGCGGCGGCCGGCTATTTGGCCCGGCTCCTGCGCCGGGCCGAGGCCGAGATCTCCGCGGCCCGCGCCCGTGAGGAGGTGGCCCGGACGCTGCACGACGGCGTGCTCCAGACCCTGGCCGTGGTCGAGCGGCGGGCCACCGACCCGGCCCTGGCCCGGCTGGCCCGGGAGCAGGAGAGGGAGCTGCGCGACTGGCTGTTCGGATCGGCGGCGCCCGCCGGCGTCGTCGCCGACGTGGGCACTGCGCTGCGGGCGGCGGCGGCCCGCTTCGAGGACTCTTTCGGGGGGCGGGCCCAGGTGCTGGTGGCCGACGACCTCCCGCCCCTCGACCCCGCAGCGGTGGCCGCCCTCACCGGCGCCGCCGGCGAGGCCATGGTCAACGCCGGCAAGCACGGGCGGGCGTCGAAGGTCCAGGTCTACGTGGAGCCCGGCGACACTGGCGGGGTGTTCTGCTCGGTGAAGGACGACGGCGAGGGGTTCGACCCGGCATCGACGGTTGAGGGCATCGGCCTGTCCCGGTCGATCCGGGGCAGAGTGTCGGAGGTGGGCGGACGGGTCGAGGTCGTCAGCGCCCCCGGCGACGGAACGGAGATCGTGTTGTGGCTCCCCTCATAAAGGTCGTACTGGCCGACGACCACCCGATCTGGCGCGACGGGGTCCGGTCCGACCTGGGCGACGGGTTCTGGGTGGTGGCCGAGGCGGGCAACGCAGAGGAGGCAATCGCCGCCATCCGGGAGCACAAGCCCGACGTCGCCGTCTGCGACCTCCAGATGCCCGGCGGCGGCGGGATCAAGGTGGCCCGCACGTGCGGCGAGGAGACGCGCATCGTCATCCTCACCGTCTCCGAGCAGGAGCGCGACCTGCTCGACGCGGTGGCCGCCGGCGCGGTCGGCTACCTGATCAAGTCCACGCCCGGGCCCGAGCTGCGGGCCGCGCTGTGGAAGGCGGCCCACGGCGAGCCGGTGTTCTCGCCAGCGCTCGCTGCGCTGGTCCTCGGCGAGTTCCGCAAGATGTCGAAGTCGTCGACCGGCGTCTCCCCGCTCTCCGAGCGCGAGCGGGAGGTGCTCCAGCTCGTGGCCCGGGGCCACTCCTACAAGGAGATCGGCGGCCGCCTCTTCATCGCCGAGAAGACCGTGGAGAACCACGTCCGCAACATCCTTGGCAAGCTCCACCTGAACCGGCGCCAGGAGCTCATCCGCTACGCCTTGGAGCACGGGATCGACTAGGGGTCCTCCCATGGCGAAGTAGGGGCGGCGCCGGATGGTGGCCGGCGGCACGGCGGCGGACGCTGGCCCCATGACAACCGCACTCGCTCCTTCCGGGCGCCGGACCGGCGCCACCTGGGTCGCCGGCACCGGCGCGTTCCTCCTGCTCGCCGGCGCCGCAGTGTTCGTGGCCGTCCAGTGGGACCGGCTCCCCGAACCGGCCAAGCTCGGGCTCGTGGTCGCCCTGACGGCCGCATTCCTGGGCGGCGGCCGGGCGCTGCGGAGGACCCTTCCGGCCACAGGCGACGTCCTGTTCCACCTCGGCGCCTTCCTGCTGCCCATCGACCTGGCCGGGATCGCGCTGCGCTCCGGCGTGGAGTGGCGCCTGCTGCTGGTGGCCGAGGGCGTGCTCGGCATCGTCGCCCTGGGCGGTCTGGGGCTGGCGACCCGCTCCGTGGTCCTGACCTGGGCCGGCATGGCGTCGGTCGGTGTGCTGGCAGGGGGGATCGCGTCGATCTCGCCGGTGCCGGCGCCCCTCGTGTTGCTCGCCGCCGCCGTGGCCGTTGAGCTGAGCCGCCACCGCACCCTGCAGATCGCCGCCTGGCCCTGGGCGGCGGCCGCCGGCCTGGCGCCCGTGCTCGGCGCTTCGGTGACGCTGTTCCTTCCCGTCGGCGACGGCACCATGGCCGACCTCGGCCTCGTCGGCGGCCCAGCCCTGCTGGCGGCGGTCTCCGGTGCTCTCGCGGCCGCCGTACTGGCCCGCCAGGCCCGTCGCCACGAGGACCTCCGCCTGGCGTTCCTGGGCCTCATGTCCTTGGGTGTCGGCCTCCTGAGTGCGTGGGTGGGCGCTGCCCTCCCGGCGAGCGCCGGCGCCGTCGGTCTGGCCGCGCTGTTCGTCCTGGTCGAGCTGGCCGCCCTGCTGGCGGGCCGTGACCCCTTCTGGCGCACGCCCTTGTCGAACCTCGCCGAGGGGACCGAGCTGTTCGGCGCCGGGGCGGCCGTCTACTCGGGGGCGCTCCTGTTGGCCCCCCGTTCGTCGGCCGGTTCGATGCCCAACCGGTCTGGGCCACCGCCCTCGCCCTGGTGGCCGTCGGCCTGTTGACCGCCGACATCCGCCGCTACCAGGGCACGCCCCGGCCGTTCGCTCTCACCCTCCTGCGGGGCGGCTCCTGGGCCCCCGCCACCATCCCGCTGGCGCTGGCCGCAGTGGTCGCCGTGGAGGTGGGAACGGCCTCGGCCGCCGCCACCGCCGTCGCCCTTCTCGTTGTGGCTGCACTCGCCGCCGTCTCGAGCCGTCCGTGGAGCGAGGCCGTGGTCGCCGGGTTCGCGCCGTGGGCCGTCGTCACCCTCGCCGGCCGGCCGGCGCTCGCCGCCGTGTGTGGTCTGGTTGGCGCCGCCCTGGTGGCCGAGACGGCGGTCCGCCGGAGCGGGCGAACGGGTCCGACCCCGGTCGAGCCGGCGCTGGCGGCGGTGGCCGCCGGCACCGTGCTGCTCGCCCTCGCCGTGGCCGAGCCCGTGCTGGGCCTGGCCGGTGCAGTGGCAGCCGCCGTGCCGGCGTGCTGGCTGTTGGCGATCCAGTTGGAACGGGGTGGGCGCCGGCTGGCCGACGTCGCCCGCCTGGCCCTCCTCGTGCCCGTGGCCGGCGCCCTCGCCCTCTCGCCGGCCAAGGCGGTGCCGGTCCTCCTGGCCGCTGCGGTGATGTACGCCGCCGACGCCGTTCGCCTCGGCCGGCCTGAGGTCGGAGTCGGCGCCGCCATTGCGGCGCAGGGACTGGTCGCCCAGGTCGCCCTGGGCGCCGGTATCACCGGCCCGGCCGTGGGGCTGGCGCTGTGCGTGGCCGCAGTCGTGTGGGCCGGACTGGCCCTGGTCGTGGCCGACGAGTGGCGCCTCCCGTTCCTGGTCGGCGCCGGCAGCGGGCTCACCGTCGGCCTCGTGACGGCGTCGACCGATCCGACCACCTTCGCCAACGCACTGCTGATCGCCGGCGGCGTGGCCGCCGCCGCCGGGCTGACGGCGCGGCGCGCCGACCTCGCCCACCTCGGCGGCGCGGTCTGCACGGTCGCCACCGGCATCCACCTGGCCACGGCCGGGGTGACCGCCGCCGAGCCTTACGCCGCTCCGGTGGCGGCCCAGCTGCTCGTTGCCGGATGGCAGGCCCGCCGCCGTCACCCGTCGGTTACCTCCTGGTCCGCCTATGTCCCGTCGGTGGCGCTGCTGGGCGGGGTGGCCGCCGTCGAACGCTTCGCAGGAGGAGCCGGGTGGCACGCCCTGGTGGCCGGGGTGGTCGGCGTTGTGGCCGTGGCCGTGGGCGGAGGGCGACGGCTGGCCGGGCCCATGCTGGTCGGGACGGGCCTCCTCGTGGCCGTCACCGTGCACGAGTCCCTGGGCGCCTTGGCCGGCGTGCCCACGTGGGGCTGGCTCACACTGGGCGGCGCCCTCCTTCTGGGCACGGGCGTCGCCCTCGAGCGCAGCGACACCTCGCCGGTCGAGGCCGGCCGGCGAATCGTGGACGTGGTCGGTGAGCGTTTCGGCTGAGATCCGACCATTGCTCCGGACATGGTCCGACGGGGGCCCAGGGGTTCCCTATGCTCTCCCTCGAATGCCCCGACGGACACTCCTTCTCGTCGCCGGCCTGGTTCTGCTCTCGGGCTGCTCCAAGCCCACGTCGCACGCCTTCACCACTCAGACGAGCACGACGCAGAGCCCGGCGGTCACGACCGCTGCACCGACCATGCCGTCGCCCAGGGCCGCGCCCATCACCTTCACCGGCGATGCCTTCGACCTCCACGCCGGCACCGAGGTCCCCCCCTTCAGGTCCTACGACGCGGTGTGGTCCGGCGTGCTCGACACCCTCAACCGTTACCTGGAGGTCGCGGTCCTCACGCCCCTCCGCACGGGCGGCCCCGCCGGAGACCTGAGGCCGCTGTTCACCAAGCCGGCGGCCGACCGGGTCATGGCCGGCGGCCCCGACCGGTTCGCCTTCATCGACGAGAACCTGCCCCCGGTCAGCGACGTGCGCAAGGAGGCGGCCGTCGCCGGGCTGACCGGATTGGCGGGCGCCGACGGGGTCATGAGCGTGGTCACCGCCGGGCTCGACCTGCGGCTGATCGGCCACATCAACGGTGCGCCCGTCACGGTCGTCCGCACCGGGGAGCTCGTGCTCATGCCCGAGGGCAGAACGTGGCGGATCGATGCCTACGACATGAAGGTCGTCCGGAGGATCGCCGGGGAGATCACAACCACGACGGTGCGCTCATGAGGCGCTCATGAGGCGCTCATGAGGCGCTCATGAGGCGCTCATGAGGCGCATAGTCCTGGCGGCTCTCGTCCTGGCCGTCGGCCTCGGCTGCGTAGGCCCGAGCAGCGCATACAGAGGTCAGGCCCTGGAGGTCATCAACGTCGACGAGGGGCGCTTCCGCCCCGAACCCGGCGAGCCGGTGTTCGCGCTGGTCATGGGGCAGGACGCCCGGCCGGGGCAGGCCCAGTCCCGGGGCGACGCCCTGCACGTCATCGGCATCAATCCCGCCCAGGGCAAGGCCACGATCCTGAACATCCCCCGCGACACCTGGACGAACATCCCCGGGCGCGGCCTCGACAAGATCAACGCCGCCAACTACTACGGAGGACCGTTGCTGCAGGCTCGGGCCGTCTCTGCGCTGGTCGGGGTCGACATCTCCATCGTCCTCAGCACCGGTTTCGACGGCCTGGCCGACATGGTCGACGAGCTCGGCGGCGTCAACGTCGACGTCCCCTTCGCCATGAACGACCGGACTTCCGGGGCGGTCTTCCCGGCCGGGACGGTCCGCATGGACGGCGGAGCAGCGCTGGCCTTCGCCCGGAACCGCAACCTCTCGGGCGGCGACTTCACCCGGACCCAGGACCAGGGCATCCTCATCCTGGCAGCGCTGTCGAAGTTCCAGGACTCGGCCCCCACCGCAGCCAACGCGTTGAAGTGGATGGCGGTGCTGGCCCGCCACGTCCGCCTCGACGGCATCGGTCTGGGCGACCTCTACCGCCTCGGCCGCGTGGCCCTCACCGTGGATCCGAAGGACGTTCGCAACATCACCATGCCCGGCTCGACCGGCTCCGCCGCCAACCAGTCGGTGGTCTTCGTCGGAGGCTCGGCCCCTGCGCTGTTCGCCGACTTCCGGGACGACGCCATCCTCCAGCGGAACTAG
>Ga0136633_1000396_pt1 | contig 32870 bp, 26 predicted proteins | sample AntDrymeUQ832206_2_FD_105494 | JGI IMG/M metagenome (GOLD analysis project Ga0136633, IMG submission 105494) | Polar desert sand microbial communities from Dry Valleys, Antarctica - metaG UQ83 (22.06) | ecosystem: Environmental > Terrestrial > Soil > Desert | place: Antarctica: Dry Valley... | reverse complement strand
CCCCCCCCCCCCCCCCATCAAGCGGACCTCCCCGACGGGTTGTGAGTCTTGACTGAGGGCCTCCGCGTGCATGGCGCCGCCGCCGAGCTCCAGCACGCGATCGACAACAACGACCTCGCGCTCGTCTACCAGGCCCAGGTCGATCTCTCCGGGGATCACATCGTCGGCGCCGAGGCCCTGCTCCGGTGGGTTCACCCCACGAGGGGGACGATCCCCCCGCTCGACTTCATCCCGCTGGCCGAGACGACGGGCCTCATCGTCCCCATCGGGGCCTGGGTGATCGCCGAGTCCTGCCGGCGGGCCCGGCGGTGGATGGACGCCTACCCGGGCCGCCCGCCCCTCATGGTCGCGGTGAACGTCTCGGTCTCCCAGTTCGGCCCCGACCTCGTCGACGTCGTCACCCAGGCCCTGCAACACACGGCGGTCCCTGCGGGCTGCCTGTGCCTGGAGATCACCGAGAGCATCCTCATGGCCGACGTCGACGCCGCGCTCACAGTCCTCAGGGCGCTCGCGGCTGTCGGGGTCCGGGTGTCGATCGACGACTTCGGAACGGGGTTCTCGTCACTCGCCTACCTCAAGCGGTTCCCTCTCGACGAGCTCAAGATCGACAAGTCCTTCGTCGACGGGCTGGGCCAGGACCCGCACGACACCGCCATCGTGGCAGCCATCGTGGCGATGGCACACGCGCTCGACCTCGTGGTCGTGGCCGAGGGCGTCGAGACTCGCGACCAGCTCGACAGGCTGCGGACCCTCGGCTGTGACGCAGCCCAGGGGTACTACCTCGCGCGACCCGTAGGGTCGGCCGCTTTCGAGGCTCTGCTGAACGAGGAGGCTGCTCGCTCCTGGGTCGGACATGCGGCACCCGAAGCGTCCGGGGAGGAGGCCAAGCCCGGGTTCCGGCCCGACAGGGTGCTGGTGGTGGACGACACCGCTGAGATACGCCAGCTCGCCGCCATCAGCCTGTCCGCCCACGGCTTCGACGTCCACCAGGCATCGGACGGCGCCAGTGCCCTGGCCCTCGCCTGTGAGGTGACCCCGGACTGCGTGATCCTAGATGTGTCCATGCCTGGCATTAGCGGCCTCGAAGTGTGCGCGTCTCTGAGACGCAACCCCGTCACCTCGGAGTGCACCATCTTGATGCTGACCTCCAACGACGCAGCCGCTGACAAGGCCAGGGCGTTCTCGGGTGGTGCTGACGACTACATCATGAAGCCCTTTTCCCCACGCGACCTGGTGACCCGCGTGCGCGCGGCCATGCGCCGCCGACACGAAGCACGCCACACCGGACCTCTCGACGCCTCCGCCCTTGCCGGACTCCGCGAGCTCGAGGACGACCAGGGCTCTGGCTCGCTCGACGACATCGTGGCGGCGTACCTGGACGACACCCGGGTGAAGCTCGGCTCCATCCGCTCGGCGCTCGGCGAGGGCGACTTCGAGACGCTCGAGTGGATCGCACACAGCCTGAGGGGTAACAGCGCCAGCCTCGGCGCCGGTACGCTGACTGCCCTGTGCGCCGACCTGGAGGGGCGGGCGGCGGAGTCGGATCGAGCCGGCGCCTACACCGTCTTCGAACAGATGGGGGTGGAGCTCTGCAGCGTCGACGAGGCCCTGCGCGCGGCCTTCCCCGGCCTCGACTCCGACCAAGCCCGCGGATGACCTCGGGGCATCAGCGCCCGGCCCAGCGGATGAGGCCCGCGCCCCCGAAGGTGATGAGCACACCGAGCAGCACCGCGCCAACGAACGCTCCCAGCGGGGCCCGGCTCGGGATGCGCCCGCCCTCGGACGGCACCCGCTCCTCGGCCTTCGCTGAGTCGAGGCCGGTGACGCGCCAGCGTTCATCCGACCTCTGGAGAAGCACGACCCCCTGCTTGAGCTCCTTGTCGCCTGCGCCCGCCCTCCGGTGCAGGCGGTAGGGCACCCGGGCCACACCGTCGACGAGGGTGGCTCCGCCCACCTCGAGGTCGGGGAAGGCGGCCTTGCCGTCGGTGCCCGCGGTGGGGAGGAGATCGGTGGCCAAAGCGGGGTCGCCTAGCTCGAAAGCCCGCTTGCGGGCGTCGGCGCCCACGCCCTTGCGGGTCGTGTCGCCGACGGCGGCCAACCAACGCTCGGCCGTGCCCTCGGGGCGATGGTTCCCCGCGTTGGCCTGCCGTATCACCACGCCGAGGACGGCCATCACGAGGAGCAACAGGCCCACCCCGATGAGGAACGGCCGGCGCAGGGCGGCCACCTCCTCCTTCGCCGCCGCACGCTCATCAGAGACCATCAGTGGATCCCCACCGCGGCGCCGACGTCGTCGAGCTCACGACCCTTGGTCTCGGGCATGTAACGCCACACGAGGTAGATCGTCGGGACCTGCAGCACCATCAGGAGCGTGACGGTGTCGCCGATGTTGCCGATGGCCCCGGTCGAGTGGTCGCCGAGGATCCCCACGAGGGCGGGACCGAACACGTACCCGGCGATCTCGAAGACGTTGCGGATCCACGCGGCCGACTGGCCCCGGATCTCGGTGGGGAACAGCTCTGTGGCGAAGGCGCTCATGACCGGGCCCATCCCGAGCCCGAAGAACACGGCCAGGAGGAGGGCGAAGAACGAGACGAGGGTGCCGCTCGACTGGAACAGCACCACGGAGAAGAAGATGCCGCCCACGAAGTAGACCATCGCCGTGGGCCGGCGGCCGAAGCGCTCCATGGACCGCCCACACACGTAGTAGCCGACGCATCCGAGGCCGTAGGCGCAGATGATGAAGATCGAGACCTGGGTCGAGGTGAAGCCCCTCTCCCGTTCCGCGTAGTACGCCCACCAGGCCGTCGACCCGAACAGCGGGATGCTGCGCAGCATGTGCACGAGGCCCACGAGCACGAGGTTGCGCCGGTAGCGTCGCCGCCACGGCTCCAGCATGGGGACCTCGTCGGCCACGGCATCGGGCCCGAGGCCCGCCCGCTTGGCCTCGCGTGTCTGGATGAAGCGGCGGGTCTCCTTGATCCGCCTCCGGTAGAAGGCGAGCACCAGCAGGGGCGCCAGGCCAACCAGGTAGAAGGCCCGCCAGTCGAGCGCGGTGTCCTGCAGGCCGAGGAACAGCAGGATGCCGACAGCGATGGTGCCGAGCGCCGCGAAGGTGAGCAGAGTGCCGAGGGCCCGGGCCCGCCGCTCGGCCGGGAACTCCTCCACGATCATGGTGACGCCGATGGCGTACTCGGCGCCGAGGAAGATGCGGCTGAGCAGCTGAAATGCGGCGAAGGACCAGATGTCCCAGCTGAGCGCGGTGGCCGCGGTGAACACGGTGTAGCCAACGACGGACCAGAGCAGCATGGGTCGGCGACCCACGCGGTCGGACAGTCGGGCCACGAAGAAGGCCAGGAAGAGCCCGAGCTCGATCGGGATCCTGGTGATGCCGAGCACCGCCTCCGACACGCGGAACGAGGCCTGGATGTTGGGTAGCAGCAGGGCCAGGATCGAGCTGTCGTAGCCCTCGAAGAAGGCGGCCGACACGAGCAGCCAGAGCAAGAGCCGCAGGTAGGCGTCGTCGCGCTCGCCCTCCGGCCCGCCCTCGGGGGCGACCACCGACGGGGGCATCTCCGTGGGCACCCCCGCGGCGATGGGTGCGGTCGTCCGCCTACCCCTTCTGGCCATGGGCGCCGACACTACGACTACCTTGCGGGCCCATGCCCTACGCCTTCCTCAGCGAGGAGTGGATGGACGCCGCCCGGGAGATCCGTGAGCGGTATTCCGACCAGTCCCCCACCATCCCCGCCACCGTCCGCGCCAACCTCGTCGTGAACGAGGTCCCCTTCGGCGACGGCGTGGTCAACGCCCACATGGACACCTCGTCGGGGAAGATGACCATGGAGCTCGGCCACCTCGACAGTCCCGACGCCACGCTCACCATGGACTACGCCACGGCCAAGTCGTTCGTCGTCACCCAGGACCAAGCGGCCATCATGCAGGCCTTCATGGGCGGCAAGATCAAGATCCAGGGTGACATGACCAAGCTCATGGCTCTTGCTGCTGCGGGGCAGTCAGCAGGCCCCGAAGCCGTGGCCGCGGCGGCCAAGATCACCGAAGAGGTCAAGGCCATCACCGAGTAGGCGGCCGGTCGCGGCCTCAGACCGCGGCTGGTGCCATATCAGCCGCTTCGTCACGGGCGGGCGCGCGGGAGGTCGAGCGGACGAAGAGCGCACAGAGGCCCGCTAGGAGCGCGACCGCAGCGCCGAGGCGGTACGCATTGCCGAAGCTCCCGACCAGGCCTGATCCGGGCTCTGTGGCGCTCTGCACCGTGGACAGGATCTGGATGCCGGCTACGAGGCCGATCTGGGTGGTGAGCTGCTGGGCCGCGCTGGCGATGCCCATGGAGGACTCCTCCACCGTGTTCGCCACCAACGAGGCCAGCGACGGGGAGGCCACGCCCATGCCCGCCCCGGAGAGGGCCAGCGCCAGGATGACGAGCCCGAGCCCGGACGACCTGGTGAGCAGGGCGAAGCACAGCATCGACGAGCCCATGGCCATGGCCCCGAACAGCGCCGTGGTGCGCTCGCCGAGGCGGACGGCGGCGTAACCCGCAGCCGGGGCCAGGAGCGAGAACGTGAGGGGCCGGGCGATGGAGACGAGCCCGATCTTCGTCTCGCCAAAGCCGAAGTACCGGTCGAGCAGGCGGGGGGCCAGGATGAAGCCGCCCATGTAGGCGAAGTTGCCGAAGGCCTGGGCCGCGATGGGCAGGGTGAAGTTGCGGCGGCCGAGCCAGGCGAGCGGCAGCAGGGGCGAGGCCGCCCGACGCTCCACCCGCCAAAAGGCGACGAGCCCGAGCGGGCAGGCCACGATGGCGGCGAGCACGTACGGGGAGGTCCACCCTGACGCCGGGCCTCGGTTGAGGGCGAGCAGCAGCGATGTGACCCCGATGGAGAGCGTGACCGTGCCGGCCACGTCGAATGAGGGATGGGCCCGCGGTCCGTCGGCGCCATGGGGCCGGGCGAAGCCGGGAAGGACCACGACGGCGACGAGTGCGGCCGCCGCTAGTGAGGGCACCTGGAACCAGAACATCCACCGCCACCCGATCGTCTCGATCACGGGGCCTCCGATGACCACGCCGATGACGGGACCGCCGGCCCCGATCAAGGACCACCACCCCATGGCCTTCACTCGGTCGTCCCGATCGAATACCCGGAAGATGAGGGCCATCGATGCGCTCGCCGTGGCGGCGCCGAGGATCTGGCCCACGGTCCGAACCACGATGAGCATGCCGACGTTCACAGCGAGGGCGGACGCTGCCGCCGCAACCATGGAGCCCACCATCCCGATGAGGGCCAGCCGCCGGTGGCCGAACATGTCGCCCAGCTTCCCGGCTGCGGGTGCGGCCACCCCGAAGGCCAGCAGGGGCAGGGTGATGGCCCAGGTGAGCCCGTTCACGTCCGTGTGGAGGTCGCGGGCGATTCGCTCCTGGGCGATGGCGAAGAGGGTGAACGTGATGTTGACGGAGAACAGCCCGGCAAGGACGGTCCACAGCACCCACCAGCGGTAGCTGTCGCTCCCATGGACGCTGAGGCGGGCTCGCCCCATCCGATGGCGCATGAGCAGCGGCCACGGCGCCACGGGCACCTCGTCGCCCCCGCCCGCGCCGAGGGTGCAGACGTCGTGGGCCTCTCCTCTCCCGGCTCCGTCGTCGTCGGCCACGGGCGCCGACCCTATGGCCAAGAACGGCGCTATGCGGACAAGCCGACCGGACGCGACGCAGGGCCTGGAGGGGCGGCGGCTCCGGCAGCGGCTGGGGAACGCTGCCTCGTGCTCACCGCCCCACCGGGCCCTGCGGCGTTGCGCCATCGTACCACCGGCGCCAGGTTTGAAACCTCGTCACGGGGGCGATGTGACAGGGTTCACCTTCAGCCCAGCAGGGGTGTGAGCTGCTCCTGAAGGGCGTCGATGGTCCACCGCTCGTCCTGCTCCAGGCTCTTGCCGAAGCGCCAGCCGTGCATGATGCGCACGCTCCCGCCCTGGGAGAACAGCACCTGGCCCGTGGCCGTGCACCCTGCGGTGGCCAGCCAGGCCACGAGGGGCGAGACGTTGGCCGGGTCCCACACGTCGAAGAACGCCGGGTCCTCCGGCGCGGCCACGATGTCGCCCAGACCCGGTGTTTGCTCCGTGAGCCTTGTGCGCGCCGCCGGGGACACGGCGTTCACTCGTACGCCGTACTCGGCGAGCTCCATGGCCGCTATGACCGTGAGCGCTCCGATACCGGCCTTGGCCGCGCCGTAGTTGGTCTGGCCCACGTTGCCGATCAGACCGCTCGTGGACGAGGTGTTGATCACGCTGGCCCGCACCTCCGCGCCGGCCTTGGAGCGCTCACGCCAGTAGCGGCCGGCATGGTGCATGGGTGCGAAGTGGCCCTTCAGGTGGACACGGACCACGTCGTCCCACTCCGACTCGGACATGTTCACGAGCTTGCGGTCCCTGAGGATCCCCGCATTGTTGACGACGATGTGAAGGTCACCCAGCTCTTCGATCGTGGAGGCGACGAGCCGACCGGCAGCATCGAAGTCGGCACAGTCGTCGGCGTTGGCCACGGCTGTGCCGCCGAACGACCGGATCTCCTCCACCACCTGCTCGGCCGCGCTGTGGTCGTCGCCTGCTCCGTCAGGCCCCCCGCCGAGGTCGTTGACCACGACCTTGGCCCCCTCTGCGGCGAAGAGGAGGGCGTGCTCACGGCCGAGGCCGCGACCCGCACCCGTGATTATGGCGACTCGGCCGTCCAGGGCTCCCATGCAGGCTGCAACCTAGATCAGCGGGTGTAGAGCGCGACCGCTGTGCCCCGCTTCACCTTCGTCCCCTGCTTGGGGTCGGTCTCGAAGACCTTCCCAGAGGGCGGACCGTACGTGGCGCTAACCGCGAGGCCGGCTCCCTGGAGGGCCGTCTGCGCGGCACCAGGCGTGGATCCGGCCACGTTCGGCACCGTCACCAGGTCGGGGCCCTTGGACACGGTGAGCGCCACCGGCTTGCCCGGCTTCTGCGCGGTGGCCGCGGCCGGTGCGGAGCTGATGACGTTGCCGGCGGGCACCGTGTCATTGAAGACGTCGGTCCGAGACGGCGAGAACCCCGCCGCGGTGACGGCGGCCGCAGCCTGGTCGTAGGGCTTCCCGACGACCTCGGGGACGGGGCGGGCCGCGGGGCCGTCGGACACGGTCACCTTCACGGTGCTGCCCCGGGTGGCCTGGAGGTTGGCCGGAGGTTCGGTGTCGAGGACCGTGCCCACGGCCGACTCGTCGTCCTTCGGCACCACGGTGACCTTCAGGCCCTTCTCCACGAGCTCGGCCTGGACGGCGGTGATGGGCCGACCCCGGGTCTGCGGGATGGTGCGGGGCTCCGGCCCGTCTGACACGGTGAAGCCCACGGTGGACCCCTCCTTGGCCCGATCGGGGGCAAAGGCCAGGACCCGACCGGCCTCGACCGTCTCGCTGTACTCGCGGTTGGCGACCCGGGGCTTCAGCTGGACCGGCTTCAGGAGGCCAGCGGCTTCAGCCTCGGTTAGGCCCGCGACTGCAGGCACCGTGACAGTGGAGAGCCAAGGCTTGGTGAGGGCCGCTGCCGTCCCGCCGCCGAGGAGCAGGGCGATGAGAGCGACCAGCACCAGCTGCGTCCGCCACCGGCGGCGGCGGCGAGGAGGCTTCTTGTCGTCCGAATGCTCGTCACGAGCTGAGGTGGAGAGCAACGAGGGGCCGTCCCCATCGTCGATGACCACGACGCGGCCGCCTAGTGCGGCGTCCGCCTGCGGCCGCCGACCCGGTGCGGAGGGCCCGGCCAGATCGGCCTCGACGTCGGCATCCGCGCCTGCGTCATAGACGCCGGGCGCAGGGGCGTGGGTCGGGGGCAGCTCGGTGATGTCATCGGGCTGGCTCGCCGCCCGCTCGACCCCACGCGACGACCGCACCACGGGCAGGGGGGCGGGCGGGGGCAGCTCGCTGGCGCGCTCCTTCAGCAGTCGTCCGAAGGCGGCGGCGGTGGGGCGGTCGACCGGCTTGGGGCGGCCGATCACCATCAGCGCGTCGGTGAGCGGGCCGGCCTCGGGTGGCGGTGCGACGGCATGCCCGACGCGAGCCATGAGCGTCGCTGCGGACGTCTCGGCCGCAAAGGGAACCCGTCCCGTGAGCGCCTCGATGAGCACGAGGCCGAGCGAGTAGACGTCGCTGCGACCATCGAGCGGTCGGCCCTCGGCCTGCTCGGGCGAGGCGTAGCGAGCGGTCCCGAGCATGGCGCCCATGGGCTCGGTGATGGCGGCTTCAGCGATGGCCCGAGCCAGCCCGAAGTCGGCCACCCGCAGGCGCCCGTCTGAGTCGAAGAGAAGGTTGGCGGGCTTCACGTCACGGTGGACCAAGCCCCTGCGGTGAGCGTGATCGAGCCCGCGTGCGGCCTGGAGGCCGAGGAGCAGCGCCTGCGACGGGGTGGCCCGGAAGCCCCGGTCGAGAAGGTCGCGCAGGCTGCCCCCCTCCAGGTGCTCAGTGACGAGGAAGGCGGTGCCATCCTCCTCCCCCCAGTCGTGCACGGCCAGAAGGTTGGGGTGGCGGAGCCCGGCCGCGACCTGGGCCTCGGCCTCGAAGCGGCGGAGGAAGCCGGCATCGGCGGCCAGCGCCGGGTGGAGCACCTTGACGGCGACGTCGCGCCTGAGCCTCACGTCCTCAGCGACGAAGACAACGGCCGACGCCCCCGCGCCGAGCGGGGCGCCGAGGCGGTAGCGACCCCCGAGGACGCGCCCCACCATGGAGCTCGACAGCGCGCCTGAAGAGCTGTTGGCCACGCCCAAGAGGCTACGACCCAGTCGGGGCCCACCGGGCGCATGCCCAGATTTCTTCTCGTCGCACGATCCGGGCGAAGATGGTGGGGTGGAAACGACCGTCGACGAGGACCGCGATCTCCCCGTGAGGCGCGGCTCTACCGGCGGGCCCGGACGGCTCCGGTCGCTGTTCAGCATGCGCAGGGTGATCATCTCCCTCCTGCTGGCCGTGGCGGGGGGGTGCCTGGTGATCGCCTTCCAGGAGAGCGCTGACCCCCGCACCGAGGTCAGCGTGAGGCCCGCGGGCGTGATCGAGGTCTTCCCGAGCGAAGGAGCCCGGGTCCTGCGCCAGGAGAGGGTGGGCGCACAGCTGGCCGACGGCCTCACCGGCGAGCTCGAGATCGACGGTGTGTCCATCCCCCTCGACCAGCTCCTCCGACCGCAGGATCCGATCGGCTCGGATGCGGGACCGGCAGCCAAGGGCCTCGCGGGTCTGAACGAGGTGTCCTTCACCCCCGGGCCTGGCAAAGAGATCGAGCGCTTCCGGCCAGGCGACCACACCGCCCGCATCCTGTTCTGGGACCGGCTGACGTCGTCGCGCGAGCGGGCCGAGGCCTACAGCTGGCGGTTCGCGGTCACCTGACGGGCCGGTACCTCATAAGGCATCGGGGAGCGCGCCCGTGTCCAGGATCGCGGCGAAGCCCTCTTCGTCGACGATGGGCACGTCGAGGTCGGACGCCTTGGTGACCTTGGAGGCGCCGGGCTCGGCCCCCACGACGAGGGCCAGGGTCTTCTTCGACACGCTCCCCGGCGACTTGCCGCCTCGGGCCTTGATGGCAGCCTCGGCCTCCTCGCGACTCCATCCCTCCAGCGTGCCCGTGACCACCACCGCCTTGCCCGCGAGCACCTGCGGCAGCCTGGGCGCGGTGGGACCCTCGAGGTTCACACCCGCAGCCCGCAGCTTGCCCAGAAGGGGCTGGACGCGCTCGTCGGCGAAGAACTCGGCGACGCTGCGGGCGATGGTGGGCCCGATGCCCTCGATGGCCGCGAGCTCGGCCTCGGATGCCGCTTGTATGCGGTCGAGGTGCCCGGTGGCCGCGGCCAGCGTGGCGGCCATGGTGCCCCCGAGGTGGCGGATGTTCAGGCCCACGAGCAGGCGGGCGAGAGACCGCTCCTTTGACGCCTCGATGGCCTCGCGGAGGTTCTTGATGCTGATCTCACCCCAGCCCTCGACACCTCGAAGGGCGTCCCAGTTGATGGCGTAGACGTCGGCGGGATCGGCGATCAGCCCAAGTCCGATCAGCTCCATGACACGCTTCTCGCCGAGGCCCTCTATGTCCATGGCCCCGCGGCTGGCGAAGTGGCCGATCCAGCCAGTCACGCGAGCACGGCACAGCTCGTTCGGGCATCGCGTGTCGGACTCGCCCTCGGGTCTCACAAGGCCGGTGCCGCACACCGGGCACTGCTTCGGGAAGGCCCACGGCTCGGCCCCTTCCCGTCGAAGCGCCAGCACGGGGCCGACCACCTCGGGGATGACGTCGCCGGCCTTGCGGACGATGACGGTGTCGCCCTCCCTGACGTCCTTGATGGCGACCTGGTCCTGGTTGTGCAGTGTGGCCGTGCCCACGGTGGACCCGCCCACGAACACGGGTTCCAGGCTGGCGAAGGGCGTGGCCTTTCCCGTGCGCCCGATGCTGACGAAGATGGCCTTGAGCAGGGTGGTGCGCTCCTCGGGCGGGTACTTGAAGGCGATCGCCCAGCGCGGGGCCTTGGCCGTGCTCCCGAGCTCGCGGCGCTGCGCGAGGTCGTCGACCTTCACGACGGCGCCGTCGATCTCGTAGTCGAGGTCGTGTCGGTGCTCGAGCCAGTGCTGGGTGTAGGCGAAGACGTCGGCCAGTGAGTCGACCGTCCTGACGTTGGGGTTGACGGGGAAGCCGAGCTCGGCGAGCAGCTCCAGGGACCGGCGGTGGCCCGCGACCTCGGGCCCGCCCTCCATGTGACCGAGCTGGTAGCTCCAAAAGGACAGGTGACGGCTGCGGGTGATGGTGGCGTCCTTCTGCCGCAGCGAACCCGCGCCTGCGTTGCGGGGGTTGGCGAAGGGGCGCTGACCGGCCTCGATCTGGGCTGTCTTCAGCTCCTCGAAGACCGAGAGGGGAAGGTAGACCTCGCCCCTCACCTCGAGCACCGACGGCGCTCCCGCGGGCAGGTTCTTCGGCACGGCCTCGATGGTGGCCACGTTCGCGGTGACGTCCTCGCCGACCCTGCCGTCGCCCCGGGTGGCCGCCCGCACGAACCGGCCGCCCTCGTAGCGCAGGCTCATCGCGACGCCGTCGATCTTGAGCTCGCAGCAGTAGGTGATCCGACCTTCGATGAAGCGCTCCATGCGCTTGGCCCAGGCCTCGAGTTCGTCGTGGGAGAACGAGTTGTCGAGGCTCATCATCGGGACCGGGTGGACCACCGGCGTGAACAGCGCTGATGGGGCGGCACCCACCTGAGCGGTGGGACTGGTATCGACGGCGAGAGCGGGGAACTGGTCCTCGAAGCCCCGCAGCCGGAGGACGAGCTGGTCGTAGTCGTAGTCGCTGATCTCGGGGTCGTCGAGCTCGTGATAGCGCCGGTTGTGGTGCGCGATCTCGGCCCTCAGGGCCTCGACCTGCTCCAGGATCTCGGGGGGTAACTCGGCCACCCGGTCAGGCTACCGACCGACTGTGACGGCGCCCGCGACCCCGTCATCCGACGTGGATGTGGGCGCCCGCAGCGTCAGCCAGCACGGCCCCGGGGCGGGTGGGGGTGAACAAGAGGCGGGCCGAGCTGCCGGTCTCGCCCAGGCGCTCCCTGGGGCGGACGAGGGTCATCTCCACCTTCTCGGCGAGGATCAGCTCAAGGGCCAGACCTGGCGCCGCGCCCGTGAGGTCCAGCGAGTCGGAGTCGGCGGGCGCCGGGCGCAACGACTCGATGACCCCCCGCTGGAAGAGCACAGGGTCGACGAGGGCGAGCTGGTCCTTGAGGACGAGGCCCGCCGGCACGAGGACCACCCAGCGTTGGGTGAGACCGTGCAACGAGCGAACGGCCACGACGGTGGCCGGGACCCCCGCCACCACAACGGGCACGGCCACGAACCAGAGGCGGCAGGCGAGCAGGAGCGGACCGGCGACGACGGCACCCGCAGCGATGCCCCAGGTGAGCGGGACGAGGCCTACGAGCAGTGGGGCGGGCAGCCGCAGGAGGTGCCTGCGCTCGTCGCCGTACGCTGGTCCGTTCACGAAGGCCCGTCCAACCTCTGCAGAGAGGGCGAGGCCGGCGGCGACGAGGGTGACGAGGATCCCGGCCAGAGCCGCGACCGGGGAGGGGAGCCCGGTGCCAGCGGCCCACAGCGCGGCTATGGGAGCGGCGGGCGCGACCAGGCGCAGGGCGCTGAGCGTCATGGGGGTCAAAAGCGCGGTGGCGAGAAGGCCGACGGACCACATGCCCCAGAGCATCGTGCTCGCCGTGACCTGAACGGCCCGGCCGCGCGGACCGAGCGCGGCGGCGAAGGCGGGTCCGGCGATGAGGGCCTGACCGGCCCAGACCGCACGCAGAAGCCAAGGCAGAGCATGTCGGAGGCGGGTGTCCATGGCCGGGGTGGCATGCTGGCACGACCCGGTGGGCTCAGGCCACCTGCCCGCCCCGACAAGAAGGAGCCCCGTGGCCGAGATCGAGCTGGTGGACCTTGAGGTCATCGCCCGCTACAGCCTGGCCATCCGTCAGGAGAGCGCACCCGCTGAGGAGGTGCTTGCCGCCTTGGAGGAGAGCTGGGCCTTCGTCCTTGCGGTCATCGAGGGGGCCACGGCCGACGAGGCTGACGCCCGCGCCCTCCTCGCGGCCGCAGAGGCGGCAGAGGCGGCAGAGGCGGCAGCTGAAGCTGAAGCAGAGGCGGCAGCTGAAGCAGAGGCGGCAGCAGCACAGGCGGCAGCAGCACAGGCGGCAGCAGCACAGGCGGCAGCAGCAGAGAAGGTGGCCCTCTCTCAGGCTCAGGCCGAGGCGGAGGCCGAGGCCGAGGCCGAGGACTGGGTTCCCGAGGATGACGAAGAACCTCCGCCGCCCGCGGCGCGCCCGGCCCGGCTCGCGTCGCGGCGGCGACCCGCGCCCGAGCCTGTGAGTGCGCGCAGCGTACGCACCCCCGTCGTGCGCCCGTCCGAGCCGGCCCCCTCGGCGACCGCTGTCTCGATCGCAGCCCCGCGCGCCTCTGACGGCAGCACTGACCGGGCCCCGGCGGTGGTGGCCGCGGCGTCGCGCCGAGGCCTTCTGCGCCGTCGGTCCGAACCCGCTCCGCCCTCCGCCCCAGTTCGCGCCGTCGAGCGTGAAGAGCCCGCGCCGAGCCCCGTGACAGAGGAGACCGGAGCTGAGGACGACCTCGACGAAGCAGGCCCGGTGGCCCTCTCTCCCGAGGAGGCCGCTGCCCGTCGTGCCGCCCGCCGGGCCCGCCGCGAGGCAAGGGCACGAAGGGACGCGACCTAGCAATCCGATCTGCCGACCTTCTTCACGGTGACGCTTGGTGCGCCGGGTCGGGATGTTCGGCCGTCCCGCCTCCCAGGCAGCGCGAGGGGTCTGCGGCCGAGTAGAGCACGACGGCTTGGCCGGCCGCCACGCTCCCCTGGGGCTCCTCCCACGCGATCCCAGCGCCCGACCACCGGGCGGGCTTGGCCACGCCGTGGGCCGAGACCTGGGCGAGGACGCGCTCCCCGACTGCAGGCCCCGAGCTCACCCACGTCTCGCCAGAGACCGCGACCTCGTGCGCGAGCAGATCCTCCGGAGGGCCCACGACCACACGCCGTCGGGGCACGTCAACCGATACCGCGTACTGGGCCGGGCCGCCCCCTGGCAGCCCAAGGCCACGGCGCTGGCCCACCGTGACCAGCTCGACGGCCTGAACCGTGCCGACGGTCGCCCCCGTAGCATCCACGACGTCACCGGCGTGCAGGTCGAGACGGGGATCCAGGAACGCATGGCGGCCGCCCGTAGCCGAGATGAAGCACACGTCCTGGCTGTCGGGCTTGTCGGCTGTGCGGAGCTCCATCTCGGTCGCTCGTCGCCGAACCTGGTCCTTGGTCATCTCACCCACCGGCAGCAGCACCCTTGCGAGCTGGGCCTGCCCGAGCATGTGCAGCACGTACGACTGGTCCTTCGCAGCGTCCAGACCACGATGCAGCGCGAGCACGCCACCCGTCGCGGACCGGACCCGCGCGTGATGGCCGGTGGCGACCGCATCGAAGCCGAGAGCGGTAGCCCGGCGCATGAATCGGTCGAACTTGAGGTGGCGGTTGCACTCGATGCAGGGGTTCGGAGTGCGCCCTGCGGCATGGGCCGCGACGTACGGGTCGACCACGCGCTCGTGGAACTCGTCGGTGAAGGAGAAGACGTGGTGGGGGATGCCGAGCTGCTGGGCCACCCGTCGCGCGTCGTCGACGTCGGCCACCGAGCAGCACCCGGTATCGGACGCCCCACCCCACAGCTTCATCGTGGCGCCGACGACCTCGTGCCCGGCGTCGAGGGCGAGGGCGACCGCCACGGACGAATCCACGCCACCGGACATGGCTGCGAGCACGCGCATGCTCACACCCCCCGGAGCTGGGTCGCGGCCGAGGCGATGGCGTCTACCGCCAAGTCGACATCGGCCCGGGTCGAGGTCCGCCCGAGGGTCAGGCGGAGGGCGGTCGCCGCCTCGTGCTTGTCGAGGCCCATGGCGAGCAGGACATGGCTTGGCTCGGTGGCCCCGCTCGCGCACGACGAGCCCGCGGCAGCGCATACGCCCGCGTCGTCGAGCAGCACGAGGAGCTCCTCGCTCTGGCAACCCTCGACGAGGACGTGGGCGTGACCGGGGAGCAGGAGGCTCCTATCGGGCGTCGTCTCCTTCACGCCGGGCACGGTGGCCATCAGGTTGTCGAGAAGGTCGTCGCGCAGACGTCCGACGCGGGCAGCCAGGCCGCGCTCCGCCGCGGTCGCTGCCAGGGCCGCGGCGAAGCCGGCTATCCCCACCACGTCATGCGTGCCGCTGCGGCGCTCACGCTCCTGACCTCCGCCGTGAAGTAGGGCGACCACGGGGGTGCCCTCGCGGATCACGAGGCAGCCGGAGCCCTTGGGGCCTCCCAGCTTGTGGGCCGCCACGCTGATGAGCTGCGCACGGGCAGCCACCGAGCCGACGTCGAACCAGGGAGCAGCCTGCACTGCGTCGGTGTGGAACGGGGTCCCCGGCCGCGCCGACTCGATGACCTCCGCCACCGCCTCGAGGTCCTGGACGCGGCCCGTCTCGTTGCCCGCAGCCATCACCGAGACCAGGCTGGTGCCGCCCTCGCGGAGCACCGCATCGAGGGCGTCGAGGTCAACCGCACCCGAGGCGTCGACCCCGACGACAAAGCCGCGGGCTGCCTCCACCGCGTGGAGCACAGCATGGTGCTCCACCGCCGTGCAGATGGGGCGACCTCCCCGCGCCGCCGTCACCCCGCCGACCGCCAGGTTGTCGGCCTCGGTGCCCCCTGCGGTGAAGACGACCTCACCGGGCCGGCACCCCAGGACTCCGGCCACCACATCGCGCCCCTCCTCGACAACGCGCCGGGCCTCTCGAGCGACGGCGTGCCCTCCCGACGGGTTCCCGAACGAGGCATCGAGCACGGCGAGCATCGCCTCACGGGCTTCGGGCCGCAGAGGCGTGCTCGCAGCGTGGTCCACGTAGGCCTGCGCCGCGCTCATCGAGGCGCCTCGAACCCACCGTCGGCCGCCCGCGCAGGCCAGACACTCGAAACCGGGGGTGGCGCCGCCGACCACGAGGGCGCCTGTGCCCGGTCGGCCGGCGCGCGCAGAGCCCCGAGCTGCTGGCGTCGAGCCACGACCACGGCCAGGAGGTGCTCAGGACCAACCCAGGAGGTGGGCTGATGGTGGATGCGCGCCGTGATCATCGCGGCCAGGCTCGCCCCCACCTGGGCGCGCGCGCCGGGAGCCATGTCGGGAGCACGCAGGAGGAAGCTCCGGGCCGCCTGGTAGTCAGCCTCGGTGAGCGAGCTGACGTCGACGGTGTCGGCGTAGGACTCGAGACCGGGCGCCACCGTGAACGTCATCGCCGTGGGGCTGCGAGCCGCGGAGCGCTCCCGTATGACCAGAGTTCCCGCGGCCATGTCCCCCAGGCGCTGAGAGTCACGGGAGGTGAAGATGACGACCGAGCCGACGATCCCGGGCACCACGGCGAGGATCCCAAGGCCCCACACGTCGACGATGTCCGCTCCGGCCCGGATGATCGCGTGACGGAACCTGGTGGGCGCACCTTCGATGGTGACCACGCGCAGGCCCATGGCCGCCTTGCCGAGCGTCCGACCGCGCCACAGGGTCTCCAGCAGCGCCGGATAGCCAAGGAGGATGAGGGGAACCCCGAACAGAAAGATGATGACCAGCGGGGTCGAGGGCGCACCCGAGGAGTCGGCGAGCCCGAGGACGATGGCCACGCCCACCACCATCACCAGCTGGAGGGTCACGTCGATGGCGCGGGCGAGCAGACGGGTGGGGATCCCCGCTGAGGTGAGGTCCAGGACCACGGCCTCGGGGGTCACCAGGAGGGGCGCGGCCACCAGTGCAGGGTACCGTCGTGGCGTCGTGGACCTCGATCGCTTCCTTGCCAGCAACGAAGCCTCGTGGCAGCGCCTGGCCACGCTCACGAGAAAGGCGGGGCGATCCCCGCGTCGGCTGTCCGTCGAGGAGCTCGACGAGCTCATCGACCTCTACGAGCGTACGTCGACACTGCTCTCGCTGGCCCGCGGCCGATATGACGATACGGGCCTCAACGCCCGCCTGTCCCGCCTGGTGGCCGGGGCCGGCGCGGTGATCTACGGAACCCGGCCCCGGACTCTAAGGGGTGTCGTCCGCTTCTTCTCGCAGAGCTTCCCGGCCGGACTGTGGCGGATCCGCATGTTCATCGGCATCGCCGCCCTCTTGACCTTCGCTCCCGCGCTCGCGGTGGCGGCCTACTTCGCGGCCAACCCGGCGGCTCTCGAGGCCGTGGCCTCGTCCGCCGAGCGAGCTGCGTACGTACGAGCGGGCACCGACTACTACTCCGCTCAGCCCTCGGCCCAGTTCGCCTCGCAGGTCTTCACGAACAACGTCCGGGTCGCCCTTCTCGCCTTCACCTCGGGCATAGCCGTTTGCGTCTTCAGTGTGTACATCCTGGTGATGAACGGCCTGAGCCTCGGGCAGTTCGTCGCTGTCTTCGTGAGCGTCGGCAAGGGAAGTGAGCTGTTCGGCCTCCTCGTCCCGCATGGCTTCATCGAGCTCTCGGCGGTGATCGTGGCGGGCGGTGCCGGACTGCGCCTGGGCTGGGCGATCATCGACCCAGGCGACCTCCCCCGCCCTGCCGCACTGGCCGTCGAAGGGCGCCGCTCGGTCGTCCTCGTCTTCGGTGCCGCCGCCATGCTCCTCGTGGCCGGCCTCATCGAGGGCTTCGTCACCGGCAGCGCCCTGCCGACGGCGGTGCGGATCTCGCTAGGCGTCGCCGTTGGCCTTGTCTTCTGGTCCTACGCCTGGGTCTACGGCCGCCGCGCTGCGGCCCTCGGCCTCACCGGCGCCATCGGCGAGGACGACACGGGCTGGACCGGCCGCCCCGCCCGCCGCCTCGCCGCTGCGGGCTAGGAGGGCCTGCTACAGGCGGCCGCGGGCCTTGATGTCGAGGTAGGCGTCGCCGAGAGCGGGGGCGATGCGGCCCGGGACCTCGTCGACGACGACGGCGCCCAGGCCCCTGAGCCTGGCGGCCACCGCAGCGCGGGCATCAAGGGCGGCGACGGCCGCGGCCTTCCGGTAGACGGCCGACGCGTCATTGGGGGTGGAGGCAGCCCACCCGTCGACCTCCGGATCCCGCACCGAGCCGATGAGGACCACGTGTCGGCGCAGGAGCAGCGGCATCGCCGGGATCAGCACCTCGGCGACGGACGTGGAGGAGAGGTCGGTGAGGATCACGAACAGGGCCCGCCGTCGGAAGCGGACGAGGGCCTCAGTGAACGCGGCGCGGTGGTCGCTCTCCACGAGCGAGGGCTCCAGGTCGAACAGCGCCTCGGTCACGCGTCCCAGCTGGGTGGCCCGGTGGGAGGGGGGCACAACCGCCCGCACGGTGCGGTCATACGCAATCAACCCGCACCGGTCGCCGAGGCGCGTCGCCAGGTAGGTGAGCAGGAGGACGGCGTCGGTCGCGTGCTCCACCCGCGGCGCACCCTCGACCTGCCCGGCCTGGACCCGCCCGTTGTCGAGTAGCACGAGCACGGTCTGGTTGCGCTCGGCCCTGTAGGTGCGGAGTATGGGCTTGCCCGCCCGCGCCGTGGCCGACCAGTCGATCCTGCGGGTCTCGTCGTCGGGCGTCCACTCCCGGAGCTGCTCGAAGTCCGTGCCGCTCCCACGGCCCTTGGCCGAGCGGAGACCGACCTCGAGGATCCGGGCCCGGTCGACCCGAAGCTCTGCTTCCTCCCGACTGCGAAACGGCGGGTAGACGCGGATCTGTCCCGGTACCAGGCGACGCCGCTGACGAGCGGCCAGACCGAGCGGACCGGCCACGCGCACATCGATCTCGCTCGGGGTGAACCGCCCCCGGCGGGTCGGGCGCAACACCGTTGATGCCACCGCCGTACCGAGCCTCGGCACGCGCAACGAGAAGCGGCGCCGACCGGCCCGGAGAGACGGTGCGAGCTCGTCGGCGACGAGCACCGACACCGCCCGGGGCGACGGGTTGGTCACCCGCCAGGTCACCGTTCCCTCGCGGCCGAGCCCGATGATGGCTGGCGCCTCCCGCTCCACCGAGACCCCGCTCGGGTCGGGCGCCAGGACGACGTCGACGAGCGCTGCGACGAGCAGAACGACATCGGCCACGAGGGCGAAGACCAGGGGCGCGGGTGCCAGCAGGCACAGGACCCCAACGGCGCCGACCACCGTAACCAGCCGCCCGGTCGGCACGGGCCGTGACCTACCCACGGCGGGTCAGCGGGGGACCGGGACGGCGGTCAGGATGCCGTCCAGGACGCCGTCGGCGGTGACGCCCTCGAGCTCGACCTCGGGGCGGAGGGCGAGGCGGTGACGCAGCGTCGGGCGGGCCATGACCTGGACCTCGTCGGGTGTCACGTAGGGCCGGCCAGCCAGCCAGGCCCAGGCCTTCGACGACCACATCAGGGCGACGGCCCCTCGTGGCGAGGCCCCGAGCTGCAGCGACGGCGAATCCCTCGTAGCCCGGCACAGAGACACGATGTAAGCCTGAACCCTCGGGTCGCAGACGATCGAGCCGACCTCACGACGGGCCGCGTCGAGGTCGGCCCCGCCCGCCACCGCCCGGATGCCCGAGGCCCGGACGTCGTGAGGGTCGAGGCCGGACTCGTGCCGGGCGAGCATGGCCACCTCCTCGTCACCGCTCGGGTACCCCACGTTCAGCTTGAGCAGGAACCGGTCGAGCTGGGCCTCTGGCAAGGGATAGGTCCCCTCGTACTCGATGGGGTTCTGGGTCGCAACGACCAGGAACGGCGCAGGAAGCGGGTGGGTGGTGCCGTCGATAGACACCTGGTGCTCCTCCATGGCCTCCAAGAGCGCGGCTTGTGACTTCGGAGGGGTTCGGTTGATCTCGTCCGCCAAGAGCAGGTTCGTGAACACCGGGCCCTGTCGAAAGCGGAAGCCGTTCGCCGTCCCCGGCTCAAAGATCATCTGACCCACGACGTCGGACGGCATGAGATCTGGCGTGAACTGGAGGCGAGTGAAGTCGAGCGAGAGAGCAGCGGCGACCGACTTCACGAGCAGCGTCTTAGCCACGCCCGGCACCCCCTCGAGGAGCACGTGGCCGCGCACGAGCAGCGCGGCGAGGACGCCCGACACAACAGCCTGCTGGCCCACTACGACCTTGGCCACCTCGTCACGGACGGCGGTGATCGCCTCGTGCGGCGAGGCCCCGGTCGGGCTTGCTGATATCGCTGTCATGCGAGTTCGTCTCCTGAGGTTGGTAGGCGGCCGCTCACGGCCCGTTCGATAGCGTCCGCGGCAACGGCGACGCGCAGCAGCGCAGCGTCGTCATGGGGCGATACAGGAACGAGGCCGGCCCGCGCTCGATCGCCGTCCACGCCGGCACGATCCGTTGCCATGCGGGCCAGGTCGCCCGTCGGCGTCGAGCGGGGCAGGCCCAGTCGGTCCGCCACACGGCGGCGGGCCCGGCCCGTGAGCACGGCCGCGGCTCGGGCCCGGTGGCCGCCTCGTTGGTGGAGGTGGCCCACCGCGATCACGAGCTCGGACCCGGGCACCTCCACGGGCTGGACCTCGCCCACCGGACGGCCGAGCCGTCGCGCCCGCCACGCCACCGCCACGATGAAGACGAGCACGAGCTGCAGGCCCGCGACCTTGACGCCGATCGGCAGCACCGAGAGCACGCTCCGGCCTTCCGACGGGCCCGCGCCGATCTCGGCCGCGTCGGGTGCGAGGTCGGAGACGACCTGGGTGGCGGTAGAGCGGCCGGGAGCGAGCAGCGCCACGGCCAGGCCCGCGTTGTCGCGTTCGTCCAGGTGGTCGTTCACCCAGAGTCCGGCTCCTCCAAGCGCGACCACGGTGCCGGCCCCGCGCGGCGTGGCCACCAGGAAGTCGCCGTCGTCAGTCGAGAAGCAGCCGACCGCACCGGGTCTCCGCCCCTCGGGGCCGTACACCAGCGAACCTCCGGCTTCGATGCTCCTGATGCCGGACAGCGCGGGTATGGCCGAGCACCGATCGTCCAGCCGGGTCGCTCCGGAATCTCCGGTCACAGGCGAGAAGTACGGCTCGACCATCCCGAGCGGTGAACCCGGGTCGGCGACCACGAGGGTGCCTCCGCCGCTCACCCACTCCATGAGCTCGTTGCGGCGCGCCCGGTCAAAGGTGTCACTCAGGACGACCGCAGTGGCCCGTGAGGCGTCTGGAGTGCGGGCGCTGACCTTCACGTCGGCCCCACCCTCGCTGAGGAGGAGGACCAGCGCCTTGACCCCGAGCCGACCCGTGCCCTCAGGATCCAGCGGGGCGCCGTCGCCGGCGGGCCGTCGGGCCGCGAGGCCGAGGAGGACGGCACCGATCACGAGCCCCGCCACGAGCGCGGCCCGACCCCTGCGGCTCAGCCGACCTTGCTCCATGACGGCGAATGGCACGTTGTCGGTGGCGCCTCGGGTCGGGGTCATCGAGCCGCCTCCACCAGCACCTCAGCCCCGAGGCGGCGCTCCTCGGCGACGTCGTCGGGCCCGATCTCGTCCGCCGCGTACCAGGCCACCTCGAAGAGAACGGTGGCCCCGGCGAACGATCGGGCCGCGCCGGGCACAGCGCGGCCGACGTGGGAGCGGTACTCCCCCGTGGTCCGACCGGGCACCTCCTCGACAAGACCCCTCGCGGCCAGGTCGGCGACGAGCGCCCTCCAGTGGCAGCGCAGGGCATCCCGCCATGCGCCGGCCGCCTCGTGACGAGCGGCGTCGGCGCGCCAATCCGCCGGAGGTCGCCCGACGCCGTCGACCTCCACGCCGTGGCGAGAGCCGGGCGAGCGTTGAAGGCTGCGGGTCAGAAGGACGACGACCGCGGCGAGCAGGATGCCGGTCGCGGCTACGACGACCCAGCCCACCCACGGCCGGTCGCCGCCCACGCCTTCCACGAGCCGGCGCAGGACGTCACCGAGGAAGTCGAACAGGCGCTGGAGCAATGTGCGGGCCGGAGGCCTCAGCTCGGGCCGGGCCAGGATCTCCTCGGCTCGGCTGCGGGCTGCGTCGGCGGCCTCGCCGGGTGCGGGCAGCTCGCCAGGACCGAGCCGGACCGAGCGGATGACCGCGTCAACAGGCGCCCCCACGCCCGTCAGCGCGCCCCGTGCGCCGACGTGTTGGCAGCCATGACCTCGAGGTCGAACCCTTCGCGGCGGATGCGGAGGTCGAAGTACACGAGCGTGGCCACGATGGCGCTGATGGGTCCGACGAACACGGCCGTCGCCACGCCGCCGAGCGCGAGCAGCGGGAAGCCCCACCTGTAGCCGATGAGGCCTGCGGCGATCGCGGGCACGCCTCCGACCATCCCGCCCAGGGTCTGGGTGATCAAGCCGCTCAGCAGAGCGATGCCGAGCACGGGCCAGTACCGGGTGGTGCACAGCTGGAAGGACCGCTTCATCCCCTGCACGGGCCCTAGGCCCTCCACCACGATGGCCGGGCTCACGACCATCCACAGCGGCATCACGAACAACAGCCCGATGCAGCAGCCGAGCAGGCTCACGCCCTCCACCAGGTGGACGAGGATGCTGCCCGCCAACAGTGGCCACCAGCACCGCAACGAGGCTCGCAGCGCCTCGCCCGTGGAGATCTCGCCCCCCAGGTACGAGGTGGCCACGGCCTTGGCCACGGCGCCCGCGATCAGCGGCCCGACGAGGAACCCGACGAAAGTGGTGAGCACCAGGGTCAGGTTGGCCCCGAGGCTCTGGAACGGGTTGCTGTCCACCGAGCTCCCGAGCGACGGGTCGTTGAAGATGGCGATCAGGCCGGTGCCGCCGTTCTGGCCTCGTACTGCGATCGAGGTGATGATCTGGAGCGGTGCCGACAGGATCAGGGCTACGAGTGCGATCGGCTTGAAGTTGGCCCGGTACAGCTTGAACGCACCGTCGAGGATCTCGCCCACCCCCATGGGCTGGAGGGGCAGCGGGCCGGTCCGAGAGCTCCCCCCGGCCGGGGCTGGCGGCGACGGCCAGGCCGGAGGAGGGTGGACCCACTCGTCGCGGCCTCCCGGTCCTCCCGAGTCAGCGGTCGACACGGGTACGAACCCCACTCGGCTCGGCCTGCTCGCGTGAACGTGAACCGTTCGACCCCGGACGCCGGTCGACGACACGGCGGCCGCCCGACCTGGCTACCCGCGACCGCAAGGTCCGCACGTCGGTGACGACGTATTGCGTCGCCCCTATTGACCGCTCCAGTCCGGGCAGCACGTCGCCGAGCCCGGACCCCGGGTCCAGCGCGAGGTGCACGATGAGCTCGTCCTGGCCGCGACGGACCCGGTGCTCGACCTGCCATCCCGCCACCCCGGCCACCCCGGCGAGTACGGGCGCAGGCCAGGCCTGGTCCGCAGAGTCGACCTCGGAGGGCAGGACCTCGACCGACGGGACAGGCACAGGAGCTGCGGGCCGAACCGGCACCGGCTCGTGTTCGGACGCGGCCTCGATGCGCCGGACGGATGAGGGTCCAACCACGCGCTTGGGCCGCTCGGCGTCAACGCCGACGGGCACGAGCCTTGGAGTCGTCCGGCGACAGGCCGGGCACGGGCCGTCGACAAGATGGCCGCGCAGGCCGGTGGCGAGACGGAGTATCGCTGTACCCCTCCACCCGAGTCCGGTCCACACGATGGAGCCGTCGGTGCTCGTGTCGGCCAGGGCCTGGCCTGCGTCGTCGCACACCTCGAGCAGCTCGGTGGCCGGCCACGTGTGAACGCCTTCCCCGCCGGGGCACTGCCCCCAGAGAGCTCGAACCCCCGGCGGCGCCCACGCCTCCACGACGGTGGTCTGGGGCCAGGCCGCCGCGACCAGCATGCTCCGATGCTCTGCGGAGATGGGCGCCCGAGCGACGGCGAGCACGGTGGTGATGGCCTCTCGGGAGGCCTGCGGGAGCCGCTGCAGGAGGGCATGCAGGTCACCCGGCCGGCCCACCAGGACGGTCGGCCCGAGCAGGACCACCGGGTCAGCCGGCGTCCCGGGGTGGAGACCAGCCAGGGGCGCCCCGAGCTCGCGAGCCCCGAGGGCGATCTGCCAGTAGGGCAGGTTCGGCCCGCTCGGCAGCACGCTGACGATGGCGTCGCCTGGGCCGATGCGGGCCGCCCCGAGAAGGCGACGGCCGAGCTCGGCGAGTCGGGCGAGGTCCGCTTCGGAGCACCCGACTGGGACATCCCCCTCAATGAGCCAGTGGATCGGCTTGAACAGGGGATCGATCATCTGCGGCCCGATCATCTGCCTCCGACCTCTGAGGCGCGCCCAGCGGACCCGGCGACGCAGCGCCGGTGGCCCCTCGCGGCGCAGGCCGTCGATGGTCGGGCGGATGAGGAGCGTCGCGGCGCGACCCAGGTCCGGGAGTGCGGTGGGAGGGAGGACCCGCAGGTCGGCCCCCGTGCGGGGCCGGGTCAGACCGGCAGCTCGGGCGCGATCGGTCCAACCTGGGGCAAAGGGGAGCACCTCGCCGTCGATCGACTGCCGGATGAGGCGCCGCTGCTCGGCTACGTAGAGCCCCGGCTTCTCACGGTCGCCGAGCACGGGTCGGGATCTTAGGGCCCTTGCTGTCGTCGCGGTCCCGGTGAGCAGTAGCGTGGGGACCGTGCGTACGGATCGTCACTCTGGAGGCTCCATTTGAGCGACCTCCGGCTTGACCCGCTCACCGGCCGATGGATCGTCGTCAGCCAGGAGCGGGGCGAGCGACCCTTTGCTTTCCAACCCCGCTCGCTGCCCGTGGAGGGCGAGCCCGGGCGGCCCTGCCCGTTCTGCGCTGGGGCCGTCGATGCCGACCTGCCCCCCACGCTCACGTTGAGCATACCCGGCAGTGACTGGTCGGTCCGGGTCGTTCCCAACCGCTACCCCGCGTTCCAGGGAACGACGGCGATGGCCGTCACGAACCTCGGCCCCGTCTTCACCCAGGCGCCCGGCAGCGGGATCCACGAGGTCCTCATCATCGGCCCCGAACACCGAGCCCAATGGGCCGACCTGGCCGACGAGCACTCTGGCCTGGTCATGGCCGGCATCGCCCGTCGCATGGAGGACCACGCCGGCACGCCCGGGCTGCGCTACAGCCAGGCCATCGTCAACGCCGGGCGTGAGGCGGGCGCATCGTTGGAGCATCCGCACGGCCAGCTCCTCGGCATGCCGTTCGTACCCCGGGAGATCACCGACGAGCAGGCCGGCTTCGCACGGTTCGCGGGGAACTGCCTCCTCTGCACCACCCTCGATGCCGAGGAGGCGGCCGGCCACCGCGTCGTCTATGCGGACGACGACGTCATGGTCGTCTGCCCGTACTGGTCGGGCACGCCCTTCGAGATGCTCGCCATCCCTCGCAACCACTGCCCCCATCTCTACGAGGCCGGGGTCCCTGACCTCCTGGCCATGGGTCGCGGGCTGCAGCGCGGCCTCGCCTCCCTTCGCACGCGGCTCGGCGACGTGGCCTACAACGTTGTCTTCCATTCTGCGCCGTACAAGGCGGCCGGCGACTTCCACTGGCACGCCCACGTCCTCCCAAAGGTCACCACCAGGGCCGGCTTCGAGCTCGGGACCGGCGTGTTCATCAACGTCGTCGCTCCCGAGGACGCTGCCGCGGCGCTGAGAGCCTCGGCCAAGGCGGCCTAGAAGCGGCGAGCGAAGGTCCGTAGGTTCTTCGCCCAGATCCGGCGGAGGATGAGCCGACCGCCGACGAAGGCGCCGATCGGGCCACCGAGCATCAAGGGGAAGCTGAGAATCTCCTCCCACGTGAGGAGCGTGCGGGTCTGACCATGCGGGCTGAGGGAGAGACGACCGATCCCTGTCACCAACCCGACATGGCGGATGCCCATCACCTCGCCTGGGACCCATTCGGTGCAGACCATCTTGTCGGTGAGCCTGATGGGGCCGACCTTGGTGAGGCAGTCGAAGGCGGTCCCCACCCCGTGGCGCCTCATCGTGGTGAACTCGATGGCCACGGCATCGGCCATCCATTCGACATGGCTCGCGATGTCCGAGAGGTCGCCCCACACTGCGTCAGCTCCGGCCTCGACGACGACGCTGACGCAGATGCGGGCCACTAGGTCAACCTAGGGCCACCGCCGGTGCGGTCAGCCCGCGGCGAGGTGGAGGGCGGATGCGAGAAGGGTCATCTCGGGGCTGTCAGCTTGGCGGATGGCTGCGAACACCAGTTCTTGGGCTCGGTCGATCTCCACCCTGACGCCAAGGTCGCGGGCGAGGATTAGAAGGTCGACGGCAAAGGTCGCAGCCTTGGCATCGCCTGCCGCAGCGCGCTCGGCCGACTCCGCGAGGAGACCGCCGAGCAGCCGCCTGGCGCGCTCGGAGTCGATGTCGATGTGGGCCGCCAGGGGCGACCGGGCCAAGGCGACGGCGTCTGCGTAGTCCTCGAGCCGGGTGGAGCCGCGGTGGGCCACGACGAGGTCCTCGATGCGGCGGATGAGCGCGACCTCGGCCGGCCGCGCCAGCTCCGCCGGCAGGGGGAAGCCCGCCGCGGCCAGGGCGTCGAGCGTGGGACGGGCGTCGTCGAGCAGGTGGTCGAGTGCGGCCCCGAAGCGCCGCGTAAGCGCTGTGGACACGTTGGCCAGGAGCTCCTCGGAACGGCCCGGGAGCGCAGCCTCCAAACCGAAGCCCTCGCTCCCCACCTGCTCGCCGAGGAGCACCAGCAGACCGGTCACCGGCAGGCCGTCCCTGAAAGCGGCGCGAAGCTTGGACAACGCGGCTGCGGCGTCCTCCTCGGCCCTGGTATCGGGCAGGGTGCGCACCGCGCCCACGACTTCGAGACCGCCGAGCCCGAGAGCGGCGAAGGCATGGCCCGTGACCACGCCTGTGCGGCGGTGGCTGAGGTGCACGATACCCGTGCTGAGCACGAGGGCTCCCCGTTCGGCCCTGGCGTGGTGAGCCACGCTGACACCCCACGAACCGACGCGTTCGGACGGCGCATCGCCCGCCAGCGCGCTCGCCAGCCCGAGGTGCGCAGCCACCCGCTCCGGGGCCACCCGCGCCGGCTCGACGTGGCGGCGCCAGACGTCGGCACCTGTCCCCTCCCCCGGGTCGTTCGAGCAGGCCTGGGCCAGAACGCCGAGCACACGACCGAGGTCGACACCCTCCCCCGCCTCGGCCAGGAGGTCGAGGACCCTTGCCGCATAGCGGAGCACCTGGATGGTCTCGATCCCCGCGAGGTCGTTGAAGAACCAGCCGCACGACGTGTACATCGCCATGGCGTGCCGCTGGGCCTCCAGGAGCAGGAGCGCAGTGACGGGGTCGCCAGTGCAGTGGGCTGCCGTGAAGTCGTGGATCGTCCTGGCTCCGAGCACGACCTCGACGTACTCGTCCCGCGCCACCCATGGGTCGGCCATCACCTCACGGCCCCGGCGCTCGAAGACCAAGGCGAGATCGTCGCGGATCAGGTCGAGGGCTTCGCGCAGCGGGGTGCGCCAGGCCTGGTTCCAGCCCGGCTCACCTCCCGTGGAGCAGCCGCAGTCACGAACCCATCGTCCGACCCCGTGGGCGCACGACCAGGCCGAGGTTCGCACCCGGGCCTCGTGCGTCGGCGCCACGGCGCGCCGGGCCTCGTCCGTCGTCGCCACGTCGACCATCTGGCGAGGGGCCTCCACGGTGAGCGCGTAGGCGATGGCACGCTCGCCCCAGCGGTGGTGGTGGCCGAACGTCTCCCCGTCGGTGGCGATCACAGCGAGGCCGTCGCCGGCGAGGGCGGCCCGCTGGACGATCTCGGCACTCGAGAGGCGGTCGAGACCGAAGGCGATGTCGTGCGACAGGGAGCCGTCGTAGACGACGAGGTCCAGCCCGAGGTCGACCCGGCTCGGGTGCCGCCATCGCAGCGGGCGGCTCGTGTCGGGGGCGGCGGCCACCTCCACCCACTCCTCACCGGAGTCGAGCGGTCGCACGGCGGCGATCTGGCCGGGGGCCAGGATGGTGGCGCCCAGACCTTCCTCGGCCAGAACGGCGAGCACCATGTCGTCGACCGCGCACTCAGGCAGCCACATGGCCGTGGCCTCGCGTCCGAAGCGATGGCGGAAGTCGGCCAAGCCCCACCGCACCTGGGTGCGTACGTCACGCTCGTCCGCGAGCGGGAGGATCAGGTGGCTGTAGGCCTGGGCGATGGCGCCGGGGGCGTCTGTGGCTATGGCCGCGGCCACTTCGGGCGCGCTCGCTTCGAGCCAGGAGAACAACGTTGGTCCGACGTTGAACGACAGGTGCCTGTAGTTGTCGACGATGTCGAGCACGAGGCCGCGGTCGTCGACGATGCGGGCGACTGAGTTCGGCCGGTAGCACTCGTCCGTGATGCGCTCGTTCCAGTCGTGGAACGGCGCCGCCGACGGCTCCCTGGCCACCTCCTCGGTCCACGGGTTCTCCCGGGGCGGCTGGTAGAAGTGGCCGTGCACGACGAGTGTGACGCCCATTCGAGGCGACACTAATTCCCCAACTGGTCAGCCTGGGGCGAGCCAGAGGACTCCGAGGGGCGGGAGGGTCACTGCCATGGAGGCGGGCTGACCGTGCCATGACGGGCCCCCGGCGCTCACCCAGCCGCCGTTGCCGGCGCCCGATCCCCCGTACTCCTCGGCGTCGGTGTTGAGCAGCTCACGCCACTGGCCTTCGACGGGGACGCCGACGCGGTAGCCGTGGCGGGGCATGGGCGTGAGGTTGGCCACGCACAGCACGGGCCGCCCCGTTCCGGCCGGCCAGCGCAGGAACGAGAGGACCGAGCTGTCTGCGTCGTCGGCGTCGACCCAGCCGAAGCCAGCCGGGTCGTGGTCCTGCTCGTAGAGCGCGGGCTCGGCGACGTAGAGCTGGTTGAGGCTGCGAACCAGGGTCTGGACACCGCGGTGGCCCGGCTCCTCGGCCAGGTGCCAGTCCAGGCTGCGCGCCTCGGACCACTCACGCTCCTGCGCGATCTCACAGCCCATGAACAGCAGCTGCTTGCCAGGGTGGGCCCACATCCAGGCGAGCAGAGACCGCACGTTGGCCAGCTGCTGCCACCGGTCGCCCGGCATCTTGTTGAGGAGGGAGCCCTTGCCGTGCACCACCTCGTCGTGCGAGATGGGCAGCACAAAGCTCTCGCTGAAGGCGTACAGCAGTCCGAAGGTCAGCTCGCTCTGGTGCCAGCGCCGGTGTATCGAGTCGCGCTCGAAGTACTGCAGCGTGTCGTGCATCCAGCCCATGTTCCACTTGAAGCCGAAGCCCAGCCCGCCGGTGTAGGTGGGGTGGCTGACGGCGGGCCATGAGGTGGATTCCTCGGCGATGGTGACGACGCCCGGGACCCGGGCGTAGACCTCGGTGTTCATCTCCTTCAGGAAAGCGACGGCCTCGAGGTTCTCCCGACCGCCAAACTCGTTCGGCACCCACTCCCCCGCCCCACGCGAGTAGTCGAGGTAGAGCATCGAAGCGACGGCGTCGACGCGAAGCCCGTCGATGTGCATCTCCTCCAGCCAGTACAGGGCACTGGCAATGAGGAAGCCGCGAACCTCGTTGCGCCCGAAGTTGAAGACGAGGGTGCCCCAGTCGGGGTGCTCGCCCTGGCGTGGGTCGGCGTGCTCGTACAAGGCGGTGCCGTCGAAGCGGGCCAGCGCCCACACGTCCTTCGGGAAGTGCGCCGGGACCCAGTCCACGATCACGCCGATGTTGTGCCGGTGCAGCTCGTCAACGAGATGGCGGAAGTCGTCGGGCGCTCCCCAGCGCGCCGTCGGAGCGAAGTAGCCGGTGACCTGGTAGCCCCACGATCCCCCGAAGGGGTGCTCGGAGGGCGGCAGCAGCTCTACGTGGGTGAAGCCCATCCACGCGCAGTAGGCGGGCAGCTGCTCGGCCAGCTCCCGGTAGGTGAGGGGTCGGTCCTCCTCGTCGGGAACGTGACGCCACGACCCCAGGTGCACCTCGTAGACGCTCGTCGGCTGCGCCCTCCAGTCCATCTCGGCGCGTCGCTCCAGCCAGGCCTGGTCCTGCCACTCATAGGGCCCGTCGTCCACGACGATCGAGGCCGTGGAGGGCGCCACCTCGCTGAAGCGGGCCAGGGGGTCGGCGCGCTGCACCACGCCACCGTCCGCTCCGAGCACCTCCAGCTTGTAACGGGAGCCCGGGAGGACCCCCGGGAGGAACAGCTCCCACACGCCACTCCCTCCGAGCATGCGCATCGGGTTGCGCCGACCGTCCCAGTGGTTGAAGTCTCCGACCACCCGCACGGCCCGGGCGTTGGGGGCCCACACCGCGAAGGCGGTGCCGGTGACGCCGTCGTGCACTCGGTGGTGGGCGCCGAGGACATCCCACAGGCGGCGGTGGCGCCCCTCAGCGATGAGGTGCAGGTCGACCTCGCCGAGGGTGGGCCAGGCCATGTAGGGATCGTGCTGCACCTCCACGAAACCCCCGGGCCATGTGATGGCGAGCTCGTGCTTGGCCTCCCGGCTCGGAACGACACCCACGAAGAGCCCCGGTAGATCCGTTCGCTCGAGCCCTTGGTCCACGCCTGCGATGACCGCGACGACGCTCTCGGCCCCCGGGGCCCAGGCCCGGATCTCATCGCCGTGACGCCCGAGGAGGGCATGAGGGTCGGCCAACACCCCCGCGGCGAGGGCTTCGACGAGCGCGGCGTCAGAGCGCTTCTTCGTCGTCGTCAAGATGACACCACCAGGCGGGCTATCGCCGTCTCGGGGATCCACGCCCAGTCGGGCCGGTGACCTCTCTCATAGGCGAGCTCGTACACGGCCTTCTCCAGGATGTAGGCGTCGAGGACCGGCCCGGGCTCGGATGGCAGCAGGTGGGCGACGGCCGGGCTGGTCAGATAAGCGGTGAGGAAGGCATCGGCGGCCCGGTGGTCCCAGCCCTCCTCGTGGCCCGCCACCGCAGCCGCATAGGCGAAGGAGCGCACCATGCCCGCCGCGTCCTTGAGCGGCGACGCATGAGCTTTGCGCTCGACGAGCGATCGCGTGGGCTCGCCCTCGAAGTCGATCACGCGCCACCTCCCCTCGTGCCGCAGCAGCTGGCCCAGATGAAGGTCTCCATGGACGCGGATCGCCGCGCCCGGTTCCTGCATGAAGCGCAACCTGCCGCGCTCGACGGGGTCGACCACCCCCTGAGCCCCCTCCACAGCCGCCTCGTACACGTGGACGTACGTAGCGGGGTCGGCGGGCGCCGCGCCGAACGCCTCAGCGAGTGCTGCGTGCAGGTCGGCGATCACACCCCCGAGCTCGAAGGCAAGAGCGGCAGGATCAGCGGTGGCGAGCGCCACGTCCCACCCGTCGGCCGCGCCAGAGAGGAAGGGCACCACGACGCCAAGGTCCCAACCTTCCTGGGTCCAGGTGGCCACAGGCGCGACCACACCGGCGAAGTCCCGCGCACCAAGGCTGGCCGGAACCTCGACGTCGGGATTGGGTCCGGGGTGGAGGCGCCGAAAGACCTTGGCCAGGCGCCCGTCGGTCAGCACCAGTGACGTGTTCGACTGCTCGACGGCCAGCGATCGGGCCTCGGGTGGGTCCGTCTCCCCGGTCATCCGGGCGATCACCGCGGGGTGGTCTACCGCGTCCTGTCCGTCTTCATCGATGAAGCACTGGTAGGCCGCGCCATCTACGAGCCCTAGGACATGGCGGACCGGGCCCAGATCGCCTAGGTCGAGCACTGATTGGACAGGCTCGCCGCCGTACCACCGCCTCCCGCGCAGGTGCGCCCGGACTGTCCCAAGGTCGACCGGCACCCCGAGAGCATCCCCCAGAAAGCGCCAAGATGCACCTGTGGCACCCGTGGGCCTATCCCTGGTGCAAGCCGAACCAGAAGAACCCATAGGGCGGCAGGGTGACGAAGTAGGGCAGCTCGCCTATTGCGGGGAACTCCACGTTGCCGTGCAGCTCCCTTGGGATGAGGCCGTTCAGGTGAGCCAGGTTGAGCTCCACAGGCTGAGCCCGTTTCGACAGGTTGTTGACGCAGAGCACGAGGTCTCCGTCACAGCTGCGCAGGAAGGCGAGGACCGAGGGGTTGGTGGGGTCCAGCACCTCGAAGGTGCCCGTGCCGAAGCACTCGTGCTCCTTGCGGATCTCGAGCATGCGGCGCACCCAATGCAGAAAGGAGGAGGGGTCGCGCCGCTCGCTCTCCACGTTGACGGCTTGGTAGCCGTGGACCGGGTCCATGAGGGGCGGGAGGTAGAGCTGAGCGAAGTCGGCCCTGCTGAAGCCCCCGTTGCGGTCGGGCGTCCACTGCATGGGCGTGCGCACGCCGTCCCGGTCACCGAGGTAGATGTTGTCCCCCATCATGATCTCGTCGCCGTAGTAGAGGATCGGGCTGCCGGGGAAGCTCAGCAGCATGGCGTGGAGCAGCTCGGTGAGGCGGCGGTCGTTGTCGACCAGGGGAGCGAGCCGCCGCGAGATGCCCACGTTGCGCTTCATGCGGGGGTCCTTGGCGTACTCGTTGTACATGTAGTCGCGCTCTTCGTCGGTGACCATCTCGAGCGTCAGCTCGTCGTGGTTGCGCAGGAAGATGCCCCACTGGCAGCCGTCGGGGATGTCCGGCGTCTGGGCCAGGATCTCGGTGATGGGAAGCCTGCTCTCCCGGCGGACGGCCATGAACATGCGGGGCATGAGCGGGAAGTGGAAGCACATGTGGCACTCGTCCCCGTCGGGACCGAAGTAGTCGACCACGTCGGCCGGCCACTGGTTGGCCTCGGCCAGGAAGACCTTGCCCGGGTGCGTCCGGTCGATCTCCGAGCGAAGGCGCCGCAGGTAGGCATGCGTCTCGGGGAGGTTCTCGCCGTTGGTCCCGTCGCGCTCGAACAGGTAGGGCACCGCATCGAGGCGGAAGCCGTCGAGCCCGATGTCGAGCCAGAACCGGACGACGTCGAGCATGCCCTCGGCGACCTCGGGGTTGTCGTAGTTGAGGTCGGGCTGGTGGCTGAAGAACCGGTGCCAGTAGTACTGCTCCCGTACGGGATCCCAGGTCCAGTTCGACTTCTCCGTGTCGACGAAGATGACCCGGGCGTCGGACCAGCGGTGGTCGTCGTCGCTCCACACGTACCAGTCGGCCTTGGGGTTCGTACGGTCCTGTCGGCTCTCCTGAAACCAGTCGTGCTCGTCCGACGTGTGGTTCATCACCATGTCGGCGACGACCCGGAGACCCCGGTGGTGGGCCTCCTCGATGAGGGTCACCGCGTCGGCCAGGTCGCCGTACTCGGGCAGCGTGCTGAAGTAGTCGCTGATGTCATAGCCGCCGTCGCGCAGGGGCGACTTGTAGAAGGGGAGAAGCCAGATGCAATCGACCCCTAGCCACTGGAGGTAGTCGAGGCGCTGGGTCAGGCCCTTCAGGTCTCCGGTGCCGTCGTCGTTGGAGTCGAAGAAGCCCCGAGTGAGCACCTCGTAGAACACGGCCCGCTGGTACCAGCGGTCGTCCCTCGGGTCGCGGCCCGGGACCTCGGGGTTG